>WNGH01001417.1_pt1 | contig 22869 bp, 18 predicted proteins | sample 5400631 | NCBI WGS metagenome assembly WNGH01 (sample SAMN13153373, study PRJNA577476) | soil metagenome | isolation source: 115 cm soil or saprolite under Garry oak tree replicate 1 | place: USA:California | collected 2016-06-15
GAATATTTCGACGTCGAGAACATCGTAAAGCTCGCGATCGAAGGACAATGCAACGCCGTCGCGTCCACATTGGGCGTGCTGGGCTCCGTCGCGCGCAAGTACGCGCACAAGCTTCCGTTCCTTGTGAAGATCAATCACAACGAACTGCTCACCTTCCCCAACAAAGCGGATCAAATTCTTTTTGGCACCGTCAAGCAGGCGTACGACATGGGTGCGGTCGCGGTCGGCGCCACGATTTATTTCGGTTCCGACCAGAGCGGGCGGCAGATTGTCGAAATCAGCCAGGCGTTTGCGCATGCGCACGAACTTGGCATGGCTACGGTTCTGTGGTGCTACCTCCGCAACAACGCGTTCAAAAAAGACAAGGACTATCACCTTTCGGCCGACCTGACAGGGCAAGCGAATCACTTGGGCGTAACAATCGAAGCCGACATCATCAAGCAGAAGCTGCCGGAAAATAACGGCGGATATGCCGCTCTGAACATGGGCGATTCGAGCTACGGCAAATTCGACAAGCGGATTTACACCGAACTTTCTAGCGATCACCCCATCGATCTCTGCCGCTATCAGGTAGTGAACTGCTACATGGGCCGCGCAGGACTGATCAACAGCGGCGGCGCGTCCGGCGCGAACGATTTCGAGGAAGCGGTGACGACCGCGGTCATCAACAAACGCGCTGGCGGCACAGGTCTGATTTCCGGCCGCAAAGCATTCCAGCGCCCCATGAAAGAAGGCGTGCAACTGCTTAACGCGATTCAGGACGTCTATCTGAGTCCGGAAGTCACCGTCGCCTAAATCTGACCAACTACGGTTGTCATTCTGACCCGAGCAGGCCGATTCCGTCTTCCATTCGCGGAGCGCATGTCGGCCTGCGAAGTCGAAGAATCTCTCTTCCAATCTCGTCTACAACCCGCTTGCCATCCGCGATTGCACTGCACGAAACTCTTCGCACGTTTTCGTTTCGCACGCGCCGCTCTGCTCTATTCTGAAAATAACCTGGATAAATACATGTCTTTTCTGGCGGAGGAAGAATCCGTGAAAAAACTTCTCGTAGCGGTCGTGGCGCTCGTGATTTTCGCATCTGTCTCGGGGTTTGCTCAAAACTCGGCGAGCGACGAAGGCGGCCGCGTTCTCGGTCTGGAAACTGCCTGGAATCACGCCATCGAAGCCAAGGACACCAAAGCCCTGGACATGCTGCTTGCAAACACTTTCATTGCCGTAGAGATTGATGGAAGCGTCTCCTCAAAGAGTGAATTTCTTGCCAGCATCAAAGCTCCGGAATACCAACCCTCTCAGGCGGTAAACGAGCAAATTAACGTGCAGGTCTACGGCAACGCCGCAGTGGTCGTCGGAATCTTCCGCATCAAAGGTACGGAAAAAGGCAAGCCCTACGTTCATCGTGAGCGATTCACCGATACGTGGATCAAGTATGATCAGACCTGGAAATGCGTCGCCAGCCAGGCCACATTGATCGCCGCCAAGTGACTAGCGCCAGACAGGATCAATAGGCTGCCGAGGCAGGCTTCCGGCCGACGCTGGTGTCGCACGGTTAAAACGAGACCTCTTTCAGACTGATGCTTTTCGTTGTACCGCTGAATCGCACGACACATTCGTGCCGGCACACAGTAGTCGCGTTCCTCGCCACATAACTGTTTTCGTGCAACTATTTGCCTGTACCCGTATCTGACAGCGTGAAAATGACGGGAGGCGAAATGGGTAACAGGCTCGCAGGAAAGGTGGCCGCGATCACAGGTGGAAGCCAGGGCATAGGGCTGGCGATTGCGCAGCGATTTGCCGAAGAAGGAGCGGACGTCTCGTTCTGCTACCGGTCAAACAAGGCAGGTGCCGACGAAGCCGTGACCAATATTAGAAAGACCGGGCGCAAGGTTGCGGGATTTCAGTACGACGTCAGCAGCGTTAGCGACGGACAGAAATTTATCGCGGACACTGCGGCCCAGTTCGGGAAAATCGATATCCTCGTCAATAACGCCGGACTCGAGCGCCGCGCCGATTTCTGGGATGCCACGGAAGCGGATTTCGACGCGGTGCTCAACGTCAACCTGAAAGGACTGTTTTTCATCACGCAGGCCTTTGTGAAGAATCGCATGGCGGCAAAGGCAGGCGGAAAGATCATCAACATCAGCTCCGTCCACGAGGAACTTCCCTTCCCTCATTTTGCTTCGTACTGCGCCAGCAAGGGCGGCGTGAAAATGCTTACGCGTAATCTTTCCATCGAGCTTGCTCCTCTCGACATCACCATCAATTCAATCGCGCCAGGAGCGATTGAAACGCCGATCAACAAGAATTTATTGAACGATCCCGCAAAACTCAGTGCGCTGCTGGAAAACATTCCGCTGAAACGCCTCGGCACGCCGGACGACGTAGCGTCGATGGCCGTGTTCCTCGGCTCTGAAGAATCAAACTATGCGACGGGAACGACATTCTTCCTGGACGGCGGGCTGACCTGGAATTACCAGGAACAGTAAAGAAATCTCGTCGGCTACGCGCGCATAAGCGTCGCTGCTCGCGCTGCATCCAGCAATTGCTTTGTATTTTGCTTGGCATCACCGTGGCCAAAGACGGCATTTCCTGCGACCAGTAATTCCGCGCCTGCGCGCACAACGTCCGCAACAGTATCGAGCGCCACGCCGCCGTCTACTTCAATGCGGAAGTTCAAACCACGCTCGTGTCTAATTCGTGCCAGTGCTTCCATCTTCTTTAGCGAATTGCGAATGAATTGCTGCCCGCCGAAACCTGGATTCACCGACATCACCAGAACGTGATGGACCAGATCAAGCACGTCGGCGAGCGTGTCCACCGGCGTTGCGGGGTTCAGCACCACCCCAGCCTGGCATCCATGATCCGTAATGTGATGCAGCGTGCGATCGAGGTGAATGCAAGCTTCCTGGTGCACGGAAATCCAGCTTGCGCCCGCTTCGGCAAATGCGGGAATAAAGTCATCGGGATTTTCGATCATCAAGTGGCAATCAAAAATCGTTTCGGGGAGCGCTTTGCGCAGCCAAGCTACCACCGGCGGACCGATGGTGATGTTTGGCACAAAATGGCCGTCCATGATGTCTACGTGCAGAAGCGAACCTCCGCCATCTAGCGCTTGCTGAGCGTGCGCTGCGAGGTTCGCGAAATTCGCGGAGAGGATGGAAGGCGCGAGCTCAATCGTGCGTGGCAAGATTTGTGCTCCTGGACTCTTCATTCATTATACGTGGAACCTGCCCGTCACTGTCTCCTGCCGGTTGGTCCTCATGCACTGAATGCCCACGGCAGTGGCGCGCGTTTGCGGCTGCTCTCTACGCACAATTCGAGCGTATACATCAAGCGCAAAGCCTGCTCGGGTGTTACGGGAGGGATTGCCCGCCCTTCGATGGCATCACGCACCTGCGCGTAAAAGTCGCGGTAATCGCCGCGCAACGTCGGCACCTTTGCATGCGCTAACTCGCCGTCACCCCACAAGGTCATCGTGCCCCAATCTTTTTCGGGCTCCACGCCCCAATCATCTCCCGTCGCCGGATGATCCGCGCGAAGCAGCGCTTCCTGCGGATCCAAAGTATGTTTCACGTAAGCGCCGCGCGTCCCCTGAATACGATAATGCGGGCGTGGATCAGGAGCCAGCATGCTTGCCGTAAGGATCGCGCGCAGCCCGTTTTTGTAATACAAGGTCACGTCGAATGCGTCCTCAGTGAGGCTGCCTTCGCGCTCGATACGGATGTCCGCAAGCACGTGTTCCGGCGGGCCGAAAAGCTGTAGTGCCTGATCGACCAGATGCGGCCCAAGATCAAAAAACACGCCGCTGCCCGGCGCAGGCTTTTCCTTCCACGAATTCGTCCTGATCTGCGGCCTACAACGGTCAAATGCCGATTCGAAGCGAACAATCTTTCCGAGTGAGCCTCTGGCGAGCAGTTCTTGCACGGTGCGAAAATCACCGTCGAATCTTCGGTCTTGATATACCGTAAGTACTCGATCATGCTTGCGAGCCAACGCAACGAGCTCAAGCGCTTCCGCAAGCGTGCTTGTAAACGGCTTGTCGGCGACGACGTGGCGCCCCGCTTCCAGGCAACGTTTCGCGAACGGAAAGTGCGTCTCGTTCGGCGTGGCGATCGCGACCAGCGAAATAGATTTGATCGCCAGCAACTCTTCAATATCACGGACGATTTTCGCGTCCGGATAGATTTCCCGCGCCGAGCTTCTGCTGCGTTCAACGATCGCCGCCAGCCGCAAGCCCGGCACCGCATGAATGATCGGTGCGTGGAACGCGCGACCGCCAAGACCGAAACCCACAACACCGACATCGATCATTCGAACCGTCCTCGCTCACAAGAATTCTTCCACACCAGCACACGTGAAGCGGCATTGCGCGGATGGTCCTGCTCCTGCAAAATGCCATGATGCCCTCAGAAACGCAAATTCTCCCTGCCAGGGAAAAATCGGTCCAGAATCTGATTTTCCTCCTTCTGTGTGGCGGCTTTATCGTCAATGGAATCGTGATCACCTTCATCGGGCCCATGATTCCCGTCCTCAAGGCGAAATGGCTGCTCAACGATAGCCAGGCAGGACTTTTCTCTCTCGTGCAATTTTCCGCATCGCTCACGGGAGTTTTCTTTTCAAGCGCGCTTATCTCCGCGAAGGGATTCAAGCCCGCCATCACGTTGGGACTTGCCATGTTGGGTATTGGATTCGTCTTGCTCAACGCTCCGACATTTCCGCTAGCTCTCGTTGCGAGCGGCATCTATGGCCTGGGCTATGGCCTCGCCACTCCGGGGACAAATCTGTGGGTGGGTGAGTCGTACGGAGACCGCCGCGCGACGGCATTGAATGTCATGAATCTCGCCTGGGGAGTTGGCGCGATTTCTTCTTCGCCGCTCGCGATGTTGACGGTGCGAACAGCGCAGGTTCCCCTGCTCCTCTATGTCGTCGGAGCAATCTGCGTCTTGCTGGCGCTCGCACTCTTGCGAATGCGTTTCGGCAAGCCCCCGCACGAAGAAGAGTCTTCTTCTCAAGGACCAACCGCCAAGGCCGCTGGACTTGGCGTTGCGATCATGCTCGGGATCTTATTTTTTGTCTATGTCGGAACAGAAAATGGAATTTCCTACTGGGCCGCGGACCACGCGCGCAGAGCGGCAATGTGGAGTACCAACACGTTCACTCTCGCGCCCATGTTTTTCTTCGCTGGACTGCTCAGTGGCCGCGGAGCAGCAGCGGCAGTTCTTCTCCGATTGAAAGAAGTGCACGTCGCCGTGGGAGGAATTCTGCTTGCGGCAACCGGCCTGTCTGTTTTTCTTGCCGCACACACCCCATTGATGTTGTTTGGCGGCGCATTGTTCGCAGGATTGGGCCTGGCGAGCATCTATCCCATTTACATCGCGTGGCTCTCCAAGTGGTTTGGCGCTCGCGCGCGCAAAGTAGGCGGCGTGATGTTTGCTGTGGCCGCTGGAGGCGCCTCCACCATGCCCACGTTAGTTGGCGTGGCCTCACGATATTCAGGCAGCTTGCGCATAGGGCTGCTTGTGCCGCTCGTTGGTTGCGCTGTGATGTTGGCAGTAATCGCGTTACTTCGCCCGCAGACCCGCAACTGACTCCGCCGCACCGCGACTCTTTTCAATGTCGGGTTTGTCAGCACAAACCCTAAAACCCTTGCGGATCATTTCGGCGGCTGCGTCATCTCCATCGCCCAGATCGCTGCGGGCCGCATGTACATCGACGCGCGATAGTTTCCCGTGATGTCCCACGCTTCCGGTGTACGGAACCAATAACCCTTCGTTTCGTAGCTCACGTGATAAATTCCCCACGCAGTCTGAAACGCTTCTTTCTTCATTCCTTCACCAAGCATAAATCCCGCCAGCGCCAGCGTCGTGCCGGTCCACACTTCCTGCACTTGTTCATTCGTTTTGATCAGCGTTCCGTCGGCCGCCATACCGTTCACCGCGCCTATTTCGCCGTTCGCAAATTTCATCACGTTGTTGTCGTAGATCGTCTTCAGCGCCTTGCTGCGCATCTCTCGCGGCACGATGTCGCCAAGCCCTGTCACGTCCGCATACCATTGCCCGGCAAGTTGATCCGCCTGAATGTTGTCTTTGTATTCGCTTTCCGTGTCGTAGCGAAAGTACGTCCCGTTCCACAATTTCGCGATGTAGCTCTTTTGTCCCTTCGCAAAAAGTTCTTTGTAGTGAACCGCGGATTTCGCGTCACCAAGCTCTTTCGCAATCTCTTCCGCTGCGCGTAACGAAGCAAGCCACAGGCTTCCTGAATACGCACTGTCGCCGCGCACCACCCATTCATCGTACGTCTGATCCGGATAACCATCGTTGTCGGGAATTCCGTCGCCATCGCGATCAAATTTTCCCAAGTACACCAGCGCTTCCTGAATCGCCGGCCACGTGTAGCGCAAGAATTCTTTGTCTTTGCTTCCGGTCAACACATAGTCACGATAAATCATCAGCACGAATTTTGAGTTGAGGTCTTTCCAGCCATTCGTGTCCTGCCAACTGAATTGGTTCACCTGGAAAAATGGATCTTCGGTCGGGACGCCCATGTCATGCGGCACCGCGCCCTTTGTCTTGCGCTCACGGAATGTCGCCTGCCCAGAGTGAATCGACTTCCAGATCCACACCATGCGATCGCGCAGATCCTTCGGCACCGTGTCCGCGAAATCGCGCATCACCTGTTTGTCGATGTCCGGCCAGAATTTTACAAGTGGCAGCGAACCATAAAACCGCACATCCAACGTTTCGTAGTACGGATAGTCAAAGCACTCCATGAACGAATATGTCGACGGTGTTTTTTTGTCCGCGCCAACCGGCCGTCCCCAGAACGAACCGCCATCCGCAAAAACATAAAGCTCATTAAACAACGTTCCACGATACCACTCTGGTTTCGCTTCATCGTTGACGTAAGGAGCCTGCCACGCATCGATCGCGTCACTCCACTTCTTTGCATTCTGCAGTCCGTCGCGCGCAATCGCCCACGCATTCTCGCCGTTCTTCCCGTAAAAATCCGCGTAATGCCGGTTCCACTTCCGTCCTGAACCAAATTCTGTCACCGGCAAATCCCAGGCGATGACCATTGGCACAGTTTTCTTTTCGCCCGGCTCCAACGTGAACTTTACTGCAATCGCGCCCGCCAACGGCTCACCGCTGCTTAGCCACGGCGCATCTGTGTTCGATAGGTTTCCATCTTTCGCAAACGAGTTCCATACTTCGCTGCCATCTCCTTGCGGCGAGTACGTCGTAACATACGTCACTTCGACCCCAGGTGATTGCAGCGCCGCAATCGTCATCTGGCCGTCCCACGCATTCAGTTCTTTTCCGCCGCGATTGCGTTCGAACATCACGCCTTTCATCGTTTCGCCGCCCAGGTGCTCAGAGTTGTAGCGGTTAAAATTTCCTTCGTTTAATCCCGCACGAAAATCACGTCCATATCCTCGCATCCATCCAAGCATGTTCGTCCACGAAAGCAGCACGCTGACCGTGATTTTTTTCTTCGTAGGATTTTCCGCATGCCAGCGGTAAACCGCCACTGGGTAGCTCGTCTCCTTGTAGTTGTCAGGAAGCACCGGTGAAAATTGCTCGAGAGTCACATGCGCGGGAAATTTGTCCCAGCGATAATCGAACCACGCCTTCGGATACAGCGCCGCGTAGTCTCCAGCACCAACCGGATAATCCCAGCTCCAGCTTTTCAGCGAATTCCCATCGGGATGCCCGGTGAACAAAACTTTTGCCATGCCGCTTGTTTCGTCTTGCGCTTTCTGAAACATCGCGAACTGGTTCGCGTACACCGTCTGAAACTTGTGGACGCCAGGTTGCAAATGCCATCGCGAAAAATCGCCACGATAGCTTCGCGAAAACGTACCCGCTCCAAAACCGCCAACTGGTGCGCCCTGCCAGTAGCCGTCATCAATATGGCCGGGCCCCAACGCGGGCTTGCTCGTGCCTGCATTCGGCAGCGGCTGTCCGATTGGGCGCCTCCATGCGGCCTTTGGAATGTCATCGCCGAACGCGGGAGAAACACGGCAAAGTAACAGCACACAACCGGCGGCAAACAACACTCGATGAAACTTCATGATGCCTCCTGACAAGAGAAAGGGCAGCCAAGAAGCTGCCCAAGGTGAACCGCCTGCTTGGAACAAATAGTATAGAAAATCGTTATTCTAGGCAACTCTCCCACGCTTACTTTTACGTTAGAGTTATGAAGAAAGTTCGATTTCTCACCGCAGCATGCCTTTCAATTTGCCGCCAACAGTCGCGCAGGTTATCCTCTGCGCGTGCGCAAAGCTTCTTCCGCTCAGTCTTCACCCACCACCGCCCTGCTCCTGGGCTTGGTTCTGACGCTGACGGCTGTCCTGGTTTATTCGTTCTATACCCGTTCTCAACTCGCCGGCCTGCGCGCATTGCAAAGTGATATGGTGGACCGCAACCGCCGGGACTCTTTGCAATTGCTACGTGTACAAAATGATTTGAACTCGCTCGGTCTTGCCATGCGGGACATGCTCGACTCGCGTGAGCCGTATCCACTCACTGCGTGGAGCGCGCAGTTTCAGAGAATCCGAGAAGACCTGGACGCCGCGCTCAAATTGGAAGAACAGTTTTCGCCCGCCGCTCGCACCGCGGATCAGCGCCGGTTCCTCAGCCAGTCCCTGGCGCAATTCTGGGACGCCGTCGACCGCATGTTCGAATTGGCAGGCTCAGGAAAAGAAAAAGAAGCGCGCGACCAAATCCAGTTCACGCTGCAAGCTCGTCAAGCCGCTCTCAGCACGGCAGTGTCACGGTTGCTCGTGCAAAACAACGAAGGTGAAGAACAAGCCGCCGATCAAATTGCAAAAATCTACGATGGCGTTCAGCGGCAGCTCTATCTGTTGCTCGGCGCGACGCTCGTCGCTATCGTTCTCACCAGTCTTTATCTCATCTTCTCAAACCGCAAAATCTTCGCGCGCCTAGAACTTCTTTCTGCACAACGCAGCGAGCTTGCGCAAAAATTGATCCATACGCAGGAATCCACCCTACGCCATATTTCGCGTGAGCTTCACGATGAATTTGGCCAGGTACTCACCGCAATCGGTGTTTTGCTTGGCCGCGCGGGCAAGCAGGTTCCGGAAGCATCTCCACTTCACACCGACCTGAAAGAAGTCCGCGGAATCGCGCAGTCTACGCTGAATAACATCCGTAGTCTCTCGCAGGCCTTGCATCCTGTATTGCTTGAAGAGGCCGGTCTCGAGAGTACGCTCGATTGGTATATTCCTACCGTCGAGCGGCAGCTGGGCTTGTCGCTGCATTACGAAAAATCGGGGACGCCCTTCAACGTAGAATCGGGAGCAGGCGTGCAGGTTTATCGCATCGCGCAGGAAGCGCTGAACAACGTCAGCAGGCACGCCGGAGTTCAGGAAGCGTGGGTGCGACTGATGTACAAGCCGGACGTCTTGGTTCTTGAAGTGGAAGATCATGGCAAAGGCATTTCCGCGCAAAAGGACGAACGCGGCATCGGGCTGGTGGCAATGCGCGAGCGCGCCGAATTGATTGATGGAAATATTGAATACCTGCAGTCTAACGGACGTGGCACTCTGGTGCGCATGATCGCTCCGCGGGAAAAAGTGGAAGCTCATGCCGGATAAAATCAGCGTTCTCCTTGTTGACGATCATGCCCTCGTTCGGCGCGGCTTTCGACGTATGCTGGACGACGATGAAACGCTCGAAGTCGTCGGCGAAGCCAGCAACGGCGCGGAAGCGGTGCAGCTCGCGGAAAAATTGCATCCTCAGGTGATTGTGATGGATTGTGCCCTGCCGGAAATGACCGGTCTTGAAGCCACGCGAAAAATTCTTCAATCCCGTCCGGAAACGGCAATTCTCATGCTCAGCATGCATTCAGAAGATACTCTCGTTCGCCAAGCTCTCGACGCCGGTGCGCGCGGCTACGTGCTGAAAAACGCGATGGATCTTGACCTCGCAAGCGCTATCAAGAACGTGGCCGCAGGCAAATCCGTAATCGATCCACAACTTGCACGCACGGAATCATTGAAAGGCGAACGTGATACCGCTCTCACCAACCGCGAACTGGAAATTTTGCAGCACATCGTTGCCGGCAAATCGAACAAGGAAATTGCTTCCGAGCTCGATCTGAGCGTAAACACGGTTTCCGTGCACCGCGCAAATATCATGGATCGCCTCGGAATTCACAAAACCGCGGAACTCGTCGTTTACGCCATTCGGAACGGGCTGGTGAATCTGCCGTGAACCGGCGCTCCTTCCTGGAATTCAGCGTTGGCGCCGGCCTAACCACTTTGTTGCCTTATTGGGCAGTGGGCGCGCGGAACTCAGTCGAGCCGTCCTTCCAATTAAAGGATGTTACGGCACAGGCGGGAATCGATTTTCGTCACAACAGCGGCGCATACGGCGGAAAATTTCTTCCAGAAACGCTCGGTTCGGGATGCGCTTTTCTCGACTACGATGCGGACGGTTACCAGGACATCCTTCTCGTGAACTCAATGGATTGGCCCGGACATAAACGCGGCCACGCCACGCTCAAGCTCTATAAAAACAATCGCAATGGAACTTTCTCTGACGTCACTCGAGTCGCCGGTCTCGATGTCGAACTCTACGGGATGGGAATCGCCGTCGGCGACTACAACAACGATGGCTTTCCGGACATCCTCATCACCTGCGTTGGCCAAAATCGTCTTTTCCGGAATACTGGAAAAGGCACGTTTCAAGATGTAACGAAACAAAGCAGGCTGGCTGGTCGACAAGCGTTCAGCACTTCGGCGCTATGGTTTGATTATGACCGCGACGGACATCTCGATCTTTTCGTCTGCAACTATGTGAACTGGTCGCCCGAACACGACGTCTTCTGCAGCCTCGACGGAAAAAATAAATCCTATTGCACGCCCGAAGCGTTTCGCGGCGAAACTTGCTGGCTCTTTCACAATCGCGGCGATGGCACATTCGAAGACGTCACTGCGGCAAGCGGAATTTTCGACACCAGCTCCAAATCGCTTGGTGTGGCGATGCTCGATTTCGATCAGGACGGCTGGCCCGATCTTTTTGTCGCTAATGATACGCAACCGAATAAACTCTATCGCAACTTGCGCAATGGAAAATTCAAAGATGCCGCCGTCGAAGCGGGATTAGCCTTCAGCGCCGAGGGCAAAGCGCGTGCCGGAATGGGTGTAGATGTCGGCGATTTCGAAAATTCCGGTCGCCCCGGCATCGCCATCACCAACTTCGACAATGAAATGGTCGGCCTCTATCGTTCGCCTTCCGCAGGACAATTCGACGATGTCTCGATCTCCGCGGGGGTAGGTGGCCCTTCCAAAACCACTCTCGGCTTCGGCTGCGGTTTTGCCGATCTCGATCTCGACGGTCGGCTCGACCTTATCGTTGCCAATGGCCACATTGACGACACCGTTCGCAACATTCGCGGCAACGTGGGCTACGCCCAGCCTCCGCATCTTTTTCTGAATCTTGGCAACGGAAAACTTCAGGACGTAGCAGGCACACACGGCGGCGACTTTGCGACCCCGCGCGTCGGCCGCGGACTCGCCTTCGCCGACTTCGATCGCGACGGCGACGTGGATCTGCTTCTCACCACCAACAACGGGCCGGCCTATCTTTTTCGCAACGATATCCGTTCCGGAAACCGATCGTTGCGGCTGCATCTCACTGGCACGAAAGCCAATCGCGATGCGATCGGCGCCGTTGTTCGCATCTATCATGGCGGCGAAAGCCAAATGCGGACCGTGCACGGCGCCTCCAGCTACCTGTCGCAATCCGAGCTAGCCGCAACCTTCGGTGTAGGTAAAGCCGACCGCATCGACCGTTTGACCGTGGAATGGCCCAGTGGAGGCTCCCAAGAATTCAAAAATATTCCTGCCGGAAGAGCTTATGAAGTAGATGAAACCAAAGGACTTATCGAGGTTCCTAGATTCTAGTATGTTTCCATTATTGTGTGCTTTCGCGTCCGCCTCTATAAATTGCTTCAACAAAGTAACTTGCGCTGCCCGAATTTACGAGTTTTTTTAACACCTCGGGAGCACCCCTTAACGACGCGGTCGGATACCCCAAACTATTCCGGCCGCGTTCGTGTTTCTCGGGGATTGGCGCGTCGAAAAATTTGTTTTCCGGGGTAAACGGGTTATGAGCCGCTGGCGGTTCGCTCTTCTTTTCCTTCTCACGCTCTCCGCGATTTATCTGTACGCGTTTCCGTCGGCCACAATTATTTACGCTGGCGGCGTCCTTCTCCATGCTGGCGCCGGAATTTTGCTTGCCATTTTGTTGGTTCCGATTTTGCGGCAAGTCTTTCGCGATTGTTCGTGGGAAATTCGCTTCGGTTGGCTTCTCATCGCTGCCGGAACTTTGCTCGGCCTCGCGCTGATCAAGATCGGCACACCGCACCGCTTGCGCGGTTGGCTTTATCTGCACATCGTTCTATGCGCCGTCGGCGTTCTATTCCTAGGAACTTCCTGGCTCGCAAAGCGCGGCTGGCTTGGCAAAGGTTTCGCTGCCGGAGCAGCAAGCTTCGCAGTTTTGGCCTTGACGCTGTCTGCCGTCGCTGCCGGCTCCTGGTGGGTGCGAGAAATTGCCTGGAAGAACAGCTACCGCGTAACAAATCCAAAAATGCCTTCAGAAACGATGGACGGCGAGGGTGACGGCCCCTTCGGGAAATTTTTCCCCAGCTCCGCGCAAACCAAAGACGGCAAAAACATCCCCGCGAAATATTTTATGCAGTCGCAGGCTTGCGAGCGCTGTCACAAAGACATCTACAAACAATGGAACAGTTCCGCGCATCACTTTTCTTCCTTCAACAATCAGTGGTATCGCAAAAGCATTGAGTACATGCAGGACGTTGCCGGGGTGAAGTCCTCGAAGTGGTGCGCGGGCTGCCACGATCCCGCATTGCTGTTCAGCGGAATGTTCGATACGCCGATTCGGCAAATTGAAAATACTCCGGCGGCGCAAGCCGGCCTCAGCTGCATGATGTGCCACAGCATCGTCGAAGTGAAAAGCACCATGGGCCAAGGCGATTTCGTTCTCGAATATCCGAAATTGCATGAACTCGCCGCCAGCGAAAATCCCGTGATGCGCACGTTGCATGACTTCATGGTGAAGGTGAATCCGGAGCCGCATCGCCGCACGTTCCTGAAGCCTTTCATGCGCGAACAGACCGCGGAATTCTGTTCTGGCTGTCACAAAGTCCACCTCGACGTTCCGGTGAACCGCTACCGCTGGGTTCGCGGCTTCAATGAGTACGACAACTGGCAGGCCAGCGGCGTTTCCGGACAAGGCGCGCGTTCCTTCTACTATCCGGCAAATCCGATGATGTGCGCGGACTGCCACATGCCCCTGCTGCCCTCGAAAGATGAAGGCAACCTCAACGGCTTTGTTCACTCACACCGCTTCCCCGGAGCCAACACCGCGGTTCCTACTGCGAATCTCGACTCTGACCAACTTACACAGAGTGTGAAATTCTTGCAGGACAAACAAGTCACCGTCGATGTCTTCGCGATTTCGCCAGCGGGCAAAGAGACCAAAACTCCGTCGCCATCTCCGCTGGCGAATGGTCAGGAACTTTCGACGACGTTCGCGGTTGGCGAAGAGGCTGAGGTCACCTCACCGCAAGGTCCTAAAGGCGAAGTCCGCGCGATTACGGCGCCACTTGGACGTTTGCAAGCTTCCGTACGTCGCGGCGACGATTACCGCGTGGATGTTGTCGTCCGCACACGCAAGGTAGGACACTTTTTCCCCGGCGGTACCGTGGACGCATTTGACGTGTGGCTCGAATTGCAAGCGACCGATGAGAAGGGACAAATTCTTTTCTGGAGCGGCAAAGTCGAAGATGACGGCAAAGGCCCTGTCGAGCAAGGGGCACATTTCTATCGCTCGCAGCAGATCGACGCCCACGGCAATGTCATCAACAAGCGCAACGCGTGGTCAAACCGCGCGGTCGTTTACGTTCATTTGATCCCGCCAGGCGCGGCGGACACCGTTCACTATCGAATTCACATTCCCGAGGATGCCGGCGAGAAAATTAATTTGCACGCGAAACTCAACTATCGAAAATTCATGTGGTTCAACACGCAATTTGCCTATGCGGGCGAAGAAGATCCCCACCAACCGAAAGGCCAGACCACTCCCGACTACGATGATCGTAAGTTCGCATTCCACGGTGATACTTCGGGCGTCGCGGGTACGCTGAAGAAGATTCCCAACCTGCCCATCATTACTGTCGCCGAAGACACGAAAACCCTCGCAGTGCTTGCGAAGTCGAATCCCATGCCGGCTCCGAATGCAGTCGCCGCGAAAGAAGACTGGATGCGCTGGAATGACTACGGCATCGGACTATTTCTCCAGAACGATTTCAAAGGAGCCGAAGCCGCCTTCACAAAAACAATCGAAGCCGAGCCCGCAAACGCCGACGGCTGGGTAAATATTGGCCGCGTTCGCACGCAGGAGGGCGATACCGCGGGCGCGTTCACAGTTTTGGATAAAGCACTTTCCCTCAAACCGGATCTTGCGCGCGCAAATTATTTCTACGCGCGCAACCTCAAGGAAGAAGGCAAGTACAACGAGGCCATTACGAAATTGCAAAGTGTGCTGAGGCAATATCCGCGCGATCGCGTGGTACGCAACGAACTTGGGCGAATTTATTTTCTCCAAAAGAAATATTCCGACGCCGTGCAACAATTTGAATACACGCTTACCATCGATCCGGAAGATTTGCAGGCCCACTACAATTTAATGCTCTGCTACAACGGCCTAGGCGACGAAGCCAAAGCTGAAGCGCACAAAATCCGCTACCTGCGATTTAAGGCGGATGAATCGTCGCAGGCGATCACCGGACCGTACCGGCAAAATCATCCTGAAGACAATAATGAGCGCCAGTCGGTTCACGAGCATGTTTCAGTCTTGTTAAATGCCACAACGGCGAGTGCTGCAAAGACATCCGGCGATCTCGCAAATCATCGGCGGGAAAAGATTGATTTCGAAATTCCACAAGGAACGAAAATAAAATGACCTGGATCAAAACAGTTTCGATGTGGGATGACGAGCGCGTAAAAGCTGCGATGGAAGCGCAGCGCAAGCTGTATCCCCAGGAGTACGCGACTCCCGTGCCCGCAGTGGATCACGGGCCGGAAGCTGGCATTGTGGCGTCGCACACGTTGCTGCCGGATGTGCTGTTTCATTCCTTCAGCGCGTATGGCGCGATGATAGCGCCGGAGTTGCCGCTCGCGCGCAGGCAGCACGAAATGATTGCCACCATGGTGTCGGTCACGAACCGATGCCACTATTGAATCGAATCTCACGCAGAGTTTCTGCGTCGCGTGACGTTAGACGATTCGCTGATTGAGGCGCTGCGCCGCGACTATCGCTCTGCGCCCATCACCGAGCAGGAACGCGAGATGTGCGATTACGTCGTGAAGCTTACGAGGGACGCAGTGCAATGCAGTCCGCAGGACTTGGATAAGTTACGCGCAGTCGGATTCGACGACAAAGGCATTTTGCAGATCACATTGATTGCATCCTGGTTCAATTACATCAATCGCGTTGCCGATGCGCTGGGCGTTGGCCGCGAAAATCCCGCGGAGAAACCTTGAAGAAATATTCTACAATCAGCCGACCGCTGGCAATTTTGATTTCGTTCCTGTTTTTGTTTTCTTCTTTTGCAAACGCGCAAAGCGCTGAAGCCGGCATTACATTTCAAGACGTCACCGCAAAATCTGGAATTCATTTTGTTCATAACAACGGGGCCTTCGGAAAAAAGTTTTTGCCAGAGACGGTGGGGCCGGGCGTTGCATTCATCGATTATGACAACGACGGGTGGCCAGATATTTTCCTCGTGAACGGAACGGGCTGGCCGGGCCACGGGCAAAAACACACAACCCCGAAGCTTTATCACAACAATCACGACGGCACGTTCACAGACGTTACGCACCAAGCGGGACTCGACGTTGAAATGTACGGCATCGGCGTGGCGGTCGGCGATTACGACAACAACGGCTACGACGATCTTTTCGTCACTGCGTACGGGCAGAGCCGGCTGTTTCACAACAATGGCCCAGACAAGGCGGGCAACGTAACGTTCACCGACGTCACGCAAAAAGCTGGACTGTCGGGAGTGAAGGAATTCAGCACCAGCGCTGCCTGGGTCGATTACGACAAAGACGGCAAGCTCGATCTGGTCGTTGGCAACTATGTGCAGTGGACGCCAGAGACCGATCTTTATTGCACGATGGACGGCAAAATCAAATCGTATTGCACGCCGGAATCGTACAAAGGTACTTCGGTACGGCTGTGGCACAACAATGGTAAGGACGGCGGTGGCAACGTCACGTTTTCCGATGTGACGCAGAAAGCTGGGCTCGGCGAACCAACTTCGAAGACGTTGGGCGTTGCGATGATTGACTACGACAACGACGGCTGGCCCGACTTGCTTTTCTCCAACGACACGCAACCCAACAAGCTTTATCACAACAATGGCCCGGACAAAGGGGGCAACGTAACGTTCACCGAAAAAGCGGTTGTCGCTGGAGTAGCGTTCAGCGAAGACGGCGTGGCGCGCGCGGGAATGGGCGTGGATACTGCCGACTACGACCACAGCGGAAATACGAGTTTGCTGATCACCAACTTCTCGAACCAAATGCTTTCGCTCTATCACAACGAAGGCAAAGGATTGTTTGTAGATGAAGCGCCACGCAGCGAAGTGGGCCGCGCTTCCCTGCTCACCCTCGGGTTTGGATGTTTCTTTTTCGACTACGACCTTGATGGCTGGCCGGATATTCTGGTGGCGAACGGCCACATCGATCCGGACATTCAGAAGGTGCAGGTGAATGTGAAGTTCGCGGAGCCGCCGCATCTTTTTCGAAATTTGGGCAAAGGAAAATTTGTGGAGGTCACGAAATCGGCGGGAGCGGAGTTTGCCGCTGCGCGCGTGGGAAGGTCAGCTGCGTACGCTGACGTTTTCAATGATGGGCGACTCGATGTCCTGCTCTCCACAAATGGCGGCGCGGTGCATCTTTTTCGAAATGTGGCCCGAAACGTTGCCGAAAAAGATGCTGCTGCCAATAAGAGTCTTCGTGTCAAATTAGTTGGCACGAAGTCGAATCGCGATGGAATTGGCTCCGTGGTACGCGTGACTTCGTCGGACGGAACACAAACGCAAATGCTGAAGAGCGGTTCGAGCTACCTTGCGGCCAATGAGTTGGTGCTGACGTTTGGTCTGGGACAATTGAGCAAAGCCGACGCGGTGGAGATTCGCTGGCCGAGCGGTCAAGTCGATCGCCTATCGAACGTGAACGCCGGGCAGACTGTCATGGTGACCGAAGGCAAGGGAGTGACGGCTGCGAGGGTCTTCGGGAAGTAAGCGAAACCAGCGAGGTGGTGGACGGCTAAACATCACGCAGGCGCAAAAAGGAACAGGATGACTACCTGAAGGTAGCCGCTACAAAGACGAGATTCGAGAATCAGATTTCTAGAGTGCGAAGGTAAGGGACGCTGGCTTTCATGAGCTCCAGGTTCATTTCGACGAAGTAGGTTGTGACGCCCGCGGTTTTAGCCGTTGTAAAGATTTTTTTCCAGTCGAGCGAATCGTGGCCTACTGCGACGATTTTCTTTTCCTGAGCGGACCAGCCTTGTACGTGCATTGAGAAGAAACGACCGGGGTATTTGGTGAAGTATTCGGCGGCATCGTAACCGCGAGAGATGGTCGAGACCTGGAATTGGAACTTGACCAGCTTGGGATCGAGCAGGCGGAGGAGGATGTCGTAGGTGCGTTCGCCATTGACGGTGGATAACTCGAATTCCTCGTTGTGCAAGCCTTGCTGGATGCCGGCCTGGGCTGCTCGTTCGGCCATTTTGTTGTATTCATCGGCGGCGCGCTGCACGTCATCCATCGTAGGATTCTTGGGACCGTTAAGAGTGGGCACGATCATTTGCGCCAGGCCGACGTCTTTGGCCCAGGCAATGCGATCCTGCTGGTTAGCGCGCAATTCTTCAATACCGAAATGAGAGCTGACGCAACTGAGGCCGTTATCGGCGAGAATTCTTTTGAGTTCGGAACCTTTGTATTTGGCAAGACCGCCGAAGCCGAATTCCTTGTAGCCGACAGGCGAACACAGCTCGATCGACTGAAAGCCGGCGTCGGCAAGCTGCTTGATGGTGCCGGGAAAATCTTTGGCAATCATTTCTTTTACGGGCCAGGTCTGGCAGCCGATCGAGAGACCGAGCGGATTTGCGCTGAGCTTGAGAGCGCTTGTTCCCAGGAGGCTGACTGCGGCGGCTTGTGTTCCGGTGTGCTTCAAGAACGTTCTCCTTGATGTCAGAGTCATTCGTGGCTCCTTGTGATCTTCAAAAATTCCGTCAAAAATAGCCGGTCAGAGCTCCCAGTGGGAGCGTCGCTCAGGGCGTATGAATTTTTCAGCCAGGCGAGAATTGCTGACCTTCAGATTTGAACGGTCCCAATCGAGCCTGCCGCCAAGCATGGTAGCGACGTTGCCGAGAAGCAAGGTTTCGGTCACCATACCGGAAAATTCAAAGTTTCCGCCGGGCTTGGTTTTGCTCCCTTTGCAGGCGTCCAGCCATTCGCGTTCATTGCCCGGCGAGCGGGGCAGCGTTTTCGGCGGCGGCACAAACGTTTTCATTTTAGACTCGGGGATCAGCTTGGGGCTGCCGCCGTGGAACGAGCAAAGGATTTTACCGCGATCGCCGACGAACAGTAGGCCTTCATCATTTTCTTCGCCATCGCCGCGCAGCGGAAGGTTTTCCGGGAGCTCGTCCGGGCGCGCGGGTTTCAATCCACCATCGTACCAAGTGAACTTAACGGGAGGCATTTCGCCGCGAGCGGCAAAGTTGTAACGGATGATCGAGGCCAGCGGGTACGTCTCGTCATAGCGATCCGTGGAACTTGCCTCGACACTGGTGGGCGCTTCCAACTTCAACACGCGAAAAATTGTGTCGAAACTGTAGGAACCCATATCGCCCAGCGCGCCACAGCCGAAGTCGCTCCAGCCGCGCCAGACGAATGGCAAGTAGGCGCGATTAAAAGGCCGCTCAGACGCGGGACCGAGCCACAGATCCCAATCGAGCCCTTCGGGAACAGGCTCGGCCTGCGTCGGACGCTCAAGTCCCTGTGGCCAGAACGGCCGGCTGGACCAATTTAAGACTTCGCGAACCGGGCCGATGGCTCCGGCCCAAATCCATTCGCAGAGCGAGCGAGTGTCTTCGGACGCTTGATTGGCAACAGCGATCTGAGTGGCGACTCCGGTCTCGCGCGCGATTTCGGCAAGGCGACGCGCTTCGTAGATCGTGTGGGTTAGTGGCTTCTGGCAGAAGACGTGTTTGCCCTTTTTCATCGCAGCGGCGGAGACGGCGGCGTGCAGATTGTCGGTGGTACAGACGACGACGGCGTCGAGGTCCTTCTGCTTTTCAAGCAGCTCGCGGAAGTCGCTGTACGCCGAACAGCCGCGATATTGGCCGGAGCGTTGCTGAGTAGCGTAATGGGCGTCCACGATTTTTTGGCAAGGTTCGCGGCCGGAGACTCCACTGGGTGCGCGGAGAGAATGGGTCAGTTGGAGAGGCTGGTCTGGGCTGAGCCAGTCCCAGCCGCTGTTGGTGCCGAGCAATTTACGGACAGAATTGCAAAACTCGTGCGTATCCCATTGTGGATGGTTGAAGCCGATTCTATTGGGATCACAGACTGCTACGCCCTGCACGTCTGGTTGCCGCAAAAAGTGCAGCATGACGCGGAAACCCTGGGAGCCGACCCCGATGAAAGCAATGTTGAGCTTGTCGCTTGGCGCGACGTAATTTATGCCGCCCAAGACCCGGCGCGGAACGATGGTGAGACTCGCAGCCGCCGCGGCTTGCGCCAAGAATTTGCGTCGCGAAGGCGGGCGCTCGAGAGAGCTGCAAGGCTGAAGCCAATTCTTCACTGTCCCTCCCTAACCGCGGCTTAGACATAACGCATGAGTTTGCCTCGGTCGGATAGTGCAACGGTTCAAGAGAATATCGGTTTACGTCGATACTGTAAACGAACTTGCCATAAGGTCCGCGAAGGATGCGGCGTTAGAACTTTTCCAGGATACTCTTGCTGCTTGGTTGCGAAGGGATCGACAGGTTTATATATGGCTCGTTACTGCTAAAGAATGTCGCGCATAATCTGGGGCATTCTTTCACCAGCTTGATGAATTTTGCCGGTACCGACTATGCGATGGGCCCTATTCTCCGGTTTGCGCGGCAGACCGGACACGATACTTTAAGAATCAACCTGGTAACGGGCGAAGCTGAACCTCCGGAGCTGTTAGCACCACCGATTACAGAACTGCCCGTCCGCTACATGCAGTTGTTTTGGTATCTGGTCGAGCGGTACGGCTCCGATCGTTCGTTCGTGCAGGATGCCAGGCTTGCTGCTTCGATACATCGCAAGCGCGCCCCGCGCAGGTCGCACCACAATTTTAGGAAAGTCCCTACACGTGCGACCTCACACTTATCGACGTGCGAGGCAAAGAGCATCTGGCGCACTTCGAGGGATGGTTGTTTCCAGAGGACATGCATCATACAGACCATCGAGTGACGATTAAACTGCGTTTATGGTCACGGCTGGCGCATGATGCTCCGGCGCAGAATCCGATCCAATCAACAGCGCTGAGAATATTTCCTACAAGCGGCAGATGAGGAGTTCGCGTTCGTAGATCATTTCTTTGGGCAAGTGGTCGTGGAGCTGGATGAAGAGCTCTTCATGATCGATGACTTCGCGGTACCAGGATTCGCGCTCGAATTTTTGGAGCTCGTTGAATCTTTCCTCGGGAAAATCGAGCCCGCTCCATTCCATGTCTTTGTAGTGGGGCATCCAGCCGATGGGAGTTTCGCGGCCAAGAGCGCGTCCGCGGACGCGATCGACAATCCATTTAAGGACGCGCATGTTTTCGCTGTAACCGGGCCAGAGAAATTTGCCTTCGGCATTTTTGCGGAACCAGTTCACGTGGAAGATGCGCGGCGTGACGCTGAGTGTGCGCGCCATCTTGATCCAGTGACGGAAATAATCGCCCATGTGATAGCCGCAGAACGGCAGCATGGCCATGGGATCGCGACGAACTTTGCCGACGGTGCCTGCCGCGGCGGCGGTCATTTCCGATCCCATCGTTGCGCCGGTGTAGACGCCGGCGCTCCAATTGAAGGCCTGATAGACGAGTGGCATGGTGGCGGCGCGGCGTCCACCGAAAATAAACGCGTGGAGCGGAACGCCGTTGGGATCTTCCCAAGCGGGATCGATGGTGGGACATTGCGAGGCGGGCGCGGTGAAGCGCGCGTTGGGGTGAGCGGCTTTCGCGCCGGTCTGTTTGGCGATTTCGGGCGTCCAGCGATTGCCTTGCCAGTCGAGACATTCGGCGGGAGGCGTGTCAGTCATTCCTTCCCACCAGACGCCGCCATCCGGAGTGAGCGCGACGTTAGTGAAAATTGTGTTTTTAGAAAGCGTGGCCATGGCGTTGGGATTTGTTTTTGCGGAGCTGCCGGGCGCAACGCCGAAAAAGCCGGCCTCGGGATTGATGGCGCGGAGGCAGCCGTGCTCGTCGGGGCGAATCCAGGCGATGTCGTCACCAACGGTCCAGACTTTCCAGCCTTCGAATCCTTTGGGCGGAATGAGCATGGCGAAATTTGTTTTTCCGCAGGCGCTGGGAAATGCGGCGGCGACATATGTTTTCTCGCCCTTGGGATCTTCGACGCCGAGGATGAGCATGTGCTCGGCCATCCAGCCTTCATCGCGAGCCATGGTGGAGGCGATGCGCAGGGCAAAGCACTTTTTGCCGAGCAGAGCGTTGCCGCCGTAGCCGGAACCGAAGGACCAGATCTCGCGGGCTTCGGGGAAGTGGACGATGTACTTCTCTTTATTGCAGGGCCAGGAGACATCTTTTTCGCCGGGAGCTAGAGGCTTGCCGACGCTGTGGATGCAGGGCACTACGCGCTTTTCATCTTTGTCGATCTCCTTGAATACGGGGAGGCCGATGCGGGTCATGATGCGCATGTTGACGACGACGTAGGGGGAGTCGGTGAGTTCGACGCCAAGCTGCGACATGGGAGAACCGATGGGGCCCATGCTGAAAGGCAGCACGTACATGGTGCGGCCCTGCATGCATCCGTCAAACAGACCCTTGAGCTTTTTGCGCATGGAAAACGGATCTTCCCAGTTGTTGGTGGGGCCGGCGTTTTCCTTGGCCTGGGAGCAGATGAAGGTGCGGTCTTCGACGCGGGCAACGTCGCTGGCGTCGGAGCGCGCGTAGTAACAGCCGGGCCAGAGCTCCTCGTTCAACTTGGTGAAAGTTCCGTGCGCGACGAGTTCGGCGCAGAGTTGATCGTATTCCTCTTGCGACCCGTCAACCCAGTGAATTGCGGCTGGTTTCGTCAACGCCGCCATTTTCTCTACCCATCGGAGCTTCCAGATGCTTAAGGGTTTCGGCGGTGGAAAGCGTGTAGAGATCGCGTCCGCTCTCCTCGCCATCCTCCAGGATTGTGCGTAAGTAGTGTCCCGCTATTTCCACCGCGAGCGGGTCGGTGATGACGTGTCCCGTTTGTCTTTGATGCTCAGCCCAGGCTGGCAGGGCAAGGGCAATCCACAGGGGACGGTCGTTGACCAGAAACTTCACGTCCACGGCATCGGCGTGTCGGGTTGCGATCGCCACCATGATGCACTGATAGACACAGCGGACCGTGCTGCCGGTCCAACGCTCGACGGTGCTGAAATCTTCGTACATATGACTAGAACTCTAATCTTCCAAGGCGAAGGCCCGCAATGGTCTGAGTGACCCCTCGCGAAATTTGTAGGCTAGGGTATCGCAAAACCGAAAACTTGGCATCGCAAATCTGTCCAGAGACACTGCTT
>WNGH01001350.1_pt1 | contig 22855 bp, 20 predicted proteins | sample 5400631 | NCBI WGS metagenome assembly WNGH01 (sample SAMN13153373, study PRJNA577476) | soil metagenome | isolation source: 115 cm soil or saprolite under Garry oak tree replicate 1 | place: USA:California | collected 2016-06-15
GCCCCTCGAACCCGCCGAACGACCGCCACGCCCGCAGGTACGTCTCCTGCACCAGGTCCTCGGCCTCGTCCACCGACCCCAGCATCCGGTAGCAGTGCGCCAGCAGCTCCCCCCGGAACGGGCTGGTCAGATCCGTGAAATCGGCACTGGCTGTCATCGTCACCCCATGCTCGCAGGCCTGCAGTCCTCATAGATACAGACCCGCTCCCCGCCCCGGAGTCACCGCGGCATCGGGGCCGAACGGGCCACCGCGAGGCCGCTAGCCTGAAACACGTGACCTTGCCCGCGCTTCAGCAGCCGCAGTGGCCTGACCGCGGCTCGCTCGAGACGGCGATGCGCGGCCTGGCAGGCCTGCCGCCGCTGGTGCTCGCGGCCGAGTGCGACCAGCTGAAGGACCGCCTGGCCGCGGTGGCGCGCGGGGAGGCGTTCCTGCTTCAGGGCGGCGACTGCGCGGAGACGTTCGGCGGCATGACGGCGGACAGCATCCGAGGAAAGTTCCGGACGCTGCTGCAGATGGCCGTCGTGCTCACCTACGCGGCCAGCGTGCCGGTGGTAAAGGTAGGCAGGCTGGCGGGCCAGTTCGGCAAGCCGCGGTCGGCGGCCACCGAGGCCAGGGACGGGGTGGAGCTTCCCGTCTACCGCGGCGACGCGGTCAACGGCATCGAGTTCACCGCCGCGGCCCGGATGCCCGACCCGCGTCGGCTCCTCGACGCGTATCACTGCTCGGCGGCCACGCTGAACCTGTGCCGGTCCCTGGCCGGCGGCGGGTACGCCGACCTGCGCCAGGTGCACGCCTGGAACCAGGACTTCGTGGCCGGAAGCCCGGCCGGGCAGCGCTACGAGCAGCTGGCCGGGGAGATCGACCGGGCCATCGCGTTCATGCACGCCTGCGGAGCCGACCCGGACGAATTCCGCGCGGTGGAGTTCTACTCCAGCCACGAGGCCCTGCTCCTGGACTACGAGCGGCCGCTGACCCGGACGGACCCGCGGAGCGGGCAGACCCACGACCTGTCCGCTCACCTGCTGTGGATAGGGGAGCGGACCCGTGCCCTCGACGGCGCCCACGTCGAGTTCGCTCGTCAGATCCGCAATCCCGTCGCCGTCAAGATCGGCCCGTCGGCCAGCGCGCAGGATGTCCTGGCCCTGATAGGCGTGCTCGACCCGGACCGCCAGCCCGGCCGCCTCACCCTGATTACCCGGATGGGCGCGGGCCGGATTCGCCAGGCGCTGCCGCCCCTGATGGAGAAGGTGGCGGCCAGCGGAGCCACCGTCGTGTGGGTCTGCGACCCGATGCACGGCAACACCGTCGAGGTGACCAGCGGCCGCAAGACCAGGTACTTCGACGACGTGCTGGACGAGGTGGCGGGCTTCTTCGAGGTGCACCGGGCGCTCGGCACCCACCCCGGCGGCATCCACATTGAGTTCACCGGCGATGACGTCACCGAATGCATAGGCGGCGGCCACCACATCGCCGAGACCGACCTGACCAGCCGCTACGAGACGACGTGTGACCCGAGGCTCAACCGCAGCCAGTCCCTGGACCTGGCCTTCCGCGTCGCCGGCCTGTACCGCCACCACTCCGGCTCCGGGCGCTAAGCCCGGCCGCGGCCTGGCGCCGGCCCGCCCGGCGCCGTCAGGTGGGCTTGCGTCCGCGCCGCCAGCTGACGAGAAGGAGCTGATCGTCCGCTCAGTCCGCTGACATCGAAAGCCAGGTGGAGGGAGTGCCGCTATAGCAGCTATAGCAATATAGGTGCGCATTTAGTCGGCTACATGCAAATGAGATACTTTTCGGCAGGCGAATGCGACTCGATATCGGGGCGATTTATAGCAAGCGGGTAATGATGAGTGGTGGTCCATTGGGGGGCTGGGCTGTACGATCAGGTATGCAGGGGAGTCCCATCGATAAGTTCTCGAAGTGAACCTGGGTGCAGGCTTATCGGCCGCCTGCCCGAATCTTGATGACTCTCAGGCACGGGGTTTCGTCATAGCCTGAATCGGGGAGGGTGTTGGTTATGGCCCGCGCAGGACCTTGGGCAGGTGGGATCGCGGCCGCTATAGTAGCCGCCGCTGCATGGGTATCCGTTTCGGCAGTCCCGCTGAGCGCCAATACCGGAGTGAGCGCTCCGTTCACATGGCAAGGTTTTACCTGGTGCCCCACCTACCAGGGAAGTGTCGGCTGCGATAACGTTCAGCAGTTCAATGACTCTAGCTCATCTTTCTACCCGTCGCAGGTCAGCAAGACTGCAGGCTCGAACTACATCTCGCTCAAAATGAATTCGACCGCTACGCAAAGCGGTGCCATCAACACGCAGCTGTACGAGACATGGAACGCGCCCGCCACGCTCTCCGAGCAGATTAATCTGCCCTGCGACTCATCAGGGCGGATCGAGAATTGGCCGGCTTTTTGGCTTGTGACGACCGGCTCGTGGCCAGCGGGCGGGGAGATTGATATAATGGAAGGCCTTAACGGCTATGCGGCGTGGCACTATCATTATCTGGATTCCTCCGGAGCGAAAAGCTCGGCCGGGGGAATAGCATCTAGATTCAGCGGCTGCGGGACGCACGCGTATACGGTCAACTGGACCACGGCTGCGATCACATTCTACTACGACGGTAAGCAAGTCGGTAGAGTCACGCCGTCCCAGATCGGCGTCCCGATTGCTTCCGGGCCAATGTACGTGATCAACGATTACGCGGCTTCATCCGCTTATGGTGGCCCGACGGCCGGCGGGGTGAATATGGAAGTTCTCAAATTCAAACCGTGAGCTGCAGTGGGCTGAGGCCGGGCTGAGGCGGCTGCCGGGCGTGTTGTCATCGCCGGTCGGCACGAACCGGCATGGTCAGGTGGTGGCCACCGTTCTGTCTCAGGGCTTGCCACGGTACATGATCACTACGCGAGCCGTGACGGCTAAGCTGTGTGGCGTCGATATCCAGGCACCGGCGCGTAGATGCGCTGGTTCGGGGCTCAAGGCGCGCACAGCCGGAAGTGGGCGGGAGATCATGACAGTGGCGGATCGCATAGTCCTGTGCCAGTGTGGTCATGGCCGCGACGCGCACCGCCATTACCGCCGCGGAAGCGAATGCGCGCTCTGTGCGTGCTCGCGCTGGTCTCCTCCAGGCCGACTCCGCCGGCTGTTCCGCTTTCGCATTGGATAAATCGCGCATAGCGTAAATATCGGGCGCTATAAACCTGCGCACCGTCCTTGATCATTAATGCGGTGATCAGATTGCCGGCGCCGACACAGCGGAATATATCTTATGAGATCTGTGACGGAAAGTAGTTAGTCAATTACACAAACGAATATCTGTAAGCGGGCGTAAACCGCTGTATCAATCTGGGCGTCTCCTATACTGGTTGTCAGTTCGTGCGTTAAGCTAGCGACCGACTCGTCGAGAGTCGACAACATGATGAGTGTGAAGGCCCAGGGGAGGGGAGTCCAGTGGGCAGTCTCGTTGATCATTCCTGCCTCGATTTAAGTCTTAAGGGACGCTCGCGCTCGATTTACATGCGCTTTTATCCTGCTTTCTCACTGAGAAATGGAACCGACGCAGGTCCTTTTCCGTGCTTGCCGTCGTACCCGGACGAGGCGAAGAAGGTAGGCAGCCAAGGGGCAAATCCTCTTTAGAGATCATCGCGACGCCTTCGGGCTAGGCGTTCTGCGAGCCCTTCAACGTATCAGTTTCGCGCCAAGATTGAGGTAATCTGGCCCGGATTAGTTATGGCTGAGGATCACCCTCGGCATCATTAGCCCTGCAGGGGGGACAAATGACTGTTCAGTTCAGTGCGCCTGAGTATTGGCCGCGCGTGTCGGTAGTAATACCTACATTAAACGAGGCCCGCAACCTGCCATACGTATTCGAGCGGTTGCCGCCGAACATGTACGAGGTCATCGTAGTGGACGGTCACTCAGTGGATGACACGGTGGCCGTGGCACGTCAACTGCGGCCGGACATCCGCATCGTCAATCAGACCCGTAAGGGTAAGGGAAACGCACTCGCCTGCGGGTTCGCGGTCGCGACCGGTGATGTCATTGCCACGGTAGACGCGGACGGCTCAGCCGATCCCGGCGAGATTCCGTTGTTCGTAGAGGCATTGCTCAATGGCGCTGATTTCGCAAAAGGAACAAGGTACGCTGCGGGCGCTGGCAGTAACGATATTACGCGCCTGCGGAGCTTGGGCAATCGCCTTCTCGGTGGCCTGGTCAACCTGTGCTATGGAACGAGGTACTCGGACCTATGTTATGGCTATAACGCATTCTGGCGGCGGCACGCGCCGGTTTTCCGCCTTGACGCTACCTCCCAGCAGCCTTCCGGTGGCGACGAGTGGCTATACGGTGATGGCTTTGAGATCGAGACGCTGATCAATATACGTGCCGCCGCCGCCGGGCTCGTCATCGCCGAGGTACCCAGCTTCGAGCATCCGCGCATGTACGGCGCGAGCAATCTGAACGCCATCAGCGATGGCTGGCGGGTATTGAAAGCAATCATCCGGGAGAGACTCACCACCGCGCCGGATAGTCGAGCGCGCCCCGGCGCAGTACCGGCAGTACCAGACGCAATCCACTCACTACCCATCTGGAGCTCGGCTGTCAAGGCCGTAGGGAAAGGGGAGAGTGCGTGAGTGCTCTGTCCGTTTCGGTGGTTATCTGTGCTTACACGGAGAAGCGCTGGGGCGACACACTGGCCGCCGCCGCCTCGGTACGGATCCAGAGCCATGCTGCCAAGGAAATGATCGTCGTAGTTGACCACAATCCACGTCTTTGTCAGCGGCTGAAGTCCGCCCTACCAGGCGCCGTGGTGACGGAGAACGCTGAAGAACACGGCCTTTCTGGAGCGAGGAACACCGGCCTTGCCTTGGCCTCGGGTGCGATTGTGGCGTTCCTTGACGATGACGCGATCGCGGAACCCGACTGGCTCACCTACCTCGTCGAGCCTTATTCCGACTCGGCCGTGGCGGGGGTCGGCGGGCTCACCCTCCCGGTGTGGGACAGGAAGCGACCGTCTTGGTTTCCGCATGAGTTCGACTGGGTGGTTGGCTGCAGTTACACCGGCAGGTCGGCTCACCGCGCCCCCGTACGTAACCTGCTGGGAGCCAACGCCTCGTTCCGGCGCGAGATCTTCGCCGAGGTCGGCGGATTCACCAGCGGCCTCGGACGCTCAGCCGCCAAACTGCCGCTCGGCTGCGAGGAGACCGAATTCTGCATACGGATTGCCCAGCGCCTGCCCGGCGCGATCCTGGTGACCGATGAAAGGGCGGTAGTCCGGCACCGGATCCCCGAGACGCGCTCGCGTTTCTCCTACTACCGCGCTCGGTGCTACGCCGAGGGACTCTCCAAGGCCATGGTCACCCGCAGTGTGGGGATGCGCGACGGTCTATCTTCGGAACGCCGTTACGCCACCAGAACCCTTCCGCTAGGGGTGGTTCGCGGTGTCGCTGATGCCCTGCGCGGCCGAGGCACGGGCCTCGGCCGCGCCAGCGCTATCGTCGCAGGGCTTGCCTTCGTGACAGCCGGGTATGCCGTCGGTACGCTTCACGGACAGGCGCCTTCCCGCACCGGGTCACGGCGGTGATCTCGGTCGCCATTCCCGCATCTCACGCCGTACATCAGGCAGCCTCATTCGGTGACCTGCCAGGTGGCGTAGCAGCCCGGCATGCGGCGGGTTCCCGGCCTGGCTCGGGCAGAGCGCGTCACCGGGCCGGGACAGGGCGCCAAGCAGGCTTCCGTCGATCAGGAACCGCAGGTCGTCACCGGGCAACGGGGCCACCCCCCTTCCCCGATCGCTGGCGTGCCGGCTCCTTGAGTCGGCGCAATAGTCTCGGCGAACATCTCAGCACTCCGCTGTTCAGGAACGCCTATGCCCTGATGCTGAATGTCGGCATCACCGGACTGCTGGGCATCGCGTACTGGCTGCTCGCCGCGCATCACTACACTGCCGCCGCCGTAGGTCGTGCCTCGGCCGTCCTCTCGGTAATGAGCTTGCTAACGGGGATCACGGCACACAATATTGTCGGTGCCCTTAGCCGCTTCATCCCGCAATCTGGATGCCGCACTACGGTACTTGTCGTCCGGGCATATCTCTTCAGCTCAGTAGCCACGCTTATTCTCGCGCTCCCGTTGCTGCTCACTGTTCATCACTGGGGCCCGTCCTACGCAGATCTCGCCGGGATCGCGCCGGGGTTGTTGTTCACCGGGTGCTTGGTAGCTTGGGCCGTCTTCAGCCTGCAGGACGCAGTCCTCAGCGGTCTGCGCAGTGCGATCTGGGTTCCTGTCGAGAATGGCCTGTTCGGCATCGCCAAGATTATCTTGCTAGTGACACTCGCGTCAGCGCTTCCCCGAACCGGTATTGACATCTCCTGGATGGTGCCGGTTTTCGTGTCGCTGCCGCTGATCAACTTCCTGGTATTCGGAAAGCTGATGCCCCGCCACCAGCGGATGACCGCTGACCGCTTGCCGCCAACCCTGGGGCAGATTGGCCGTTTCCTCGTCGGTGATTACACCGGGAACCTCTGCATGCTGGCTGTCACTAATCTTGTGCCTGTCGTGGTAGCAGCACGCATCACTCCGGGAATGAATGCCTACTTCTACATGGCTTGGAATATCGGAGGGACTCTAGATCTCTTCGCCCTGAATATGGCCACGTCACTGATGGTCGAGGGTGCCTTCGAAAGGGCAACACTTGCTGCCAACTGCCGGGCAGCGCTGCGCAAGACCATGTTCATCCTCATCCCAGTTGCCGTAGGGCTTGTAGTGCTTGCGCCGCATGCGCTCAGCCTGTTCGGCTCGGCCTACGCAATGCACGGCGCACCGATCCTCAAGCTCCTTGGCGTCGCCACACTTCCCAAAGCTCTCATCGAGCTTTATCTGGGGGCGCTCCGGGTACAGAATCGGACAGCGCTCATCGCTCTTGTCCAGGCCGTGCGCTGCGTTCTCGTGCTTGGCCTTACCGTCGTGCTTACCGGAGCAATGGGAATCGTCGGCGCGGGGGTAGCAGTGCTCGTCAGCCAAGCGGCCGTTGCCGTGATGGTTTCGCCGGGGCTGTGCCGTGTTTTGTCCGGGGCTAAGATGCACTCGCCGAAGCTTGCAGTAAAGGTGGTATAAATTGAAAGAGCGGCAAGAGCAACGGCAGATTACGGGAGGCTGGAATGTTTCCAGCCGGCGTATCTCCGTTGTCGTCTGCGCTTATACGGAATCACGCTGGAACGAGACTCGAGCGGCTATTAACTCAGTGCGTGTCCAGACTGTTCCGGCGGAGGAAATCATTGTTGTCGTCGATCACAATCCGACACTATGTGCTCGGTTGAGAATCATGCTTCCGGACGTCCGAGTCGTAGAGAGTTCTGGAATTCCAGGATTGTCAGGAGCAAAGAATACCGGCGTAGCGCTGGCGCAGGGCGATATAGTAGCATTCCTGGACGACGACGCCGTGGCCGAGCCCGACTGGCTCCGGTTCCTGGCCGACTCATTTTCTGATCCATATGTGATTGGTGTTGGCGGGCTTGTTCTGCCAGAATGGAAAACTCAGCGACCCTTCTGGTTCCCGCCGGAGTACGACTGGGTCATTGGATGCAACGACCTGCGCATGCCGCGCTTTCGAGCTCAGGTCCGGAATCTTATGGGCGGCAACATGTCGCTGCGTCGAGAGGCCTTCGACCTTGCCGGAGAGTTCCGCAGTGGCATCGGGCGTTCTGTCGGCAGATGGCCTCTTGGGTGCGAGGATACCGAATTCTGTATTCGCCTTAGCCGCCAATCACCCACCACGCTCCTGATTTTCGACAGCAGAGCTGTGGTATGGCACTCGGTTCCCGCCGCTCGATGCCGCTTTTCCTATTTTATGTCCCGCTGCTTTGGCGAAGGGCTTTCCAAGGCGGCGGTAACGGCTATTGTCGGGACTCGCCACGGACTTTCCGCCGAACGGAATTATGCCACTAGGATCCTGCCGCGCGGAATACTCCGGAGCATCACCGATTTGCTTCGCGGTGACATATGGGGACTTGTCCGGGCGGGAGCGATTGTTACTGGCCTGACGGTTACGGTAGCTGGTTTCGCTGTAGGCTCGCTGCACGGAAGGGTTGGATTAAGAACGTTAAGAACCGATCTGGCAAATCGTCATGATCGGCATGTCTTGCCGCGGCCGTCCTGCCGAAAGCCATCACTACCATCAGCGTACGCTCCTACTTATGCTGCTGGCGTAGAACATCATTCTTCAGCCAAGCTAAACCCCGAAACGAGGCCTGATTGATGCGCCTTCTCTTTCTTGCTCAGTTCTTTCCGCCGGATATTGGTGGTGAGGAGCGGCATGTGTTTAATCTCGCGAACACCCTTGCAGGTCGCAGTCATGAGGTAGCGGTGGCAACCCAGCGAATGCAAGGCGTCCCGGACAAGGAGGTGCTTCCTTCGGGGGTGCGCGTACATAGGTTCGCTACCACGGCCATGAGCCTGCCGGGTATGTATTCAGGCAGCCGCATGCATCATCCTCCAGTGCCAGATCCACTTGGCGTGCGCGAACTTAGCCGTATTGTCAGTGAAGAGCGTCCGGACGTAGTGCACGCACACAACTGGGTCATCAACAGCGCACTGGCGCTGCGACGGCATTCGGCCGCGAGGCCGCAGTTTGGACTTGTGCTGACACTTCATGATTACAGCCAGATCTGTGCAACAAAGCGGCTGATGCGGGCGGGTATTTTCTGTGCTGGACCAAAGGCATCCAGATGTCTGCCGTGCGCTTCTGCGCAATACGGCCCTATAATCGGCCCTATGACTGTCGCTGCTACGGCAGTCATGCGCGCATGGAAGGAACATGCTATCGACCATATAGTTAGCGTGAGCCGTGCTGTCGCCGACGCGAATCGTATCCCCGATCGCCCGACCAGCAGCATCATTCCTAATTTCGTACTCGATTCCGCCATGCTGTCGTCGGCGACCAGTCCCTCCATGAGCGCAAGTGGAGACAGTCCGTTTGCCGTACCTGAGGAGCCTTTCCTTCTCTTTGTCGGTGAGCTTTCGGGTGATAAAGGGATCCATGTGCTCTTGACTGCCTACGAATCACTCGGCAGTCACCGTCCGAAGCTACTGCTTGTCGGACGACGCACCCTAGACACTCCAACGCGGCTCCCTGACGGTGTTGTGATGCACATGGAATGGCCGCATGAAAATATTCTGGCCGCATTCCAGCGGTGCATGGCAGCAGTCCTTCCGTCGGTCTGCGCTGACGCATGCCCGACCACTGTGCTTGAAGCGATGGCCTGCGGTCGCCCTGTGATCGCGACCTCCATCGGCGGGATCGTCGACATGATCGTCGACGAGGAAAGCGGGCTGCTAGTAGCCCCGGGAGACGCGAACGGGCTCGCGGCTGCAATTGACCGTGTCTTGGCAGATGGCGAACTTCGCAAACGCCTCAGTGCCGGGGCACGGGCGCGTGTGCGCGCGTTCACGGCGTCCGCCGTCGCGGAACAACTCGAAGCCGTCTATGCTCAGGTCGCTCCCCGGCTCGCGGCAGTGACGACCGCGGCGATTACTTCACGAGGCAAGCATCGAGCTTCCCCCGGGCTGGACGAGAGCTGCTCGAATGCTGAGAGGCTGCCGTGATGGCGATCACGGCAACTGGCGAGAGGACCAGCCGCATATCTGCTAGACCTCTGCGCGTCCTCATGGTGAGCGCGCAATACTTGCCAGCTCATGGCGGAACCGAGACGCACATACACGAGGTCGCGCGTCGCCTTTCCGAACGTGAGGACTTCACGGTAACCGTACTTACTACTGACCGCACCCGGAGACTTCCTTACCAGGAGGTCGTTGACGGTATCACGGTGCTGCGCGTTCCGGCCTGGCCGCGCAGGCGGGATTACTACCTCGCACCACAGATCGCCGCCGTAGTGCGGCAGCGCCACAAGTGGGATGTCATCCACTGCCAGGGAATCCATACACCGGTGCCGATCATAGCCATGCTGGCGGCCCGGCGTGCCGGCACACCTTACCTGGTGACCTTCCACACTGGTGGTCATTCATTGCGGCACCGCAATGCACTGCGGTCTTTCCAATGGCGACTAGCCGGGCCGCTGCTGCGCCACGCGGCGTCACTTATCGCCGTTAGCCGCTTCGAGGAACGAACCCTTTCGCAGCATGCCCACCTGCAGGGCAAACCCGTCACAGTGATCCGCAATGGCGGCACATTGCCGCGGCTGCCTGCCACCACCACCGCCATCCCGGGCCGTATCGTTTCCAGCGGCCGGCTGGAGAAATACAAGGGGCACCACCGGGTCATCGAGGCTCTCCCGCACGTCATACGTGCCGTTCCGGACGCTCATCTCGTGGTCCTCGGGAGAGGTCCGTACGAGCCAGAGTTGAGGGCGCTCGCGCGCCGCCTTGGTATCTGCGACCGGGTGACGATAACACAGGTAACACCTACAGACCGCGTTGCCATGGCCACGGCCTTGGCCGAATCCAGCGTGGTGGCGGCCTTGTCCGAATATGAGGCACACCCGGTTGCCGTGATGGAGGCGCTAAGCCTGGGACGCCCGGTCGTCGGCTACGACATCGCAGGCATCGGTGACCTCGTGGCTGAGGGATGGGTGCGCGGGGTCGCGCCCGGCACGCCTGATGCCACTGTCGCCGACCATCTGGTGCAGGCAATGTCATCGCCTTCCCTGGTCGACACCGCAGCGCTCCCTACGTGGGATTCCTGCGCTGAACGGCTCGCTCAGATTTACCTGACATCTGTAGTGGATGGCCATCAGATCGATCCGGCGCACTCGCGGGCTGCCAAACCGGAACTCGGTGGCGAAGGGCATCTCCGTGGGCCGGCGAACTGACGGCCATGCTTCCAGTGCTCATGTATCACTCGGTACCAGCGTCGGGCACGGGGGACTCGCTCATGGTCCCGCGCACGCTCGTTGACCGGCAGTGGCGAGCGCTCCGAAGCGAAGGCTGGACCATGCTCGGCCTGACAGAGGCACTCGCCGTCGCCACCGCCGATCCTGGCGGGCGCATCGTTGGCGTGACGTTCGATGACGGGTTTGCTGACTTCCTCGGCGTGCTGGACCTCCTCGCCACGCACGGGGCGCGCGCGACGCTCTACCTTCCGACCTCGCCACTTGAGCAGCCTGCCCATCCAGGGCAACGGCCCGGCCGGTACCTCACGTGGGCAGAGGTGGCTTCCCTGCCGCGAGATCTGGTCGAGATCGGCAGCCATGCACACGTGCACCGCCCACTGGATGTGCTTTCCCGGATGGATGTCGAGCACGAGATACGGCACAGCCGCCAGCTGCTCGCCATGCGGACGGGGGCCGACGTGGTCTCATTCTGCTACCCGAATGGCTACACGAGTCTGGGTGTATGCCGAGCAGTGCGCGCCGCCGGTTATGTGAACGCCTGCATTGTCGGTCGGCGCCTTGCCGATCCTGACAGTGACCGCTATGCGGTACCGCGCCTTCAGGTGACGTACGCGCACGATGAGGCCAAGATCGTGGATCTCGTCGCGGCGGGCGAGGCTGGCCTGGGGCCATCGCTAAAGCGGATAGCGGGGCCGACCTGGCGGCTAGTCCGCTGGGCGGTATACCGCTCGACGGGCTGGATCCTGACGTGAGTCGGCTGATAGCCGTTCCAGGTCCTTACACCAGTTCACGCAGACCCCTTACCACCAGTTTCTTGCCGGTCCACGCGAGAGAGAAGTTGCCGTAATGACCTTCCGAATGATCCAGGCATCCGGGAGGAATGAACGGATCGGCAGGCTCCCGTCCGATGCGGTTTTGCCGGACAGCCCTGCGGCTGCCGGATACCGCTCACAGTTTTTTAGTCCTGCGGATCATCCCGTTCCCAGGCCAACACCTGAACCGGTCGATTCGCGCCGAGCACCCGCCAGGCATGCCGCGGGGCTGCACACCAGAAGGAAACATTGGTCAACTAGTCCGGCAGGTGTTGTGTGGCTTGCCATAGGCTTTGGGTTTTGCGTCGACGGTCTTGCTGTTACGATTTCGTCACGGAATAACGGAATTGGGCTAGCGCTTTTCTGGGTGGCGGTTCTTGCTCCCTACGCAATCCTCCTGGCTGTTCTTGCGGTGGCGGAAGTGTCGCGGCTTATGCGAGAATTCGCGGTCGCCGCCATCGGCGTATATCCGGCTATCATCTGTCTCCTGGGCAGCCCGCTCGTGCCAGGCGGGTATGACGCCCATTTGCATGAGCGGACGCTCGTGGATCTTTTGCATGGCAGTGGTCTTTTCGCCCCCAACCCATTGCTGCCAGTGAGTCCCTACTACCCCGGCATGGAACTGTCCGCTGGCACGGTGATCCGTCTTACCGGGATGCCGCTGATGCTCGGTATGTCCTTGATGGTTCTGCTGTGCCGTCTCGCTCTTGTCATGACGATCTACCGCGCCGCACTTACAGTATGCCCATCACGCCGGGCTGCATCACTTGTAGTCGTCCTCTATGCTGCGTCTCCGCAATTCTTCTACTTCGATTCTCAGTTCGCCTACGAGACAATGGCTCTAACGCTCGGATTGGGTGGCCTCTTCCTGCTGCGCCGCGCACAGCTTTCCCATGGTGCCGCCGCCCGTCGGATCTCGCTGCTAGCGATACTTGCGCTAATTGCCACAGTCGTCACACACCATATCACCAGCTGGATGGTGTTGGGTTTTCTTGTGGCTTGGACAGTGGTGACTCCGCGGAGCGGACGAAGTGTGCTCACGCGTGCTGCAGTGGTCATGGCGATCTCGGCCATCATTTGGACTGCCACCCTTGCCGCCCGCCTGAAAGGGTACCTCGGTCCGGTTTTCGCGGGGGCACTTCAGGAGAGTGAATCGTTCTTGGGCGGCGCCGGCCAGCGTCGGCTCTTCAGTGACCCTGCCGGGAGCGTTACCCCTCAATGGCAGCGCGTTTCCCTGATCTTCTACGCGCTCTTGTGTGCCTGCGCGGCCTTGATATGCGGCTGGAAGCTGCTCGGGGCGACATTCCGGAACCGGAATGCCCGGCTAGGCCTCCTGGGTGCCCTGAGCCTTTCATATCCCGTCACTTTGGCGGCCCACTACGTGCCTGCCGCCTCCGAACTGGGTGACCGTGCGTCGACGTTTCTATTCTTTCCGCTTGCATTGTCCTGCTCCCTTGTAGCTTTTCGAGATCTCGGGGCTGTGAAGCCTGCTGCGCGTCAGCGCGGTCCTGCCTTTATGGTCGCCTTCATAGGGCTGACCTCTATTATCTACCTAGGCGGGGTGCTCCTCGGCTCAGGTCCTGATTGGGAACGCCTACCTGGTCCATACCTCGTCTCGGCCGAAGCCCGTACGCAAGATCCTCAGACGCTGGCTGCGGTCCGGTGGGCCGCGGCTCACTTGCCTGCGGGCAGCCGGATCGTGGCCGACCGGATTCCTGCTGCGCTGCTGGCAAGCGAGGCGCAGCTGTGGCCTCTCTATTTTCCCGAACGCGGCCTGGAATGGGCCTGGCTTTACTTCCCGGAAACGTGGGGCATTAGTCAGACGACAATCGTTCGAATGCTGCACATCCGCTACCTGTATGTCGACAAGCGCCTCGCCGACTCGCTCCCTCATGAGGGAAACTACTTCTATGAGGGGGAATCACCGCAGCCTCGTCACATCCCCATTACGGCGCTGACTAAATTCTCGCACGTCCGAGGGCTAATTACCGTCTATCATCAAGGTCCGGTAACTATCTATGACACTTCAGGTCTATGGGTGGTCCAGGAGCCGGATGGATTCGTCAACGAGCGGCCCATGGGTTTGGGTGCACTGGGAGATTCGCTTTGGGGTATCGAAGCGGTGCTTCTTTTCCTGACGTTCCGAAGGCGGCTAGAGTGGGTGATATCCACCGCTCGGAGCGTCGGAGTTCTTGGCAGTGGAGTAGCCATTCTTGCTCTCTCTGTCCCTGTGGGCGGTGTACTCCTCGGGCTACGCCTAATGCCAGGACTGGCGTTTACTGTCGGTGCGTCGCTCGTCGCGATCGTTGCTCTTGTGATCCACTGTCAACAATCGGGAGTGCGACTTGTTCCCCGCATACGGTTCACGGGCGCGCTGGATCCCTTGATGGTTCTCGGCGTAATCGCTTGCATAAGTGGAATTGCCATGGCTATTCGTGCCGCATGGGCCGTAGATGTTACTGCAGTCGATGCAATTCTCCGGAGCATCGTAGGTACTAGATGACTATTCATGCCCCATCATTATCAGAGAACGAGGCACCCGTGGCGTTCCGCACCAAGGGCCAGCTGGCCACCGGCATCCTCACCGAGGCCTTCGCCGACGACATCCGGCTGGCCCGCGCTGCTCACGGGCCGCCTTCAGCTCGTGGGCGAACAGTGACAGCGCCGCCGTGTCGCGCTCACGCACCGGTGACACCTGCTCACGTCGTCCCGCCCAAGCATCCCCTGCACGCCCTGACTACCGGCTCGCCTGTGCGCGTGCCGATCCTGGCCCGCATGAGCCCCATTGATGCCGAACTCGCCGGGCGAGAGCAAGACCACGGGACGGACTGAGGCCTCGCCACTTGCGCACCGCCTGGAAGTATGCCGGGGCGTGACACCCGGACCGTTCGGTCCCATTTGCGTGGGTCACCCCCGGGTGCCTGGCGTACGGTCCCCGGCTCGGCCCGGACCAAGAGACATCGAGCCTGGCACTATGGGCGATCAGGTGGAACCCGGCGGAAGGCGGACCGATGAGCCACGCGGTCATACCGGCTCCGATGCGGTTCGACGTCGGCGCGGAGCGCGAGTTCGTGTTCCGGCCGGGCACGGCGGTCGCGTACGCCGGTACCGGCATCGCCCCGCTAGCCGAACGATTCTGCTCGCAGGTCATGCGACGCACAGGCTTGTCCCTGCGGCCGAGAGCCGGCGACCCGCCACCGGGTGACCCGCACGTCCGGATCGAGCTCGCAGCCGGGTTCGACCCCCGAACGCTCCCCGCGCCCACGGGGCTCTCACCGGCCGGCGATACCCCGCGTGACGAGCGGCACGAGCTGGCGATCGACGCAGGCAAGGTCGTCGTGCGCGCGGCGGAACCGGCTGGCGTCGCGCGCGGCCTGACCACGCTGATCCAGCTGCTGGCCACGACGCCGGCGGGCGGCACAGGGGAGATACGCGTGCCGGGCGCCCGGATCCTCGACGCGCCGAGGTACGCCTGGCGCGGCCTGTCCCTGGACGTGGCCCGCACGTTCTTCACCGCCGGGGAGATCCGGCGGGTGATCGACCTGCTTGAGCTGTACAAGCTCAACGTGCTGCACCTGCACCTGACCGACGACCAGGCCTGGCGGCTCCCCGTCGGGCGGCCGGCCGGGAGCCCGGAGCCCGACGGTCCATTCTTCAGCGACCAGGACCTCCGCGACCTGGTCAGCTACGCCGCGGATCGCTTCGTCACGGTCGTTCCCGAGGTCGACACACCCGGGCACGTGTCCGCGCTCATGCGGCTGCACCCGGAGCTGAACACCGGCCGCAACGAGGTCGAACACGAGTCCCCGTCCGGCCGCAAGCGCCGCGCCGCCTGGCTCGACCCGGAGCTGCCTGCGACGTTCGGCCTGATCGGGCAGGTGCTGGCCGGCCTGGCCGCGATCTTCCCCGGCCCGTACCTCCACATCGGTGCCGACGAACCCTACGGGATGCCTCACGAGCTGTACGCGTCCTACGTCCGGCAGGTGCGCCGATGCGTCCGCGCGGTCGGCAAGCGCCCGCTGGGCTGGCAGGAGTCGGCTCGGGCCGGCCTCGGCCCGGACGACGTTATTCAGTACTGGATCAGTGACATCGCCCTGTCACCGTCCTTGCCGCCGCGGGCCCGGGCGCGGATGGACGCCGATCTGGCCCTGTCCGGCCGCGACGTGGAGATGGCCGTGGCGGCGTCGGTGCCCGTGATCGTCTCACCGGCGAGCCACTGCTACCTGGATGTCCCCTACGCCGGGCCGCCGGCCGATCGCGCGGAGGCGGACCGGCAGGGCCGTCTCGGGCTGCCGGTCTATGCCCCGCAGACCGTCGCCGAGGCGTTCGGCTGGGAGCCCGGCGAAGCGCTCGGGGCCGGCGGGCAAGCACAGGTCGCGGGGGTCGAGGCGGCGATCTGGGCCGAGACCATCTCCGGCTTCGACGACCTGTCCTTCCTGCTGCTGCCTCGCCTGGCCGGAGTCGCCCACAAGGCCTGGAGCCAGCCGCAGCTCTCCAGCTGGCCTGGCCACCGTGACCGCCTCGCCCGTCACCGCCAGCTGTGGGCCCACGACGACCTCGCCCACTTCCGCGCCTTCGCCCGTTAGCTCCTCACCAGGCTAGCGGCCCGTTGGCGTCGAAGTATCCGCCGGTCGGCCCGCCGGGAACCACCTGCGCCATCCGCACGATGATCTCCGCGCCCTCCGCCACCGTCTGCGTGCCCTGGAACATGTTCAGGTCCGTCGCGGTGAACCCGGGCTCCCGGCGTAGTCATCCGCTCCACCGACCCCAGCCCGCTACTCACGTTCACGATGAACGGCGCAGGGGACCGCAGCAGCAGCGGCAGGAACGTGTGCGTCACCCGCACCACGCCGAACACATTCGTCTCGAAGGTCGTCCGCATCATGTCGGCGGTGAGCTCCGCGGCGCCGAACACCCCTCCGTCCGCCTTGCGCCCCTCGATGCCGGCGTTGTTGACCAGGACATCCAGCCCTCCGTCGGCCTCGATGGCCTTTGCCGCGGCCGCGACGGAGTCGTCGTCGGTGACGTCGAGCAGGATCATCCGCGCCCCCAGCTGCCCGGCGGCGCGGCGGCCGCGCTCGGCGTCCCGGCTGCCGATGTAGACGGTGTGGCCGGCGGCGATGAGCCGGCGGGCGGTCTCGGAGCCCAGCCCTTTGTTCGCTCCGGTAATAAGTGTTGTCGTCATGCCTCCAGGCTGCCGCCCGCAGTTGCGGTCAGCCAGTGGTCCCGTTTTCCTGGGACTGCGAGGACCAGGCAGCCCGCCGACCTGAGCCGGTGATCCTCGCAACGGGCATGCTAACGCCGCGGCCTGTCCTACGTGGAAGCGGATGTCGATGCGGATGCGGGCGTGCTCGCGGGCGCGGACGAGGCCGTGGACGCGGGCGCCGACGAAGACGCGGGCGCCGACGAGGATGTGCTCGCTGGCGCTGGCGCCGAGGTCGATGCCGACGCGGACGCCGATGCCGACGCGGACGCGGACGCGGATGAAGACGTCGACGTGGACGGGGAGGCGGACGTGGACGCGCTCGGGGACGGGGATGGCGAGCGGGATGTGTGCACGGAGGGGGATGGCGACGCGCTCGCCGGCTGAGATGAGCCCTGGTATGCCGATGCGGCCGCCGAGGAGGACGCGCTCTGGGAGGCCGACTGGGAGGCGGATAGGTCAGGGCCACCCCGTCCGCCTGTCCCGGATGTCGCCGACGACGTCAGGCCCGCCGGGGACTCAGCCGGGGTCGGCGTGTGCCCGGTGAAGGCGGTCACGGCGTAACCGGCGGCGGACGCCGCGATCAGGCCGCCGATGATCCACGCCAGCACCAGCGGCCGCAGCAGGCGGCGCCGCGGCCGGTTCCGCCCGCCCGGCGGCCGCTGATCAAACGCAGGCCCGGGAGGATACGCAGGACCGGGAGGATACGAAGGCCCCGAAGGGTGCGTCACCCCGGGCGTCGGCGTCATGCTCTTGGAGGTGGCGGTCCGCAAACCGCTCGCGGGGGCGGCCAGGAGCTGGCTGTCCCCGGTGGATGGCGGCGCCCCGGAACCGGCCGCCGTAGTCCGCGTCGCGCCGTACCCGGCCGCCGCGCCGTACCCGGCCGCACCGTACCCGGCCGCCGCGCCGGACCCGTGCGTGGAGCCGGACCCATGCGTGGAGCCGGACCCCGGCGCCGCCACCGGCATGCCGAACGCGGAACCTGGCGCGCCATCCCGGGCGAACGCGCGGGTGATGGGTGCGGGCAGCCAGTCGCCGGATGGCTGGAGGGCACCTACCTCGGCGAGCAGGCCGTCGGCGGTGGGGCGCTGCCCCGGGTCCTTGGCCAGGCAGCGCTCGATCAGCGGCCGCGCTTCGGCCGGCACGTACTCCAGACCGGGGGAGCCGTGGACCACGCGGTACAGCAGCGACGCCGTGGTCCCGGTGCCGAACGGCCCCTGGCCGGTGGCGGCGAAGGCGAGAACCGCCCCCAGACTGAAGATGTCGGTCGGCGGCCCGACGGCATAGCCCATGGCCTGCTCGGGGGACATGAACCCGGGTGAGCCGATGACCAGGCCCGCCTGCGTCAGCGCGGTGGATTCCACCGCCCGGGAGATGCCGAAGTCGATGACCCGCGGGCCGTCCTCGGCCAGCAGCACGTTCGACGGCTTGAGGTCCCGGTGCACCACGCCCGCGGCGTGGATCGCGCTCAGGCTCTCCGCCAGGCCCGCGGCCAGCGCCAGCAGCGACCCGGTCGGCAGCGGCCCGTGGTCGTCGATCGCCTCAGACAGTGAAGGTCCCGGCACATAGGCCGTGGCCAGCCACGCCGCCGGACCGTCGACGTCCGCGTCCACCACCTGGGCGGTGAACACGCCGCTCACCCGCCGCGCGGCGGCGACCTCCCGGCCGAACCGCCTCCGGAAATCCGGATCCGAGGCCAGCTCCGCCCGGATGACCTTCACCGCCACCGGCCGCCCGCCCGCCGAGACACCGAGGAACACCCGGCCCATGCCGCCGCTGCCCAGCTGTCCTACCAGCCGGTACGGACCTATCGTCGGCGGATCCCCAGCCTGCAATTCCCTGACCACGCTGCCCCCCAACAAACACCTTTGCCGTCATTATCCGACAGAACCACGATAATGACTGCGTTCGTCAATATACATGCCCATGGGGGGCGAAAAGTGTATCGAGTGCCGAAACCTGACGGGGTCAGCGGCCGGGCCGGTCAACGGCATACCAGGCGACCGGGGTGCCCCTGAACGTCGTTTCGGCCTGGAAGATCAGGCCGCACTTTTCCATGACGCGCCGGGAGGCACGGTGCCCGGCGGCGGTGGCGCTGATGATCCGGGCGAGCGGCGTGCGCGCCCAGCCGAACCGGATCGCGGCGCGGGCGCCCTCGGTGGCCAGGCCGCGGCCCCAGTACTCGGGGGCGTGTTGGTGCGCCATCGCGCGTCCAGCGTAACCCCGGTTTCGCGCGCGGGAACGGACCGAGAATGTGAGCGCCAACGCGTAACGCGATTGCGTCGCGCTCGTAAACTGCCTCCTATGGAGGATGCGGAGGCTTATCTCCGTGCCATGGCGGCTCCCCTGGCCTCGGCCCAGGAGGGGCGCCCCCTTCCTGTCGTCCGGTTCGGCCTGGCGGCGGTGGCGAACGCGTTCGTGATCCTCGGGCTGCTGCCCGCGGCACGGGCCGAGGAGATCCTCGCGGCGCAGCGGCCGCTGCTGACAGCGGCGGGCTTCCGGGTGGGCCGGGAGGGCGGGGAACTGAGCGTCAGCCCCGATGCGCGCGGCTTCCAGGAGGCGCGGGCCGCCGGAGCGGACAGCCCGCAGAAGATCCCGCTGGCCGTCGGCGCCGGTCCCGTACGCTGTCGGCTCCGCGGCCACGACCTGGTCATCACGTGGGCCACGCTGACCCGAGGAGATCGAGGAGGAGATCACGGATCTGCCGATCACCGACGACACCGGCCGAACGTACCTGGTGCCTCCGGGGAACGTGCACTGCCGCATGTCCGGGCGGTGTTCGGCGTCAGGCGGGACGCGCTGGATCCCCGCAGGCGAGTTCCTCGCCGTGCCCGTCCCCCGGGAGGCCGTCCCCCGCGGCGGCGGCCGGCCGGCCGTCCGGTGGCTTGACTTCTCCGCCGGATCCGGCCGCCTCGAGATCTCGTCGCCCGCCGCGGTGCCCACGGGTACCGCCGAGCCCCCGTGGCCGACCCCGGTGGAGTGCTACCTGGCGCAGTTCGCCCCGCCGGCCGCCGACTGGTCAATCGGCTCCTTCGAGACCGGCACGGTGGAACTCGACACCGCGGGAATCGTGGCCGCCGTCGCGGGCGCGCTGGTCGCCGTCGGCGTGCTGCCCCCGGACAGCGCGGTGCTCACGGGCCTGGAGGACAGCGTGCACAGTGACTGGCGCATGGCCATGAGTGACCGGCAGTTGGCCCTGATGGACGGGTGGGCCGGGCGGGCGAGCGCGGCCGGCCTGGCGGTCCTGCTCCCGCTCGGGCCACCGCTGTGATCGAGAACATCACGGCGGACGAGGACATGGTGTCCGTCCAGCTGTACGGGCATCCCTTTGTCATCAGCGGGTACTGGCCTAACATCACGCCGTGCTTCCGGGTCACCGCGGTCGACGACACCGGCGCGGAGCACGAGGGGATGCCTGGCGACGCCAGCCAGTCGCCCGCGCTTGAGGGCAGCGGCGCCTTCTGGTTCTGGCCCCCGGTAGGCCTGCAGGCAAGACAGCTCCGCGTGACCGTCAGCACCCTCTGGGAAGCCGCCTGGGCGCTCATCGACATCCCCGGGCGCCCCACGACGGGGACAGGTAGCTTACGGGCCGCTGGTCCCGGCCCGGGGCGGGGGACCGTGGCTGTGCACGATCCTCGTTTTGTCCTTGTTCCACGCCGTGGTGGTGCCGTCCGGGTTCAGGACGACGGTCCAGCCCCACTGGTGGATCACGACCTGGTGATGGAACGTGCAGAACAACGCACAGTCCGTGATGCTGGTCGTGCCGCCGTCGGCCTTGTGCGTCAGGTGATGCACCTCACACGCGGCGGCGGGCTGGTCGCAGCCGCCGGGGAAGCGGCAGTGCTGGTCGAGCAGGATGACGGCGCGGCGGATCGCGGCCGGGATGTCGCGGCTGACGCCGACGTCCAGCGGCAGGCTCGGCCCGCCCAGCCGGGCGCCGAGCTGCCGGCGGCGCAGGAACGAGGCCAGCCCGCCCGGACCCGATACGAGGGCGACGGCCTTGCTGATGATGGCCTGCTCGAGGGCGTCCTCCGGGTCGGGCGCGGCCGGGCCGCTACCGCTGTCGTGGCGGCGGTGCTGGTCCAGTTGCACGCACAGCCGGACCAGGTCGTCCAGGGCGGCGGGGTTGACCTCGCCGGTGACGACCGGGGTGACGGAGGCGTCGCATGTGAACGCCTCGGCCGAGGCGCCGTCCAGCCAGGCGCCACCGTCGCTGCCGCCCGTAGAGGCTTCTGCGCGGTGCGCGGCCCACTGGGCGCGGACCTGAGCGGTCCACTCCTGCATCAGGGCGGAGCTCCCGTCCAGCCGGAGCAGGTCGGCCAGCTGGACGTGGACCAGGGCCTTGACCGGCTGCCCGGCCCGCTCCGGCAGCAAGCCCCCGGCGAGGAGCCGCCGCATGGCTTCCTGGAGCGCATCGTGGCACCGCTGCGCCTGGGTCCTGGTGTCCTCCGCCCCCGCTGGGGCCGACAAGGCATCCAGCACCGCGCCGACCACCGCGGCGCACTGCGGCGTCAGGTCCCCAGTCAGGACCCCGGCACCGTCGAACGTGGTCACCATCCGGACGGCGCGGTCCTCGAACCCCCGGTCCGGGTCCTCATCGGGGGTATCCGGCCGGGACCGCTCGTAGATCTCCCTCGCCAGCCCGGCCAGGTCCCGCAGGTCCATCCCCGCCCTGGCGGCGGTGAGCAGGATCGCGTCCGCCGCCCGCCGGCACTCTTCCGGGAGCCGGTCGGTCCAGGTGCAGATCGTCCGGCCGAACGACTCCGACATCTCCCCGGCGGCCAGCGCCGCGACCACCCGCGGATGCGTGGCCCTGCGGCGCGCCCAGGCGGTGTGCCCGACGGCGGCGCCCTTGGTGATCTTCGTCTTGTGGATCAGCCAGGCGCGCGGGCTGTAATCCGCATCTGCGCTGTAGCCCTGCCCCGAGGTGAACGCCGCCAGGATCGACGCCCGCGCCGCCGTGCCCACCGAGCCGACCTGCTCCAGCATCCGCAGGCACTGCGCCTGCGTCTCCGCATCCAGTTGCGTGGCGTCCGCGGCGGCCAGCCAGCCCATTCCCGCGCGCACCATCTCCATTGCCTCAGTCGCGGAGGCCGGTGCCGTGCTCACCCTGGGTCACCTCCTTCCGGCCAGTTCGCAGGCCGATGATCAATGAAAGTCGCTGGTCCTGAGGGTTCTCCCTCGTCCGGGCCGGGACAGGAACACCAGCCGGGCAAATCTCTAGGATCTCAGTTCGATTCTATCGGATGGCGACGACATTTTCCGGCACAAACACGCCGGATCACGAGATAAGCGCCACCGCCTGCCGTCCCCCGTGGCGACAGGCGCTGGCGCCTACCCCTCCGGGGCTGGCGGCTCCTGGGCGGCCAGCCGGGCCAGCTCGGCGTAGTCGTAGGCGGCCTCAGGGTGGTCGCGCACCAGCGCGTCGAGCCTGGTGGCGTCCTTGCCGACCAGGATCCGCCAGGCCCCCGATCGCACCCCGGCCAAGATGACGGCCGCCGCCTGGGCCGCGCTGACCGGCGCCTTGTCCCGGAAGTCGGCGTTAATCCGCACGAGCATCTGGCGCAGGTCACCGGCCGACGCGCCGTCGGCCAGCATGCCTGCGCAGACCAGTGCGGCCTGCACGTCCGGGGGGATGAGCGCGGCCACCTGATCGTCACTCATGCGCTTCGGCTCCGGCAGGCCGCGGGCGCGCAGGCTGTTCACGATGATGTCGGTGCCCACGTGCCCCGGCATCACCACGGCCACCCGGACCTGGGGCGCGTCGCTGCGCAGGTCTTCGATCAGCGCCTCGGAGAATCCCCGCACGGCGAACTTGGCCGTGCTGTAGGCGGTGTTCGGCATGCCCGGGCCCAGCGACGCCCAGAGGCCGTTCACGCTGCTGGTGTTGACCAGGACGCCGTCGCCGCTTGCGATCAGCAGCGGCAGGAACACGCGGGCGCAGTAGTACACCCCCCACCAGTCGACGGCGAACGTGCGCTCCCACACCTCCCGGTAACCGCGGACGAA
>WNGH01001352.1_pt1 | contig 22853 bp, 23 predicted proteins | sample 5400631 | NCBI WGS metagenome assembly WNGH01 (sample SAMN13153373, study PRJNA577476) | soil metagenome | isolation source: 115 cm soil or saprolite under Garry oak tree replicate 1 | place: USA:California | collected 2016-06-15
CCATTCGCATCCTCGCCCGGGCCTGGGTGCGCATCCTTTGGCGCGCCTGGATCGACCGCAAACCCTACGATCCGGCCCTTCATCGCGGCGCTCAACGCGACTTCCAAACTGCTATAGGTTGACACAGGGTGTCTCATGCGGCGGTACCCAGGTAGGCGGCCTGCACCGCCGCGTTGCAGGCGATTTCCCGCGGCGCGCCCTCGGCGAGGAGGCTGCCCTGGTCGAGCACCGTGATTCGATCGGCGAGGTCGAAAATCACCCGCATGTCGTGCTCGATGAGCACGATCGTGAACTTGCTTTCGCGGTGCAGGCGGCGGATGAGCTGCGTGATCTCGGCGGTCTCCTGGTCGCCCATGCCGGCGGTGGGCTCGTCGAGCAGCAGCAGACGCGGCCGTAATGCCAACGCCATGGCGATCTCGGCGGCTCGCTGGTCGCCATGGGCCAGTTCCCCGACCAGCCGGCTGGATTTGGTACTAAGGCCGGTGAGATCGAGCGTCTCCTCGACCCGGCGACGGATTAGTGTTCTCTCTGCCCGGCTGATCCAAGGCCGCAGGCGAAAACCCTCGGTCACTTCGGCGCCGATGCGCACGTTGTCGAACACGGTCAGATCGGGAAAAATCTCGGTGATCTGGAAGGTGCGGGCGATGCCGAGGGTGACGCGCCGATGCGCGGGCAGCGCCGTGATATCGCGTCCGTCGAAAGTGATCGTTCCCGTAGCCGGCGGAAACATGCCGCTGATGAGATTGAAAAACGTGGTCTTGCCGGCGCCGTTCGGGCCGATGATGGCGCGCAGTTCGCCCTTCTCCACGTTCAGGGATACGTCGTGCATCGCCACCAGGCTGCCGAAGCGCTTGCCGACGTTCCTGACCTCGAGCACGCTCACGGTTCGCTCTTGCGCCGAATGAAGCCGAGCAAGCCGCGCGGAAAGAACAGCACGATGGCGACGAACAGCATGCCGACGAAAGACATCCAATTGACGGTGATGCTCGATAGGTAATCCTGAAGTACGACGAAGACCGCGGCGCCGAGCAGGGGCCCCCAGAAGCTGCGCATGCCGCCCATGACGGCCATCATCACGAAATCGCCGGACTGGCTGTAGTGGAGGCCTCGCGGGTCGGCGAAGTTGTTCACCAGCGCGTAGAGCGCGCCGGCAAAGCCCATGAAGAAGCACGACAGCGTGAAGGCGATCCAGATATGACGGTCGACGGGTATGCCGAGAAAGCGGGCGCGCCGCTCATTTTCGCGTATCGCGATCATGGTGCGCCCGAGCGGGGAGCGCAGGATGACACCCATCAATCCGACGGCCAGCGCCAGGCATAACAGCACGAAGTAGTAGAACGCGTTGGCGTTCGACAGTATGTCGATCGTGGCGATGCCGAGATCGAGCGGCATGCGCGAAAAGCCGCGCAAGCCGTCGTCGCCGCCGGTCACCGAGCTCCATTGAAAGGCGATGTAGTAGAAGACCTGGCCGAAGGCGATGGTGACCATGGCGAAATAGACGCCACGCCGACGGACGATGAGCGCGCCCAGCAAGGCGCCGGCGACACCGCCGAGCAGCATGCCGCACAACAGCGCCAGCGGCGTACTCGGCGCGAGGAACTTCAAGGCGAAGCCGGCGCCATAGGCGCCGAGTCCGAAATAGGCGGCGTGACCGAAAGACAGCACGCCGGTGAAGCCGAGCAGGAAGTTCACCGACATGGCGGCCAAACCGAGCACGAGCACGCGCGTGCCGAGCGCCGTATAGCCGCCGAGCGGCACCATCCAATAGGGCGCCAGCAGCAGCGCCGCCCACATCGCCGCCAACGCGAGCAGTCTGCGGACCTGCTCACGTTCGCTCACGTCAGCATGCCCTCTTCGCCGAGCAGGCCGCGCGGCCGTATCAGTAAGACGACGGCCATCAGCACGTACATGATCGCCTCGCTTGCCGCCGGCAGGAACACCGCCGTGACGCCCGAGGCGACGCCGATCAGTAAGCCGCCGAGCAAGGTGCCGGTCAGGCTGCCGACGCCGCCGACGATGATGGCGATGAAGCTCGGCATGAGCAGTCCCGCTCCCATGGTCGGCTCGAGCCCGAGTTGGCCCGCGGCGAGCACGCCGCTGAGCCCGGCGAGAAAGATTCCGACGGAAAAATTGAGCGAGCGCAGCATGCCGATGTTGATGCCGAGCGCGGCGACGGTTTCGATGTCGAGTGTCCCGGCGCGGATGCGCACGCCGAGGCGGGTGTAGCGCAGCAGCACGAAGAGCAGCGCAACGGCGATGCTCACGGTGCCGACCATGAACAAGCGGTAGCCGGTGATGAAGAAGAACTGGTCGCTTAGGGGCTGCGCCAGAACGGCGGGAATCGTCACCGGCTTGCCCTGCGCGCCCCAGATGAAGCGCGTGCCGTCTTCGAAGATGAAAGCCAGGCCGAACGTCAGCAGCAGGTTGTAGAGCGGATCGCGCCCGTAGAGCCGCCGGATGAGCGTCCGCTCCAGGGCCAGGCCGATCATCGCGGTAAGGAGCGGGGCGATCAGCAAGGCACCCCAAAAACCGACATAGGGGGTAATGGTGTAGGCGATGTAGCCGCCGATGACGAGGAAGCCGCCGTGGGCGAAGTTGATCACATTGCTTAGATTGAGAATGAGCGAAAGCCCAAGCGCCATCAGCACGTAAAACGCACCGATGATCAGCCCGTTGGTAATGTTGAAGAGCAGAAGCTGGGTCATCGCCGGCTCAAGTCCGACCGCGTGCGCTGCGCTGGCCACTTAGGGCCGCACGCTCCGCTGCCATTCCAAGCACGCCGCTCCTGGTCATGGCATGACGCCCGAAGAGATCGCTTGGTCGTTGTCTGCTGTAATCAGGCCGGCCACTGCACCTTGCAGCCGGTCGCAGTCTCGGCTGGCGCGGTCTTGTCGCCGGCGATCACGTGTTCGACGCGGAACAGGTCTTCGGGATCGCCGGCCGGATTGGCAAGCGCCTCGCCCACGAATGCCGACGTCATGAGCTGGTGGTCGCCCTTGCGGTAGTAGCACTTGTTGGGCTGCAGCTTGATGTCCTCCGTCAGCTCGAATCCGCCGAGCGCTTCGGCGAGCTTGCGCGCATCGAGCGTCTTTTCCTTGTTGGCGACGGCGGCGAGGGTGTGGACCGAGGTGTAGCCGAACCAGTGACGCGCCGTGGGCACCTTGCCGCCGTTCATCTTGCGGATGTCGGCGACGAACTTGTCGACGCCCGGGACACCCGGCTGCTTCCAATACCACTCGAACATCCAGATGCCGACGCGCGCCTCGGGCGGCATCGCCTCGAGCGATTCGAGTTCCTGCTGGAGCCCGGCAACGTGGATCTGCTTTTCGATGCCGAACTGGGCGATCTGCTTCAGGCAATTGACCATGTCGGAGCCCTGGGGCAAGACGAGCAGGACATCCGGATTGGCGGCGCGCGCCTTGATCAGGTAGGCGGAAAAGTCGGTGGTGCCGAGCGGCGTGAGTTCGTTGCCGGTCATCGTGCCGCCGAGCTTCTGCAGATCGGCCGCCGCCGCCTTCTGCAGCGTGTGTCCGAAGGCGTAGTCCGGGGTAATGAAATGCCACTTCTTGCCGTACTTGGTAAACAGCAATTCGGCGACCGAGTTGGCTTCCATGCTCGTCGTGTTGCAGACGCGATAGACGTTCCACTTGCAGTCGCTGCCCGTGATCGTGTCGGTGTGCCCGCCGGAAACGATGTGCAGCACTTTCTTCTCGTTGCTGACCTGGGCGATCGCCTGGGCGATGCCGGAATTCACGTCGCCGATGAGAAAGGTGACCTGGTCGCGCTCGATCAGCTTTCGAGCTTTCTGTACGCCGGTGCCGACGTCGTTCGCCGAGTCCTCGACCAGAAGTTCGATGGGGCGGCCGAGGATGCCTCCCTTGGCATTGATCTGCTGGACGGCAAGCCTGGCACCGGTCACTTCATTTTGTGCCACCGCGGCATAGACGCCGGTCAAGGGATCGACCATGCCGATTCGCAACGGGGTCTCGCCGATTGCCTTGACGATGAAAGGCGGTGCCATCTGTAATGCCGCGGCGGCGGCCGCGCCCTTGAGGATGGTGCGGCGACTAAAAGCACCCGTGCCACTCGTTGCACTCATAGGTCTCTCCTCCTCGGTCACGTCGAATCGGTCGATCGCCCGATCCCCGAATAGCGACGTGAAAATTTTTTTGGCGGTCAAATTCTGACCGTGTTAGCCGACACCCGCCCTACGCCTTCGTATGACAATTTAATATCATTGATCAAGCGACGGTTCTCGTATCCGGGCCCCGCCATATCAAGTGCTTCGCTCCGAATGGCTGATCCGATTGATCGACGGCTCGCGAAGGAATCCGCTGCGCGGAGATGCGGCGCAGCAAGCTCCACCCCGCGCCTGTCGTGACAGCCGCCTTGTCTCCTATCTGCTTGAACGAACAGTTATTAAGGAGTGTAGTACATCGTACGGATGGCGCAATTTCATGCACGATCCCGGGCCCAAGCAATTTGACTACGGGCTTGCCATTGGCGGCGCCGGCGAAGACGACGCACATGGCATCGGGCTTTGGACTGACGGTCGCCGTCAGATCAGCCGGCACCCCGGCATTCGCAACCGGCGGCGTCATTTCCCTGGCGAGCTTGCTGTCGCCCTTGCAGAAGGCCTGAAGGCCGCTACCGAAGCCGGCCGCAGGGGTATTCCAGGTCAAGCCGACCACTCGAAGCCTTTGGCGAAGGCATTGCCCGGTCCGGCAATGGTGCCCAGCTTCTCGTCGTCCTCGCGGCCCACCACTGCCGCCTCGAGGACCGCTTCGTGGCTCACCAGCGCCGACTCCACCTCGGCCGGCGAGACGTAGATGCCGCCGACCTTGAGCATGTCGTCGCTGCGTCCGGCATAGACGTAGTAGCCGTCCCCGGTCAGCGAATACTTGTCGCCGCTGCGCGTCCACCAGCCCTGGAAGGTGTTGCGGCTCTTTTCCACCTTGTTCCAGTAGTGGAAGGCCGATGAGGGGCCGCGGACCTGAAGTTCGCCGACCTCGCCGACCGGCACCGGCAGGCCGTCGTCGCCGACCAGGCGCACTTCGTAGCCGGGCACCGACTTGCCGGTGCTGCCGTAGCGCACTTCGCCGGGACGATTGGAGAGGAAGATGTGCAGCATCTCCGTGGAACCGATGCCGTCGAGGATGTCGACGCCGAAGCGGGCCGACCACTGGCGGCCGATCGCCTCGGGCAGCGCCTCGCCGGCCGAGGTGCAGCAGCGCAGGCGCAGCTCCCCGGGCTTAGGGCAGTCGGGATTGCCCAGCAGACTCGACAACTCCAGCCGCCGGCCTTGATGGCGCCGAGGAAGGCGGTCGGGAAATCGATGCTGTCGGGCAGGCAGAGCAGGATTCGCTCCTCCTGCCGCACGTCGAGATCGGTCAGGGCCTTGGCAAAGCGATTGACGCGCCGCGCCAGCTCGTCATAAGTGTATTCGCCACTGTCGTCGATGTAGGCGAGCTTAGGACCGCGCCGCGCCGCCAGGTTGCGCTCGATCAGGTCGTGGGCGGCGTTGTATTCCCCTGGAATATGCACGTCCGGCGGGCTGGTGCCGCGATCGACCCGGCTCAACTGGACCATGCTCTCCTCCTAATGACGTTGCCTACTCGGCGCCGATTCGCCGTTTGAATTCCGAGAGGGGCACCACATCCGGTTCGGTGCAGCGGCGCCGTTCGGGCTCGGGCGCGTTCAACGGGATGCACGGCACCATCAGGCGGCGGGAATCGATGCAGAGCCGTTGGTAGGTGGCCGTGGCCTCCAGCTTCCAGGCCAGCTCCTGGTCGGTCAGCGTGCGCACCACCCGCGCCGGCACGCCGACCGCCAGGCTGCGCGGCGGAATCTCGCTCTGCGCGGCGACAAAGGCCGAGGCGGCGATGATCGCCGACTCGCCGACCACGGCGAAGTCCATTACCACCGCGTTCATGCCGACCAGCACGTTGCGGCGCAGCGTACAGGCATGGACGATGGCGCCGTGGCCGATATGGCCGTTCTCCTCGATGGTCGTGTCGGTTTTCGGAAAGCCGTGCACCACCACCGTATCCTGGATGTTGGCGCCGGCGCCGATGACGATGCGGCCGAGGTCGCCGCGCAGCGAGGCGCAGGGCGCCACATAGACGCCGGGGCCGATGATGACGTCGCCGATGATCACGGCGCTCGGATGGACGAAGGCGCTGGGGTCGATGACCGGAATGACGCCGTCGTAGGAATAGATCTGCGCCATGGCGCTCTTCCTAGTGAATGGTGAGGCCGCCGTCGGCGGCGAGGATCTGGCCGGTGACGTAGGAGGCCCCGGGCGAGGCGAAGAAGACGAAGGCCGGCGTCACTTCCTCGGGCTCGGCCCAGCGGCCCATCGGGATCTTCTCCAGGTACTTGTCCTTGAAGCGCTCGTCAGTACGGATCACCTCGGTCATCGGCGTCGCCGCCCCGGGGGCGATGGCATTGACGGTGATGCCGTAGCGGGCCAGCTCCCGGGCGCAGGACTTGGTCAGCCCGGCGATGCCGGCCTTGGCGGCGCTGTAATTGACCTGGCCGATGGTGCCGACGATGCCCGCCGCCGAGGTGACGTTGATGATGCGGCCCCACTGCCGTTCCATCATTCCCGCCACCACCGCCTGGGTGCAGTTGAAGCTGCCGCTCAGGTGCACGTCGAGCACCGCGCTCCACTGCTCCATGGTCATCTTGTGCAGCATCGCCGGGCGTATGATTCCGGCATTATTCACGAGGATGTCGATGCGCCCGTAGCGGGCCGCGACGGCCGCCGCCATGGCGTCGACGCTGGCCCGGTCGGCGACGTTGCAGCTTATCCCGATGGCCTCGCCGCCGGCCGCGCGTATAAGGGCGGCGCCGGCTTCGGCCGCCTCGGCGGCGAGATCGACGACCGCCACCCGCGCCCCTTCCCGGGCATAGGCGGCCGCCACCGCGGCGCCGATGCCCTGGGCGGCGCCGGTGACGATGGCGACCCGCTCGGCGAGGATCATGACTTCGGCCTGGCCAGCACCTGCTCGGCGAAATGCTCGTCGAACACGGCACCCGCGGCGACCAGCTGGCGGTACTTGACGAAGTCGATGACGTCCTTGCCGGTGGCCTTCTTGGCGTCGAAGGCGTTGAAGCCGAGCCAGGCCTCGTGGTTGATGTTGGCCGCCAGCCAGTGGCGGTTGGCGAGCTTCATCTGGTCCCAGAAGAACTTCTTCTTGGCGCGGATGCCGTCGATCGACTTCATCAGGCAGGAGGGGAACAGGTTGGTGAACTTCCACACCAGCTCGTTGACCGCGGCGTCGAGCTTGCTGAAGTCGGTGGTGCATTGGGTCATCAGTTCCCTGCCGGCCTTGAAGCGGTCGGCCGTCACCGGTTCGCCATAGACGATCTCGCCGTCGTCGACGTAGGTGTCGGTGCGCACCAGCGGATTCCTGACCCACTGGCCGTCCTTCTTCAGCACCGGCACGACCTTGGTAAGCAGGTTCTTGGCCTTCATCTTGTAGGCGCTCCAGGTCTCGCAGGAGACGCAGTTATACATCGCGTCCTCCATGTTGAGGAACCAGGGCAGGAAGTCGGTGGAGCCGCCGTCGGGCGCCGAGCCATGCTTGGGCCCGGCCTGGCCGTAGATGGCCAGGTCGGAGCTGACGGTCAGGTCGGTGGCCATGCCGATCTCCTGGCCGCCGGCGACGCGCATGCCGTTGACCCGGCAGATCACCGGCTTCTTGCAGTTGAGGATGCCGTCCACCATGGCGTTGAACAGGTCCATGTAGTCGCCGTATTCGTTGGGCCGGCGCGAATAGTAGGCCGCGTATTCGGCGGTGTTGCCGCCGGTGCAGAAGGCCTTGTCGCCGACCGCGGTGAACACCACGGCGACCACTTCGCGGTCCGAGGAAGCGCGCTGGAAGCCGGCGATTACCGCCTTGATCATCGCGGTGGTATAGGAGTTGTACTGCGCCGGGTTGTTCAGCCATATCCAGGCAGCATAGAGCCCAGGCACCGCATCGCCCAGCGGGTCCTGCACCGGCCGGCGTTCGTAGATGACCGACGGGGCCTCCCTGCCGAAGTGCTCCTCGCCGAACAGGGCGTGATCCTTGAGTTCGTCGTCGCGGCGCAGCCATTCCAAAGTCATGTTCTGTGCTCCTCTAAGGTGTTGGTTCAGAAATCGGGGGTCAGGATGACCCGCTTCTTCAACTCGCCATGGTGGGCCTGGGCGAAGACCTCGGCGATGCGGCTCATCGGCCGCGTCTCGACGAAGGGGCCGAGCCGGATGCGGCCGTCGAGGCACATCGCCAGCACTTCGGCGTAGCGCTCCGGCGGGCAGCCCCAGGTGCCGATGATCTCTGCGTCGAAGGCCATCAGCTTGGACAGCATGTAGCTGGTTTCGTCGCTGCCGTAGCCGACCACGATCAGCTTGCCGACGAAGGACAGCAGCGCCAGCGCCAGTTCCTGGCCGGGCTTGGAGCCGGTCACCTCGAAGATCTTCCAGCCGGTGTTGGCCGGAATGCCCCGTTCCTTGCAGTAGCCCTTGATCAGCTCCTTCACTTCCTTGGCGTTCCTGCCCCTGGGATTGACGACGAAATCGGCGCCGTAGCCGGTCATGGTCTGCAGCTTCTCCCCGTTGATGTCGATGCCGATCACAGCCTGAGCGCCCATGGCCTTGGCCGTCTGCACCATGAAGGAGCCGACGCCGCCGGCGGCGCCGATGACGATGACCCGGTCGCCGGGCTTTAGGTCGGCGCGCAGCGCCGCCTGGTAGGGCGTCGTCACCGCATCGGCGACCACCGACAGGTGTTCGAGCGGCGTCGCGCCGCGATTCTCCACCACGCAGAGGAAGCGCGCCGCGGCGACGATGTGGCTGGAGAAGCCGCCGTAGATGCCCATCGAGTTGCCGGGCATCTTTTGCGCCAGGCAGCGGTTGCCGCGTCCCGCATGGCATAACTCGCAGTCGCCGCAGGGGATCACCGCCGGCACCACGACTTCCTTGCCGATCATGTCCTGGCGGCCGCCGACGACGACTCCGGAGATTTCATGGCCGAGCGACAGCGGCGGCTTCTGCAGCGTCGGCACGCCCATGTAGAAATAGGACAGGTCGGTATGGCAGACGCCGCAGCCGGCAATCTTGACGACCACGTCGCCGGCTTGCAGGGCCGGCATCGGAATCCGGGTTCGCTCCAGCTTGCCGGGTTCGGTCATCTGCCAGGTGTCGATGTGCGTCGGAATCATCAGGGGCCCCCTATCGGTGTTGCCAGACCGGCGTGCGCTTGGCCAGGAAGGCGGCGAGGCCTTCCTTGGCGTCGGCGGTTTCCATCAGTTCATGCAGATAGATTTTTTCGACGGCGTCGAGGCGATCGGCGAACGATGTTCCGGCCGCCAGGCGCACCGCCTTCTTGGTGCTGGCCAGCGCCGCCCGCGACAGGGCGAGGAAAGGCTTGGCGAAGGCCGCGGCCTCGGCGGCGAAGGTCTCGCGCGGGAAGACCCGATTGACCAGTCCGTACTGCAGTCCCTCCTCCGCCGTGATGATGCCACCGCCATAAAGCAGCTCCTTGGCCCGGGCCGGCGGCAGCAGGCGCGGCAGCAGCACGGCGGCCACCGGCGGAAACACGGCGAGCCTGATCTCCGGCTGGCCGAGTTTCGCGCCGGCCGCGGCGACGATCATGTCGCAGGCCAGGGCCACTTCGAGACCGCCGCCGAGCGCCGCGCCATGCACGGCCGCCAGCGTCGGCACCGGGAAGGCTTCGATCCTGCGGATCACGGCATGGAAGATTTCGATCATGCGATTGACCTTGTCCGGCGTGTGATCGGCCACCTCGACGCCGGCCGAGAAGGCCTTCTCGCCGGCCGCGGCGAGCTTCAGCAGACGCACGCCCGGATCGGCGGCGAGGACGCTTAGGGCGGCGTCCATTTCCTCCAGCGTGGCGATGTCGAGGACGTTGAGCGGCGCCCGGGCTATGGTCAGCGTCGCCAGCCCCCCGGCCACCGTCGCGGTGATGAACTTGTGGTCGGACATGGCTTTTCCTAATAGAGATCGTCGAGCTCGTCGCTACCGCCGCCGGGCATTTTTCCGTACTGCTGCAGGTAGGCCTGGATCATCTGCGATTCGCGGGAGGTGTACATCGCCGCCGCCTCGAAGACGAAATAGCGGGCCGCATCAACGCGCCCCAGCTGCTCGGCGAGGGCCTGGTGGAGGTTCTCGACCCCCTTGATCATCAGCACGTTCTTGTCGGCATCGAGCAGCTGAAAGACGCCGGCCTCATCAGTGACGGAAGCCACCGCCGCAGGATCGAATTCGAGCCAGGACTCGGGCGGCAGCACGGCGTCGCCGATCTTCGCCGCGAGGTTGCACTTGAGGCAGCGCGATGCCTCGGCGCGCGCATCGGCGTCCGAGAAGCCGCGCTCCACCTCGTCCCAGCCGCTGCGCTCGCGCGGCTGCAACATGATCGGATGGATGCGGCGGCGGCGGTTGAAGCCTTCGTCGCGGCCGATGCGGGGATTCGTCTGCCAGTCGTCGGGCAGCAGCTTTTCCGCGATGTCGCCGTCGCCGCCGAGCTGGCGGTCGATGGCGGCGGCGGCGATCCGGCCGTGGGCCACCGACTCGATCAGCGTCGAGGGGCCGAGCACGCAATCGCCACCGGCATAAACGCCGGGCCGGCTGCTCAGCAGCGTGTCCTGGCGCACCGTGATGCGGCCCCTGGCATCGGTGTTCACGCCGAAGCCGGCGAACTGCTGCGGATGCTGGCCGACGGCCGAAATCACCAGGTCCACGCCTTCCTGGAACTCGCTGCCGGCCACTTCCTTAGGCCGCCGCCGGCCGGAGTCGTCGGGCTCGCCCAGCTCCATGCGGGCATAGGTGATCCGCAGGCGGCTGCCATTCGCACTCGGGCCGCCCGCCTCGATGCGCTTGGGCGCCAGCAGGTAGCGGATGTTGACGCCCTCGTCGACGCAGCCGTCGAACTCCTCGTCGCGGGCCGGCATTTCCTGCTTGGTGCGCCGATAGACCATGTCCACCGCGGCGCCGCAGCGGCGCGAGGAACGGGCGTTGTCGGTGGCGACGTTGCCGCCGCCGATCACCGCCACCTTGCGACCGGTCGCCACGCCGCCCGGCGTATTGACCAGTCCCATCGTGGCGGCGCGCAGAAAACTCGGGCTGTCCATGACGCCCGGCTGGTCGTCGCCGGGAATGCCGAGGCGCTCGCCGCCCTGGGCGCCGATGCCGATGAAGACGGCCTCGTAACCCGCGGCGAACAGCTCGTCCAGATTTTCGATGCGGGTGCCGAAGCGGAACTCGACCCCGAGCTTCTCGACTTCGGCGACTTCGCGGTCGATGACCTCGGTCGGCACGCGGTAGGATGGAATCCCGTAGCGGGCCATGCCGCCGGCCGCCGGCTGGGCATCGAGCACCGTCACGGCGTGGCCCTGCTTGGCCAGGTAGTAGGCGGCGGTCAGGCCGGCCGGACCGGCGCCGACGATGGCGGCGCGCCGTCCGCTCGCCGGCAGCCGTTTCGAATGGTGGCGCCAGAGGCCGGTGTCATGGTCGTCGGCGACCCGCTTCAGGCTGCGGATCGACAGCGGATCGTCGAGCTGGCCGCGCCGGCAGGCCGATTCGCACATGGCGAAGCAGGCGCGGCCGAGGATCCCCGGGAAGGGCAGCTTCTCGCGCACTACGGCGATCGCTTCGCCGTACTTGCCTTCGGCCGCCAGTTGCACGTAGCGCGGCACGTCGATGCCGGCCGGACAGGCGGCGTGGCAGGGCACCATCGATGCCTCGCGGCGGGCCGGATCGAGGGTGCGGTCGGTCAGCGCCCCGGTCGGGCAGACGGTGACGCAGGCCTGGCAGAACTTGCAGCCCGAATCGACCAGCGTCGCGGCGATGGTGCCGACATAAGTCCGCTTGCCCTGCGGCGTCTCGACCTCCTTGACCTCGAGGCAGCCGACGCCGCGCACGTCATTGCAGGCGCTCAGGCAGCGGCGGCAGTCGATGCAGAGGTTGTAGTCGCGATCGAAGAACGGTTCGTCCTTGATCACCGGCAGCGTTGCCGGCTTGTAGGGCGGCGTCGAATTGGGGATGCCGATGTAATCGGATATCCTGCGCAGCTCGCAGCTCGAGAAGATGCTGCAGCAGCGGGTCTCGGGCGGATTGCCGTAGGAGCACTGGCTGCGGCTGCAGCCGTCCCGCTGCGGACAGGTCAGGCAGACGTGGGGGTGGGAGGAAAGAATCTTCGCCAGGTTGGCCTGCCGCGCCGCGCGGATCGCCGCCGAGTCGGTGCGGACGACCATGCCCTCCTCGACGGGGAGCGAGCAGGCCTTGCGCAGGCCGGTGCTGCCCTCGACTTCGACCAGGCAGAGCTTGCAGCCGGCGCCCCCGGTGCCGCGCTGCAGCGCCGGCGGCAGGTCCGGATGGGCACAGAGGGCCGGGATGTAGTGGCCGGCGTTGTCGGCGGCATTTAGGAGCGAGGCGCCGGCCGGCGCCTCGACTGCGCTGCCCTCGATGACCAGACGCACCGGCGCGCCGAAGGCGGCCAGGGCCGCCGGGCGGCTGGCGCCCCACCACTGCATGGTCTGCACGGTTGCCATGCCTTATCGGTCCTGGCGGTAGCCGGGAAAATGGGCGCCGCGGCAGGCGCCGGCGCGAACGGCGGCGATGAAGCTCGCCATGTCGGTGACCGGGCTTAGAAACTCGGTGGCGCAGCGGCCGATCGCCTCCCGCTTGTGGCAGTCGCTGCCGCCGAGGCTCGGCAAACCCATATGGGCGGCGGCACTGATCGCCAGCTCGTTGTCGCTGTCGACATTGCCGCCGTTGTGCGTCTCGATGGCGGCGATGCCCTGCACGTCGAGCAGTCCCTCGAGCAGGCTGGAGAGGCCGATGTCGCGGAAAGGATGGGCCGCCACGCAGATGCCGCCGAGGCCGTTGATCCGTTCGACCACTTCGGCCAGCGGGATGTAGTTGTTGCGGCCATAAATGTTCCAGCCGTCGTCCGCGACGCCGTAGGCCAGCAGATGACCACGGTCGGTGGAAATCTCGACGCCTCTCAGCACGAACAAGCCCTCCTCCCTGCCGATCCGCTCGACGGGCTCGGACGCCTCGAGCGAATGGTGTTCGGTGACCACCAGGCCATCGAGGCCGAGCGCCTTGGCACGGCGCACCAGGTCCACCGGTTCGAGCCAGTTGTCATTGGAATGCCGGGTATGGCAATGGCAGTCGATCCACATGAGCCTGTCGCAGCTCAGGGCAACCGGTACTCCAGGTTGATCCGCTTCGAGGGCACGAACTTGTGCCGCGAAAAGAATTTCTCGAGGGCGAAGTCGTCCCAGTTCACCAGCGTATAGACCTTGTCCACGCCGGCCACTTTCATGTTCATCATGAACTGGTCGAGCAGATCGCTGGCGATCCCCTTGTTCTGGACGCCCGGATCGACGCCCAGGGTGTCGATCGTGGCGGTCGTCTCGGGAATACCGAACTCGCCGAAGTAGACGTCGCCCATGACGAAGCCGACCACCTTGCCGTCCAGCTCCGCCACCAGGGAGGAGTTGATGCTGCGTTCAGGATCGGTGATGGCGGCGATCTTGCGCTGGTAGTATTCGCGGCGATTCGACCCGCTGGTCTTCTCGTCGATGGCGACGATGGCGTCCAGGTCCGCCTTCTTCAGCACGCGCATGACGCGGTCATTTGGCATTTGATTCTCCTCGGGATTCTCAGCCGGCGCCGCCGGCTCAATCGAACAATTCGTTGTCCTGCCCCGCGCCCGGCCGGCGCCGCACATAGAGCGTGCCGAATACCTGGCCCATTTGCTCGCCGGCATCGATGCAGGTGTTGCAGCCGCCTGCGGTGCGCTGGACGTCGCGGACATCCACCTCGTAGCCCAGGGCCTTGTAGTTCTCGACCATTTCCGAAAGGCGCGGCTCGGAGAGGGTGGACAGGCGTTCCCAGCCGTCCGGCTCGGGTGCGGCGACGGGCTCGGCCTTGGCCGGCACGATGGGAATGACGGCGCGCATGGTCGCGCCCCCTACCACGAATGCTTGATCGCACCCGGCGTGCAGGCGCTGGTGCAGGGCAGCTTGGTGTGGCCGCCCGACGGCTTGCAGTCGGCGCAGCCGTAGGCCAGGCTGCGGCGGGCTTCCTGCCTGATCCACACCACCTCGTCGTCGTAGTCGTCCGTCATGTTCTCGAACATGCCCTTGGGACAGGCGGTGAGGCAGGCGCGGCCGACCGGGCAGGCGATGCAGTGGTCCGTGTCGATGCTGATGTAGTACTCGCCGGAGCCGTCCTTGTAGCCGTAGTTGGCGATCATGGTGCCTCCCGCCGAGCCGCCTCAAGGGAGGCCGCCCCCTTGTGGGGCAGCGAGCTGATTTTGCGAGCGTGGGGGTTCATGTTTGCTCCTTAGGACAGCATCGGCTTGGCCGGGCCCTGCTTCTGCACCAGGGTATGGGCGAACAGCGCGGCGCCCAGGGCCCCGGCGATCTGGCTGTCGATGGCGGTTTCCATGGCCTTGATGCCGAGGATCTTCTCGATGCGCCTGACGACACCGGGATTCTTGGCGATGCCGCCGGTGATGAAGAAGCCCTCCTCGACGCCGATCCGCTCCAGCAGCGAGACCACCCGCTCGGCCATGGCCTGGCAATAGGCGGCGATCACCTTGTTCTTGGTGTAGCCGGCCTTGAGCAGGCCGAGGGCCTCGGACTTGGCGAAGACCACGCAGACCGAGGATACCGCTTCCGGTTCGACGTCGACGTCGAAGGAGCGCGGCCCCAGTTCGGCGATGGGGATCTGCATCAGGTCGGAGATCACTTCCATGCCGCGGCCGGTGCCGGCGGCGCATTTGTCGTTCATCAGGAAGTTGGTGACCTTGCCCTTCTCGTCGCAATGGATCGCCTTGCAGTCCTGGCCGCCCATGTCGAGAATGGTGCGCACCTTGTTGCCGGCCATGAAGTTGGCGCCGCGGGCGTGGCAGGCGATCTCGGTGATGGCCTTGTGCGAGAACGGCACGTTGACCCGGCCGTAGCCGGTGCCGACGACGAATTGCACGTCGTTCAGCGTCAGCCCGGACTTCTCCGCAACGCCCTTGAAGGCATCGGACGCGGAGTCGGGCGAGTTGTTGCCGGTGCGCATCGAGTTGTAGGCGTAGAGCTGGCCGTCGGCGACGACTACGCACTGGGAACTGACCGAGCCGACGTCGATGCCGACCGTGACGGCCTTGGCGCTGCGCCAGTCCTTAGCCTCGTCAACCCAGACATTCTCCTGCCAGCGCCAGAACTCCTTCTTCTCGGCGCCCGGCTGGATGTTTTCGGAAATGACAGCGCTCATCGGATCTCTCCTCACGGTTCAGTGCTTGGCTTCGGCGGCCAGCAGGGCGCAGCCCAGGGCGCTGACGTATTCCGGCATGTCGGGCAGCTTGATTTCGCCGACGCCCATGGCGTTCTTCAGCGAACTGACGAAGCCCGGGTTGTTGACCATGCCGCCGATCAGGACGACGTCATTTTCGATGCCGACCCGCCGGACCATGGCGCAGACCCGGCTGGCGACGGCGTCGAGCACCGCCTTGGCGATGTCTTCCTTGGGCGTCGAGGAGTGGATCAGCGACACCACCTCGGACTCGGCGAAGACCGTGCATTGGGCATTCATCGGAATCGACTTGTCGGAACGCAGGCTGGCTTCGCCGAATTCCTTGAGGTTCATTTGCAGCGCCCGGCTCATGGCCTCGGCGAAGGATCCGGCGCCGGCGGCACATTTTTCGTTGCCGGCGAAGTCGGTGGCCTTGCCCGAACCGTCGGCCTTGATGCCGCGGCCTTCCTCGGCGCCGACATCGACGATGGTGCGCCCGTTGGGGAAGAAATAGGAGACGCCCTTGGCGCCGGCCGACATCTCGGTGACGTTGTCGGTGGCGAACAACACCTGCTTGCGCCCGGCGCCGGTGGCGAAGACGGCGCCGATCTGGTCGCGGCTCAGACCCGCCGCCGCCAGGGCGTCGTCGAAGGCCTTCTCGGCGGCGGCATCGCCATCGAGGTCGCCGGGGAACATCAGGTGCTTGCCCTTGACCAGGTACTTGAGCTGCGGCGCGCCGTTGATGTTGGCGTCTTCGAGCAACACCACCTTGACGGTGCGGGAGCCCATGTCGATTCCTGCGGTAATCATCGTTTCGTCTCCTCTGCTTAGGCCGCTTTTTTGCGAAGGCCCAGTTGTTCCATGAAGGCATCGACGCGCGCCTGGGTCCGCACTTCGTCGAACTCGCGCTCGTCGCCCATGTTGCCTTCGTAGGTCATGATCGGCACGCCTTGCTTGGCGATGCCCATGCGGTTCTCCATGATCCCCAGGGACAAGCCTTCGCAGCCGCGGTTGAGGTGCAGCATGACGCCGTCCACCTGCCACTCCTTGACGATGCGCAGCATCATCTCGGTCTTCAGGCGCGGATCGTAGAAGTGCTGCCACTGCGGCTTGGAGAGGTTCCAGTCGGCGTAGAGACGCAGCGCCGTGGCGCGGTCGTTCATCTCGATGCCCGCATTCCACGGCAGGGTGCGGCCGCCCCAGGTGCCGTCTTCCTTGACCTCCCAGATGCCTTCGAGGCCGAAGGTGTAGAGCGAGCCGATGGACACGGCGCCGAAGCTTTCCAGATAGCGGAAGATCTTCAGGAAGGCCCACGGCGGCTGGGTGTCGGACATGACCCGGCAACGCTCGTTGGGCACCGCGGCGATGCCGCGGGCGACGCGGTCCTTGACCTCTTCGTAAAGCTCGTCGTAGAAGTCGGCGCACCACTGCGAGGACTTGTGCAGGGTCGCCAGGACGTAGAGCGAATACATGGTCTTCTCGTCCAGCGGCGCCGGCTTGACCTTGTTTAGGGCGCAGATGTCGGCCCAGCGGGACGTCGAGCGCATCTCGTTCCTGATGGCGCGGATCAGGCGCTCGTCGTCGCACTGGCGGCCGGTGGCTTTCTCGATGAAGGCAATGCCGTCGTGGAGCTGGTTGGCGACGTAGTCGACGCGGTCCTTGTTGAGATCCTTGAAGGGGCCGACGCCGACGTCGAGGTAGAACTGCGGCACCTGCTCTTCCTTGGCGACGTGCTGATACCACTTTGAATGCGAACAGCATATCTGGGTCTGGAAGATGAAGTCGGGCTTAGGAAATTCGCCGCCGAAGGCGAATTTGTTCAGATGCATGCCGCCCCAGTAGATGCGCATGTAGGAACACAGGTCGCGGGCGAAGCCGTAGGACTCGGCGGCGTCCATGCACTCCTTGGCGAACTTGCGGTCGTGGGAGACGGCGGCGGCATAGGGTTCGCCGGTCAGCGAGAAGACGTCGTCGCCGAAGGCGGTGGGAAGCGCGTCCAGGGCCCAGGCCGAACCGGACCAGCGGATGCCGCCCTTCTCCTTGGCGGTGGCGTAGTTGCGATAGTACTGCTCGCGCAGCTCCTTGGCCTTCTTCCACAGCTTCAGCGGCTCGGTCGGGTAGATGTTCGGTGCATTCATCAGTGCGCTCCTCGCCTCAGAACAGGTCGTCTTCGCGCAGCGTCTCGAGGAAGGCCTCGATGCGGATGCGGAAGGGTCCGATCGGATTGGTGATGTCGAATTCCAAGAACAGCGTCGGAATCCCGTTCGCCTCCAAGTGCCGCTTCAGGTCCGGATAGTCGCCCTCGTGGGGATCGCAGAATTTCTGCTGCAGGAACACGGCGGCCTGGGCCTTGTAGTCCTTGGCGAGGTTGAGGACGTGGTCGAAGCGGGTGTGGTCCGGGTAGTCCTTGGTCGGGCAGGCCGGGCGGTCGCAGTAGCGGTCGGCGATGGCCTTGACCGGGTCGCCATTGAGCTTGGCCTCGTTCCAGAAGTAGCGGGTGCCCGAGCACTGGTCGTCGATGACGATGGTGGCGCCGACCGATTCGACCATGGCCATGAAGCCGCAGTCGTCGTTCTCGGAACCGATGGTCATCAGGCGCACGCCCTGCTCGCGCTCGAGCTTGCGGTTCGGCAGCGCGGCCAGCACCTTTTTCAGCTCGGCGTTGTGCTCGGCCTTGTCGATGAACTGGGCGGATAGGGAAGCATAGATGGCTTCGAGGCCGGTGACCTTCGGATCATCCTCCTTGCGGTACTCGTAGATCTCGCGCAGCAGGCGGCGGTTTTCGTTGACCAGTTCGATCGCCGCGTTGAGCTTGTCGTCGCTCAGCGGCTTGCCGGTCAGCGCGCCGAGGAACTCGCGGAAGCGGGCGATCTCGGCGCGATGGGCGGCCTTGGCGTGGGGGCTCTGGACTTCGTTGGGCATCGGGCTGAAGTAGTCCCACTGCACCGTCGGCACGTGCATGCGCCAGGAGCCGAAGGTCTGCCGGTACTGGATGCAGGACTGGGTCAGGGTGACGCCCTCGGCGTAGTCGAACCGGCCGAGCAGGCTCTGGGCCAGCGAATCGCGGCAGAACGGGCAGAACATGCCGAAGATGTGCGGCTCGGAGACGTTCTGCGGCTCGTGGGCGCCGAGCACCCGCACCGGCAGCATGTCCGCCGCGATCAGCAGCTCTTCGGGGCTATAGGTGCACATCGTCGCCACCACCTGGCCGCCGGTGCGCTGCTTCCAGTCGCGGGCGTAGTCGTGCCGTTTTTCGTACCAGGTCTTGAACTGGTCGAACAAACCGTCGTTCATTGGGATCAGGCCTCCTCCGGGGGTTCGAATCGCGCCGGCTCTGTCGGCCCGACGGCTATGCAACATAGTGCAATGTATGAATTATGTTGCATAGTAAGCGCATGACCCGGCCAATCTTTTGATCTAGGTCAACGAATTTGTCGGGACGCGATGCTGCAACGCGGAATAACGGCACCCGGCAAGCCCCCAATCAAGCTCGCCACGGCAGACTGGTCACTGAATCAACGGTTCTCGGGGACTCTCTGTGGGGGGCGTCCCGGGGCCCGGCAGCTGCCCGAAGTCAGGCAGGGAGAACTTTGAGGAGTTCGGCGAAACTTTGTTCAAGCGTCAGGCCGGAGGTGTCAACAATGGCATCGGCCTTGATGTACATCGCCTCACGGCCGGCCAGGATGCGCTTGAGATCCTTCATCGCTTCCCGGTTGTCGCTCATCGGCCGATGGTCGCCCTGGGCGACCACGCGGGCCATGTGCTCCTCGGGACTGGCCTTGAGCCAGATTGTGTAGCAGGTGGTCAGCAGCTCGTCGAAGGTGGCCGGCTCGGTGACGACGCTGCCGCCGGGAGCCAGCACGAAGCGGTCGTGGCTCTCGACCGCCGACTCGAGGGTACGCCGCTCGTAGCGGCGGTAGGCGGCCTGGCCGTAGAGGGAGAAGATCTCCGACAGCGTCATCCCGGCCTCCCGCTCGATGGCCGCCACCATCTCGATGAAGGGCAGCTTGAGATGAGCAGCCAGCATTGCACCGAGGGTCGTCTTGCCGGCGCCACGCAGCCCGATCAAGGCAATGCGGCCGCGCCGGCCGCGGGTCTCGAAGGCCGACAACAGCAGGTCGCGGGCCTCGGCCAGCTTGCCCGGCGACAGGCGGTTCAGGTATTGCACCAGCAGGGTCAGTTCGGGCGGCTGCTCAGGGCCGACCCGGATCAGGTCCTCGAGAGGAATGCCCATGGCTTGGGCGACTTGGCGCAGGCGGATGATCGAGATGTTGCCCTGGCCCACCTCGAGCTGGGCCAGATAGCGTTCCGAGACGCTCGAGTCGCGGGCCAGGATCTTGCGCGTCATGCCACGGCGGACGCGCAGGTCGCGGATGCGTTCGCCGAGCTGACGCAGGTAGCCGTGTTCGTCGCTGAGCGCCTCGGCCGCTACGCCTTGGTCGGGGTGTTCGAATTTCATGGACGCGAAATGGGTTACCGGTTCATCTGCAATATACCGACCGCGGCATCATAAGCCACTATCAGGCTGCGGCTCCGTCGCCGCGATAGCGCGCCGCTTCGGCCAGCAGCCAGTCGCGGAACAGCTGGAAGCCGGCGCTTTCCGCCTCGTGCTCGGGGAAGATCAGATAATAGGCCCGCTCGCTCAGGTATTCGTGCGAAAAAGGAATAACGAGGCTGCCGGCCGTCAGTTCCTCCTCGATCATCATCGGCGGGATCAGCGCCACGCCCATGTCGTGACTGGCGGCCTGGGCCAGCATGGAAAACAGTTCGAAACGCGGCCCGCTCATGTCCCGCGGCACCTGCAGCCCGAGAGAACCGAACCATTGCCGCCAGGCGTAGGGTCGGGTGGACTGCTGCAGCAGCGGCAACGTGGCCAGGGCTGCCGGGGCCAGGCGCTGGCGCGGCGACAGCAGGCGCGGGCTGCACACCGGCACCAGGTGTTCGCCCATCAGGAACAGCGCCCGGGTGCCGGGCCAGCCGGCGTCGCCGTAATGGATCGCAGCGTCAAAACCGGTCTCGTCGAACAGGAAGGGCCGCGTGCGGGTGTCCATATTGACCGTCAGATCGGGCTGGCCTTGCAGGAAACCGGCCAGGCGCGGTAACAGCCACTTGGTGGCAAAGGTAGGTACCACGGCCAGTTCGATGGTGGTCCCCGATCCCTGATGGGCCATGACCGAGAGAGTGTCGCGTTCGACCTCGTCGAGCCGGGCGGAAACCTGGCGGCTGTAGGAGAGGCCGGCCTCGGTAAGTACGACGCCGCGTTTCGAACGACGGAACAGCCGCACCCCGAGAAACTCTTCGAGGCCGGCGATCTGCCGGCAGACCGCACTCTGGGTCTGCGCCAGTTCCACCGCCGCCTTGGTGAAGCTCCCGTGCCGGGCCGCCGCTTCGAAGGCGATCAGGGCGCCGGTATTGGGTATCTTGCGTCGCATGCGCGGCCTTGGAGAAAGCGACTTGTGCGATTCTTGCACAGATGAGTGCGAATTTTTCGTTTGCCGCGGCAAACCCGCGGCTCTACGATGCCTCGGTTTCCCGCCGAAACAACGCGCTTATCGAGGAGGAACACCATGGCATCGAACAATATGAGTTTCAGCTGGGAAGACCCGCTGGCGCTGGATTCGCAGCTGACCGAGGAAGAGCGGATGGTGCGCGACACGGCCTGCCAGTATGCGCAGGAGCGCCTGCGGCCGCGCATCCAGGAAGCCTTCCGGCACGAGAAGACCGACCGCACGATCTTCAACGAGATGGGTGCATTGGGCTTGCTCGGTGCGACGATTCCCGAGCAGTACGGTGGCGCCGGCCTCAACTACGTCTGCTACGGCCTCATCGCCCGCGAAGTCGAGCGCGTCGACTCCGGCTATCGCTCGATGATGAGCGTCCAATCCTCGCTAGTGATGGTGCCGATCAACGAGTTCGGCACCGAGGAACAGAAGCACCGATACCTGCCGAAACTCGCCAGCGGCGAATGGGTCGGCTGCTTCGGCCTGACCGAGCCGGACCACGGTTCCGATCCCGGCGCTATGGTCACCCGGGCGCGCAAGATCGACGGCGGCTACCTGCTGTCCGGCGCCAAGATGTGGATTACCAACTCGCCGATCGCCGACGTCTTCGTCGTCTGGGCCAAGACCGACGACGACGAGATCCGCGGCTTCATCCTCGAGAAGGGCTGGAAGGGCCTCTCCGCCCCGGCGATCCACGGCAAGGTCGGCCTGCGCGCATCGATCACCGGCGAGATCGTCATGGACGAGGTGTTCGTCCCGGAAAACCAGCTGATGCCCGGCGTCATGGGCCTCAAGGGCCCCTTCACCTGCCTCAACTCGGCGCGCTTCGGCATCGCCTGGGGGGCGCTGGGTGCCGCCGAGTCGTGCTACCAAACGGCGCGCCAGTACGTCCTCGACCGCCGGCAATTCGGCCGCCCCCTGGCCGCCAACCAGTTGATCCAGAAGAAGCTCGCCGACATGCTGACCGAGATCACGCTCGGCCTGCAAGGCTGCCTGCGCCTCGGCCGCCTCAAGGACGAAGGCAATGCCCCGGTGGAACTGACCTCGATCATGAAGCGCAATTCGTGCGGCAAGGCCCTCGACATCGCCCGGATGGCCCGCGACATGTTGGGCGGCAACGGCATTTCCGACGAGTTCGGGGTGATCCGCCACATGGTGAATCTCGAAGTCGTGAACACCTACGAAGGGACCCACGACGTCCATGCGCTTATCCTCGGGCGCGCCATCACCGGCATCCCGGCCTTCGCCAACTGATGCGGCGCCGCCTGGGCCAAGCCGAAGCCCGAGCTGCGCGACAAGGCGGGCCTCCATGTCGAGACCTAATGACGCCCCAAGGGCTGACCGCACCGGCCGCCGTGAGGAACGGCGAGGATGTGTATCTTGGATACCGATGGTATATCGAGGACCTTGACCCGCTGTTCCCTAATGATGACGTGACGGCTTTTTAAGGGGAGGCGTCAAGACATTCTCGCGGGCCGCGGTCTGCCGCTCTGGTCCGGTTCTCGGGAGACTTGCCGTACCCGCTCGTTGCGAGCGCAATGCGACCCTCCCCTTCGAGCAAAGTCGGGACATCTCCCCAATCATTGCTGCCGTCGGCGTCCGCCAAATCGATATTCGATTTTGCGGAATCGTATCCCGTCGCGCTTTGGGTGTGAAGCGGCTATAAACAATAGGCAGCAGCGCAAGTCGTCCTTGTTCCAGCCATTGCCGCCATCTCTGATACGGAGGAGGACATGAAGAGATTTCTGTCGATCTTGCTCTGGGGTGCCTTGGCCGCGGGCGGCGCTTCGGCGCTCGCTGCGGTTGCCCTCGACCGGGGAGAGAGCGTGAATGCGGTGTGGCTGGTCACCGCGGCCCTGACCGTCTATTTTGTCGCCTACCGCTACTACAGCCGCTATATCGCCGAGCGCGTGCTAGTGTTTAATTGCAATATATAACGATAGTATTATGATATCCCCGTTGCACAAGCAGCGGGGGCGAGATGGCGCGGGTAGCGGTTGCATTGTCGTGTACGGCGGAGGTTATGGGCGAGCTTGAGCGACTGTCGCGAA
>WNGH01001884.1_pt1 | contig 22786 bp, 23 predicted proteins | sample 5400631 | NCBI WGS metagenome assembly WNGH01 (sample SAMN13153373, study PRJNA577476) | soil metagenome | isolation source: 115 cm soil or saprolite under Garry oak tree replicate 1 | place: USA:California | collected 2016-06-15
CTCTTCCTTGCCCAACTGCTCCATGCCGGCCGCGATCTCCTCGAGGGCCTTCGCCAGCGTCTTGTAGAACTCGGCGTCCGGCGGCTGGGGAGCACCCCCCAACGGGTCACCCGCACACTTGCGGGCGGCGCGCGCGGCGTGGCGGATGTAGTCGGTGGAGACCCGCATCGCGACCCTCCGGCTGAAGGATGGCAGTGTCCGATCCGGAGCGACTGACCCGAAAGATACGCGCGGCGCTGGCGCCCTGTAGTCTCGGGCAGTGGCCCACGCCCCTCGAGCCCGTTCCTCCGGCGCTCGCGCGTGCGCTCGGTCTGGAGGCGCTCTGGGTCAAGCGCGAGGACCGCTCCTCGCCGCGCTACGGCGGGAACAAGGTGCGCGGCCTCGAATTCCTGCTCGCAGGCGCGCCGCCAGGGAGCGTGTTCGTGACGGTGGGCGGGACCGGCTCGACCCACTGCCTCGCCACTGCGGTGCATGCGGCGGCGCTCTCCTGCCGCGCCGCGCTCGCTCAGTTTCCGCAGCCCGAGACCGAGACGAGCCGCGTCGTCGCCGCGGCGTCCCGGGCCCACGCCGCGCTGGTCGAGCGGGCCACGAGCCGTGTCGCCCTGCCGGCCGCGCTGTTTCGCGCGTGGCGCGGCGCCCGGCGGCTCGGGGCCCGGCGCTGGATTCCCGGGGGCGGTGCGCAGCCCCGGGCCGTCGTCGGTCATCTCCTCGCGACGCTCGAGCTCGCCCACCAGGTCTCCGATCCGCCCGACGCAATCGTGGCGCCGGTGGGCACCGGCGGTACCGTCGCCGGTCTGCTGCTCGGCATCGCCTGGCTCGGCTGGCCGACGCGCGTGATCGCCGTGCGCGTCGCTCCGTTGCTCGTCGCCAATTGCTGGCGGAGCTTGAGGCTCGCCCGGGGTGCGCGGCGCCTCCTCGCACGGGTGGATGTGCCGCTCCCCGCTCCCCGCGCCCCCGAGCTCGTCAACGCGTTGGGCCGCGGTTACGGGTGGCCGACGGTCGCTGGCGAGTCGGCGCGCCGGCTCGCGGCCCCGCACGGCCTCATCCTCGATCCCACCTACGGCGCCAAGGCCTTTGCCTTTTTCCTGCAACGTGGAACGGGGAACGTGCGCCGGGTGGTTTTCTGGCATACGTTTGCGATGCCCGCCCCTCTGCCGGAGTCCGCGCGATGACTGCGTTCCCCACCGTCGAGCTGACCGTGTACCCGTACGATTGCGACGCGTTCGGTCACTTGAACCAGGCCGCGCTGCTGACGTTGCTGGAGCGCGCGCGCTGGGAGGCGCTCGCCCGCGGCCCGGGGATGGATCTGTTCGACCGCAACGGGGTGTGGCCCGCCGCCCGCAAGGCGGTGATCGAATACAAGGCGGGGGCGTACCCACGCGACGTGCTACGGATCGAGACGACGGTCGCGCATCGCGGGACCACCAGCATGACGCTGCACCACGTGGTGCGGCGCGTGGCGGACGACGCCCTCATCGCGGAGGCGGAGATGGTGTTCGTCTGCGTCGATCGCCTGGGCCGCGCCACGCCCCTGCCGGAGGAAATCGCGCGCTTACTCGGTCCGCGCACCTCCGGATCCCATCAGCCGATTCGCGTCACGGTCGGCGCCGCTGAGCTCGGGGTCGAGGTCCGGGGCGACGGTCCACCGATCCTGTTGGTGCACGGCTTCCCGTTCGACCGCACCATGTGGAGGCATCAGCTGGCGGCGCTGCCGCGTTGGAAGCGAATCGCCCCCGACCTGCGCGGCGCCGGGACGTCGAGCGCCGCCGCGGCGGGGGACGGCGCATCGGTCACCCGCTACGCCGACGACCTGGTCGCGATCCTCGACGCCCTGGGCGTCGGGGCGGTGGTGGTGTGCGGACTCTCGCTGGGTGGATACGTGACGTTCGAGCTGTTGCGGCGCCACGCCGACCGGGTGAGCGCCGTGCTGCTGGTCGATACCAAGCACGAGCCCGACGCTCCCGCCACGAAGCGCGAGCGCGACGAGCTCGCCGCACTGACCGAGCGCGATGGCCCGGAGGCCCTCGTGAGCCGGCTGCTGCCCAAATTGCTGGCGCCGGCGACGCAATCCGAAGTGGCCGAGCAGGTGCGCGAGATGGCGGGTCGCTGGTCGGTGCCGGGGCTCGTAGGCGCGCTGCGAGCGCTGCGCGACCGGCCCGACTCGACCGAGACGCTGCGGCAGATCCGCGTGCCGACATTGGTGCTGGCGGGGAGCGAGGACCAGATCTCGCCGCCTGCCGGAGCCCGCGCGATGGCCGCGCTGATCCCGAACGCGCAATTCCACGTCGTGCCGGCGGCGGGGCACCTGGCCCCGCTCGAGCAGCCGCTGGCGACGACCCGCGTGATCGCGGACTTCCTGGAAACGCTGCGGTGAGGGTGAGCTAGCTGCCCTTACGCTGCGGCTTGCCCGGCGGAGCGGCACTCTGAAAGACGTCGCGGTTCTTCGCAATGTACGACTTCCATTGCGGGGGCGTGTCTTCCTCCGGGAAGATCGCGGTGACCGGGCACTCGGGCTCGCAGGCACCGCAATCGATGCACTCGTCGGGGTGGATGTAGAGCTGATCCTCGCCCTCGTAGATGCAGTCCACCGGACAGACATCCACGCACGAGCGATCCTTCAGGTTGATGCACGGCTCGGCGATTATGTACGGCATCGAGGCTCCCGAGAGCTCACGGCACGACGGCCCGGACCGGGCCGAATCGCAAACATAGGCGGGGACCCACCCCGGTCACAAGTCCGCGAGCCAGCTCCGCGTCTCAGGCGACAATCACCGCGGCGTAGCGCCGGGCACGGTGATTTTGGTCATGAGCGACAGCAGCGCGACGAGCCAGGCGTATTGCAGCAGGGCAGTCCGATCGGGCTCCGGGGCAGCGTCTCCGAACCACGCCGCAGCGGCCCCGGCCACTACCAGGAGCACGAGCAGCCCCTCCCCCGTCAGAAGCCACGCCAGCCCGACCACCAGAACGGCGATCCAACGCTGCGGGCGGGTGAGCGCTCGGAATCCGCGGCCGCCGTCGAGCTGCCACACCGGCAACAGGTTGAAGAGATTGATGAACGCGCCTACATGCGCGATCGCGCCCCAGATCCCGGCGCCCGTCGCGAGGTAAACCCCGTACGCGGCGACCGCGGCGCCGGCGCCCCAGATCGGTCCCGCGAGTCCGACGCGCGCGTCCTCGCGGCGGTCCGTCGGGTACTGCTTGAGGCGGATGAAGGCGCCCACGCCCGGGATGAACATCGGCGCCGTCGCCTTGATGCCGTAGTGGGTCAGCGCCTGCACGTGCCCCATTTCGTGGATGTAGATGGACACCACGAAGCCTGCCGCGAATTTCCAGCCCCACAGCGTCCAGTACACGCCCATCGACAGGAGCATCGAGAGCAGCGTGCTCGCCTTGGTGAGCCCGAGCACGAGCAGCTTGGCCTTCGTGATTACGAAGAGCAGGGCGAACTTGAACTTCGCGAGTAACAGGCCGAGTGCGCCGAGGCCGCCCGCCGCCCCTTTGCCCAGGCGGGAGCCGTGTTTCGCGCCGGCCGGCTGGCGGTCGACGGCGCGGCTCAACTCGGCGACCCTGGCCGCGACCGTCTGGTGCTGCGCCGTGTCGGGTGGCAGGAACTCGAGGGCCTGGCGCCAGGCGGCGAGCTCGGCGCTGGTGTCGCCCGTTTGCTTCGCCTGGTCCGCTTCGCCCGCCAACCGCTTCAGCTCAGCGGCGTGCACCAGACGGTGACAGACCGGGCAGGCGAGCAAGGCGGGCGCGACCTGGGCGCCGCAGTCGGGGCAGACCGGTGGTGCCGGCGCCGCGGGCGGATTGTCCACCATCTTGGGAACTTAAGCGGGTGCGGCGGGCGGAGCACTTACCTGGTAGGGTCCGGTAATGCGGAGCGGGATGGCTTTGTTCAGGCGCCATGCCTCGTACAGCGCGATCCCGATGATGAACAGTCCGATGATGTTGCCGATCCCGGCGAGGATCGGCAGTGCGGCTGCAAGCAGAAACAACGCTCCCAGGCCGAGCAGCGCGCCGCCCACGCCGACCTGTTTCGGGGCCGCGCGAACGGAATCGGCTGTGGGTGCTCCTTCATTGATCACGCTGGCGCGTCGCTCGGTCACCGCCTTGATAATCTGCGGGATGTAGGTCACGACGATGGCACTGTAGGTGAGCGACATCGCCAGCGCCTGGTAGCGCCAGCCGCCGCGCCGATTCGAGCCCTTGCGCACGGCGCTGCCCACCAGCAGGCCGACGACGATGGCTACGATGGCATACTCGCTTCCCGTCGCTGCCGCGACGGCGTAGTAGATTCCCGCGCCCGCGGCCGCCGCCAGCAGCCCGAGCCCCAGTGCCTTTGCGAACCGAGTACCCGAGGTTCCGCGGTCCCGCTCGGCCATAATCCGGCTGCGGCACCGCTGACACGTGACGTGACCGTTGATCTCGTAGTACGACGTCGTGATCGGCTGCTTGCACACGGCGCAGTCGGCCCCGATCGCTCCGGTGGCGCGCTCGGCACGCTCGAACTGCAGATTTCCGCCGCTCGGGGCTCCGGTTTGCTCGTCGCTCACAGGCCTGCTCCTGACAGGGGAGGGGGTGGGGCGCGGCCCAATCTTTTGCGCCCGAGACGCGCCGCGCAATCAGCGGCGTCACACCGCCCCACAACGGTGTCGGCACGCCATAATCGGTGCTTTGGGATACCGTTTGGTATCTGAATGTCCCGTCTTGCGCTGGCCGATTGCAATTAGGATGCTGATCAGTATCATAAATACTCATGGGTATCATACGAGCCAGGCGTAAGGCGGAGACGAGGTCGCTGCTAGTCGAGGCCGGACTGCAGGTTTTCGCCGAGCGAGGTATCGAGCTCGGATCGCTGGACGAGGTCGCGCAAACGGCGGGGTTTACCAAGGGAGCCATCTACCGGCAGTTTCCTTCGAAGAGCGCGTTTCTGCTCGCCCTGTTCGAGCAGTACGCCGCCGTCGCGCGGGCGGGGGCGGCGGCGCGCCAGGCCTCCTGGTTCGCGCCGCTCACGCTGCAATTCGCGGCACACGCGATGCGCGATCCCCTGCTGCGGCGCCGGTTCGCGGTGGTGCTGGCGGAGTCGCCGGACGCCGCGACGCCCGCAGGGCAACTCCTCAAGGCCGTAGCGCGAGTGCTCGCCTCCGCGCAGCCGGCGACGCAGTAGCCGCATGGCGAGAAGCCGGTATGATCCACCGGGTGACCGATCTCATTCCCGTCGTGTTGTTGGCCCTGGCGTGCTTCGTGGGGGGATACGTCCTCCTGTCGCGGTTGCTGCGAGGGCTCTCCTCACAGCAGCCTCGTCTCCGAAAGGAGCCGATCCCACCTGCGTGGTACGACATCGTCGACAGACGAGTGCCTCTCGCGCGCGACCTGACCGTCGACGAGCGGGAACGGCTGCTGCGATTGGCGCAGCTGTTCGTTGCGGAGAAGCACTTTGAGGGATGCGGCGGGGTCACCGTCACGGAGGAGATGAAGGTGACGATTGCGGCGGTCGCGTGTCTGCTGCTGCTTCACCTCGAGGGGCCGTGCTATCCCACGTTGCGCACCGTGCTGATCTACCCCCACGCCTTCGTCCCGAAGCGCGCGGCCGGTGCCTCCCGGACCGGCGAATTGATGCGGCCAGCCGTTCCGGTCATCGGGCAGTCGTGGCGCCTGGGCGTGGTCGTAGTGGCCTGGGACGAGGTGGTGAGGGGGGCGCGCGATGCGACGGACGGCCACAACGTCGTGCTCCACGAGTTCGCGCACCAATTGGATGGGGAGGACGGCGTAGGGGACGGCGTGCCCCTGCTCGCGACCGGCGCGTTGCGGACTTGGGCTCGCGTGCTGGGTCAGGAGTACGAACGACTCCGTGACGATAGCGCCGCACAACGCCTTTCGGCCCTCGATCCGTACGGCGCCACCAGCAAGACCGAGTTCTTCGCGGTTGCGACGGAATCCTTCTTCGAACGGCCGCTGCAACTCGAGCGGGAGCATCCCGAGCTGTACGCCGAGCTGAAGCGGTTCTACGGACAGGATCCGGCGCGCCGTGTGTCTCCCACTACCGCGTGACACGCCCTCGCTCTCGCTTGGTCGATCTCAGCCACACCATCGAGCACGGGATGGTCACCTACCCCGGTCTCCCCGCCCCCGCGATCAGCGATTGGCTGTCGCGCGACGCGTCGAGCAGCCGCTACGCTCCCGGCACCACCTTCCAAATCGGCAAGATCGAGATGCTCGCGAACACGGGGACATACATCGATGCCCCGTTTCACCGCTACGACGGCAGGCAGGATATCGGGGACTACCCGCTCGAGTCCGTGGCTGATCTGGAAGGAGTCGTGATCCGCGCGACCGACCGCAAGGGGCGCGCGCTCGACGCCGCCTGGTTCGGTGGTCACGACGTGCGTGGCAAGGCCGTCTTGGTGCACACTGGGTGGGATGCGCATTGGCGGACCGAGCGGTACGGGTCGGGCCATCCGTTCCTCACCCGCGACGCGGTGGAGCACCTGGTCTCGGCGGGCGCCGCGCTCGTGGGCATCGACTCCCTCAACATCGACGACGCCACCGACGGGACGCGCCCGGTCCACACGATCCTGCTGGGGGCCGGGACTCCGATCGTCGAGCACCTCTGCAACCTGGGTGCGTTGCCCGATGGCGGGTTCCGGTTCTTTGCGGTCCCTGCGAAGGTGCAGGGCATGGGGAGCTTTCCGGTGCGGGCGTTCGCCCGTGTCGACCCGTAGTGTCGTGACGATGAAAGACTTCCTCGTCGCATGCGACTCGCCGCTTCAGCCGCTGCGGGCCGGGCGAGCGCGTCTCGGGTCTCGCGCGACCCTGGGGCCCGAGTGCACCGTCATTCCGGTAGTAGGTCGGCAAGCATCATGACCCGAAGCACAGCGCGGGGTGCGCCATGAGTCGAATCGTCTCTCTCGCCGCCGTCTTCCTCGCGGTCGCCGTGCCCCCGGTTCCGGCCCAGGGGTCGAGTCCCACCGACATGCCCATCGACCCTACGACGCGGCGGCAGGTGATCGACGGTGTGCTCGCCCGCCTGAGCGAGAGCTACGTCTTTCCCGACACGGCCGTCGCGATGGAGCACGCCATCAGGGACCGGGTGCGGCGTGGCGAGTACGAGCGGATCACGAGCGCCCAGGCGCTGGCCGACTCGCTGACTGCGCACCTCCAGGCAGTGAGCAAGGACCGGCACCTCCGCGTCCGCTACAGCGACGAGCCGCTGCCCCGATTGGACGCGCCGCCGCGCCCGACCCCGGAGATGGAGGCGCGGGCACGGGCGTTCGGTCGCCAGGTCAACTTCGGGTTCGAGAAGGTGGAGCGGCTCCCGGGCAACGTGGGCTATCTCGAGCTGCGGAGCTTCGGGTTCGAGCCGGATTGGATCGGGGACGCCGCCGCGGCCGCGTTCGGCTTTCTAGCCAACACCGACGCCCTGATCATCGACGTGCGCCGCAACGGCGGTGGGTCCCCCGGCATGGTCGCGTTCGTCTCGAGCTACCTGTTCGGCTCGGACTCGGTGCACTTGAACTCGCTGTACTGGCGCCCCGGTAACCGCACCGAGCACTTCTATACCCGCACTCGGGTCCCGGGCGCGCGCTATGGCCCCGACCGGGCGGTGTACGTCCTCACCAGCCGGCGCACCTTCTCGGGTGCGGAGGAGTTCGCGTACAATCTTCAGTCTCGGCAGCGGGCCGTCATCGTCGGGGACACCACGGGAGGCGGCGCTCATCCCGGCGGCATGCAGCGAGTCACGGACCACTTCGGCGTGTGGGTGCCGACGGGGCGGGCGATCAATCCTGTCACGAAGACGAACTGGGAGCGTGTAGGCGTGCGGCCCGACATCGCGGCACCGTCAGACCAGGCTCTCCGAGTGGCGCATCTGACCGCGCTCCGGGCCCTGCGCGAGCGCACGACCGACCCCGAGCGGCGACGCCAGCTCGACGAGGCGATCGCGAAGGTCGAGGGGCGCTAGTCGGCCGGCACCGCGTCCTTCGCCTCCTCCAGCTTTCGCGTGATCTCCCGCGTGATGTGCATCGAGCAGAACTTCGGCCCGCACATCGCACAGAACTCGGCCGATTTGAAGTACTCAGCCGGGAGCGACTCGTCGTGCAGCTCCCGCGCCCGCGCCGGGTCGAGCGCCAGGCGGAACTGCTCGTTCCAGTCGAACGCGAACCGCGCCCGCGACAGCGCGTCGTCGCGCGCTCGCGCGCCCGCGCGCCCGCGCGCGATGTCCGCCGCGTGCGCGGCGATCTTGTAGGCGATGACGCCCTCCCGCACTTCCTCGGCGTTGGGGAGGCCGAGGTGCTCCTTGCGGGTCACGTAGCACAACATGTCGGCCCCGTACCAGCCGATCATCGCTGCGCCGATCGCGGACGTGATGTGGTCGTAGCCCGGCGCAATGTCGGTCACCAGGGGCCCGAGCGTGTAGAACGGCGCCTCGTGGCAGATCTCCTTCTCCTTCCGCACGTTGATCTCGATCAGGTGCATCGGGATGTGCCCCGGCCCCTCGATCATGACCTGCACGTCCTGCGCCCAGGCGCGCGCCGTCAGCTCGCCCAGTGTCTCGAGCTCGGCGAACTGCGCCCGGTCGTTCGCGTCCGCCAGACTCCCCGGTCGCAGCGCGTCACCCAGCGACAGCGTCACATCGTACTTGCGCGCGATCTCGAGGATGCGGTCGAAATGTGTGTACAACGGGTTCTGCCGATTGTGGTGCATCATCCAGTAAGCGTGCAGCGAACCGCCGCGCGACACGATCCCCGTCACCCGGCCGAGCGCGAGTCCCACGTACTCGCGCAGGATGCCGCAGTGGACCGTGACATAGTCCACCCCCTGCTGCGCCTGGTGCTCGACCATGTCGAGCAGGTCGTCGGCGGTGAGATCTTCCACTTTGGCGACCGCGGTCACGGCCTGGTAGATCGGCACCGTACCGATAGGGACGGGTGAGGCGTCGATGATCGCCTGGCGGATCGCATCGATGTTTCCGCCGGTCGATAGGTCCATCACGGTGTCGGCGCCGTAGTGCACCGCGTGGTGCAGCTTGTCGAGCTCCTGATCGATGTTCGACTCGACCGCCGAATTGCCGATGTTGGCGTTGATCTTCACGCGCGCCACGTTGCCGATCGCCATGGGGACGAGACGCCCGGCGAGGTGATGCACGTTGGCGGGGATGATGAGCCGCCCGCGGGCGACCTCGTCGCGCACCAGCTCCACCGGGAGCTCCTCCCGCTCGGCGACGCGCTGCATCTGGGGGGTGATGGTGCCCTGGCGGGCTAGGTACTGCTGGGTCACGCAATCCATACGACTCCCTTCGCCGGTGCTGGCCGGATCAGGTTCAAAGGGTGTGATCTCAGCTCGCCCGGGTCTGTCGGGCGAGCACCCCTGTCGCTTCGCAATCTAATCGCGTCGGGCTGGCGCGGCCGCGCCCGTGGTGGACGGATGCTGTCGCGAAGGTGGCGGTCCGGTTACGCTGGCGTCAGGGCAGCTCGCGCGGCTTGGGCGCGCTGTAGCGCTCCGCGGGGTCGTGGACCTTCTCCCACTCCGAGCGGAACGCGAACGGATCGGGGCCCGCGGCACGGTCGAGTGCCAAGATGCCGTCGAGATGATCGATCTCGTGCTGCAGCAGCTCTGCCATCGGTCCCTCCAACTGCATCATATGCTGCTTGCCCTTCAGGTCGGTGTAGGTGAGGGTCGCCGTGTAGGCGCGCGACACCCGCACAAACACGTTAGGGAAGGAGAAGCAGTCGTCCCATACGAGGAAGTCATCCGGCCCGACGTCGGTGATCTCCGGGTTGATCATCGTCCACCGCTGCTTGTCCATCTGGACGAACACGATCCGCACCGGCGCGCCGATCTGCGGCGCCGCCATGGCCCGGCCCATCTTGTACTTCTCCTTCGCCACGCGCAGCGTGTCCCGGAGGTCGTCCGCGATCAGCCGTGTCGCGGCCGACTTCGGATTCTGGACCCGCTCGCAGCGGACCCGCAGGATGGGATCGCCCAACTGGCGAATGCGTCGCACGGCCATGGGCCGCCAATTTGGGGGTTTGGCGCCGGGGTGCAACTCGGCGTAAGCTAGGAGTCATGTCCTTGGCCGGCGTGGTGCTCGCGGCCGGGCGCTCGGCGCGGATGGGTACCCCCAAGCCGTTGCTCGACTTCCGGGGCCGCCCCTTCATTATCCGCATTCTCGAGGCGCTGGAGGCGCTCGACCTGAAGCTCCGGCTCGTCGTGCTCGGCCCGGACGCCATGCGCGTCACACCCATCCTCGCGCCCCATGACTGCGTGATCATCGAGACCCCGGACGTCGCAACCGGCCCGATCGGGTCCCTGCGGGCCGCCCTGGCGGCCCTGAAACCGCTCCGGCCGGCCGCCGTCCTCGCCTGGCCGGTCGATTTGCCTCACGTGCGGCTGGCGACGGTCCAGCGCCTCATCGACGCGTACGCCCGCGGCGGTGCCCCCGCCGTCGTCCCTGCGTTCGGCACGCGCCGCGGGCAGCCCGTCATCTGGGACGCCTCGCTGTTCGGGGAGATCGAGACGAGCGAGGCGGCCACCCGACACGGCGGCAACGCGGTGCTCCACACGCACGCGTCACGGCTCGTCACCGTCACCGTGGACGACCCCGCCGTGCTCGACGACGTCAACACGCCGGAAGACTACGAGCGACTGGTGAGGGAGGTGAATCGCGATATCTATTAAGGGCGCTGAAAGCTGGTGGCTGACAGCGACTTGCGAATTCACCCCAATCCGTTTTGTTTTAGTTGACAATCCCGAGTAAGTCACTTAGGATTCGGCTCCGATGCGCATCCATCCTCTGCAACTCACGGCGCACAAAGGACTTCGCGCGGAGATCCTGCTCGCGCTGAAGCGCACCCAGCCACTCACGGCGAAACAGCTTGCCCACCAGCTGGGCGTGTCCGTCAACGCGATCCGCCATCATCTCAAGGAGCTCGAAGCCGAGGCGCTGATTGCCTACGGTCGCGAGCAGCGCGGTGTCGGCGCACCCACGTTCGCGTATCGGCTGAGTCCGGATGGAGAGGACCTGTTCCCGCGTGCCTACGAGGAGACGCTCACGCAGCTGCTGCAGCGCGTCGCCCAGCAGGGCGGCCGCCAGGCGGCGGTCGGGCTGTTCGAAGACCACTACCGCGATCTCACCCACCAGCTGCAAGCCGAGCTCGCCGGCGCCGCGGCGGCGGAGCGCCTCGACCTGGTCGCCCGGCTTATGAACGAGCAGGGCTACATGGCCGAATGGCAGGAGGCGGCCGGGACGTTCCGGCTGTCCGAGCACAACTGTGCGATCCGCGCCGTAGCCGAGCGCTTCCCCGAGGTGTGTGCAGCGGAAGAGCGGTTCCTGCGGGACGTGCTCGGCGCGGCGGTCGAGCGGCGCGCCCACATCGCGAGCGGCTGCAACGCGTGCGAGTATGTGATCACCTTCACTGCGGCGCCGCCACAGGAGTCGTCATGAGCTCCGGGATCGAAGCCCAGGTTCTCCAGCCGTACAAGTACGGGTTCGTCACCGACATCGAGTCCGATGTCGTTCCTCCGGGTTTGAGCGAGGACGTCATCCGGCTGATTTCGACCAAGAAGGGTGAGCCAGAGTGGATGCTCGAGTGGCGGCTCAAGGCGTACCGCAACTGGCTCAAGATGGCGGAGCCCCACTGGTCGAACGTGACGTATGGACCAATTGACTATCAGGCGATCAGCTACTACGCGGCGCCCAAGCAACGTCCCAAGCTCGAGAGCCTGGACCAGGTCGATCCCAAGCTGGTCGAAACGTTCGAGAAGCTGGGGATCCCGATCGAGGAGCGGAAGCGGCTGGCGGGCGTCGCCGTGGACGCGGTGTTCGACTCGGTATCGGTCGCCACCACGTTTCGCGAGACGCTCGCCCGGCAGGGGATCATCTTTTGCGCGATCTCCGAAGCGATCCGCGAGCACCCCGACCTCGTCCGCAAGTACCTCGGTTCGGTTGTCCCGCACAACGACAACTTCTTCGCCGCGCTCAACTCCGCGGTGTTCACGGACGGCTCGTTCGCCTACATCCCCAAGGGCGTGCGCTGCCCGCTCGAGCTCTCCACGTACTTCCGGATCAACGCGTCGTCGACCGGACAGTTCGAGCGCACGCTCATCGTCGCCGAAGAAGGGAGCTACGTCAGCTACCTCGAGGGGTGTTCCGCGCCGGTCCGCGACGAGCACCAGCTGCACGCGGCCGTCGTGGAGCTCGTGGCGCTGGACGACGCCACGATCAAGTACTCGACCATCCAGAACTGGTACCCGGGGGACGAGGAGGGCCGCGGCGGGATCTACAACTTCGTCACCAAGCGCGGCGCGTGCCGCGGCAAGAACTCGAAGATCTCCTGGACGCAGGTCGAGACCGGCTCGGCGATCACCTGGAAGTATCCCGGCTGCATCCTCCAGGGCGACAACTCCATCGGCGAGTTCTACTCGGTGGCGGTGACGAACCAGCGCCAGCAGGCGGACACCGGCACCAAGATGATCCACATGGGGAAGAACACCAGATCGACCATCGTGTCCAAGGGCATCTCGGCGGGCCGCGGGCAGAACACCTATCGCGGCCTCGTGAAGATTCTGAAGGGCGCCGAGCACGCGCGCAATTATTCGCAGTGCGACTCGATGCTGATCGGTGACCGGTGCGGGGCGCACACCTTCCCGTACATCGACGTGCGCAACAGCACGGCGATCATGGAGCACGAGGCGTCGACGTCAAAGATCGGCGAGGACCAGATCTTCTACGCGAAGCAGCGCGGGTTGTCGGCGGAGGACGCCGTCTCGATGATCGTCAACGGGTTCTGCAAGGAAGTCTTCAAAGAGCTGCCGATGGAGTTCGCCGTCGAGGCGCAGCGGCTGCTCGGCATCAGTCTCGAGGGGAGCGTGGGATGACGAGCAAGGGGAAACGGGAAAAGAAAAACGTGCTGCTCGAGATTCGGGATCTGCGCGCGACGGTCGAAGGTCGTGAAATCCTGCGCGGCGTCGACCTCACGGTTCGCACCGGGGAGGTGCACGCCATTATGGGGCCGAACGGCTCCGGCAAGAGCACCCTCGCCCAGGTGCTGGCGGGGCATCCCGCCTACACGGTCACGGGGGGCTCGGTCTCGTACGAGGGTAAGGACCTGCTGGCGATGACGCCCGAGGACCGGGCGCGCGAAGGCGTGTTCCTGGCCTTCCAATACCCGGTCGCGATCCGCGGCATCACCAACGCCTACTTCCTCCGCTCCGCCGTGAACGCGATCCGCAAGCATCGCGGCGAGGAGCAGCTCGGGCCCGTGGAGTTCATGGACGCGCTCGAGGAAAAGCTCAAGGTCATCGGCTGGGACGACAGTTACCTCAATCGCCCGGTTAACGAGGGGTTCTCGGGGGGTGAAAAGAAGCGCAACGAGATCCTGCAGCTCGCGGTGCTCGAGCCCAGGCTCGCGATCCTCGACGAGACGGACTCCGGCCTCGACATCGACGCGCTCAAGACCGTGGCGCAGACGGTGGAGAAGCTCCGCCGCCCCGACAACGCCACCGTCATCGTGACGCACTATTACCGGATTCTCACCCACATCCAGCCCGACGTCGTGCACGTGCTGTCGGCCGGGCGGATCGTGAAATCGGGCGGTAAAGAGCTGGCGCTCGAGCTCGAAGAAAAAGGCTACGACTGGATCCGCGAGGCGGTGCCGGTGGCATGACGGAACCCTACGTCAAGGACTTCCAGGCGTTCGCGAGCAACGGTGCCGCGGGCGCGCCCGCCTGGCTCCGGGAGATCCGCGAGGGGGCGATCGCACGGTTCACCGCGCTCGGCTTTCCGACGACGAAGCAGGAGGCGTGGCGCTTCACCAGCGTCGCTCCCATCGCCGCGACGCACTTTGCGCCGCCCGCCGCCCGCCTCCCGCCTCTCGCGCTCCGCGACATCGCGGCGCTTTCGATCATCGGCACGGGGGGCGGCCCACGCATCGTGTTCGTGGACGGGCGCTACGCACCCGGGCTGTCGTCGCTCGCCGGCCTGCCCCAGGGAGTGCAGGCGACCAGCCTCGCCGAGGCCACCCGATCGGGCCCAGGCGGCGAGCTCGCCCGGCGTCACCTTGCGCGGTACGCCCCTTGGCAGGACAGTGCCTTCGCGGCGCTGAACACTGCGTTCCTCGCCGACGGCGCGTTCGTGCACGTCGCCCGAGACACCGCGCTGGCGCAGCCGCTCGAAGTGCTCTTCCTCGCGACGAGCGGCGCCGGGGGAGCGGATGGGCCGACGGTCAGTCATCCGCGCAGCCTCTTCGTCGTCGAGCGGGGCGCCCGGGCCACCTTGATCGAGAGCTACGCGTCGCTCGCCGACGGCGTGCAATGGACCAACGCCGTCACGGAGACGGTGGTCGGCGAGGGGGCTCGCGTCGAGCTGTACCGCGTGCAGCGTGAGGGCCGGAACGCCTACCACATCGCCACGACACAATCCCGACAGGAACGCGACAGTTACCTCGCACTGCACGCCCTTACGCTGGGTGGCTCGCTCGCCCGGCACGACATCACCACGGTGCTCGATGGCCCGGGGGCCGAGCTGATTCTCAACGGCCTGTACCTGCTGGGCGGCAGCCAGCATGCGGATCATCACACGGTGATCGACCACGCCCAGCCGCATTGCGCCAGTCACGAGTTCTTCAACGGCGTGCTGGCGGAGCGGGCGCACGGCGTGTTCAACGGCCGCATCATCGTGCGGCCCGGCGCGCAGCGGACCGATTCGAAGCAGACGAACAACAATCTGCTGCTCTCGACCGAGGCGCGGGCCGACAGCCAGCCCCAGCTCGAGATCTACGCCGACGACGTGAAGTGCACCCACGGCTCGACGGTCGGGCCGCTCGACCAGACGGCGCTGTACTACCTCCGCAGCCGCGGCCTCTCGCCCGAGACGGCGCGGAGCCTCGTGACCTACGGGTTCGCGGCCGAGATCCTCGGCCGGATGCAGCGTCCCGACGTGCGGGAGCGCCTCGACGGCCTGGTCCGGGCCGGGCTCGCCTGATGCTCGACGCCGCCCGCCTCCGCGCCGACTTCCCCTTGCTCGAGCGGCGGGAGAATGGCCGCCGCCTCGTGTACCTGGACAACGCCGCGACGACCCAGAAACCCGAGGCGGTGCTGGGCGCGATCGCCGATTATTACCGCACTACCAACGCCAACGTACACCGCGGTGCGTACAGCCTCGCCATCCGCGCCACGGAAGCCTACGAAGCGGCGCGCGCCAAGGTCGCCGGGTTCGTGAACGCCTGGGCGCCCGAGGGCGTCGTCTTCACGCGCGGCACGACCGAGTCGATCAACTTGGTGGCGGGCTCCTACGGCCGCGCCCACGTCGGCCCGGGCGACACGGTGGTCGTGACGGCGCTGGACCACCACTCGAACCTGGTGCCGTGGCAGATCCTCTGTCAGGAGAAGGGCGCGACGCTCCGGATGGTCGAGATCACGGAGGACGGTCGCATCGACCTCTCCGACTTCGGGACGGCGCTCGAGCGACGCCCCAAGGTCGTCGCCTTCCCGTACGTCTCGAACGCGCTCGGGACGGTGAACCCGGCGGCGCAGCTCGCCAAGCTGGCGCACGCGGTCGGGGCGGTGGTCGTGGTGGACGGCGCGCAGTCCACGCCTCACTTGAAGGTCGACGTGCAGGCGCTCGACTGCGACTTCTACGCCCTGTCGGGTCACAAGATGCTCGGGCCGATGGGCTCGGGGGCGCTGGTCGCCAAGCCGGAGCTGCTCGACGCGATGCCGCCCTATCACGGGGGCGGCGAGATGATCTCGCGCGTGTTCGACGATCACTCGACCTACAACAAGATCCCGCACAAGTTCGAAGCCGGGACGCCGAACGTGGAAGCCGCGGTCGGGCTCGCGGCGGCGATCGACTATCTGGAGAAGATCGGTCTCGAGCGGGTCGCCGAGCACGAACAGGCGCTCGCCCAGGCGGCGATCGAGCAACTGACCCAGATCGACGGCGTGACGGTCTACGGGCCGCGCGGTCACCGGGCGGGCGTCGTTTCTTTCACGTACGGCGACATCCACCCGCACGACATCGCCACCATCCTCGATCAGGACGGCGTCTGCATCCGGGCCGGCCACCACTGCACGCAGCCGCTGATGCGCCGGCTCAACGTCGCGGCGACGGCGCGGGCTTCATTCTACCTCTACAACGAGCTGGACGACGTCGCCGCGCTGGCCGGCTCAGTCGTCAAGGCGGGAGCGTTGTTTGGATACGTCCCCGCCTGAGCCGCGGCTCAGCGCGCTCTATCAGGAGCTGATTCTCGACCACTACCGCCGACCCCGCAACAAGGGCGCGCTCGAGGGGGCGACGCACTCGGTCTCGCTCAACAATCCGCTGTGCGGTGACGAGATCGACCTGCAGTTGCGCGTGGACTCGGACGTGATCCGGGACGTGCGGTTCATCGGCCGGGGGTGCTCGATCAGCCAGGCCTCGGCGTCGATGATGACGCAGCTGCTCAAAGACCGCACGGTCCCCCAGGCGCTCACCCTCGCGGCGCGGATGAGCGCGATGATGCAGGGCGACGAGTCCGCGGCCAAGGACAAGTCCCTCGGCGACCTGCGGGCGCTCGCCGGCGTGTCCAAGTTCCCAGTGCGCATCAAGTGCGCGCTGTTGCCCTGGAACGCACTCACGGATGCTGTGAAGTCATAGTCGGGGGGCTGTCCCCTTCCCTCCTCCCCCTTCCCCGGCAGATTACCGCGGCATGAACGGCCCCGTCGTCGTCCTCGACCGCGTCACCAAGCGATTCGCCGGTCACACCGCAGTCGATGGCCTGTCGCTCGCGGTCCCGAGCGGCGTGATCTTCGGCCTGCTCGGGCCCAACGGCGCCGGGAAGACCACGTCGATTCGCATGATCATGGACATCCTCGAGCCGGACGAGGGCGAGGTCCGGCTGTTCGGTGAGCGCGGAGCGGGGCGCGATCACTCGGCGCGCATCGGCTACCTGCCCGAAGAGCGCGGCCTGTACCCCAAGATGCGGGTGCTCGACGTGCTCGTGTTCCTCGCCGAGGTGAAAGGAGTGTCGCGCAGCGTCGCCCGTCCCAAGGCGCAGGACTGGCTCGAGCGCCTCGGGCTGGGCGACTGGCGGCTGCGCCGGGTGAACGAGCTGTCCAAGGGGATGCAGCAGAAGGTGCAGTTCATCTCGACCATGCTGCACGATCCCGAGCTGGTGATCCTGGACGAGCCGTTTTCGGGACTCGATCCCGTGAACGCGCAGGTGATGAAGGATACGGTGCTCGACCTGCGCCGCCGCGGCAAGACGATCGTCTTCTCCACGCACATCATGGAACAAGCCGAAAAGCTGTGCGACGAGCTGTGCATCATCGCGCGCGGGAAGAAGCTGGTTGACGGGGCGCTCGGCGACATCAAGCGGACACGCGGTGGGCACCACCTCGTCATCGGGTTCGACGGCAGCCCCGGCGCCGCGCAGCAAGTGTTTGCCGAGCGGGGGCTCGTGAAGCGCGTGGACGACTACGGCCAGTATGCCGAGCTCGAGCTGGCGCCTGGGGCGGATGCCCAGATCATTCTGCAGCGGCTGGTCGCGTCGGGCGCCCGGCTCTCCCGTTTCGAGCTGATGGAGCCCTCGCTCCACAAGATCTTCCTGGACCTGGTCGGACCCGAGGCGGCGCGGGCGGAGGCGCGAGCCAATGCGTAAGGTCTGGGCGGTGGTGCGGCGCGAATTCGTCGAGCGAGTGCGCAGCAAGTGGTTCTGGGTCACCGCCCTGCTGGGTCCGCTCTTCTTTGGTGCCATCGTCATCATTCCGCTGCGCCTCTCGATGTCGGGTGGCGGAGCGAAACGGGTGGTGGTGGTGGACGGGACCACGACCGGGTTCGGGGTCCGCGTCGCAGATTCGCTCGCGCAGAACCGGGCGTTCATCATCGCCGGCCGTGCGGTTCCGCACGCCGGTCTGTTGGACTCGCTTCGGGAGGAGGTCGGCGCCAAGCGACTCGATGGATTCCTCATTGTGACCGATACCACCGTAGAGACCGGCGCCGCCGAGTACCACGCGTCGAATGTCTCCTCGTTCCGGCACATCGAAGAACTGAGCGGCGTGCTGGGCCGGCTGGCGGTGACCACGCGGCTCGAGCGCGCCGGCGTAAATCCCAGTCTTGTGAACCGGGCGCAGCTCCGGATCGACCTCCGTACGCGAAAGATCTCCGGGTCCAAGACGACGGGCGAGACCTCGGCGCAGTCATTTGGACTCGCGTACGCCATGGCGATCATCCTGTTCGTCGTGATCACCATCTACGGTGTGAACGTGATGAGCTCAGTGCTGGAGGAGAAGACCACACGCATCGTGGAGGTGCTCGTCTCCTCGCTCCGACCCTTCCAGCTCATGCTCGGCAAGGTCGTGGGCGTCGGCGCCGTCTCGATCTTCCAGTTCCTGATATGGGTCGTCGGGGGGGCGGTCGTTCTGTCGCAGGTGGGCACCCTGGTCGGCGACCTGGCGCCCCCGGAAGCGACGGCGCAACAGGCGGCGTTCCAGTTGCCGAACATCACGGCGGCAACGATCGTCGTGTTCCTCACGTTCTTCCTCGGCGGGTTCTTCCTGTACTCCGCGATGTTCGCGGCCGTGGGCGCGATCTCGTCCAACGAGCAGGAGGCGCGCCAGGCGCAGCAACCGGTGATGTTCCTGCTCATGATCGCGTATCTGTCGGTGTTCGCGTTGTCGAACAACCCGGGCTCGACGTACGCGGTGGCGCTGTCGCTGATTCCCTTCACGGCGCCGATCGCGATGCCCGTGCGGTGGGCGGTGGGCAATCTCACGGCGCTGGACGTGATCCCAGCGCTCGCCCTGCTGGTCGGCGGCACGGTGCTGGTCACGTGGGTCGCGGCGAGGATATACCGGGTCGGGATTCTCATGACCGGGAAGCGGCCGAACCTCAAAGAGCTCCTGAGGTGGATCAGGACTGCCTAGGCAAGGCAAAGACTGGACGCACAGACGCACCGCGGTAAGCAGAGACGGCGAGTAAGCGGGGTACCACCTGCGCGAGAATGGTACCGCACCCCGCGCTTCGTTTGCCATCTTCGTAGCGTGCCAATCCACCACACGCTCAAGGCATGGCAGCACGCCCAACGGCTGGCAGTCGAATGCGTCAAAGCGGCCAGCCGGTTTCCGGATTTTGAGCAGACCGCGCTCGCCGACCAGCTGAGACGCGCCTGCTACAGCATCCCACTCAACATCGCTGAAGGAACGACCAGACGGGGCACACGGGACTACCGCAGGTTCCTGGATACGGCGTGGGGTTCGCTTGCGGAGGTCCAGACGGCGCTCGTCATCGCGCGGGACGTGGGCTACATCCAGCTCCCCGAATTCGCGCGATTGGAGGCCCTCGCGACGGAGACGAGCAAGACACTGTTCGGGTTGCTCCGGAAGATCAGCCAGGTGTCCGATCGGCCCAAACCCCGTTGACTGTTCCGCGCGGCGCGTCTGTGCGCCTAGCCTTTGCATTGCCGGTTGACGTAGTTTGTCGTCATGCCCTGCGACTATGACGTGATCATCGTCGGCGCCGGTCATGCCGGCACCGAGGCCGCCGTCATGTCCGCTCGGCTCGGCGCCAAGACCCTCCTCCTCACGTCTAACCTCGACACCATCGGCCAGCTGAGCTGCAATCCCGCCATCGGCGGGATCGCGAAGGGCACCGTGGTGCGCGAGATCGACGCGCTCGGCGGCATCATGGGCCGCGCTACCGATCGCGCGACGATTCAGTTCCGCATGCGATCGCGCGACGATTCAGTTCCGCATGCTCAACCGCTCCAAGGGACCAGCGGTGTGGGCGCCGCGCGCACAGTGCGATCGCACGCTGTACCGGCGCGCGGTGCGCGCGCTGCTCGAGCGCCTCCCCAACCTCGAGCTGACGCAGGGCATGGTGAGCCGCCTCATGATCGAGGGAACCCATGCGGCGGGCGTCGCGACGTCCGATGGCCGTGTGTTCGCGGCGCGCGCCGTCGTGATCACGGCGGGGACCTTCCTGCGCGGCCGCATTCACCTCGGGACAGACACCCAGATTCCGGCGGGACGGGCGGGGGACCAGCCTGCCGTGGAAGTTGCGCAACACATTGAATCACTTGGACTTACAGTGTCGCGTTTCAAGACCGGCACACCGCCGCGGGTGGACGGCCGCTCGGTCGATTGGTCCAAGGTCGAGCGTCAGGACGGTGACGCGACCGCGTACCGCTTCTCCTTCTTTGAACGGGTCGAGCGGCCCCGTCAGGTGCCGTGCTGGATCACCTGGGCCGGTGAGGAAGTGAAGGACATCATCCGCCGGCACTTGAAGGAGTCGGCGCTGTACGGCGGCGCCATCGCGGCGCGGGGTCCGCGGTATTGCCCATCGGTTGAGGACAAGATCGTGAAGTTCCCCGACGCGCAGCGGCATCAGGTTTTCCTCGAGCCTGAAGGGCTCGACACGCACGAGTTGTACGTGAACGGGCTCTCCACTTCCCTGCCCGTCAGCGTCCAGCTCGAGTTCCTTCACGCCGTCCCCGGCCTCGAGCGGGCGCAGCTGACGCGGCCGGGGTACGCGATCGAATACGACTACTATCCGCCGACGCAGCTTACTCCCTGGCTCGAGACGAAGGCGATCGAGCGCCTGTTTTTCGCCGGTCAGATCAATGGTACGACGGGGTACGAGGAGGCTGCCGGCCAGGGCGTCGTTGCCGGGATCAACGCGGTTCGGCGCATGCGCGGGCTGGAGCCGGTGCTGTTCGCGAGGGATGAGGCGTACATCGGGGTGCTGGTGGACGACCTGATCACGCGCGGAGTCGATGAGCCATATCGGCTATTCACCTCTCGGTCCGAGTTTCGGCTGCTGTTGCGGCAAGACAATGCGCTGCGTCGTCTGGCGCCGCTCGCCGAGCGGTTGCAGTTGCTGACGGCGGACGAGTTGCGGGACGCGGAGCGACGGTTGCAGGAGGAAGAGCGGCTGCTCGACACGGCGCGGGCGACGACCCTCAGTCCGGACCAAGCCGCTTTGGTGTTGGCCCCGACCGGCACGGCGCTCGCCGAGCCGGAGCGCGTGGCGACCGTGGCCCGGCGGCCCGGCGTGTCGTTGCGGGCGTTGCTGGAGGCCGCGGGCGTGGCGGTGCCGTGCGACGACGACGTCGTGGCGAGTGCGGAGATCGAGCTCAAGTACGACGGCTACCTGGCGCGCGAGCGCGAGGCAGCGAGTCGGCTCGCCGAGCTCGCCACATTCGCGCTGCCCGCCGAGCTTCCCTACCTCGAGATGCAGAGTCTGGCGACTGAAGCGCGACAGAAGCTCGATCGCGTGCGCCCCACGTCGCTCGCCCAGGCGGCGCGGATTCCGGGCGTAAGCCCGAGCGATCTTCACAACCTCGTCGTCGAGACGGCGCGGTGGCGCCGTCGCGTGGCCTGAATCGATGTGTTTCACGTGAAACTTCTTCTGAGTTTCACGTGAAACCGGCACTTTACCAGCCGCGGCACGCAACGTATATTTGAGCCCTTGTGATCGTCGCGCGATATAACTCATTGCGGCACAATTGGTTATCAGATGTCTCGCGTCATAGCCATCGCTAACCAGAAGGGCGGCGTCGGGAAGACCACCACCGCCGTCAACCTCGCCGCCTCGCTCGCGACCGCCGAGCGCAAGACCCTACTCGTCGACGCCGACCCGCAGGCGAACTCGACCAGCGGCGTCGGCATCGAGCGCGACCGCATCCGGCACTCCCTGTACGACGCGTTGCTCGACGGCCGACCGCTCGTGGACGCGCGTTTCGCCCACGTGCACTTCCCGTATCTCGACGTCGTCCCGGCCACTCAGGATCTCGTCGGCGCCGAGCTCGAGCTCGTCGGCAAACAGGGACGCGAAGCGATGATGCGGCGCGCCTTGCAGGCGGTCCGCGACCAGTACCAGTACATCGTCATCGACTGCCCCCCGTCGCTCGGGCTGCTCACGCTCAACATGCTCACGGCGGCGGACAGCGTGCTGATCCCCATCCAGTGCGAGTACTACGCGCTGGAAGGACTGTCACAGCTGCTCAACACCGTGAAGCTGGTGCAACGGAATTTCAACCCGGCGCTCGCCATCGACGGCGTGCTGCTGACGATGTTCGATGCCCGCCTGAACTTGAGCAAACAGGTCGCCGACGAGGCGAAGGAATACTTCGGAGCACAGATGTTCGGCATCACCATCCCCCGCAACGTGCGACTCGCCGAAGCGCCCAGCTTCGGCAAGCCGATCCTGCTGTACGACGTGCAGTCCGTGGGGGCGAAGAGCTATTTGGCGGTGGCGCAGGAGCTGATCCGTCGGGTCGAGCGCGCCGGCGCGGCCGCGTCCGTACCCCCTGCCCCGCCCGCCCCTGAACCGCTGCCGGAGGTGCCCGCATGACGGAAACCATCGCTGGTCGCCGGCGTCTCGGTCGGGGGCTCGAGGCCCTGCTGGGACCGACGCGCGAAGAAGCCGAACGCGAAGGGAGCCTCGTCGAGCTGGCGATCGCCGATATTCGGCCCAACCCCTACCAGCCGCGCCGGGACGTGGATCCGGCCGCGCTGGAAGAGTTGAAGGCCTCGATTCTCAAAGCGGGTCTGTTGCAGCCGGTCGTAGTGCGCGCGGCGCCCGGTGAACGCGCCTCGGGCTACGAGTTGATCGCCGGCGAGCGGCGGCTGCGTGCCTGTCAGGCGCTGGGCTGGGATCGCATCCCGGCGGTGAAGCGCGATGTGGATGACCGCACCGTGCTGACGCTCGCGCTGATCGAGAACCTGCAACGCGACGACCTGTCGCCGGTCGATGAGGCGCGCGGCTACGAGCGTCTCATCGCCGAGTTCAGCCTCACGCACCAGGACGTCGCCG
>WNGH01015513.1_pt1 | contig 22761 bp, 25 predicted proteins | sample 5400631 | NCBI WGS metagenome assembly WNGH01 (sample SAMN13153373, study PRJNA577476) | soil metagenome | isolation source: 115 cm soil or saprolite under Garry oak tree replicate 1 | place: USA:California | collected 2016-06-15
CCGGTCGAATGGATCGCTGAGCGACTAATGGCTCTCAAGCCCGTGCTCGAGGCCGAACCCTCAAGATCGGCCCTCGAGCTCCGGCGGGTGTTAGGGCGGATCCGGCTCCTCCCGGTCCAGCCTCAGATCGGAAAGCCCTATTACCAGGCCGAAACCGCCCTCCAGGTTCTCGACCTCATCGAGGCCCCAGAGGACGGTTCGAACTGGTTGCAATGGTGGAGGCGGTGGGCATCGAACCCACGTCCGGAAATCCTCAGCAACAGGCATCTACATCCATAGCCGGTTCTCTTGTGCTCTCGCCACCCCTCCCTCCAACCGGCTGGTTGTCAGGGCGGCCAGCTCCTAGAAGATCTCGCCCCTTGCCCAAGAGCGGAGCTTGGGGCCAGTCACCGGAATATGACGTCCGAACCCGGGCCCCGATGACTCGACCCGGAGGACGCTAGCGGGTGTTAGGCCGCCAGAGCTAGCTGAGTGTCGGCAGCTATAACCGTGCCCACAGTTTTACGAGGAGCGAGCACCTCGGGATGCCACCTGTGCGTCACTGATCCCCGTCGAAACCAGTCGCCCCCTTTTCAGGCGCGTTGCCGCGCCCGTGCTTCCTTGGCCATCTCGCGCTTCGCCTCGCGCTCACGGAGGCTCGCGCGCTTATCGTGGAGCTTCTTGCCGCGCGCCAGGCCCAGCTCGATCTTGGCGCGCCCTGCCTTGAAGTATAGCCGAAGCGGGATGAGGGTCAACCCGCGCTCGGCGACCTTGCCCACGAGCCGCGCGATCTCGCGGCGGTGCAGGAGCAGCTTCCGCCGCCGCTCGGGGTCGTGGTTGGCGTCCGAGCCGTGGTGATAGGGGCTGATATAGCAGCCGATCAGCCAGACCTCGTCGTTGTCGACGGCGGCATAGCAATCCTTGAAGTTGACCTGGGACTCGCGCAGCGACTTGACCTCGGTGCCCCGCAGCACGAGCCCGGCCTCGAATGTCTCGAGGACCTCGTAGTGATGAAAGGCCTTCCGGTTGGTGGCGACGACTTTGTCAGCAGCCATGGCTGGTAGGAGCCCGCGGGCCCCTTGACTTCACGGTCTCGCTCGGTATCCTAATGGCGCTCTCCGGGCCGAAGTGGCGGAATTGGCAGACGCGCATGATTCAGGGTCATGTGCCCGCAAGGGTGTGGGGGTTCAAATCCCCCCTTCGGCACCACTCCAGCTACCCTACCTCCGATACGAGCACGCGGCGCCCCTGCTTCGACGAGGCGTGCGCGGCCTCCACCACCTGAAGGGCGACCAGGCCTGCCTCGACGTCCACCGCGGGCGGCGTGCGGGTCGCCACCGACTCGAGGAAGAGCTTGAGCTCGTGGCCGAGCGGCTCCTGCCCCGTGGCCTTGTGCGTCTCCACCACGCCCTCGGGCGCACTCCAGACGTCGCCGCTCTTGACGTGGCGGTTCATGAGCACGCGAACCTCGCCCGTGCCGAAGTCCCCCGCCAGCGTGCCCTCCTCGCCCACGATGACGCAGTCACGATAGGTGCCCGGCGCGAAGTAGCCCGCCTCGACGAACGCGGGCACCTGCCCGTACTCGACCGTGCAGAAGCCCAGGTCGTCCATCCCGCGCTCGAGGAAATCGCGTAGGGTGGCCGTCACCGCCGTGGGGGCGTGGCCGAGCAGGTACGCGAACAGATCGAAGTAGTGGATGCCGTCCGTCTGGGTCACTCCCACGTCGGTTCGCGGGCGCTTGAAGCCCGCGAACCGCCCGGTACAGTAGCGCACGGCGCCGATGGCTCCGCTCCCGATCCGCTCACGCATGAACTGCGTCACGGGATGGAAGCGGAAGATGTGGCCGACCTGCAGGATGCGCTTGGTCGAGCGGACGATGTCGGCGAGCGCGCGCCCCTCCGCCACCGTCAAGGTCAGCGGCTTCTCCACGAAGCAGTCCTTGCCGGCGCGCAGGCACTCCCCCGCCAGGGTCAGGTGATTGTCGGCGGGGGTCACCAGGTCCACCGCGTCCACGAGGGGCAGCGCCGCCCGGATGTCGGCCACCGCGCGCGATTCCGGCACCCCGGCTTTGACTGCGAAGGCCCGCCGCTCGGCCGAGAGATCCGCGACCCAGATCTCGCACCCGAGCTCGCCCAGCACGCGCAGGTGCTTCTCCCCCCAGCGCCCCAGGCCCACGAGCAGAACCTTCATTCCCGAGGCCTTCCCTCGCCGCCCAGGTCCTCGGCGATCTCGTAGCGCAGGAGCCGGTCCTTCATCCAGCGCACCACGAGGAGATCCTTGAAGGCGCTCCACGCGCGGTTGCCGATCCCGTACTTCGATTGCCCGAAGCGACGCGGGCGGTGATTGACGGGCACCTCGAGGACGCGGAAGCCGCGCATCTTGAGCAAGGTAGGGATGAAGCGATGGAATCCCTTGTAGAGGACGAGATCGCGCAGGCACTCGCGCCGGAAGGCGCGAAAGGTGCAGCCGCTGTCCTGAATGGTCTCGTCACTCAGGGCGTTGCGGACCCGATTCGCCACCCGGGACGACGCCCGCCGCATCCAGGAATCCCCATCCGCGCGCTTCACGCGCCACCCCGTGACGGCGTCCCACTGGTCCAGGTGCGCGAGCATCCCCGGGATGTCGTGCGGGTCGTTCTGGAGGTCGGCGTCCATGACGACCACCCAGCGCCCGCGCACCGACTTGAAGCCCGCATCGGTGGCCGCCGTCTCGCCCGCGTTGGTCTTGAGGCGGATGAGCCGGACCCGCGGGTCCTGCTCGCGAAGACTCCGAACGATCTCTGCGCTCCGGTCGCGGCTGCCGTCGTCCACGAAGACGATCTCGTAGCGGAGACCCGTCGGATCGAGGACCTCGTGGATCTCCGGCCAGAGGAGGGGCAGATTCTCCTCCTCGTTGTAGACGGGCACGACGATGGAGAGATCGAGGGGACTCCCCGGCAAGGGAGTGATCGCGCTCACTCGCGCGGCGGGCGTCGGTTGGTGCCCTGCCACTCGCCGATCAGCGTCTGCGGGATCTGGAGCCGATCGAGCACCCGCGCCAGCGTATGGTCGACGAGGTCCTCGATCTGCTTGGGACGGTGATAGAAGGCGGGCATCGGCGGCAAGATCACCGCGCCCATCTCGGCAAGCTGGGTGAGCATGCGCAGGTGGCCCACGTGGAGCGGGGTCTCCCGCACGAGAAGAATGAGGGGCCGACCCTCCTTGAGCGTCACGTCCGCCGCGCGCGTCATGAGATTGTCCGCCAGGCAGTGCGCGACCGACGCCGCCTCTTTCACGCTGCACGGCGCGATGACCATGCCGTCGGTCTTGAAGGAGCCCGAGGCGATGCTCGCGCCGATGTCCTTGTTGTCGTGGCGATGGGTGGCAAGCGCCTCCACGTCCTTCACGACCCAGTCGGTCTCTTCCACGATGGTCCGCTTGGCGGGATCGGAGAGTACCAGGTGGGTCTCCACTCCGGCCGCCGCGCGCAACAGCTCGAGCAGGCGAATGCCGTAGACGACGCCCGAGGCTCCACTGATGCCCACCACGATCCGCCTCACAGGCGAAGCCTCCGCTTGAATACCTCCTCCCGGGTCTTCCGGTAGAGCACTTCCCACTCCGCGCTGCCCTCGGGGGCCGGGCGCGAGTAGCTCGCGAGGGTCTTGCGCACTTCCTGGTCGACGGTCTCCTCGAGCCGGCCTTCCTCTTCGAGGACACGGAAGACCTCGGTGCGGAGATGCCCGCGCACCTTGTCGTCGGCAAAGCCCCGGATGACCACGCCCTCCGTCTGCGCCAGGTCAGCCACGATGCGGTCGGCCAGCCCGAAGAGGCGCTCGCGACTCATCCGCATCACAGGATGAACCCCCGCTCGCGCGCGAGCTTGGTCTTGGCGAGGGTGAAGAGCCGCTTGTAATCGGAAGCCGAGTCCTTGATGAGCTTGGCGTTCTCCATCAGGAGAGCGGTGACTTCGGTCTCGATCTTCTCTTCGGCGAGGAAGTTCTCGGACAGGATGTGACGGACGACGTCCCGGGCCCGGGCCTCGTCCTTGATCTCGACGAGCTTGCGTCCCACGAGCCGCTTGACGACGGATTCAGCCATCCTGCCCGCGATATCGTCGCGCCTGGACATAGGAACATTTGAGACTACACGCGCATGTCTCGGGGTGTCAAGCGGAAGTAGCCGAGAAATCGGTCAAATCTCGGCCTCGGCGGCGGGCAGAAGCAGCCGGAACCGCGATCCCTTTCCGGGCAGGCTCTCGACCTCCACGGTCCCGCCCTGGGCCTCGGCCAGGGAGCGAACCACGTGAAGCCCGAGGCCCAGTCCCGAGGCCGCCTTCGTCTCCGGGTGGGCGATCCGTACATAGCGCTCGAAGATCCGTGGCAGATCCTCTGCCGGAATGCCGACCCCATCGTCCTCCACCGTCAGCTCCACCGTGCCCGGCCGGTCACCCGAAACAGCGGCGGCAACGCGGACCCGCCCACCCCGCGGCGAGTACTTGACGGCATTGGACATCAGGTTCTTGAGCATGCGATCCACTGCGTCGCGATCGGCGGACACCGCGCCCAGCCCGTCGGCGACCTGGCCCTCGATGCAGTGACGGGGATGCTGCGAGGCGAAGAGATCCACGTTGCGCTCGATCAGCTCGCCGAGGTCCACGCGCTCCGGCCGGAGCTCGAGCGGGCGGCCGGCCTCGATGCGGGAGAGATCGAGGAGATCGGTGACGATACGGCCCAGACGCTGTGTCTCGGTGCGCACATGGCCCAGATAGCGCCGCGCCCGGTCAGGGGGCACGACACGCTCGAGCAGGAGCTCGCTGAAGCCCTGGAGCGCGGTCAGGGGCGTCCGCAGCTCATGGGAAACCACGGAGAGGAACTCGCTCTTCGCCCGGTCGATCTCGCGCAGGCGACGGGTCGCCTGGTCGACCTTGTCCTCCAGCTCCTGGGCGAAGCGCCGCTCCTTGAGGAGGAGCCGCGCGTTCTCGACGGCCAGCGCCAGATGAAGCGACAGCTCGCGGACCGAGCGGCGGGCGGCAGGGCCAAGATCGCCGGAGCGCTCGATGGCAAGGACGCCCACCCGCCCGCTCCCGGTGTCGAGCGGGAGGACGAGCCCCCGTGAAGGCGTCGGCCAACGCGGCGCCTTCGAGCGCAGGCGCGGGTCCGCGTCGAGATCCCCGACGAGGATGGTCGCACCCGTGGCGAGCGCCCGGCCCGCCGCCGAATCCTTGCGAAATGCTCCCGATACCTTGGATCCCACCACGGCCAGTGTCCCGTCGTCGGCCTGGAGCACGAGCCCGGCGTGCTCGACCCGGAGCGCGGCCCTGATCAACGTCACGGCTCGCTCGAGCCTCACCTCGAGCGGCTCCTCGCCGCCGAGGGCCCGCTGGATCTCGAGGAGAGCGTCGAGCCGGCCTCCTCGCTCTCGCGCCTGGTCCACGAGACGGCCGAGGGCGATTCCGACGACCAGCGGGGCCATGAGCGAGACCAAAGCGTCCAGCGTCGGCGGCGTGAGACCCCCGCGCTCGATCATGGGAAAGGCCTGGAGGCCCTGGCAGAAGCCGGCCATGAGGCCGACCAGCCCGGCGGCTGAGGAACCCGAGCGCAAAGCGGCCCAGGCCGCCGGCGCGACATAGAGGTGCCGGAGCGGCATCGCCAGGGCGTCCTCCACGCCGGCCGTCGCCAGGGCGATCGCCGCGACCAGGACCAGTGGGCCAGCGATCATACGTGGAGCGCTCGGTACGCGGCGAAGAACACGAGGGTGGCCAGGTAGCCGGGCAGCACGCTTCCACTCCAGGCACGAAGGGCACAGCTCGCCAGCCCGAGGATCGTCAGGTAGAAGACCGCCCCCGCTGCCGCCTCGGGCGCCGTGGGGAAAGTGGGATCGACGAGGTAGCGGAGAAGTCCGGCACCTGTCGCGATCGCGGCTGCCGGCCAGAAGGTCCACCGTCTCCAGAGCGCGGAGAAGAGCGCGCCGTGAAAGAGCCACCCGACCGACAGCGCATTGGCGCCAACGTCATAGGCTACCCCGGCAAGATACCCGCCGAGGCTCAGCACCGAGGCCGTGTACCCCAGTGTCAGTGAGGCGGCGAACAGGAGATGGAGACCAAGGAAACCGCCGACCGCCACTCCAAGGATAACTTGCCGCGACATCTGGGGCCTGGCCCATCCTATCCATCGCGTATCCAGGCGCGTGCTCCCCGCCTGGCGCGCCAGGACGAGCGGAACGAGAAAGTAGAGAACCGCTCCGGCAGGCGCCAATCGCGCGGCCACCGAGGCCACGATCAGCGTGGCGGCCGAGGCCGCGGCCGGCATCCGCCAACGTGGGGCGCCCCCGAGGGCAATCACCCAGCCGGCCGCGATCATCGCCGCATGGCTCCCGCCGCTCGCCGCGGCGCGCCCCAGCCCTCGCCACTCACCGGCCAGCGTGTCCGCTGCCAGCAAGAGGGCGATGCTTCCCGCGGCGATGAGCGCCACCTCGAGAAGCGGTCGGACGAGGGCCGACGGGACATGCGCCGACGGATCAAACGGAGCGGTCAGCAGGCGCATCGATGACCAGATCCAGGAAGAGCTCGGTCAGCCGGGGCTCGAGGGTGAGTCCCGCGTCGTCTCGCATGATCTGCACCGCCTCGGCGCGAGCGAGCTTGCGGCGATAGGGACGCTCCGAGGTCAGCGCGTCGTAGACGTCCGCGATGGCCACGATACGGGCGCCCACGGGAATGCCGTCTCCCTTCAATCCATCTGGATAGCCGCTGCCATCGTGACGCTCGTGGTGGTGGCGGACGATGAGCGCGGCGTCGGCAAAGAACTCGAGGGGCGCCACGATCTGCGCCCCGGTGAGGGGGTGCCGGCGCATGGCGATCCACTCCTCATCCGTGAGCGGGCCCTGCTTTCGCAGGATGTGCTCAGGCACGCCGATCTTGCCCAGGTCGTGGAGCAGCCCCGCCTCTGCGATGGTCTTGGCCTCCGCGATTCCAAGCCCCGCCGCCAGCGCGAGGCGCTGGGCCAGTCCCGCCACACGCTCGGAATGGCCACGGGTGTACTCGTCCTTGGCCTCGAGCGCGTTGGCGAGGCCGAGCAGGCTCTGCAGCACGGAGCGCTGCATCTGCCGGTGGCTCTTCCGGAGATCCACGGCATACGCGAGGGCCTGCTGATAGGCAGCCCGCAACTTGTCGTGCGCGCGGTTGGCCTCCTCTTCTCGGGCCCGCGAGACCTCGTAGAGCGCCCGTACTCGTCGGCTCCGGCGGCGCGGCCGCGGGCGCGGTCAGACTCCTGGCCGGCGGCGGTGAGCATGACGATGGGAATGCGCGCGAGCGACGGCTCTCTCCGGAGCTGCCGGCAGACCTCGAAGCCGTCGAGCCTGGGCATGTGCACGTCGAGCAGGACGAGATCGGGAATGGTTTGCCGGGCTACCACGAGCGCTTCGGCGCCGTCGGCGGCCTCGACGACGCGGACATCGGCATCTTCGAGCGTGAAGCGTACGAGATCTACGATGGGCGGCTCGTCGTCTACCACGAGGATGGTCGTCATGGCACGCTGCGATTGCCAGCGCCGTGCCAGAAGGGAAATCGTGGTGTGATGCGGGGTTAGAGCGAAATGGCAAGCACCGGTGCCCGGCCCGCTGTGCGTTCGCGCGGTCCAGGTGCCGCGCGAACGGGGCAGCCTACGGCTGGGACTGGGCTCGGCCCACGACCAAGAGCCGCGTGAGAGCGCGGGCGAGTGCCTCCAGCGCGCGAGCGAAGTCGATCTCCTCGGACTCTCCCGTCGGGCTCCTGCCCTGGAGACGCATCTCGGCGCGCTGCCGGGCCCGCTCGGCGCGCTCGCGGTCGATCTCCTCCGGGCGCTCCGCGTGCTCGGCAAGGATGATGACGCGCTCGGCCCGCACCTCGGCGAAGCCGCCGGCCACCGCCAGGTATTCCTGGCGCTGGCCCGTGCGATACATCACCTCGCCGGCGGCGAGCGTCGTGAGGAAGGCGGCATGGCCAGGCAAGACACCGAAGTAGCCCTCGACACCCGGGGCCACCACTTCCTCGGCCTCGGTGCTCACGAGCATCCGCGTGGGGGTCGCGAGCTCGAAACGCACTAGATCAGCCCTCGCACTCTACTCCGCCTTCGGCGCTTACCTCGCACGGCCACCCGGCGGCGCTTGCTTCACCCGGCATCACTTCACCTCGGACATCTTGCGGGCTTTCTCCCGCGCCTCATCGATGCCCCCGACCATGTAGAAGGCCTGCTCGGGCATGTCGTCGCAGAGCCCCTCCACGATCTCCTTGAAGCCCTGGATCGTATCGGCAAGCTTGACGTAGCGGCCCGGGGTGCCCGTGAAGGTCTCGGCCACGTGGAAGGGCTGGGAAAGGAAGCGCTGGAGCTTTCGCGCGCGGGCGACGGTGAGCTTGTCCTCGTCGGAGAGCTCCTCCATCCCGAGGATGGCGATGATGTCCTGGAGATCCTTGTAACGCTGGAGGATCGACTGCACGGCCCGAGCTGTCGCGTAGTGCTCTTGGCCCAGGATGATCGGATCAAGGATGCGCGAGGTGGAGGCCAGCGGATCGACGGCCGGGTAGATTCCGAGCTCGGTGAGCGCCCGCGACAGAACCGTCGTCGCGTCAAGGTGGGCGAAGGCCGTGGCCGGCGCGGGATCGGTGATATCGTCGGCCGGCACATAGATGGCCTGCACCGAGGTGATCGAGCCCTTCTTCGTCGAGGTGATCCGCTCCTGGAGCGCGCCCATCTCAGTGCCGAGCGTCGGCTGGTAGCCGACGGCCGAGGGCATACGCCCGAGGAGCGCCGAGACCTCCGAGCCCGCCTGGGTAAACCGGAAGATATTGTCAATGAAGAGCAGCACGTCCTGCCCTTCCTCATCGCGGAAGTACTCGGCGGCCGTCACCCCGGTCAGCCCAACGCGGAGCCGCGAGCCGGGCGGCTCGGTCATCTGACCGAAGATGAGCGCCGTCTTGTCGATGACGCCCGACTCCTTCATCTCGTGGTACAGGTCATTGCCCTCGCGCGTGCGCTCCCCTACCCCGGCGAAGACCGAGATGCCGCCGTGCTGCTTGGCAATATTGTTGATGAGCTCCTGGATGAGCACGGTCTTGCCGACGCCCGCGCCCCCGAAGAGGCCCGTCTTGCCGCCTCTGGTATAGGGCTCGAGAAGGTCCACGACTTTGATGCCGGTCTCGAACATCTCGACTTTGGTCGACTGCTGCTCGAAGGCCGGCGCCGGCCGGTGGATGGGCAGGGTCTTGGTGGCCTTAAGCGGCCCCGCCTTGTCCACCGCCTCGCCCGTGATATTGAGGATGCGGCCGAGCGTCTCCTTGCCCACGGGGATCGTGATCGGCTGGCCCGTGTCGTTGACCGGCATGCCGCGTGTGAGCCCGTCGGTGGCCGCCATGGCCACGGTTCGCACACGGCTCTCTCCCAGGTGCTGGGCGACCTCGAGCACGAGCTTGGCCGAGTAGGCGAAGACATCGGTGCTGCCCGCATTGGGCACCTCGAGCGCGTTGTAGATCGCGGGTAGCTTGCCCACCTCGAACTCGACGTCGACCACGGGGCCGATGACCTGAACAACCTTGCCTTGGCTCATCTCAAGGTTCCTTTCTCCAATAATTATGCTTCGACGGCCTGGCGGAGGGCTTCAGCGCCGCCGACGATATCCAGCAGTTCCTTGGTAATGCGCTCCTGGCGGGCCTTGTTGTACTGGATGGTCAGCAGATTGATCATTTCTCGCGCGTTCTTCGAGGCGGCCTCCATCGCCGTCATGCGCGCGCCATACTCGCCCGCCGCGGACTCCATGAGGGCGCGGTAGACCTGGGTCGTCACGTGACGCGGCAGGAGCGAGGCGAGGATGGCCTCAGGGCCGGGCTCGTAGAGATATTCCTCCTGCGGCCCCGCATCGCCATCGGCAGCGCCTTCGGCCTCGATGGGCAGGAGCTGTTCCCGCACCGGGCGCTGCACGGCAACCGAGCGGAACTCGTTGTACATGAGGTGGACCTCGTCCACCTCCTCCGCGAGGTAGGAGCCGATCAGCTCATTCGAGAGCTCCTGGGCGTGGGAGTAGGCCAGGCGATCGAAGAAGCCGAGCATCTCTGACTTGACCGTAAACTGGCGCCGACGATAGAAATCGCGGGCCTTCTTGCCTACGACCACCAGGGTCACCGAAGTCTCCCCGGCTCCGCGAAGGAACCGAAGCGACTCCCGGAGGATGTTCGAGTTGAAGGCCCCACAGAGTCCTTTATCGGCCGTGATGATCACGAGGCGCTTGCGCCCCGTCTCCCGCCGGGCCAGCAGCGGATGCGTCTCATCTCCGGTATGTCCGGCGAGGCCTCCGAGGAGCTCGCGCATCTTGGTCGCGTACGGCCGCGCCGCGATGATCCGCTCCTGCGCGCGCCGGAATTTGGACGCGGCCACGAGCTTCATGGCTTTGGTGATCTTCTGGGTCGACTGGACGGAGCGGATCCGTCGCTGGATGTCCCGGAGCGTCGCCATGTGCGGGAGCCCTAGACCGCTTTGATGCCCCGCGAGGCCATGAACTCCGTCTTCGCCTCGCCGATGACCTTGGTCAACGCGTCCCGGAGCTCGTCGGTCAGCTCCTTCTTGTTCGCGATCTCCGGTAAGAGCTGAGCGTGCTTGCGCTCCAGGTGCGGATACAGGAATTCCTCGAACGCCCGCACCTGATCCACGGGCAGGTCATCGAGCAGCCCCTGCCCTCCCGCGAAGATGATGGTGATCTGCCTCTCGACCGTGAGGGGCGCGTACTGGCCCTGCTTGAGCAGCTCCACCATGCGCTGGCCGCGGGCCAGCTGCTGGAGCGTCGACTTGTCGAGGTCGGAGCCGAATTGCGCGAAAGCCGCCAGCTCGCGGTACTGGGCGAGGTCGAGCCGGAGTTTGCCGGCGATCTGACGCATGGCCTTGATCTGCGCCGATCCGCCGACGCGCGAGACGGAGAGGCCCACGTTCACGGCCGGCCGGATGCCGGAGTAAAAGAGATCCGACTCGAGATAGATCTGGCCGTCCGTGATCGAGATGACGTTGGTCGGGATATAGGCAGACACGTCGCCCAGCTGCGTTTCGATTATGGGCAGCGCGGTGAGGGATCCCCCGCCCAGCTCGTCGTTGAGCTTGGCGGCCCGCTCGAGGAGCCGCGAGTGAAGATAGAAGACGTCGCCCGGGTAGGCCTCGCGGCCCGGCGGCCGGCGGAGCAGAAGCGACATCTGCCGATAAGCCGTGGCGTGCTTGGAAAGATCGTCGTAGATGCAGAGGGCATGGCGGCCCGAATCGCGGAAGAACTCCGCCATGGCGCAGCCGGCATAGGGAGCCAGGTACTGCAGCGCCGCCGGCTCCGAGGCCGAGGCGATGACGACCGTCGTATACGCCATGGCGCCCGTGTCCTCGAGGACCTTCACGACCTGGGCGACGGTGGAGCGTTTCTGGCCGATGGCGACGTAGAAGCAGTAGACCCCCTGCCCTTTCTGGTTGATGATCGTGTCCACGCCGATAGCGGTCTTGCCCGTGCCGCGGTCGCCGATGATGAGCTCGCGCTGGCCGCGTCCGATGGGGATCATGGCGTCGATGGCCTTGAGCCCCGTCTGAAGCGGCTCCTTGACGGAGCGTCGGTCCACCACGCCGGGGGCGTAGCGCTCGAGCGGGCGGAACTCGCTGGAGGCGATTGGCCCCTTCCCGTCTACCGGCTGACCGAGCGCGTCGACGACGCGACCGGTCAGCGCCTCGCCCACAGGCACCTGGGCGATGCGCTTGGTACGCGTGACACGATCACCCTCCTTGATGAGGGTGTCCGAGCCGAGCAGCACGGCGCCGACGTTGTCTTCCTCGAGATTGAGCACGAGGCCATAGACGTCGCCCGGAAACTGCAAGAGCTCGCCTGCCATGGCGCCTTCGAGGCCATAGATGCGGGCGATGCCGTCGCCCACCTCGAGGACACGGCCCGCTTCCTGGAGGTCGACCGCGGCCTCGTAGCCTTGCAGCTGCTTCTTGATGATCTCGCTGATCTCTTCCGCCTTGATCATGCCTATCCCCTCACCAGCCGCTCGCGCAGGCGCGCGAGCTGCCCGTCGAGACTGCCGTCGAGAATGAGACTGCCGACCTGGGCGACGAAGCCGCCCAGGAGATTCGGGTCCGTGGTCTCCTCGAGGATCACCTGCTTGCCCACCGCGGCTTGCAGGCGATTCGCGAGTTGGCTCTTCTCGCCATCGGTCAATGAGATGCTGGTGCGCACCTGGGCGCGGACGCGGCCCAGCTCCGCGTCGACGAGATCGCGGTAGGCGGTGACCATGGCGGGGAGGTGGTCGATCCGCCTTCTCTCCGCCAGCAGTCCCGCGAACTTCTTGACGAGGGGCCCCGCGCCCGCCCGTGCCGCCAGATCTTCCGCCACCGCTCGTCGCTCCAGGGGCTTGATCCAGGGCCTCTCGAGAACGGCCCGGGCCTCGCTGTTCGCTTCGAGAAGCTGCCCGAGGGCCTCGAGCTCGCGGCCCGCCGCCTCCCCTGCCCCAGCCTCGACGGCGGCGCTGTGAAGCGCCTTCGCGTACCGCCGGGCCGTGCCTTCCTGGGCGCGCATGCCGACTAGTTCTTCTGGCCCGTGCGGCCGATGGCGTCGTCGACGATGCGGCGATGATCCGCGTCGTTGAGGCTCTTCTTGATCAAGCGCTCCGCGGCAGAAATCGCGAGATCGGCGACTTCCTGGCGAAGCTCCTGGCGGGCGCGGCGCACATCCTGCTCCATCTCCTGGCGCGCGCTCGTCACGAGCCGCGCAGCCTCGGCCTTGGCAGCCTCGACCAGTCGTCGCTGCTCATCCGCGGCATCCTTGAGGGCTTCGGCCCGGATCTGTTGGGCCTCGGCATGGGCGGCCTGGATCTTGGCCGCGTGCTCTGCGCGCTCCTTCTGGGCCTCGGCACGCGCCGCCTGTGCCTCGTCGAGCGACTTCTTGATCGCCTGGCTGCGCTCGTCCATCTTGGCCATGAGCGGCTTGTAGAGAAGCTTGGAAAGGAGAAACAGGAGGAGAAGGAAATTGAAGGCCTGAATGATGAGCGACTTGTCGAGGCTGATCAGGCCGCCGCCCTCGCTGGCGAAGGCCACCGTCGGGACGAGAGCGGCCGGAAGGACAATGAAGGCAAGGAGACGGCGCATCGTGAGTTCTCCGGCGGTACCACGTTGTGAAATAAGGAACAACCGTTAGAGGTGTATCACGTAGACGGGAAAACTGTCAAGCGGCTTCGGCGCGCCGGCCGGAAATGACTCCCCCGCCCACCACGAGGTCGCCGTCGTAGAAAACGACAGACTGCCCGGGGGCCGGCGCGCGCTGGGGACTCTCGAAACGCACTCTCACCTGCCCCCCAACGTGCCCATTGTCCAGCGGCCAGACGGTCGCGCGCGCGGGCTCGTGACGATGGCGAATCTGCGCGGTGACGGTCAGCGGGCCCTCGAGTCGCTCGATGGCGATCCAGTTCGTCTGATCGGCGACCAGGGTCTCAACATCCACGTCGCCCGCGTCACCAACCACCACGGTGTTCGTCGCGGGGTCGAGCGCCGAGACGTAGACCGTGCGGCCCAGAGCCAAGCCGAGCCCGCGACGCTGGCCGACCGTGTAATTCGCGAGGCCCTCGTGCTCGCCCACGACCCGCCCGGCTCCGTCCACGATGGGTCCGCGACGGAAGGCGCCGGGAACGCGCGCGCGCAGGAAGCCGCGATAGTCGTCGTCGGGGATGAAGCAGATCTCCTGGCTCTCGGGTTTCTCGGCCGTGACGAGCCCGAGGGTCCGGGCCTTGTCCCGCACCTCGGGCTTGCTCAGCGCTCCGACGGGAAACCGCGCCGCACCGAGCTGCGCCTGGCTGAGCGGCCACAGGAAATCGGACTGATCCTTCCGAGCGTCAGCGCCCCGCCAGAGTAGAAAACGCTCGGTACGCGGGTCGCGCGTGACGCGCGCGTAGTGGCCCGTGGCCACTGCGGCCGCGTCCCACGCGCGCGCCCGATGCAGGAGCGAGCCGAACTTGATCTCGCGATTGCAGACCGTGCACGGCACCGGCGTGCGCCCGGCCTCGTACGCGCGGGCGAAGTTTTCGATGACCGTGCGCTCGAACTCTTCCGCGCTGTTGAGGAGGTAGTAGGGGATGCCGAGCCGCCGCGCGACCTGCCAGGAATCGACCCCGCCCGAGAGACCTACGACGATGCGCTCGGCCATGCGGTGAGTGTACGCGACTAGGGGCGCCGGGCGCCGATGAGCTCGGCCAGGCGCTCGAGGTCCTCGGCCGACGTGTACACAATCTCGATGCGCCCGGCGCGCTCGGTGCCCACGAGGCGCACGCGCGTCGAGAGCGCTTCCCGCAGCGAATCTTCGAGCGCGGTCAGCTCGGCCGAGCGGCGGGCGACTCGCCGCGTCCCGAGACGCCGCTTCTGCTGCACGCCCTCTTCCGTTGCCCGAACAGACCAGGAGTGGGCGAGGATCTCGTCCCGCAGCTTGAGCTGATCGGCCGGGGCGGTGAGGGATAGCAGCGCTCGAGCATGGCCCATGGTCAGCCGCCCGCTCCGAAGATCCGCCTGGATCACGTCCGGCAGCCTCAGGAGTCGCAGGCAATTGGCCACAGTGCTCCTGTCGCGCCCGACGCGCTGGCCAAGCTGCTCCTGTGTCCATGCAAAATCGGTCAGAAGTCGCTGATAGGCCTCGGCCTCTTCCATGGGGTTCAGGTCTTCGCGCAGAAGGTTTTCGACAAGGGCCAGCTCGAGCGTCTCGGCATCTGTGGTTTCACGCACGACGGCCGGAACGTGGGATAGCCCGGCCATCCTCGCGGCTCGCCAACGCCGCTCGCCGACTATGAGCTGATACTTGTCGCCGATCTTGCGAACTACCACGGGCTGGAGAACTCCTGAGCGCCTCAGCGACTCTGCTAGTTCCCGTAAACTACTGTCTTCAAAGGATTTTCGTGGCTGATTAGGATTGGCTGTGATGTCCTCAATCGGCAAGTCCTGTACCTTGCCCAGGGCATCCTGTGTGGATGAGTAGGGAGAAGAGGCGAGTAGAGCTCCGAGACCGCGACCAAGCCCGTGCTTAGGATTCATGCGCGAGAACCTCCTTCGCAAGCTCGAGGTACGCCACCGCTCCTGGGGAACGCAGATCATAGAACATGATGGGGCGCCCATGGCTGGGTGCTTCAGAGATCCGAACGTTGCGGGGGATCAGCGTGCGCAACACCTGTCCGCCAAGATGACCTTGCACCTCGGACTTGACCTGCGTCGCCAGGCTGGTCCTCCCATCGAACATGGTTAGCACGATGCCTTCGACCTCGAGCGCTGGATTGAGGCGCTCGCGGACTAGCGCGACCGTCCGGAGGATGTGCGCCAAGCCTTCGAGCGAGTAGTACTCGCACTGAAGGGGCACGAGCGCCCGATCCGCCGCGGTCAGGGCATTGAGCGTCAAGAGCCCCAGGGAAGGGGGACAATCGATGATGATGTAGTGATAGTGATCGCGAATCCCTGTCAGCGCATCTCGAAGCCGGTTCTCGCGATTCTCTACCGTAACCAGCTCCACCTCGGCCCCCACCAGATCGATGTCCGACGGGATGACCCCAAGGTTCGCCACGCTGGTCTCTCTCACGGCCCCCTCGGCTGAATCATCCTCAAGCAGGACGTGATAGATAGTGCGCGTAAGGCCAGCCTTATCGAGGCCGATTCCCGTTGTAGCGTTGCCCTGAGGATCCATGTCTATCAGGAGCACTTTGCGATCTGCCAGAGCCAGTGCGGCAGCAAGATTCACGGCGGTAGTGGTCTTACCGACTCCGCCCTTCTGGTTCGCCACCGCAATGACTCTTCCCAATAGGCCCCCTGTGTTCCACGTGAAACACGTCTAGCCAGGGTTTCACGTGGAACAATAAACGACGCGGGCCTCCACCTTCAAGAAGGCTTTTCTGCAAACGTGAAAAGGCGCGAAATACCAAGTGTTTTATAGTTTACTCTTCTCCACTGCATACCTGGAGAAGGCGGCTTGCCACCACTGGGTGGTCCGGAAGCTATGAACACACCGCCAGTTCTAAGGTACCTCATTGCTGCTGGTAGAAGCCTGGGAAGGTTACCTACCGCCCGGCTGAGTGCAATGTCAAATTGCCCCACTAAATCAGGATATTGAGCAACAACATCCTCGGCGCGCCCATGACAGACGCCGACGTCACCGAGATCGAGTTCGCGGACCAAGCTCAGCAGAAAGGAAACCGGTTTCCGCTTCGACTCGACCAGGGTCAACACGATCGACGGATCGACGATACGAAGCGGAATCCCTGGAATCCCTGCGCCTGCGCCGATATCAACCATCCTGAGCCCCGGGCCCCGGGGCAGCATCGACCGGAAGAGCAGGGAGTCGAGGAAGAGACCCTTGCCAATGTTGGCGGTCGTGCGGAGACCGGTCAGATTGTGAGTGCGGTTCCACAGGAGAAGGAGATCGGCGTAGCGCTCGAACTGCGCGCGTTCTTGATCGGTGGCGCGCCTCTCGAGCAGTGCGGGGAACGCGTCGAAGAGCGGCCCGAGGCTCTCTCCACGCTCTCTGGGCACTACGGCCCCGCTCAGGCCTTCTTGCTGGCGACGCGGCCTGTCGAACGCTGGGTCGAGCTTCCGCGCTCCATGTAGAGCTGCTGGGCGATCTGGAGCACATTGGACAAGGTCCAGTAGAGCACCAGGCCCGAGGGCAGATTGAGGAACATGAAGGTGAAGACCACGGGCATGATCAGCATCATCTTGGCCTGCCGCGGATCGCCCATGGTCGGCGTCATCTTCTGCTGGATCAGCATCGAGAGGCCCATCAGGATCGGCAGCACGTAGGTAGGATCGTGCGCCGCCAGGTCGCAGATCCAGAGGTCAACGCCGAAGAATCGTCCGAAGCAGATGAAGGGCGCGTTCTGCATCTCCACGGATACCGACAGCGCCACATAGAGCGCGTAGAAGACGGGAATCTGTACGACCATCGGGAGACAACCGCCGAGCGGATTGACCCGATGCTCGCGGTAGAGCTCCATGGTCTCGCGCTGCACTCGCTGCGGATCGCTCTTGTGCTTGGAGCGGAGAGAGTTGATCTGTGGCTGCAGCGCCTGCATGGCCTTCATCGAGCGCATGCTCTTGAGCGTGAGCGGGAAGAACAGCACCTTGGTCAGGACAGTCAGGAGGATGATGGCCACGCCGTAGTTGTGGGTGTAGCGGTAGAACCAGCTCAGAAGCCACAGAATGGGCACGGCGACCCATTCCATCGGCAGGCCACCATACTCCTGCGGTGCTGGGAAACCCCCGAAATATACTGACTTTTCGAGCCCCACGCCGAGACTTTTCAGCCGCTCGTACTCCTTGGGGCCGACATACACCAGGACTCGCCCTTCCCATGTCTCTCCGGGCCCCAGAGTGGGCAGGGTGGCGCGCAGGGCCACCTGTACCACGTCGTTGGCCTTGGTTTCCGCGAGACGGAACCCGGCGCTTTTTGGCACGAGGGCCGAGAGGTACCATTCGCTCTCGAGTCCTATCCACCGGCCCTCGCCCACCAGATCGGTGACCTTGGCAAGCTCTTCTCGGCGCGCATTGCCATTCACGGACCGGGCCACGCGAGTCGGGTGCTGGCCCTGGAATTTTTCGGTGATGTCCTTGGGCCAGGTCACGAGCGTCGACCAGCCCAAGACGATCTCCGCCGTCTGCGGAGCCCGATTGCGATTCTCGACGCGGATCACGCGGTCGACGTCATAGCCGTCGGCCCGAAAGCGCAGCGTCTGCGTGATCCGAAGCCCGAAGCCGTCCTCGCCGACGAGCGTAATCTCGCTCGTGGCAGAGCGGCCGAGCTCGAGACTGTCCGGCGACAACGAGAAGTCGACAACGCGCGGGGGCTGCCCAGCCCGCTCCACCGTCACCCCGCGCGGACCGAGCCGGCCGGGAATGATCATGGGCTTTTCGCCGCGATAGATGAGATCCCAGGCGGAGAGCTCGCCGCCGTGACTCGTCACCCCCGCACGATACAGAGGCCCGGTGATCCGAGCACTCCGCTCAGGTACTAGGGGCGCTGCTTGCGCGGCAGGAGGCGCCGACGGAATAGCCAGAGGCGCCTGTTGGGGCGTTCCCTTGGGCGCCGGCGCCGGCGTCTCGGACTTCTTGGCGGGCGGGGGAGGACTCTCAGGCGCCTGGACGAAAAGCGTCTGGTAGACAATCAGCAGCCCCGCCATGAGCAGGGCGGCGATGATCGCGCGCTTTTCCATCAGTCTCGGGGTTCCTCTCTCGGGCTCGGCCGCGCGAGCGGCGGCGGGTCATAGCCGCCTGCATGGAAGGGATGGCAGCGGCCGATTCGCCTGATCGCGAGCCAGGTCCCTCGGCCCAGTCCGTGCTCGGCCAGGACGTCTCGAGCGTACTCGGAGCAACTGGGCTCGAAGCGACACGCGGCGGGCAAGAGGGGCCGCAGCACGAGCTGATAGCCGCGGACGACCGCGAGGGCAAGCCTGGCTCCCCAGCTCATGGCCGAGTCACCACCACCAGGGCCTGCTCCATCTCGCGCGCAATTGCTCCTGCCTCAACCACCAGCGTGGACGGGCGAGCGACAAAGACCAGATCAAGTCTCCCCGGGCGCGTTTCCAGTCTGCGATAGGCCTCGCGGAGCCTGCGCTTGGCGCGGTTCCGGCTCACCGCGCCGCGAATCTGGCGACTCGCCGCAAAGGCCACGCGCGTTGCACCAGGGCGCGGGCACCAGAGCAAGACGAATGCTCGCCGCTCTTCACGCCGACCATGCTGGAAGACCGCCTGGATATCGTTGGAATGTCGGAGACGGGCGTCCCGGGAGAGCCGGTGCGCCCCGACGGCTGCCTTCACGCCGGCGCGGCTAGACGCTGAGCCGCTTGCGTCCTTTCGCGCGCCGTCGCTTGAGGACCTTGCGCCCACCCTTGGTCTTCATGCGGGCACGGAAGCCGTGTGTCTTCTTCCGCCGCCGCTTGTTTGGTTGAAACGTCCGCTTCATGGGGAAACTCCCTCTCTCGATCGACGAACCTGCGTAGTGTACTGACCGCCCTTAAGCAAGTCAAGACGCGCGACCCCCTTGCGGGCGCATTTCACGGTGTGCTAACGTGCCGGACCTCACGTGTCTCCCGACGCTTTTCGGAACTGGCCGCAGGGCGCGAGGGAGCGGCACGCACGAGGTGAAGTTGCCGGTGGAGTTTCATCGAACCCGATGATACGTCGGCCGCGGGCAGCGCCGGTTTCTCCTGCAGCACTCCCAAGTCTCGGTCGTGCGAGTCGTTATCCACATCTGTGGATAACTCTGTGTGTAACTCCTTGCTCGCCAACTATGCGAATGGTTTAGCCGTGCTCGATGCGCTGTGGAGTCGTCTGGTCGAAGCGCTCGAAGGGAAAATGCCCGCGGCCGCCCTCGATTCCTGGGTCCGGCCCTGTCGTCTCCTGCAGGTTCAAGGGGATCACTTGCGCATCGCCGCGCCGAACAAGTACACGCGCGACTGGCTCTACCAACACCACGCGGACGCGCTGCAGTCGGCCGCCCGCGCTGTGCTCGGGGGCAACCCCCGCGTCTCCGTCGAGGTCGACCGGGAGCCCGCGCCCCCCATTCCCGCGTCGGTCGAAGACGCATTGCCTACGACGACCGGGCTCAGCACGCGCGTGGCCGAGCTGCCCTCCCGCGCGTACAACCCGCTCTTCATCTACGGCGGGGTCGGTCTGGGGAAGACGCACCTGCTGCACGCGGTCGGACAGCGGATTGCCAAGCTGTACCCGCAGCTCCGCGCGCTCTATCTCTCCTCCGAGCGCTTCACCAATGATCTCATCAACGCCATTCGCTACGATCGGACGGCGGAATTCCGCGCCAAGTACCGGACCATCGATCTCCTCCTCATCGACGACATCCAGTTCATTTCCGGCAAGGAACGGACGCAGGAGGAATTCTTCCATACTTTCAACGATCTCTACGAGGCGCGGAAACAGATCGTGGTCTCCTCGGATTCCGCACCGAAGGAGATTCCCGAGCTCGAGGAGCGCCTGCGCTCCCGCTTCGAGTGGGGCCTGATCGCCGATATCCAGCCCCCCGACTTCGAGACGCGGGTGGCCATTCTCAAGAAGAAGGCGGAGACGGAGCGCGTCCTCCTGCCCGACGACGTCGCCTATCTGATCGCCAGCCGGATCAAGGCCAACATCCGCGAGATCGAGGGATCCCTGACCCGCATGATCGCCTTCTGCTCGCTGTCGGGTCGGGACATGAGCGTGGAGCTCGCCCAGGAGGTGCTCTCCGACCTCTGGGGCGAGGAGGAAAAGATCATCACCATTGAGCACATTCAGCGAAAAGTCGCCGAGGTCTTCGGCATCAAGCTCTCGGACATGCGGGCGCAGAACCGGACCAAGTCGGTGGCTTTCCCTCGGCAGATCGCCATGTATCTCTCCCGGCAGCTCACCCACGCCTCGCTGAGCGATGTCGGCCGTGCCTTCGGCGGGAAGGACCACACTACCGTCCTCCACGCCGTCACGAAGCTGCAGGCTTTGCTCCAGGAAGATCCAAAGCTCAAGCAGACGATCGACACACTCGTCCAGGGGATCACCCTGTGATCCACCGGCGCCCCCAGGTCATCCACGCCTCCGTCCACGCCTCTCGGTCTCGATCCACGCGCGCGCTTTCCAGCGCTTGCGCGTCGTCCACAGGATCCACCGCTACGACGTCTCGTACGACGACGAATTTGGTTGTTCTTTTCCTCAACAACGGAGATTGATATGGAAGTCCATGTGGACCGGGATGCCTTCCTCAAGGGTCTCCAGATGGTTCACAACGTGGTCGAGCCCAGGCAGACCTTGCCCATCCTCGCCAACGTGCTTCTGGAGAGCGATGGCGACACGCTGCGGCTGACCGCGACGGATCTCGAGGTGGGGGCGAGGGTCTCGGTGCCGGCCAAGGTGCCGGCAGGCGGATCGATCACGATGTCGGCCCGCAAGCTCCTCGAGATCGTCAAGGAGCTGCCTGCGGCCGGCCTATCGCTGAAGGTCCAGGACAATGCTTGGGTGGCCCTTCGCTGTGGAGGCGCGTCGTACAAGCTCGTGGGACTGGGCGCGGCCGATTTCCCCGCCGTCTCCAGTGGTGAAGCGGCGGCGTGGATCACTCTCGATGGCAAGCTCCTCCGGGACATGCTCGCTCAGACGACCTTCGCCATCTCCCACGACGAGAGCCGCTATGCCCTGAACGGCGTCCTCTTCGCCGTGCAGGAGCGGGAGATTCGGCTCGTGGCCACCGACGGCCACCGGCTGGCCCTGGCCGTGAGGCCGCTGGCCGGGGCGGGCGGGCAGGTCTCGGGCATCGTCCCGCGCAAAGCCGTGCAGGAGATCGCGCGCGTGGTGGGCACGGGCGAGGATGTCCAGGTCGCGATCAGCGAGAACCAGTTCATCCTCCGGATGCCCAACGTCCTTCTCCTGGCGCGGCTCATCGAAGGCGCCTTTCCGAACTACGAGCAGGTGGTGCCAAAGGCCCATCCGCATCGGGTGACGGTAGGGCGCGCCGCCGTCATGGCGGCGCTACGCCGCGTGTCTGTGCTTTCGGAGGAGCGGACCAAGCCGGTCAAGTTCACCCTGTCGCCCGGGCTCCTCAAGCTCACGGCGTATAGCCCGGATTTTGGCGAGGCAGAGGAGCAGATCGAGGTCCAGTACAGCGGGGAGGAGATGACGATCGGGTTCAATTCGCGCTATGTGCTCGACGCGCTGGGCGCGCAATCCGCCGAGCAAATCGTGATGGAATTGAAGGACGGTTTGAGCCCCGGAGTGATCAAAAGCTTCGAGGAGGAGGGGTCTCTGTGTGTTATCATGCCTATGAGAATTTGACATTCTCATGGGGGCCGACAACGGGTGCTCATCCAGTGGATTTCGCTCGAAAATTTCCGTAATTATCGCACCCTCACGCTCAGCCCTGAACCGACGCTCAATGTTCTGAGCGGTCCGAACGCCCAGGGCAAAACCAACTTCCTCGAAGCTCTTGGCGTCCTTCTCATTGGACGCTCTTTTCGCGGTGCCAAGGCGGCTGATCTCGCGCGCTGGGACGCGCCCGCCGCCTCGCTGGCGGGCGAGCTCGCGCGCGGCGAGGTGACGCGAAGCCTCCGCCGCGAATTGAGTCGTCGCGAGGACGGTGGATGGGTCGTGACAGGCGAGGGGTGTCCCTGGGCTCGCGCCATTCCGTTCGGCTGGCAAGATCTCGGGATCCTTTACGGCAGTCCCCAGGCGCGTCGGAATTTCCTCGACGGTTTTGCGGGCAAGCTCCAGCCGGCGCATCTCACCGCCCATGCGCGGTATCGCCGGATCCTGGCGCGCCGGAATCATCTGCTGCAGCGAGGTGGCGGGGAGATCGAGCCCTGGGACGAGCAATTGGCCATCGTGGGCCTCGAGATCCTGGCCCGGCGCCGGGCAGCCGTGGCGCTTCTCGACGCAGAGGTCCGGCGCCTCTATCCCGAGCTGTCCGGGCGAGAGCAAGAGGTGCGGCTCGAGTATCGCGGCAGCCTCGAGACGGCGGCGTCGGTCGAGGGATTCCGCGCGGCCCTCGAGCGACGTCGCGCCGAGGAGCTGCGCCGCGGGCTCACCCTCGTGGGACCGCACCGTGACGATCTCCTCGTCGAGCTCGACGGGCGCGACATGCGGACCTTCGGATCGCGGGGCCAGCAGAGGCTGCTCGCCCTGGCGTTGCGGCTGGCCGAGGCTGGCCCTGTCGAGGCTGCCGTGGGCAGCCCGCCCGTGCTGCTGCTCGATGACGCGCTCTCCGAGCTCGATCCCCAGGCTCAGGAGCGCGTCTTGCGGCGGGTCGCGCGAAGCGGCCAGGTGTTTCT
>WNGH01004640.1_pt1 | contig 22740 bp, 23 predicted proteins | sample 5400631 | NCBI WGS metagenome assembly WNGH01 (sample SAMN13153373, study PRJNA577476) | soil metagenome | isolation source: 115 cm soil or saprolite under Garry oak tree replicate 1 | place: USA:California | collected 2016-06-15
GAAATCCAGCGACAAGCAGAGAGGAGCACAAATAGACCAGAGCGCGGAAGCGGGTCTTGCTCCTGGATTCTCGCCAGGAACACGTCGGTGGCCATCGTGGGTTCATGGGATTTCCCCAGCGAGCAATCGTTCGGAAGGCGCACCCACTCCCATTATAAACCAAGAGACACTCGTAGAGGTAAGCTGGTCTTCTGCTGGTGACAGATAACTGTCGCTCTCAAATCGCGAAAGTAGCGGCCAGGTTGAATCCGTTTTGATCAGAACTTTTCAGATTTGGTGCTAACCAAAGGAAATCCGCTAGCAGCCAGTAGTATGTTCCCCGAGATGTTTGACACATTTTCACAGCGCGCAAGACAAGCGGTATTCGCCGCACGATGGAGAACGGGGCAACGTGGCGCCGAGGAGATGTGCCTAGAAGACTTGGTCGTTGGGTTGATTATTGAAGACCAGGGCATGATTGAGAACTTGTTTTTGGAAATCCATCGAGAACACAGGCTCCAGTCGATTCTGCCGGTCAAAGCCCACATCTCTTTTTTCCCTTCGGGACTTGCTGCTCAAATCCTGACCAGGATCGAAGAACTTCTGTCGCATTCCAAGCCTGTCTCGGCCTCACGTGAGCTGCCCATTTCCTCTGACCTCAAACTTGCATTTGAAGCCGCGAAAAACTTCCAACGAAAGTTTCAGCAGCGCCACATTGCCCCCCGTACCTGCTGGCTGCTGCCTTGGCAAGAGAACAGAGCCCTGCGGTTAACGTATTGCGACAGGCTGTCGTCACGCAAGAAAAGGTACTGGAAACTCTCGGAAGTGAAGCGACGGGCTAGCCAGGAGAATTGGCTCGAGACGCATCGTGAGCCATCCTCTTCCGTGCGGCACGGTCAAGATCACCGAGGCGCATGAAATTGTAACGGTTCACCGATTCATTTATGACGCCGCGCACTCCGAAGGTGAACCTCGTCGGACACCGAACCGTGCTCTTGGGATTTGGGCGCGTTGCGTATTACCCAGCATCTGCGCCGGATTCGGCGACCGACGATCCCAGCTGATAATCCGACTCGCACAGAAGCATGCCTGGGGAAACTGCACACACACGCTGCTGGCAAATTCGCGGAGCGACTTGCTCGTTTGTGTCTCTCGCCGCCGCATGCGGGCATTCTCGGGGTACTCCGCAAATCCGGAGGGCTGAGCCAGCAAGGACTGGCTGAGGTGCTTCACATGCACCCAAGCGGTTTGGTGGCGATCATCGACGAGTTGGAGGAGCGCGGGCTTGTGAAGCGACAAAATAGCCTAGATGATCGGCGCACATATGAGCTCCACCTGACCGATAAGGGGCAGGCGGCACTCCGTGACATCGGTCGCGTCGGACAGGAACACAACGATTCACTCTGCGCAGCGCTGTCTCAGCGCGAGCGTGAGCAGCTGACCGGATTTCTTCAGCGCATTGCCGATGAGCAAGGCCTCACTCCCGACGTTCATCCAGGCTTCAGTCGATTGGGCCGCCGCTGGAAAAGGCCATGTTAACGAGTTGAGGACAATATCCGCTCTGGCATCGTTGTTATTACAGGCTTGTTCGCTGTGTTTAAGAACTTACGTCTTTTTGCACCGGACGCATACGATTTCATCTTATCGAAGCTAGAACGAAACAGTGCGAAAGATCGAGACGACGCCGACCACATTTTCAAAACAAAGAAGCTCAGTTCCCAAATTCTCCGAGAGAGGTATGAAAAGGAATTACGGCCGTATCTCTCGAAAGAGAACTGGCACGGCCGCGAGTCGGCAAGCTTTCACACATTTCGTCGATTCCGTGAGTCCATCCCGCAAATGTGGCGCGAACCCCGCTTATCGATTTTGCGGGTGGGGCGCGCAAGGGACATCTCGGGGCGTTACGGCAAGCAGTTGCTCAATAACGGTTGGTCTTGGGTTCGCACTTCCGACTGAGGAAGAACAACCGTTAATCGACAAGTCGGGACAAGTTTCGAAAGATGAGAGGCAAGAAATAATTGCAGCGTAAGTCTATGAGAGCGAATTATAGTGGTCGGGGCGAAAGGATTTGAACCTTCGACCTCCTGGTCCCGAACTATCAGTACAAAATTCACATGCCATTGATTCGGTGTCGTTTAGGGGCCACGCCACCTCTTCTCGCTTGCGAATCCTGCACCCAAACTTGCACCCAAGTCATAGGCGCGTAGGTTGAGCGTCGTAACCAGATGACGCCTCTACTGCGCTCAATTAATCGCGTATCGAGCGTGGCCCCGCGCCAAGAAGCCCAGCCGTCATCTTTGTGTTTGGAAAAGCCAGCCACCTTCAGACAGGACCCATCCTCGGTGCAAAATTAGGACCAAGATTCTCTTGAAACTGTTGTCGACGTTAATGCGCTCGGCCGACGTGACGGGGGCAAAACGCGACACGGAATCCAGTGACGACCACCGTCGCTGGTGCAGTACAGAATCGTGGATGCCCTTACTGCGGAAGTTAACCAATAGTTAGGCAGGGCTGGTTTTCCCCCTGTGCCGCGATGTATAATGTACATCATGAAACGAACACAGCTGTACCTCGATGAGGATATTTGGAAAGCGCTGCACATCCAGTCCCGGCAGCGGCGCACATCTATTTCGGAACTGGTCCGCGTGGCGGTTAGGGACAGGTATGGAGTCTCGCCGACCAATCGCAGACAGGCGATGAAAGCAATCGTCGGTATCTGGAGGGATCGCGAGGATCTGTCCGACGCGAACGCGTACGTCCGACAGCTGCGCAAAGGAAAGCGCCTCAAAAGGCTCGCGTCTTGAAATCCGTCCTGATCGACTCGGATATCTTAATTGAAGTGTCGCGTGCCAAAGACACGGCGATTCTTGCCAGATGGGACGATTTGAGCCGGGGAAATACCGCCCTCCTGTGCTCGCCGGTTACGGTCGCCGAGCTCTGGCACGGTGCGCGGCAAACAGAGCATAAGATTCTGGATGCTCTCTTCTCAGCGATTCAATGTGTGCCCATCGACCTGGAGATTGGTCGGCAAGCTGGGGAGTATCTGAGACAGTACGGCAAGAGCCACAGCGTCGAACTGGGAGATGCGCTGATAGCGGCGACAGCTGCGGTTCATGATTTGGAATTGTGGACCCGCAATCGTCACCACTATCCCATGAAGGATATAAGTTTCTACCTCCCCTAACTTATCAGACTAACGCGAGATTGCGGCGGAAACTGTAAAAGTTTGACAGTAGCAATCGTCTTTGTGTCTCGCTATCGACTACGTTTGACGCGATAACCCATGCCCTAATCACGGCCAAAATGACCGACGCCAATGGGAAGAACTGCGATACGGACGGCGTAAGTTTCGCGCCTACATACAGAAAGCCGTTTGATCTGATCTTTCAACGTGCGAAAAGTGAAGGTTGGTCGGGGCGAAAGGATTTGAACCTTCGACCTCCTGGTCCCGAACCATGGCAGTAAAAAATCTAAGCCGTTGAATTGGCCTAAGTTCTCCTGGGCAGCCCTCTCACTAATTGCGCTACGATTTGCGATACGCCAGTCTGCCCGGTGGCAATGGCGGGTTAATCGAGTTCATCTATCTGCTAGCAGGCCGACAGACCATGCTTCCAGCGATTATCGCCGACTCCATACCCTGAGCCATGGTGAGAGACCGCCGCAAACCCCATCTACGAATTCGGTGCTCCAATCGAATCTTGTTTATCGTATCGGGAATTGCTGGCAACCTGCGCAATTCAAAGCGCTTCTAAACTCTGCAAATCGACCTGGGCTTCTCGACACCTATTGGATCCTTTGAGTTTGTAGGGAGACAACTCCGTGTGCGGTATCTCTGGCTATACCCACCGTGGTCGTCTATTTGACGCCGCGTCCATTCGCAATGCGACCAAGTGCCTGCTTCACCGGGGACCCGACCAGCAGGGCACGTATGAGTCCGCTTTTATTTCCCTGGGCGCGGTCCGCCTGAAAATCATCGACATGGCCGCTGGCGAGCAGCCCATGGTCAGTGAAGATGGCGACACGGTGCTCGCGTTCAATGGGGAAATTTACAATTACCGGGAGCTACGATCGGAACTGGAAGCGCGCGGCCACGATTTTTCAACCCACAGCGACACGGAAGTCTTGCTTCGCGCTTTCTTGCATTGGGATACTGGCTGTTTCCGCCGCCTTCGCGGAATGTTTGCGGTCGCCGTGTGGGTGGAAAGCCAGCGCAGGCTAGTCCTGGCGCGTGACCGCGTTGGCATCAAGCCGCTCTATATTCATCGAGGAGGAGAAGATCTCTACTTCGGTTCCGAGTTGAAATCGATCTTTGCGCATCCTGATATCCCGCGGCAACTGGACCTCACCGCTCTTCATTACTACCTGGCATTGAACTACGTTCCCGGTCCGCACACCTTGGTCAAAGACATTGAAAAACTTTCTCCCGGCCACTGGTTGGAATGGAAAGACGGCAAAGTACGAAGCGAAAGGTACTGGAAACTCGACTTCGAAAAGAAAATGGACTGGACTCCCGAGTCGGCCGAAAAGGCTCTGGATCATCTTCTGAAAGAGTCCGTTCGCGAACATCTGATCGCCGATGTTCCGGTGGGCATCTGGCTAAGCGGGGGTGTGGATTCATCCGCCGTTCTGCACTATGCGCGCGAGGTATCGGCGTCCTGCTTGAAGACATTCTCCATCAGTTTCGCGGGTCGCAGCTTCGACGAAAGCCGCTATGCCAGGGAAATCGCCAGGCGATACAACACCGAGCATTACGAACTCGACGTGAATCCGAGCCTGGACCTGCCGACCGCCATCGAAGATATGGTCTACTATTCGGACGAGCCGTTCGCAGACGCCGGAGCAGTACCGCTGTGGTTCCTGTCCATGATGAGTCGCCGGTACGCCACTGTCGCATTGAGCGGCGAAGGTGCCGACGAGCTGTTCGGGGGATACATCACCTACCGAGCGGATCGCTTTGCGGGTTATGCAAGAAGCGTTCCGGGTTCGCTGCGCCGCTCGCTGCTGGGCTTGCTGCGTTACTGGCCGGTATCTAACGAAAAAATTAGCCTCGAGTACAGGCTGAAAAGATTCGTAGAAGGCTCACTTCTGCCTGCGGATGAAGCGCACACGTATTGGAACGGGGCGTTTTCCCGCGCTCAGCAGCAGGGCCTCCTCTACCGGATGAAGCATGCTTCCGTCGACGATCTCTTCCAACGCGATTTGCCTTGCCCGAAGTCCTGCGGCTACTTGAGCCGCTACCTCGCTTTTGACCAGCGTTATTACCTCACCGATGATCTGCTGCAGAAAGTGGACCGTATGAGCATGGCTCATTCCATCGAAGTGCGGCCGCCCTATCTCGATCACCGAATCATCGAATTCGCCGCGTCGCTGCCGGATAAACTAAAAATCGACGGCCGCAGGCAGAAGGTCATCCTCAAGAGCCTGATGAAAGATAAACTGTCAGAGTCGATTCTGAAAAGACAAAAAATGGGACTGGATATACCGACGCATGATTGGTTTCGCGGCGCGCTCAAACCCATGCTTCTCGATACACTCAATGCGGCTGCCTTGAAGGAATCGAATTTGTTCCGCGCCGAAGCAATTGAACGCCTGATCGCGGACCATATGCAACGCCGATCCAATGTTGGATACCACCTGTGGGGATTGTTGATCCTCTTCTTATGGATGAAACAGTGGAATATTCAGACCGCACCCGAACTGGAGCTCCTGGCGTCAACCCCGGTGATGGCCTCGAGTCAGGTCTAGTCGTTCTTCTCGTCGCGGCAATCATTTTCCTGGGATGCATCCTCTCTCCGCCCGCGTTGATGGACGATGTGGATGCCGTCCAGGCGCAAATCGCCCGCAACATTGTTTCCTCTGGCGATTGGGTGATCGCTCACCTTGATGGCGTTCCCTACCTCGAGAAGTCTCCTCTCATCTACTGGCTCATCGCCTTCTCTTATCGAATCTTCGGCGCGCACGATTGGGCCGCGCGGATCCCAGTCGCGCTCGCGGCCATCTTGCTCATCTGGATCACCTGGCGTTACGGCCGTTGGGCATTCGGCGCGCGCGCCGGCTTCTATGCAGGCCTGGCCATTTCCACTTGTATCGGACTTTTTCTTTTTACACGGATTCAAATTCCGGATGTGATGCTCACGCTCACCGTGTGCCTCGGTTTCTGGGCCTTTCAGCGTGCTACCGACGAAGAAGAGCCGCATCCCCGCCGCTGGGCCGCCGTTCTCGCCGTGAGCCTCGGCATCGGCCTGTTGCTTAAGGGACTTATCTCGGTAGTGGTGCCTGTGGGCGCCATTCTTGTCTACCTGGCGATCACACGTCAGCTGTTCTACCGGAATATTTGGAGCCGCTTACACGTTTTCACGGGGGCGTTCATCGTCCTCGCCATCGCGGCGCCTTGGCATGTGCTGGCTATCTTGCGCATGCCGCCTTATCTGAACTTCTCGCTGCATAGCGGCCCCGGGGAGTATTACGGCTTTTTCTGGTTCTATTTCATCAACGAGCATCTCCTACGCTTCTTGAATCTGAGGTATCCGCGCGACTACAACACTGTGCCGCGATTCGCTTTCTGGGCGCTCCATCTCATTTGGCTGTTTCCGTGGAGCGTCTACCTTCCCGCCGCGGCGCGCCTCGATTACGGACCCTTCGACCGCGCCGGCCGCACGCGCCTCCTTGCGCTCTGCTGGACCGGTTTCCTATTGGTCTTCTTCACTTTTTCCACCACGCAGGAATACTATTCGATGCCCATTTATCCAGCGCTCGCTCTGCTGATCGGCTGCGCGATCGTGGAAGAAAGCCGCCGGACGAAGATCGGAACCAAGATTCTCGGAGTCATCTTCGCAATCTGCGCCCTGACCACGGCATCCATTTTCGCCCTCGTTAGGCACATGCCCGCTCCCGGAGACATCGCCCACGCCCTCGAACAGCATCCCGAAGCGTACACATTTTCTCTGGGCCACATGGGTGATCTCACGCTTCAATCCTTTGCCTACCTGAAGCTTCCCCTTCTCGTTGCCAGCGCGGCGTTCCTCATCGGCGCGATCTCGGCACTGTTTATACAAAGCCGCCGCGTCTATCTCACAATCGCCCTGACCATGGTCATGTTCATCCATGCGGCCCGCCTGGCCCTTGTCATTTTTGATCCCTATCTCTCCTCCAGACCTCTTGCCGAAGCGCTGTTGCGTGCTCCGCAAGGTCAGCTAATCCTTAACGGCCCGTATTATTCCTTCTCCTCGGTTTTCTTTTACACGAACCGGACTGCGCTGCTCTGGAACGGAAGGATCAACAATCTCGAATATGGCTCTTACGCTCCGGGCAGCCCTCCTGTCTTCATCGACGACGCGCGATTCCGGGCTCTCTGGTCGAGCCCCGAGCGCCAGTACGTGCTCTCCGACGGTGACGGCATCGCTCACCTCTATTCGCTGGTGGACCGCAGCAAGTTGCACCTCATCGCCGCCAGCGGCGGCAAAACCCTTTATTCCAACCTGCCCTAGCTTCTTTTGTCTCTCTACTGCCGGGTTAAAAACAGGGATCCTCCGCGGAAAATGCCAGCTGGTGGCGCTCTGACCGCTTCTTGGCGGCTGCGCCGGTTCATTCAGGATGAGCCAGTACAAGGCTTAGCTGACCTACCGCCTCGATGAAGGGCTTACGCACAAAACTGTTTGCGCCGAGCCCGTACCCCTTGATCCGGTCCTGCTCTTCATTGGAGGTCGTCGGGATGACGGACGGGTAGCAGGTTGGTACGCTGGTTTCCGCGGACCATCCGGTACGACCGCGCTGAATAGAGGAGTGCCAATTGACGCCAGCAGGACGGGGATCAAAAGCTGATTTGCTTCATTGTATGCGTGCTGTCCACCGGCGACGTCACCGTGACGGTTTGCGAGAGACAGCTTGCATCCGATTCTCAAAAAAGATGGGACGCGAGTCGGCAGGCTTTCACACATTTCGCCGGTTCCGCGAGTCCATCCTGCAAATGAGTGAGGCGCGCACTTTGCTCATTGATTTTTGGATGGGACACGCGAACCGGGACATGTCGGGGCGCTACGGCAACCAGTTGCTCGATAACGTCCAGTGGCGGCGAGACTGCGCGGCCAAGGTTGGTCTTGGCTTCGCACTTCCGACTAAGGAAGAACAGCCGTTAATGGACAAGTCGGGACAAGTCTCGAAAGCGGAACAGCAAGAAGCAGTTGCGGCGTAAGTCTATATGAGAACGGCAATTAAAATGGTCGGCCACTCTTGCCGATTTTGAACCGGATAGCCAAGCTTCGCGATTGCGTCACAAAGCTGGGTTAGGGTGCTGCCTTACCCATTCCGCTGTCAATTGCTCGGCATGTCGAATCTCTTCCGGGGTCATGTGGCCTCTTGCAATCGACAGATTAGGGTTTGATTCCGAACCAGTTAGGATGAACCACATATAGGCCTGAGCGAAGTCTCTGGGACCCCATTTTCGTACATTTGTCCCAGCGCGTTTTGAGCGTCGGCGTCACCTTGCTCCGCTGACCTTCTATACCACTTCAACGCCTCCGGAAAGTTGGCCTTTCCAAACCAACCCTGTTCGTAGGCAGCGGCCAGCCACATTTGAGCACTGGCATCACCCTTCCGCGCCTTCGCCAGAAGTGCTCTTTCATCATTCTCGCTCCACTTCGTAGACTGCGAGTTGGAAATTGCCGGAAAAGCCGATGCCAATAATAGGAGTATCGACAGGGAACACGAAAGGGTCCGGTTCATAACAATTACCCCCTTCCGAGACATTTCACCGCATCCATTTTAGGCGCAGGGTTGCTTTAAGTGATAGCGCGCAGGATTTCGGCTGAACCGGATTGGGAAGAAATTGAGCGGTCGGGAACATAGGTAACACATCGTACCGAACACATAGGTAACACTTCCTTCCTTACGGGGAGGGAGCCATACCTTGGAGGGAGTGTTCGGTCATGGACGAAAGAATGCAGTTTGTGGCTCGCCGGCTAGCCGGCGAGGCGATGGCGGAACTTTGCGGGGAGTTCGGCATCTCTCGCAAGACCGGGTACAAGATCTTCGAGCGCTATCAGGAATGCAGCATTCGGGGTAATCCAGGCCTGTTCGGCGCTGAAACTTGCAACGCATCTTGCAACGCGATTTCTTAGCGGCCGCTCCTCCAGGAAGCCTATTGCTTATGGAGCACCTTATTATCCGAGTCGAAGGCGGGACTTGAATTTCTGTAGCATTCATTCTGAGCACCGCACCATGTTGGATGGAAGACGATGAATGGAGTATATTACATACATCGGATTGTCCGCAGATGTCCGCAGTCATCCAGTCGCGACCGAAGACCACCAGTCCATTCTGCCGAACGGTGAACTAGCCTTGCTGACGATTCATTGTGCTCGCGAGTGTCCCAGCCGGAAAGAGACAGAGTATGTCAAGCAGTGCGTCAATTGGATTTCCGGGTCAAGACGCCTCGTCAACTGTAGCTGACTTGAAGCTTGCATTATGCCCGCTGTGCGGCTCGGGGGACGGCAGGCCACTCTTCAAGCAAGGAAGGCATACGCTGATGCGTTGTGGAGAGTGCGACCTGTCGTTCATTCATCCCTATCCAAACGTCAAAGACCACCATGCGGCAGTTTCGGAGTACGACTATCCGGACCTAGAGGTGCTGCCTTGTGCCACCCAGTACGAAAATGAAAGGCTGTTTTACGTTAGATACTTTGACTTGATTGATTCAGAATGCCGGGCGGCCTCGTCCATTCTGGATGTCGGCTGTGGGTGCGGCCATCTTCTCGAACGCCTGGCGGCACACGGGCAGCTCGCGCGGGCAGGAATTGAGCTGAATCGCGAACGCGCCAACTTCGCAAGAACGGTCGCCCAGTGCGAAATCTTTCAAGTGCCTATCGAAGTGCTCGACTGCTCGAACCCTGGAGTACATTTCCACCAGACACGGGCTGCAGATCCGGAAGCACTTGAGGACCAGTCTTTCGAATGAACGCTTCGCATCCACCACATGGAAAATGAAAGGGCGAAGTAGTATACGCAACGCGATCAAACGTGGAGTGGCGCGCTTCCCATTCGCATTGCCGCTTTTGACGAAATGTCACGAAGCAGTACACAAAGGAAGCGTCTCCTCGTCGTTCATTGTTCTGCAGGCGGACTAGGTAAGGTCAGATGCGTGCGATCGTGGCGGCTGCTTTAGTGCGGACGATGTGTCTTCAACAACGAACGTCCGCACGAAGCCCTGGACATGAAAATGTCCGGCGGAGGTCTACCAACCCTTCGCACGTCCCTACACCGGATTGCCGCATATCGACTAGCGATTCCATGAAAGAACGATCGTAGTTACGCATTGCGGCAACATCTGTCTGGGCAAGAGAAAAATAGATTTCAGCACAATCTCTGCTATCGAAGTGATTGATGACAAAACGTTTGTGGCTGATGTTTGGAAATTGGCAGAAAGCTTTTGTACTCGGACGCACTCTCAGCTACAAATTCGTCTACATCGGCGTGGAACTTGACCGCTCAAAAACCGTGTTCGCAATCCTCGCTATGCCCGAAAAATGTGAAGCAGGTCACCAGTGTAAGAGAAAAATCAGCACCCTTTGCAAAGGGCGCAAAGGGATGCGCCACCCAAATTCGTTTCCGCCGCTCAACGAGTAGGCCACCCGCCAGTAGCGATCACCGCCGCGCCTCGCCGTGGAGGTCCTTTAGGGGCGTATAAGAGCTGACATACAAGCCGTGGGCGGCCGCCGGGCTCGTCGATTTGATCACAAAGTTGGAACCGGCGGTTGTAAACTGGGGATCGCCAGCTACGGTTCCCGTGACCGCTATGCCCTGCGCCTGGATCGTGGTATTCGCGCCGTTCATGTTGTAATACCAGTCGAGAGTGTTGCCGTACACAAGATTGTTGCGGAACACCGAACTTTTCGAAACGCAATACGTGGGGCACTGGTCGGCGATGTAGATGCCGTGGTGGCCGTTCACGATGATGTTGTTCGTCACATCGAAATACGCGCTCGCCACTCCGCCGGGACCGCCCGTGCCGATCTGCAATCCGTAATGCACGTTGTAGAGCGTGTTGTTGTGATAGTGCTGGTTCGCCGCCGCGTGCCAGCTGTGCACTCCCAAGCTCCCTAGGTTATACATCAAATTGTTGTAGACATTCCCCTCGCCGCATGAGTTATAGAGGCCGTAATCGCCGAAGGTTTCGAGCTTCCCTTGCGCGAGGTTGAATTCCACGTTGTCGTGGAAATTGCACGGCGCGCCGGTATACACGCCCGCGTTCGTGGGGGAAATATTCACCGCGGCCCCCAGGCCCGGCGCCAGGTCATGAATGCGGTTATAGGCGATGTCGTAGTTCCCGCCGCCGCCCACCGCGGCAATGGCCGCCCCCGTCGAGCCCGTCCCGCCGGTTTTCCCGCCGGTGATGTCGAAGCCCCACACGTTTACGTACGCGCCCGTGATATCCCAGATCGTAAGGCAATTATTTCCGCCGTTGATTCTCGCCCCCCATTGCGTGTCCGAAAGGAACACGATCGGCGCCGAAACGCTTGCCCCGCTGTGAGTGCTCACAATGCACGTTGCGCTCGTGAGGTTGTAGGTGCCGGCGGCGACATGCACCACCGCTCCCGCGCCACTCGGAATGGCATGCGAAGCATGGTTGATCGTAAGCCACGGAGCCGATTGCGAACCGCTGTTCGCATCGCTTCCTGAGGGCGACACGTAATAGTGCGTAACGCCGCTCGGAAGCGTTGGTGGCCATGATGACCTTGATCCCGCACTCGATCCTGGCTCATACGCGCCGATCGAGGGCGAAGTTATTTTCACGAGATAGCCGAATGTTTTCGGCGTAAGGCCCAAATGACGTACTAGATTTATGAGTAGAATCTGCTTCTCCGCATAACACATCCCGCCGAGTTCCGCTTTGAGGAACTGCATGCCCGGCATCTTTGGTGAGCACAGTCGAACGCCTGGACTGTTCAGAGCGTCAAATACTTGAATGATTGGCTTGCCTTTTTGCTGCGGGACTAGCTTCCGAACGAGGTCGGGCGACCCGCACGCGAGCCTCAACGCGATATAAGTCCCGGCAACGCCTGCTCCAATAACTGCAAAATTGCTTATTCGTCCTCCCAACTGGTAGGCACTCCTTTCTCTTGTGGTGAGCGTGGATCCTGTCGCTGGAGAATTTTTTAGTGTCAAGTAATATTACGCCTCGTCGCTCGATAGCAGAGCAATTCTCAACTTCGTTAGGAAGGGCGAACGTCAGTCTGACGGCGACTCGAAACCGTTCAGCGGGGACAGGCAGGATCTTGGTGTGCGGTCTGGAAGCTGGGCATGGGGAGGTGGTTGAAACCAAAGGCTCACGATGCGGGCTGACAAGCAGGGAAAATGGTCGGGGCGAAAGGATTTGAACCTTCGACCTCCTGGTCCCGAAATAGGGTAGCAAAAATAGTAAAGGCTTTGTCTGGCGTCGCTTAGGTGAACGACAGAGCCAGTTTTTCTCTTCTCAGGTGTACCCAAGCTGTACCCATTACGGACGGATTGGCACAGAGGCTGAAATATCTCGCAGCGAAAGGAAGGGAACGCGCCCACGTCAGCCTGCGAGAACGGAGTCAACTCGGCGTTTGGGATAGACAAGCACAGCATGGAGCTTGCGTCAGTGGCAGTCCACGGTCGTAGGGCCGTTCCCTTTCACTCCGCCACTTCGCCCATAACCTTCTCTATCTTCGCCAGCTCTTCATCCGTCACTTCGGAAAACAGATCGCGTTTATTCTTCGCCAGCCGACCTTTGTTCTGCATGATCTCAAACGCACGAGCAACCGGGAATGAGCACCTCGAGACATCGGTGACAGTTCGTACCGTACACATGGATTACGCCATCCGCCCTTTTGGCGATGCCAATCAGCGATTCCGAGATGGCCATTCACGGAACAACCATGCGAAGTTCGACCACCGAAAACCCGGCAGAATCAGCCGCCAAAGCCAAGCGATTGTCGCCGCAAATGAAAGTCCTCCGCGACGGCCGCTGTTCACACCAGACGAGCGAAGCAGCGAGCTGGAGACTGTCCGCTGCTCGCAACGAATACTTGTCCAACGATTGTGTCGCCAAGTCACGAACTTGGTCGCCGGGCAGGACTTCCCTCCAGGCACGACTGAGCAATTGCAAACGCGCTACGGCACCTCGTTTGTCCGGATCCGAGATGTGCTTATCACGATAGAGACGGCATATTGCGCTATGAATTTCTACGAGGCTTCCCCACCAAACTACCGGCGCGAATCTCCTAAGATGCGACCGAGCTTGACGACTCGCAGCCTCCTGAACGCATACGGGAACTAGCGCGCTGGCGTCCCAAAACGCAGTTGTTTTCTTCACAGTTTTTCTTCTCTGTCGGCAGCAATGGCTTGAATCGCCTTGTTTCCCGCAACACGGCCCGTCGAGATCTTTAAGAGTTGTTTTACATCAAGTCGCACTTTGGGGAGCCGCAGCTTCCCTGCCGCAACCAGCTTCAGTTCTTGTTCGTCGGCACCTTCTGCTGAGAAAGGAACTAGTTTTGCCACTGGCAGATTACGGTCTCGGATCACGATTTCTTCGCCGCCTTTGGCAAATGTGAGGTATTTGCTCAGCTGGTCCTTCAACTCCGCCACGTTCACACTGCGCATTGAGCATCTCCTCTCTCATGGCTATTATAGCCATGAACGCACTTCGATGGAAGCTTTAGTGCTGGTATTTTAGCCGGTTTTGTTTCAAACCGGTTGAAAAGGTCCCGATATTTCCCAGAACACCTGGTAGATAGAGCAGCACTGCGCTGTCTGAGGCAGAAAATGCGCGGGCCAACTTAGCATCCTTTGAAGGGCTAAATAGATTTGTCCTTGCAATTCGAACAGCGTTTCGTGCCACGGAGTCGAATAGTTGCAGAGGTAGATTGGTGGCATCCTTCCCAAGCCTGTCTATGGCTGCCGATTCCACTTTACTGGCGACGCCAAATACTCCGCCACTGCCTTCAGTGGCCAACAAAATGCCGAGGTCTTTGATTGCTGATAGCAGATAGGTTCGGATCGATTATCGCACTTGACCAGGCACAGTAAAAAATGCAGTATAGCTAGATAATCTAGCTAAGGAGAGGTCAATGGAATGGCGACTCGCAGATGCCAAAAACCGGTTCAGTGAACTCGTGACCCGCGCTCTGGCCGAAGGGCCGCAACGGGTCCGCCGTCACGATGACGCCGTTGTGGTCGTGGCGGAACGCGACTACGAGAAGCTCACGGGCAAGCGGCCCGGATTTAAGGAATTTCTTATGGGCGAAGGGCCAAGTTTCGAAGGACTAGATATTGCTCGCGATGACGCGTCAATGCGAGACGTAAAATTGTGAGAGTTCTTCTCGATACATGCGTGCTCTCCGAATTGCGCCACCCCAAGGGGCATCCTAGCGTCCGCCGTGTGGTGGAAGCTCTCGAAAACGACAGTTTGTTTGTCAGTGTCGTATCCATCGGAGAAATCGCCAAAGGAATTGCTCTTCTCAAGGAAAGCAAGAACAAACGTGAACTCCAGGCATGGTTGCAGGCTCTCGAACGCTATTACGCCGACCGAGTCCTTCCCGTCGATCTCGAAACCAGCCACACCTGGGGAGAACTCACAGCCGCCGCGCAGAGAGCTGGTAAGATCGTTCCCGCAAGCGACGGTCTCATTGCTGCTACGGCGCGACGCCACGGCCTGCACGTCATGACCCGGAACACCGAACACTTCGCGCCTACGGGTGTGTTGCTGCTCAATCCTTGGTCAGACCACAAACCATAGGTACGAAGCTCTTTGAACTCGGCAAGACTCGCTCATTAGAAAACCTCTTGTAAATTGCCTACATAGTGTCTCCGATGAAAACTCGCGACCCATTGCCTCACGAGCCATGCACAATTAGCGTTGTGTGGTGCAGAGACTCTTTTCGCTGTTTCCTGCCGAGGCGGCGGGCTACGGCCTTGATCCTGCGGGTATGTTGCTTCGTAACCTGAAGTCCGCTGCCCATCCCTCGTGGGAAATCGCCGCGCTGTTCATCGTCGTTGCTCTGCTCAGCTTTGGCGTGCTTACCCCGCCGAGTTGCATCGCGTCGGGTGTTGTTCAAACCGCAATATTGTTCGGTTCGGATCATCGAAGCCAGACGTTTCGTTATCGTCGAGGTAATTTCCGTCTCGCCTTCGCACTTGCATTGTTGGACAAGTCTAGACAAGTTTTCGAACTAGCAAAGCTACGGTAGTCTTCGTGTAAGTCTATCGGAGAACGGGTTTTACGATTCTCGAGTTCGAATGATTCGAACCATCGACCTCTTGGTATCGCACAAAGCGGTCTTCCGATCTTTCACGTGTCCTAAGTTATTGGTTTCAAAAGAAGTGGTCGGGGCGAAAGGATTTGAACCTTCGACCTCGTGGTCCCGAACCAGGGACAAAAATGACCTAAGTCGCTGTGCTGGCGTCAGTTATGGTTTTTTGGGCCGCTCTCTGTTAGACAAGTTTGGACAAGTCGGATTTCCAGCATTCATTGAAATATAGGTAGGCTCTCGAGGTAGTAGGCCAAGAAAATCGGGAAGTACGTGTTTTGACGAGTGCCCGATTGGAACGTCTTAGCTCATGCTGTCCAAAATGGATCCCGCCTTCTCACCATGGATCATCACCTCCATCGTGCAGCCTTTCCTCGCCTTGCGACTGCGACCGTCTCATTGGCTAACGCTTATGAAGGCTCAGCGCCTGACGCGATTGAATACGTCATCGAAGAATTTCGAGTATGGATCTAACGCGATCAGCTATTCGTTTTCAACGAATCATCGCGTATCTTTATGAAGATCACCGCTAGCTACCGCCCGCCAACAAGCAGAAGATGCTGCGGAAGGATATGACTCGAGAGGGGTCGGGGCAAAACGTCCGGCAACTTGCTGGCATACCGAACTTATTTCCAACAAGCGGGCGAACGATCCAAATCGGAGATCCCGGGATGATTGTTCACGTCGGCCGCCTGCTACGCAACCCCACCTTTCTTCTAACCGCGATAGCCTTGCTGACCGCTGTGATGGTGCAGTCCGGGGAGCTGGGCTCGAGCGATACGACTCACCGTTTGCGGGCCACTCACTCCTTTTGGACATCCGAGCCGCCGGTTTTTCCCGAGGAGTATCCGGACTTCGGTATCCACGGCCGAGGTGGCAAGCTCTACGGATGGTACGGCATCGGCCAACCGCTCCTGATGCTGCCGTCCGACGTGCTGGGGACGTACCTCGACAATCTGCCCATCTTCGCGGAATATCAGGGGACGGATCCCACAGTACGCGATATTGTCGTGAGCTACAGCACGAACATCCTGGTCTGCGTGCTGACTTGCCTGGTCTGCTTCCGGTTTCTCGGGTTACTGGACTTCACGGTGAATCAGAGAATTGCGGGCGCGCTCGCTTTGTTATTCGGCACCACGTTTCTGCATTACACGCAGAACATGATGGAGAACAACTACATCGGTCTGCTTACCCTGAGTGGTCTGACCTTTCAGTACGACTGGCTTCGCAGCGGGAAGCGTTGGGCGCTGTTGGTCGGCTCTACGGCGCTGGGGGCGAACCTGCTCACGCGCCTGACCACGGGGATGGACCTGCTTGCGGTCTGCCTGTTCCTGCTTTTGACCGCATGGCTCACGAACGCGCGCGACTGGGAATTGCGATCGCGCGCCGCTCGTTACGCGCGGATTGCGTTGCCGATTTACGGCGTGTTTGTGCTGATCGACCGCGCGTATCAGTATGTTCGCTTTGGGTCGTTTTACACCACCTACCTGCAGCTCTTTGGCCAGGAATGGAAGCGGCTCGATCCTTTCCTGCCGGCGGCATTTCCGTTTGAAACTCCGTTTCGCGTGGGATTTTTCGGCGCTTGGTTCGCGCCGGAGAAATCGGTTTTCCTGTTCGATCCTCTTCTGGTGCTTGCCGGCATCGTAGCCGCGTTCGCGTGGAAGAGCTTTCGCCCGGAGGTCAAAGCGTATTTGGCGGCGTTCGGCGCGCTGCTGTTTGCCTACGTCAGCTTTTACGCGAAATTCGCGTATTGGAGCGGTGACACGGCGTGGGGCGATCGCTACGTGGCCACCACCGCGCAGTTGGTAGCGCTGATGGCCGTCCCGCTGCTGCTGCGGCATCGCGCGGAGCTTGGCAAGGTCGTGTGGCGAGCGGGGCTGGCGATCATGCTCATCAGTGTGGTCATCCAACTTTGTTCGGTTGCGTTTTGGTACCCGTTGGAGAGATATCAGATGGAGACGCTCAGCCCGCCAACCTTGGTGGTGTGGCTGCGCTTGAAGAACGTCGTGGCCTTCACGTTGGGCAAGATGAGCGCCTGGGGCCTTACGAATAAGACCATGCGTAGGGACGCTTGGGATTACATACACATCACGACGTGGAACTTCCTGCCATTCCTGTTGAAGAGAGTCGGAAAGGCGCCCGCCTGGGTCGTGCAACTCTTGACGGTGCTTTGGTTGGTCGTACTGGCAGGGCTTATCGCTCTGCTCGGGGTTGCCAGCCGGTTGGCCGTGAAGAAGCAATTCGATTTTGCCGGCAGATCATCGCTCTAACACATTGCGCTCTGGCTCGGACCAGCGGTCGCCGACGCGGCAACCATTCCAGCCTTCGCCTTCCAACCCGCTAGCGAACTTCAGTTGCAGGATATGGAAAACGCGACCTCACGGTAGCGGTCAACCGAGAATATCGCTTCGGAAGGCGCTAACGTCCGAATAATGGGTGGAGCACGGCGAAGAGTCCTGACCGCACGGTCAGTTAACACGAATGACTTTTCTCTAAGTGCGCTCAGCGTGAGGCTCCGCCGCCGGTCCGAAGCATGAAGAAGTTGCTTAACACCTTTGGACCGATGCCATTAATAGGCAGTAAAAGCTGTCTCAACTCAGTGGTCCCACCTTTCCGCAGAGCTCGTTCGCATTCTTCGATTCCAGCGGATTTTAGGAATTCTCCGAGCGATGCTAGGCGACGCGCAAAAAGGTTTGTCATGAAGGCACCTCGATCGCACTTGCCGCGTTTAAGTCGAGTCTCAATTTCTTCGGGAGACAAACGCACCAGATTCTCCGGTAGAAATAGCCCTTCGCCACGCAGTCCCTCAACGGCTAGATAGGTTTTCTCAAGTGAGTATTGATTCACCGCAAGAATGGCTAGCTAGAACGAGGTCTTCCCAAGGATTGTCTGAATGGGACGCGAGTTGGCAGGCTTTCACACATTTCGCCGTTTCCGTGAATCTATCCTGCAGATGAGAGAGGCACGGACCTTGCTTATCGATTTTTGGATGGGGCATGCGAACCGGATATGTCGGGGCGTTACGGCAAGCAGTTGCTCGATAACGTCCAATGGCGGCGAGATTGTGCGGCCAAGGTAGGTCTTGGCTTCACGCTTCTGACTGAGGAAGAACAGCCGTTAGTGGGCAAGTCGGGACAAGTTTCAAATAATGACAGGCAAGAGGAAGTTGCAGCGTAAGTCTATATGAAAATCTTCCGAAGCGCTTCCGACCGTCGCGGCTGACCAGCTACAGAAGCTCGGTCGTGACCTCGCCGTTGCGCGCAAGCGCCGACATCTGTCATTACGGGAAATGGCTGATCGTATGATGGTCAACCTAAAAACGGTCCAGCGCATGGAAAAGGGTGACCCCGCTGTCGGAATCGGAATCTTGGCGGCCGCGCTCTGGATTCTCGGTATGCACCGGCGCTTGGGCGACTTGGTGTCGCCCGAGACCGATGCGACCGGCCTACAGGAAGAAATTAGGAGTTTGCCGAGAGATTTTCGCAAAACGAAAAATCGCACTGACAAGTACGATTTCTGAGTGACCCATGCCCGAAGCATACGTATACATCTACCTTCCCCTATTTCGTACTCATTCACTGCCTTGACGAGCAAAGCGCAGCAGCGCGAGGGCTCCGAGGCCGAGGGCTCCACAAACAACAAATCCGACCTTCAATCCGAAGAATTGCGATACGAATCCAATCGCTAAGGGACCGAGCATGTCTCCAAGTTCCTTAAATGACCCGGCTACGCCTAGAGTGGCGGCAATCCGGCCTTCTTTGGCAAGATTACTGACCGCCGTATCGGTGTTCGTCCAAACGGTTCCGACACCTACTCCGCCCAGGATTGCTGCCGAGAGAAGAAGCGCTCCGGTGGTAAAAGGCACTAGCGTGATGGCAGTGGCTGAGACTCCGAGTCCGGCAAAGGTCACTTGAGTCGGACCAAAACGATCGGCGAGCAGCCCCGCTACGGGCTGGATTAACAGATAAGAAGTCGTGCTCGCAGCCACTATGAAGCCGTTCTTCAGTTGGTCGTAACCGAGCGAGTTCACATACACGGGTAGGAATCCGAACAAGATTCCAACCATAAACATGTTGACCACGATTACCACCCACCATCGAAGCAGATTGCGTTCTCGAAATGCCGCGCCGAAGACCTTCCACGAGAAGTCGTCGTCATCTTCGAGTCGCCTTTTGGTCGCGGTGGACGGAAGAAGAAGGGATAAGAGAAACGCCAATGCCCCGGCCGCGGACGATGCCAGGAAGATCGCCGCGAAGCTCGATTTCCATACGATGATGCCGCCAATGATCGGGCCCAGTACATATCCAGCACCTTTTAGAGAGTTGTAGATTCCGAATGCCTTTCCGCGGTCTTCCACAAAATATTCGGCTACCAGAGCCGCCGATGTAATGGAAAGAGCAGCCGCACCCAGTCCCTGAAGGAACCGGACCAGGATGAGCAACCGTGGAGTCACGAAGAGGTAGGAGAGGGACGCCAGCGAAAAGAAGGCAATCCCGACGAGCATAGTTGTCTTGATTCCCCTTCGATCCGCGATCCATCCAAATACTGGTTTGGCAAAAATCTCCGCGAAATCGTAGACGGCAATGAGGAGGCCGATGGCCATCAGGCCGACGCCAACTTGTTTCGCGTAGACGGGCAAGTTGACGGCCACCACATGCGCACCGAAGGAGGTGACGAACGCGACAAAGCCGAGAACAGCAACGACAAAACTTCTCTTCAGAGTCAGCACTCTAAATATCCTTCACGACATTCTTACGACGCGACTGGCCGCTCATGTATAACTTCATAGAGCATGGAATTTCGCCAAAGTATTCGGCGGAGAACTGAAGGATCGGTCGCCCTCCGTTTCAACCTGCCTGCGACAACTGATAGCGCACCTGCTTGGCAGGCAGGCGTCCTACCACAACCTACCGCCTGTGGATCAGTGTCGAGCGAGTCTTGACTGCAAGACAATGAATTCAAACCAAAACCGTCACCCTTCTTGCTGCGCATTTGGAAAAGAGCGCATGGTTTTTCGACCAGGCGCTCTTCTGTTTTGATCTTTGCAAGTCGCTAAAACGGAGTATTATTCTGCTGCGGCTACGAAACCGTGGTCCCGAAATGGCATAAAAACAATAAAAGGCTTGTCTGGCGTCGCTTAGGGACCATGAAGGCCGGGTTTCACCTCTCAGTTCTACGCAAATCTTCGCGAGGTGGAACTCTTTCCACTTTTTTAAATTCTCATATAACATCTATTTTACACATTCTTTGTGTGTATTGTTGGTGTTATTTGAGAATTCTTTGTCACTAAATTCTTATCTGCGGCTAGAATAACACACTAATAGTGTGTTATTCTATGCTCCAGTGAGAATGGCGATGAAACCTCCCGTTCCCTTCACCCAGTACGCACAATCGACTCCTCTATTCACGGTCCGGGAAGCCCGCAACCTCTATGGGAAGGGTGAGCGAAGCCGATCGATACTGAACCTGCTGCATCGTCTGAAGACCCAAGGCCGCGTGCGCCTCGTTGCCAACGGCGTCTATGCCGGCGCCCTCTCCGCCGTCCCCCTTAACCGCTACCGTGTCCCTCACGCCCTGCGTGAGGACGCCTTCGTTGCACTCCACTCCGCCCTCGAACTCCACGGCGTCGCCAATCAAGTCTTCCAGACCGTATACTACTTCTCGCTGAGACCACGCAAAGACGTCGTCTTCGACGGCGTAACCTACCACCGCGTCGCTCCTCCCCGAGTTCTAGCAACGCCACCGCATCGCCTCTTTCAGACCGAACTCGGCGCAGACAACGTTCTCGCGACTGCGCGCGAGCGCTCCTTCGTCGACTGCCTGCTCTTTCTCGCCTACAGCGGCGGCGTCGAAGAGATCGACAAATCCCTGACGATGTTTCCTTCGTTCGATTTTGAAGCGGCTCTCGCCTATCTCAAGCTTCTTCGTAGGCCGTGGCTCTATGCGCGCTTGGGATTCTTGCTCGACCGTCACGCCGAGAAACTTTTTTTCCGCGGCAAAATACGCGACCGATTCCTGCGTAAACTTCCGCGCGGTGTCGTCTATCTCGCCGACAAACGACCCGGGAACCGTTGGGTTCCCACCTGGAAACTCATGGTGCCCGAAACTCTTTCTTCCTCCAGCACGGATTCTGTGCGCACATGAAATTCGACGCCGCTCAAATCACGAAACTCGCGCGTGATACGGGATTTCCAGCCAACAATCTCGAAAAAGTCCTGCGCCTACGCGAACTGCTCATCGAACTCCACAAGCATCCCTTCCTCCAGGGAAAGCTCGTTCTTAAGGGCGGCACGGCGCTGAATCTTTTCTATCTCAACCTGGCGCGGCTGTCCGTTGACATCGACTTAAATTACATTGCACACACCGACCGAGAAGCCACGCTTCGTGAGCGCCCGGAAATCATGAGAGCCGTCGAACAGATCGCCACCGGACTCGGGTACAAGCTGCAAAACGGTGTCGATGAACACGCTTTGCGCGAGTGGTATCTCAACTACCAGAACCACACGGGGAAAACGGACAACATCCAGATCGAGATCAACTTCCTCATGCGTGCCTGCGCGCTACCTCCAAAAGTCCTCGCCGGTGCGGCTCTGACGGGAGCGCCACCCTGTCAGTTTCTTATACTCGAAACCGAGGAACTGTTCGGCGGGAAGATCAATGCCATGATCGACCGTCGCCATCCGCGCGACCTCTACGATCTGTTTCGCTTTACCAAAGCAAACCCGAAACACAATCCAGAGATCCTCCGCAAGCTCGCGGTGCTCTTTGCAAGCACGATGGACCGCGACTTCCGCACGTACGCGATGGACCGCTTTGATGTCATCGATGCAAAAGAGCTCGAACGGCTTCTTTATCCGCTACTCAGGGCCGACGACCGGCCGACCGCCCCCGAAATGCTGAAAGCCGTTTCGCCCCTTCTCGCAACGGTCCTCGACCACAAGCGCGAAGCCGCCATCGTCGGACGCCTCAAGCAGCATCCAGCACTTCTCTGGAAAGCCGACAATGTCGCGCGGTATCTTTCGCGATCAAAGAAGAATTCCTGACACGTCGAATCCCGGGTTGGAATCTAGACTTACCCTAGAACCGCGAACCGCGTCGGAAACCCTATCCTGTACCCAATCGCGCATCGAAAACGGATGCGATAAATCCGGAGTTCTTTCCAACACGATCAATCAAAAGGAGAAACGATCGCTCTCTGAGTGGAGATAAAACAAAGAGCAAATGGTTTTGTACTAGGCGCTCATTCGCATTTTTGACGGAATTCGAAAAAATGAAGTTATTGATTCTAATGAGCGACTCGAGACATAGGTAACAGTTCGTACCGGACACATGGGTTACACTTTTTCCCTTTTTTTGGGGAGGAAGTGATGCCATGGAAGGAGTGTTCGGTGATGGACGAGAGGCTGCAGTTTGTGGCTCGCCGGCTAGCCGGCGAGCCGATGGCGGAACTCTGCAGAGAGTTCGCGATCTCCCGCAAGACCGGCTACAAGATCTT
>WNGH01001374.1_pt1 | contig 22736 bp, 33 predicted proteins | sample 5400631 | NCBI WGS metagenome assembly WNGH01 (sample SAMN13153373, study PRJNA577476) | soil metagenome | isolation source: 115 cm soil or saprolite under Garry oak tree replicate 1 | place: USA:California | collected 2016-06-15
AGCCGGGGCGGTCGTAGCCGATCAGGCAGATGCCGCGTTGGGCGGCGTCGGCGACGTGACGTTCGTAGGGATGGCCGGAGCCGGGCGTCCCGTGATGCATGACGATCGGGCGGCCGCGGCGGTCGCCCGTGATCTCAACGCGCACCAGGCGGCCGTCGGCGGTCTGGATCACCTGTTCCATGGGTGGCTAAAGGTAGCCGCTGTAACCACCCAGGACCGCCGGCGTTGATCTCAACGTGCTGATGAGGCGAGCGCTGCCACTGTGGATCGTGCTGAGCGGCCTCGCCACGGTGGCGGCCATCGGCTCATTCGTCGTCGTGCAGCAGCAGCTCCGAGGTGCCGCCAATCATCCGCAGGTCGAGATGGCGCGGGAAGCGGCGGGCAACCTGAACGCTGGAGCGAACCCGCAATCTGTCGTGAACGGCGCCCCAATCGACATCGCCAGCTCGTCGGACGCCTATCTGATCGTGGTCGATTCCAATGGCGCACTGCTGGCCTCCTCGGCCCAGCTCGAGGGCAGGGCGGTTATTCCGCCGTCGGGCGTATTCGCTTATGTGCGCAACCATGGCGAGGACATGATCAGCTGGCAGCCGGCTGCCGGTGTTCGCAGCGCGATCGTCGTTGATTCTTTCCACGGAGGCTATGTGGTGGCGGGTCGTTCGCTGACCGGCACCGAGCAGGCCGAAAGCGCGCTGGGCCTGTGGGCCATCTTCGGCTGGGCTGCGGCTGTTCTCCTGGCCGGCGGCCTGTCTCTGATAGTGCAGCGCACCAGGTGGTCGCCCGCGGCCTGAGCTCTTGGTCGGGACCCTGAGGCCCCGAGCTCCCGACCGGTTTTTGAAGCTGTAAGGCATCCCACAGCGGGGGCCCTCAGACCACATAAGCTCAGTTGCGATGGCGCCGGCGATCGAGGTTCGTGACCTGGTCAAGCGGTATCGGAAGGGCACCGTGAACGCGGTCGACGGTGTCAGCTTCGACGTCGAGCAGGGACAGTTCTTCGCGCTGCTTGGGCCAAACGGGGCCGGCAAGACGACCACCATTTCGATCCTCACGACCACCCTCGGACTGACCTCCGGCAGCGTGAAGATCGCCGGCCACGATGTGGTGCGCGAGGCGAGCCGGGTGCGTCGCGAGGTCGGAATCATCTTTCAAAGCCCATCGCTGGACATGAACCTCACGGGGGAGGAGAACATCCGGTTCCACGCAGTTCTGTACGGCCTGTACCCATACCGGCCGATGTACCGCCTGATGCCGGTCGAGTACCGGCGGCAAATCGGAGATCTCGCCGACGTGGTCGGCCTGGGCGCTGAGATCTTCAAGCCGGTCCGCCGGATGTCTGGCGGCATGCGTCGAAAGCTGGAGATCATCCGCGGGCTCATGCACCATCCGAGGGTTCTATTCCTCGATGAGCCCACGAGTGGCCTCGACACCGCCAGCCGCCGCAACCTGTGGCAGTACATAGGTGATCTGCGCAAGCAGAACGACATCACCATCTGCCTGACCACCCATCAGCTGAACGAGGCTGAGGATGCAGACAGGGTTTGCATCATCGACCACGGCCGCGTGATCGCCATGGGAGGGCCGCACGAGGTGAAGTCAGACCTCGCTCACGAAACGCTGCACATCGACGCGGCCGACCGCAGCGCCCTGCGGCATCGGCTCCATGCACTCAATGTGCCATTCCGCGAGGACGGCCACTTCGTGGTTCGTCTGGACGACCGCACCGCGTACGAAGTGGTGCATGCGATCGACCAGCCGCTCACCATGTTGAGGACTGAATCGGCGACGCTCGAGGACGCCTATATCAGGCTTCTGGCGGAAGAAGATGCCTGAGCTGAACGCCATGTCCGCCATAGCCGGCCGCGACCTGCTGAAGTTCTTTCGCGACCCGGGCCGGCTCGCCGCTGCCGTGATCTTTCCGTTCACGATGATCTTCCTGCTCGGCGGAACGCTCCAGCTCAACCTTGGGCGTTCGGCGGGCTTTAACTTCATCGGGTTCGCGTTCACCGGCTTTCTGGGGATGACCCTGTTCCAATCCACCGCCCAGGGACTCACGTCGCTGATGGACGATCGCCAGAACGATTTCGCCCAGGAGGTATTCGTCTCGCCGGTGTCGCGCTACTCGATCGTGTTCGGCAAGATCATGGGTGAGACCCTGGTTGCGATCATGCAGGTGATTCCGTTCGTGCTTTTCGCGTTGATACTCAGGGTGCCGCTGACCCCGATGCACATCGCCCTGCTGGTGCCGGTGGCGTTGCTCTCATGTTTCATGGGCGGCGCATTCGGTCTGCTCCTGCTGAACACGATGTCCGACACCAGGGCTTCGAACCAGATCTTCAACTTCGTGTTCCTCCCCCAGTACTTCCTGGCCGGCATGATCAGCCCGATCAACGTCCTGCCGTGGTACCTGGCGGTGCTGTCGCTGCTCTCGCCGATGCGCTATGTGATCGACCTGGCGCGAGGCGTGGTCTTCGCGGGCACTCCTGAGTACAGCCGAGTTGTGCTGCTGAGCCCGGCCACCAACATCGCCGTGCTGGCCGCGATGTTCTTCGTGTTCATGGTCGCCGGCACTGCGTTGTTCGTGCGGCGGGAGACCACTCGCTAGAAGTTCGTGATGGCTTGATCTAAGCGGCGGGGATTGTCACCGTCGCAGAGGTGCCGCTGCCTGGCGTGCTTTCCAGCCTCAATGTCCCGCCGTGGGCTGAGACGATGTCGTGGGCGATGGCGAGACCAAGCCCGCTGCCAGTTGAATTCGGGCCCTTGGTGAACCGCTCGAAGACGTGAGGCAGGAGATCCGGCGGGATTCCTTCGCCGGTGTCCGTGACCGTGATGGTCGCGGGAGCCGAGACGGCGACTTTGATCGAGCCGCCAGATGGCGTGTGACGGATCGAGTTCGAGAGCAGGTTGCCGATGACCTGGCGGATGCGGGCCGGATCCACCTCCACGGTCGCCAGTCCTTCGGCAGTTTCCGCTGTCAGAGACAGACCTTTCGAGTCGGTCTGTTGACGAAACGATTCGACCGTGTCGCGCAACAGCGCGCCCAGGTCGGTTGGTTCTTTGTGCAGGATCACGTTGCCGGCATCGGACATGACCAATGTGCGCAGGTCTTCGACCAGGCGGTCCAGGGTCTGAGTCGCGTCCAGGATCGGAGCCAGGTGGGCTGCGTCGGCCGGGTACACCCCGTCATTGATCGCTTCTGCCTGGCCACGAATGACCGACAGCGGAGTGCGCAGCTCGTGCGTGACGTCGGCCAGGAACGACCGGCGCTGCTCGTCGATCGACTTCAGGCGGGCCGACATCGAGTTGAACGCACGCGCGACCGAGCGGATGTCGGACGAGCCCCATTCCGGCACCTGCGCCGAGTAGTCGCCTGACTCGATCCGCCGCGCGGCTTCGATCAGGCTGTTCATCGGCCGCGTCATTCGCCGCACTCCGCCGAACGACACCGCCGCGACCAGGAAGATCACAAGCAGGATCGCGATCGCGAAGCCCGGATGAAAGTCTCCACGGCCGAAGATGGCGCCCGCCAGGGCGCCGGCCATCAGCGAGACGACAAAGAACGTCAGGAAGAAACACCCGATCAGACGGATGAACGTAGGCGGCCCGTATGGCCGGTATCGGCGGCGCGGTGGGAACGGCTCGCCTTCCGGCCACCACCGCGGCCGGCGTGTCGTCGCCGGCCAGGCGGTCGAATCCCAGCCTCGCCAGCGACCCCGCCCTCCGCCCGCCCTCACGACCTCTCCGCCGGCTCCGCGAACCGGTAGCCGACGCCGAACACCGTCTCGATGTACTGCGCGCCGATCTTGCGGCGGATGTTCTTGATGTGGGCGTCGATCGCCCTCTCGTAGGACTCGATCGCGACTCCGCGCACGGCGTCCAGCAGCTGCGAGCGCGCGAACACCCTGCCCGGCTGGCGCGCCATCGCGGACACGATCTGGAACTCGCTCTTCGTCAGGTCCACGCGACGACCGCCAAAGCGCGCCTCCATCCGCGGCATGTCCAGCTCCACGTCCGGTCCGACGCGGATGATCTCGGAGGGCTCGGCGGCGTCGGAGGCCCGGCGCAAGACCGCGCGGACGCGCGCGACAAGCTCCTTGGGCGAGAACGGCTTGGTCAGGTAGTCGTCCGCTCCGAGCTCGAGGCCGACCAGCTTGTCCGACTCCTCGGTCCGCGCGGACAGGATGATGATCGGCACCTCGCCGTCGCGCCGCAGGGAGCGGGCGACGTCCAACCCGTCGAGGCCCGGCAGGCCCAGGTCCAGTACGACCAGGTCCGGCCGGCCCGTGCGTGCGGAGCGTAAGGCGGAAGGCCCGTCAGACGCCGTGAGCACGGTGAAACCACCGTGCTCGAGATAGTCGCGGACGAGCTGCACGATCCGCGGCTCGTCATCCACCACGAGGATGGTCGCCACGGCGACCATCCTAGGTGGCGGCATCACGCCCTAGACCGACCGCGTGTCGGTGGGGGGAGGCGGCGTGGTGCCTGGGCTCGATCCGCCTTCGTGCTGGTGGCGGTGCCAGTCCTGGGCGCGCTCCTCGAAGGAGCCCCACCGGCGAGGGCCGTAGCCCCAACCGTGGCCACCCATCATCATCCGGCGGCCGGCGAAACCCCAGAACGCCATGCGGAACAGCCAGAAGATCCCGAACAGGATCAGCAGGAACCACAGGATCCCGAACCCGGCGAAGAACGGGTGGAACCCGTACCCGTTGTAGTACGCGGGCGCGCCGCCGCCCTGCGTCGCCGCCGGCAGGTGCGTGTTCACACCATCCGACCAGCCGATGTTGTAGGCGACCGCGCCCACGATCACGAGCAGGATCACTGTCGCCAGGAATCCCGCGATACCGAATCCGCGTCGCATCGAACTTCACTCCTTTTTGTGGATGAGACTTGCTTGTCTCTCATCCTTCCCAGGAGTTGTGAGCGACCTGTGAACGTCGCGCGAAGACCTTTAGAAGCCGCCCTCGAGCTCGACCAGTTCGGCAGCGCGCCGCCAGACCAGCGACTGCTGGCCGATGTCCAGAGTCGATTTCGGCGCGTCGATGCGCTTTGTGCCCTTGAAGAGCCATCCCGTCGTCCCCGCGTGCGCGGGGGACAGCGCCAGCTCCGCCAGGTCCTGCCCCGCCCTCTCCGGGTCCCGCGAGAACAGCCGCGCCATCAGGCGCACCGGCCGCGACGCCTCGCGCATCAGCTCCGAGCGCACCAGGCCCGGATGAAAAGCGTTCGCGCGCACGTCCCAGCGCTTGGCCCGGCGTGCCAGCTCGAACGTGAACATCAGGTTCGCCGCCTTCGTCGCCCCGAACGTGTGCAACGCACTGAAGCGGTCGCGGTCCATCAGGCGCGCCATGTCGACCCTGGTCGAGGACGGCGCGGCGACCGTGATCACGCACCCGCCGCCGGCCAGCCGGTCGCGCAGCAGGTTGGTCAGCAGAAACGGCGCGAGGTGATTCACGGAAAGCATGAGCTCCAGCCCGTCCGCCGACTTCTGAAACCGCGGCACGTACAGCGCCGCGATGTGCAGCAGCGCGTCGATGTGGCCGGAGCGGTTCAGCTCCCGCGCGGCCGCGCGCACCGAGGCGAATGACGACAGGTCAAAGGACGGCCGGGACAGCTCGATGACCTGTGCTCGGCGCTTGGCCAGCGCTTCTACAGTCGCCGAGCCGACGGAGCCCGTCGCGCCGGTCACGACCACCGTTGCCATGATCTAGCCGTGATCGTAAGCGCGCACGATGGCTACCCACGCCACCTGAACTCAGGCGCGGACTTCATCGAGGTGGACATCCGGCGCAACGCAGATGGGGTGATAGTCCTCGCCCATGACGAGCTCGTGGCCGGCCGCCGCTATCCCACGTTCGACGAATTGCTGAGGGCGCTGCCGGACGATGTCGGCCTGCATCTCGACCTCAAGGAAAAAGGCTTCGAGCTCGAGCTGATGAGCCGCGCTCCGAAAAATGTCGTCGTGACGCCCGACTACATGGAATCTGTCGAGGTCATCAAGCGCCACCATCCGCAGGTCAGGGTCAGCCCGATCGACTTCGTGGCCCTCGATCAGGCGAACGCGAACGAGGAGACGCTCAACATCGCCAAGCCCATATGGATCTGGACCGTCGACGACGAGCGTCTCATGGAGCGATTCATGAAAGACAAAAGGGTCGAGGCGATCGTCACCAACCGCCCCAACCTGGCCCTGAGGCTCAGGTCGGCCAGATAGGGATGTCCTTCTGGCAGCAGAACGCACCGAGGTCGGGCGTCAGGTGGAGGATGAACGGCGGGTTGGCGTTGGAAACCCTGAAGCAGACGTCGACCGGGCCGAAGTAGGCGCCGCCGTCGAAACTGTGCCGGGCGAAGGACTTACACCCGGGCGAGTCGGTGATGGGGATCGACTGATGGCGGGCGGCATCGATGAGCGTGACGTCCTCCGGCGCGACGTGGGTTGCCGTCGACGAGTTCTGGAACTTGACGGTCATATGGACGATGTCGTTGGTGACCTTCACGTTCGAGATCCAGATCGTGAAGCCGTTCAGGTTGGCGCACGGGCCGGGGGAGCAGTTCTCCGGGGCCAGGTTGCTGTTCGGCTTCGTGGCCAGGGGGGCCTTCAGGGCCATGTAGGCGCCGCCCGCGATCAAGGCGGCCACCAGTAGGCCGGCCAAGGCGGCAACGAACGTAAGCAGGCGGCGGGTCATCGGGTTACCTAACGCGCAGGTTACTAGACGGTTACCGGCTCTCCAACCTTTTCGTCGGACACGACTTTGCCGTCCTTCAGCCGGATGTGCCGCGTCGCCTGGCCGGCGATGTCCAGGTCGTGGGTGACCAGGACGAGCGTGACCCCCTCCTGGCGGTTGAGGAGCTTGAGCAGGTCCACCAGCTGCTGCGCCGTCTCGGTGTCGACCGCGCCGGTAGGCTCGTCCAGCAGGATCATCGACGGCCGGTTAACCATCGACCGCGCGATCGCGACCCGCTGCATCTGCCCGCCCGACAGCTCGGTGGGCCTGTGCTTGATGCGATCGGAGAGGCCCACCCGCTCGATCAGCTCGATCGCGCGCTTCTTGCCCGCCTCGCCGTCCTTCGCGTAACGCAGCGGCAGCATCACGTTCTCGAGGATGTTCAGCCCCGACAGCAGGTTGTACTCCTGGAACACGAAGCCGACCTTGCGCGCCCGCATATGAGCACGCTCGCGGTCGCTCAACCGCGTCGTCTCGACGCCGTCGATGACGAGGTCGCCCGCCGTCGGCTTCAGCAGCAGGCCGAGCAGGTCGAGCATCGTCGTCTTGCCTGACCCCGAACGCCCGATCACGGCGACGAACTCGCCGGGTTTGATGTTCAGGGTCACGCCATCGAGGGCGCGGATGATCTCGTGGCCGCGCCTGTAGTGCCTGGTCAGGCCGACGAGCTGCACGCCCGCCATCTAGTCGTTCCTCAGGGCGATGACCGGGTCGAGCCGGGCCGCGCGCCACGCCGGAAACACCCCCGCGCCGGCGCCCAGCACGGTGGCGAACCCGATGGCGAGGACGGTCAGCGTGGGCGTGATGAGAAACAGCGTGGACCCGTCGGCCGCGGGGAAGACCGTGTTGCGCACGACGACGAGGAGCACGCCCAGCCCGTAACCGATGAGGCCGCCGATGAGGCCCATGAGCGTGGCTTCGATGAGGAACTCGCCCATGATGTTGGTGGTCGTCGCGCCCACCGCCTTCTTGAGCCCGATCTCGCGCACGCGGTCGGAGACCGCCATGAACATCGTGTTGATGACGGAAAGCCCGCCGACCACGAGAGCAAGGACGGCCGCCGCGATGGCGACGGCGGTGAACACCTGGCCGCCTGCTTTGAACGCGTTGACCAGGTCGCTGGGCCGCAGGGCCTTCACGCCGGGGACCTGGGCATTGATCCGGTCGGCGATCTTGTCCAGGTCCGACAGCGAGGTTCCGGCCTTGCCGTACACGGAGATGCCTTCGGTGATCTGACTCGTATCGATGCTGCCGCGAAACGACGCCGGAAGGCTGTCGCCCAGCAGCATCTGGGCGTCGGTGAGGTTGATGTAGGCGAAGGAGTCGGGCGCGGTCTTGGTCTCGTTGAGGATGCCGACGACGGTGAAGGTGTGGCTGATGAAGTCCGGCTTCGCATCGGCCGGCTTGACGGGCAGGTCGATGGTGTCACCGACCTTCTTCTTGAACTCCTTGGAGATGGTGGAACCGAGCGTGACCTCGCCGGGTGAGGAAGCGCTGACAAAGCGGCCCTGCGCGTACGTGAGCTTGAGCGCGCTGTAGTTGTTCTCCGCCGGGTCGGCGCCGACGATCGTGTCGGGGATTCCGAAGCTGAACACGACCCCGCCGCCCGGTTTGGCCTGGAACGAGTAGCCGGCGAACGCCGCCTCCACGCCTTCGACCTTCTTGATCTCGTCGATCTTCGAGATGGGGAGCACGGCCGCGGCCTGGCCGTCGGGCGCGCCGACCTGGATGCTGCCGCCGAAATACCTCACGCCGCCGTCGATGAGTGCGTTGAAGTTCTCCGCCAGCGCACCCATCGTCGTCAGGGCGAAGACGCCGATGACGATGCCCGAGATGGTCAACGTGCTGCGCAGCTTGCGCCGCCCGATGTTGCGGAAGAACTCCATTGAAGCGAAGAGGATACCGTCGCGGGATCAAGCGGGGGGTCAACCCCCGAAGCCGTACTCGCCGGGGTGCAGGCCAGGCGCGCTCAGGTCGACCTCGACCCCGAAGAGCTGCTTGCTCACGGTGGCGTCGAGCTTCACGCCGTCGACGACTTTCTCGTACACCACAAAATCGCCGGCGCCGCCCTCCTCGACCCAGCCGCTGGCGGTCAAGTTGGCGCGCGTGTCGTCGTACATCGACCTGATGTTGGGACCAACGTGGCTGACCGAGAGGTTGGCGTTGGCGCAGAGCCAGCTGTTGTCGGGGCCGTCGTTCTCCCAGGTGAACATCTGGTCGTTGGGAGCGAATCCGACCACCGCGTCCTTCTTCATCAGGTCGAACTGGGCGTTGTTCGGGTCGCACCTGTTGCTCCACGCGGGGCAAAGACATGCCGGAAGAGGAGCGCGACGACGGCGATGAGAACCGCCGCGAAGATCCAGCTGAGCCGGCCGCCCATCGCCCGCGCCTTTATACAATTGCCGCGCCATGAGGGGATGCGGTGTTCAGCCTTTTGCTCCGGGGCTTTGCCCTTGGCTTTGCCATCGCCGCGTCGCCCGGGCCGATCTTCTTTCTGTGCGTTAGGCGCACGCTGGCGCAGGGCCGGCTGACCGGCCTGCTCTCGGGGCTCGGGGTCGCGACCGCGGACGGTTTCTACGCCTTCATCGCGACGTTTGGCGTCGCCGCGCTGACGGCGGCGTTCGTTGCGGGGCGACGGCCGCTGGCCGTGGTGGGCGGGGTGGTCCTCGTGCTGCTGGGCGCGAGGATCCTGCTCGAGCGGCGGTCGCGGTCCGCCCAGCCCGCGAACGCGCCGACCGGCCGCGGCCTGGCCTGGGCGTACCTGTCGACGCTCGGCCTGACGATCACCAACCCCGCCACGATCGTCTCGTTCGCCGCCCTGGCGGCGACCCTGGGGCTGGGCACGGGCGGCTCGTTGGCACGGCCTTCCTTCGTGGTGGTTGGGGGGGTGCTGCTGGGCTCGGCGGCGTGGTGGGTCGTGCTCGTGGTCGCGGCGTCGGCGTTGCGCGCACGATTGACGCCGGCGGTCGTCGGGTGGATCGGCACCGTCAGCGGCCTGGCGATCGCCGCGCTCGGAATTTTGGCCGTGCTTTCGGCCTTTTCAGGTTAGGGAGATGGGGACCGAGACCAGGCGCGTCCGGACGGTGACCTGGGACGACCCGTTCGTCGTCATGCAGAACGCCCCGGGCAAGACCGGTCTCGAGATCCTGCGCGAGATGTTCGAGGGCCGGCTGCCGCCGCCGCCGATTGCCAACCTGATGGGCTTCACCGGCGTCAGCGCCGACGAAGGCAGAGTGGTCTTCGAGGGCGAGCCGGGGGAGTACCTGTACAACCCGATCGGCGTCGTCCACGGCGGGTTTGCGATGACCCTGCTCGACTCTGCGATGGGCTGCGCGGTCCACTCCACGCTCGACGTCGGCGAGCGCTACACGACGCTCGAGGTGAAGACCAATTTCGTCCGCCCGATCACTGTGGACACGGGCCGCGTCCGCTGCGAGGGCTCGGTGCTGCATCGCGGCGGCAGCGTCGCGACCGCGGAGGGAAAGGTGTTCGCGATCGGCAGCGGGAAGTTGCTGGCGCATGGAACGACCACATGCCTGATCGCCAGATCCGCGTAGTCGACGTCTTCACCGACAAGCCGCTGGCGGGCAACCAGCTCGCGGTGGTGCTCGACGCGGGCCGCTGGGCGCGTTCGCCGTCAAGTACGGTCTGGTCGAGCGCGCGCCGAAGGTCTCGATCGTCAGCGAGCAGGGGACGCAGAAGGGCCGTCAGAGCTACGTTCACATCTCGCTCGAGTACGGTGAATCGCGCGACATTCCCGAGCGCATCGACGTCGGCGGCGGGGTGATGCCGGTGCTCAGCGGCACGCTGTCAGACTTCGAGTAAGTGGTCGTCGACAGCTACAGGTTCCTGCCGCGCAGCTTCCGTCCTTTCTATGAGGGGCGCGGCCCGTTTCCTGGCGAAGAGGAGCACGTGTGGGCGCCGTTTGCGAAAAGGCTCGCCGATTCGAAGATCGCGCTGCTGTCGTCGGCGGGGCTTTACCTCGAAAGCAGCCAGCCCGCGTTTGATCTCGACCGCGAGCGCGCGGAGCCGGATTGGGGCGATCCCTCGTGGAGGGCGATTCCCGCGGTCAGGGAAGGCTCGCTCGGGGTCGCGCATCTGCACATCAGCGACACAGACTTGCTCGCCGACCCCGAGATCGCGCTCCCTGCGCGCCTTCTGTCGCAGCTCGCCTCGGAAGGCGTGGTCGGCGCCGCGGCCGAGAACCACGTCGCGGTGATGGGCTACCAGGACCGGCGCCTTGTCGACTGGCGCGAGACCACCGCACCCGCGATCGTGTCCTTTCTGCGTGAGCAGCAGGTCGACGGGCTCCTGCTTGCACCCGCTTGACCCGACTGCTGCAGCAACGTGCCCGTGCTGGCACGGTGGATCGAGGCGGGGGGAATGCCGACCGTGACCGTGACGATGATGCCGGCGGTGGCGGAGGAGCGGCGGGCGCCACGGATCGTCGGGGTCGAGTTTCCGTTCGGGCACTCGTTCGGGATGCCAGGCGACCGCGTGATGCAGCGGCGGGTTCTGGACCTGGCGCTGCGAGTGCTGGCGGGCGCGTCGGCGTTCGGGACCCGTGTGGATCTCGACCTCGAGTGGCCCGTGCCGCTGCGCGAGGCATACCGCGCATGGCAGCCCAAGGAGCCGAGCCCGATCGTCAAGAAGATGCTGGAGGTGCGAAGAGCCGGAGGTGTTTGACCGCTGAGCTGCTTCATCTGTGCCACTTGCGGCACGCAGTTCGCGCCGAGCCCGTCCCCGCCTGAACACTGCCCGATCTGTGAGGACGAGCGGCAGTACGTCGGCTGGTCCGGGCAGCGATGGACGACTCTCGACGGGCTGCGCGAGAAGCACACGAACAAGATCCACGGCGACCTCGGCCTGACCGGCATCGGCACCGAGCCCTCATTCGCGATCGGGCAGCGCGCGCTGCTGGTCCGGTCGCCGCGGGGCAACGTGCTGTGGGACTGCATCACCCTGATCGACGACGCGACGGTGTCGGAGGTGCGCGAGCTCGGCGGCATCCGCGCCATCGCCATCTCGCACCCGCACTACTACTCAAGCCTGGTGGAGTGGAGTCACGCCTTCGACGCGGCGGTGTATCTGCACGAGGCCGACCGGCAGTGGGTCATGCGCGACGACCCGAGCATCGAGTTCTGGAGCGGTGAGACCAAACCGCTGTGGGACGGGATGACGCTGATCCGCTGTGGCGGCCACTTCGAGGGAGGAACCGTTCTTCACGTGTCGGGCGCCAACGCCCTGCTCGCGGGAGACATCCTCCAGGTGGCGCAGGACCGCGACTGGGTGAGCTTCATGTACAGCTACCCGAACTACATCCCGCTATCCGCGGCGAAGGTGGACAGGATCGTCGCCGCGGTCGCGCCGTACGACTTCGACCGCATCTACGGCGCCTGGTGGGATCGCAACGTGCGGTCGGGCGGGAAGGACGCGGTGCGCCGGTCGGCCGAGCGCTACAAGCGCGCGATGTAGTCGCCCGCAGGGCGACGGAGGCGCGCCATGTAGTCCTCCCCATTCATGGGGAGGTGTCGCCCGCAGGGCGACGGAGGGGCCGGCACCTGAAGCCGATCCGCTCCCGTTCCAGGAGCTCGGCGTAGACCCGGCCGGCTACTTCGGTGAGGTCGTCATCGATGTCGGAGACATTCACGCGGACGACGCGGTAGCCCAACGACTCGAGCCACACCTGTCTTCGGACATCGTGCTCCCACTGACTGCCATCGTCGTGGGCCGGACCGTTGACCTCGACGATCAGCCGAGCCGCAGGGCAGTAGAAGTCGACGAAGTACGGTCCGATGGGGTGTTGGCGGCGAAACTTCCATCCGTCGAGCTGGCGACCTTTCAAACAGGCCCACACGCGGACCTCGGTGTGGCCCATCGTCTTGCGCATCCGTCGTGAGGTCAGCGTTCTGACTGGTGTCACGCGGCGACGATCGCACGCCGACACCGGGAATCCAACTCAGGCTGTTAAGCCCCTCCGGCGGCTACGCCGCCACCTCCCCGCAAAGCGGGGAGGACTACGTCACTTGGCGGGGTCGAGCTTGATCGACGCTGAGTTGATGCAGTAGCGCAGCCCGGTCGGCGCCGGCCCGTCGTCGAAGACGTGGCCCAGGTGCCCGCCGCAGCTGGCGCAGGTGACCTCGGTCCGGTCCATGAAGAGCGAGTTGTCGACCGTCTCCTCGATCGGCGCCCCCTCGGCCGGCGCATAAAAGCTCGGCCAGCCGCAGTGGGCGTCGAACTTCGTCTCCGACTCGAAGAGCCTGGCGCCGCAGCCGGCGCACAGGTAGACGCCAGGCGTGCTGGTGTCCCAGTACTCGCCCGTGAAGGGCCGCTCGGTGCCCTTCTCGCGGAGGACGTGGAACTGCACGGGGGTGAGGTCTCGCTTCCACTCGGTCTCCGTCTTCTTCATCGCCTCTAACTTTGCCCGGTTCTCGCAGGCGCCAAACTAGAGGCGATGGACCGGCACTCCGAGTCGCGGCTCAGGAAAGAGATCGTGATCTGGTTCGTCACCGCCGGCTCTGACGGCAAGCCGCAGGCCGTGCCGGTCTGGTTCCTCTTCGACGGCCGGTCGTTCCTCATCTACGCCCGCGACGGGGTCAAGGTGCGCGACGTCCAGGCCAATCCAAAGGTCGAGCTCCACCTGAACAGCGACGAGGTCGGCGACGACCTGGTGCGCGTTTCCGGCGAGGCAAAGATCGAGACGCGGAGTCCGAAAAAGCTGCCGGACGCGTACGCGCGCAAATATGGAGGGCAGATCAAGCGCCTCGGCGCGACGCCGCAGAGCTTCCTCGAGACGTATCACAACGCGATCCGGGTCCGGAGGCTTCGCTTCCGCTGATGACCTATCCGCTTCGCTTCGGCATCAAAGCATCGGGCCAGTGGATCACGGTCGAGCAGCTGCGAAGGGTGTGGAGGATCGCCGACGACAGTGGGTTCGATCACGTGTGGGATTTCGACCACCTGGCCACGATCGGGGGCAAGGGTCCCGACGGCCCCATCTACGAGGGCTGGGCGCTGCAGGCCGCGATGGCCGAGGCGACCAAACGGGTGCGCATCGGCTGCCTGGTGACCGGCAACACCTACCGGCACCCGGTCGTGCTTGCCAAGCTCGCGGTCACGGTCGACCACCTGTCGGGCGGCCGGCTCGAGTTCGGCATCGGGGCCGCGTGGGCGGAGATCGAGCACGAGATGTACGGCATCGAGGGCCTCGACCACCGCGTCGGCAGGCTGAGCGAGTCGCTGCAGGTCATCAAGTCGCTGTTCACGGAGGAGCGGACGAACTTCGACGGTCGCTACTACCACTTCAAGGACGCGATCGCCAACCCCAAGCCAATCCAGAAGCCACACCCGCCGATCTGGATCGGCGCCCAGGGCGACACCACCCTCCGCCTGGCGGCGCGCCACGCCGACGTCTGGAACATCTCGGGCGGCGACCCGGAGGCCGTCAAAGAGGTCATCAAGAAGTTCGAGGACGCCTGCGGTGCCGTCGGCCGCGACCCGACCGAGGTGCGCAGGTCGCTGCAGTTCGATTGGGAGAGCTCGGACAAGAACGAGCTCATCGAACTGTGCGCCAGGTATTACGAGCTCGGCGTGACCGAGCAGGTCCTGTACGTCCGCGGCGACGATCCCATCCGCCAGGCGGAGAGGATCGCCGAGGTGCTACCGGAGCTTCGCCGCCTCGAGGGCGTGCGCGCCTAGCTTCCAGCTGACCTCCCACAGCCGCGTGGCCGCGGCGTCGTCCAGGGCGAGCTTGCTGGGAGGTGCCTCCTTCTTGCCTCTGAAGTAGGCGCCGGTGGTGGTCGCGTCGAGCGCGTGCGCCACGGCCTCGGCGCCGACATCCGGCGGGCGGCGGATGGGGAGGGCGAGGGCGAGGAACACCTTGAACGCGCCTGTGGCCTCTCGTCCGAGGTCGGTGCGCAGAAAGCCAGGGCTGAGGCAGTTGACCAGCAAGCCGCGGTCGCGCGTGCGGCGCGCCAGCTCGCGCGTGAACAGGATGTTGTAGAGCTTGGTCAGGCTGTACTGCTCGAGCTGCCGGAAGCGGCGCTCACCCTGGAGGTCGTCCCATGGGATTGCCCTGACGAAACGGTGCTGTTCCGACGCGACGGTGATGATCTTCTTCGGAAGGAGGAGATTCGAGAGCACGAACGGGGCCATGTGGTTGACGGCGAAGGTCGTCTCCAGGCCATCCTCGGTGAGCTCGCATCGCGCCTTCGAGACGCCGGCGTTGTTGATGAGCGCGTCGACCGAGCCCACCTCTTCGGCGACACGTCGCATCTCGGACAGGCGCGAGAGGTCGGCGACCAATGTGGCGCTGTGGTCGCGTCCCACTACCACGACGTCGTGGCCGGCGCCCCCGAGGCGTGCGGCGATCGCCTTCCCCAGTCCCCGCGTCCCGCCTGTAACCATGATCATCATGAATCATGATGATAGTAACATATGAGGATCATGGAAGAGCCGAAGGAGCTGCTCGAGAGCACCGGCTACCTGCTCGCCCGGCTCGGCTCGCAGTCACGAAGGCGGTTTGTGGAGGCGCTCGCACGCGAGGAGCTGACGCTTGCCGCCTACAGCGTGGTCATGCTCCTGGGCGTCGAGCAAGGGGTCACCCAGCGCCGGCTCGGCCATGTCCTCGGCATCGATCCTCGCAACCTCACTCCCATACTTGACGACCTGGAGGACCGGCGCTGGATCACGCGAGGCACGCACATGTATGACCGCCGGCGCAACGCGGTGATGCTGACCGACTACGGGCGGGCAAAGATGACCAAGCTGGCCAGGGTTGGCGAGCGGGTCGAGGACGACTTCCTACGTCCGCTCAGCGCCCGCCAGCAAAAGCAGCTCCACTTGCTCCTCAAAAGGTTGTTGACAGGAAATATGTCGCAACAGTAATATATCCAGAGTGGCAGCAGCTGATGTGTTCCAGATCCTCGCCGACCCGACCCGCCGGCGTATCGTCGAAGAGTTGAAGCGCGGCGAGCGCTCGGTCGGCGAGCTCGTCGAGGTGGTGGAAATCGGGCAACCGGGCGTGTCCCGGGCGCTGGCGATCCTGGAAGATGCGCAGTTCGTGGTCGTCCGTCCCGAGGGCCGGCGGCGCCTGTACTCGCTGCGGCCGCAGCCGTTCCGCGAGCTCTCGGAGTTCGTCACCGCGTACCGGGCGATCTGGGAGCCGAGGCTGGACAGGTTGGGCGCCGAGCTGGAACGCCGGCGCAAGAACAAGGACAACAAGGAGAAGAAGCGATGACCGACACAGTCCGACCCTGCATCACGTTCAAGGACCGCGCCGAAGAGGCGGTTAAGTTCTATGTCTCGCTGTTCCCGAACTCGAAGATCACCAACCTCACGCGCGCCGAGGCCGACGGCGGCCCCATCCGGAAGGGCAAGCTGCTGGCCGCGATTTTCGAGCTCGACGGCCGCGAATTCCGCGCGTTCGACGGCGGTGAGAGCTTCACCTTCTCGGAGGGCATCTCGCTCGACGTCACCTGCAAGACCCAAGAGGAGATCGACCGCTACTGGTCGAAGCTCACCTCGGGTGGCGGCGAAGAAGGTCCGTGCGGATGGCTGAAGGACCGGTTCGGGGTCTCGTGGCAGATCGTCCCCGAGCAGCTCGGGCAGATGCTGAGCGATCCGCGCTCGGGCAACGCCGAGGCGTGCATGAACGCGATGTTGAAGATGAAGAAGCTCGACATAGCGACGCTCGAGAAGGCTTACAAGGGCTCGCCCGTCGCGTGAAGACGCGCCCACGTCCAAAGCTCACTCTCGAGCGCACGTACGACGCCACGCCCGAAGAGATCTGGGAGCTGTGGACGTCCAGGGACGGGATCGAAGCGCTGGTGCCCCCGGACGGGTTCAAGGTCGAGGTCAGCAAGCTCGACCTCCGTCCGGGCGGCGACCTGATCTACGTCATGACAGCCGTCGCACGGGAGCATGTCGAATACATGACGAAGGCCGGCCTGAGCCTGGTCACCGAGCTGCACGTCGTCTTCGTCGAGGTCGACCCGCCGCGAAGGCTGGTCACGCGCGACCTCGCCGACTTCATTCCCGGCGTGGAGCCCTACGAGGTCGAAACCGTGCTCGAGCTGAGTGCCGTCGAGGGCGGCACGCGGCTGGTGCTCTCCTTCGACGCCATGCACGACGAGCGGTGGACCGAGAACGCAAGGCTGGGCCGCGAGCAGGAGCTGCGCAAGCTCGGCGAATTGCTGGCTAAGCGAGAATGAGCTATCCACTCTTGAGGAGGTAGCTCATGGCCGACAGCGTGTATCGCGTGACCGAGTTGATTGGAACGAGCAGCCAGTCCTGGGAAGCGGCCGCCAAGATCGCCATCGAAACCGCGGCCAAGACCTTGCGCGACCTCCGCGTCGCCGAGGTGGTCGAGCAGGACATGACGATCGAGAACGGGAAGGTGACGAGCTACCGGGTGAAGCTCAACGTCTCCTTCAAGTACGTGCCAGAGAAGTGATCTAGCCCCTCACCCCGTCCCTGCGCGCGGAGCGCGGTTAGGACGGCGCGCAGCAGCGCGCTTCGCCCATTGATTGCTCCCCTGAGGGGAGAGGGGGATTAGGGCGCTGTCGCCGCTTGCAGCTGGCAGCCGGCCGCCCTCATCTCCTCCAGGGCCTGCTGGCCGGTGGCCTCGTTGACCGCCGCGCACAGGTTGACCAGGACACGCACCTGGAACTGGTTCGTCCGTGCGTCCAGCGCGCTCGCCCGCACGCAGTAGTCGGTGGCGATGCCGCAGACGTCGATGTGGTCGACGCGCTGCTCCTTGAGCACGTCGAGCAGCCCGTGGCCGCGTTTGTCCAGGCCGTCGAAGGCCGAGTAGGCGGCGGCGTTGCGGCCCTTGGTGACCACCTCCTGGATGTACTTCTCGCGCACCAGGTTCTGGATCGTGGGCACGAAGGCCGCGCCGGGCGTGCCGGCCATGCAGTGCGGCGGCCAGGTGTTGACGAAGTCGGGGTGGTCGGAGATGTGGTCGGGGGCGCTTTCGTGGTAGTCGCGTGAGGCGACGACGAACTGGTACTCACTCTTGAAGTGGCGCACGTGGCGGGCGATCATCGCCGCCACCATGAGACCGCCGGCGACGCCGAGGCTTCCACCCTCGACGAAGTCCGCCTGGACGTCCACCACGAGAAGGGCGTTTCTCATTCGTACTTAAACTGGGCGATAGATGGCCTCCGTGATAGTAGCGGGCGCGCGCACGCCGTTTGGCAAGTTCGGCGGTGGCCAGGGCGACGCGCTGATCGTCCCCCGCCCGTAGATGCCCGAGAAAAAGACAGCTCCCCACGGTTCATGGGCTTCGCCCATCACGCCGGAGATGCTCCTCACGGGCACCGTCCAGATGCGCAACCAGATGGTCCGCTGGGATGGCGCCGACCTCTTCTGGTCAGAGCTCCGGCCTTACGAAGGCGGCCGCATCGTCATCTGCAAGCGGGCCGCCGACGGCACCATCAGCGACGTTACCCCGCAGGGCTTCAACGCGCGCAGCCGGGTGCACGAGTACGGCGGCGGCCACTACGCGGTGAAGGACGGGACCCTCTTCTTCACCAACTACGCGGACCAGCGCCTCTACCGGCAGGACGCGGGCAAGCCGCCGCGGCCGATCACGCCTGAAGGCGACGTCCGCCACGCCGACATGGTCATCGACGAGGCGCTCGCCCGCGTCATCGCGGTGCGCGAGGACCACACGGGCGGCGGCGAGGCTGTCAACGCGATCGTCTCCATCGACGCTGAGGGCAAGCGCGACACCATCACCCTCGCGGAAGGCAACGACTTTTACTCCTCGCCCAAGCTCAGCGACGATGGCGGGCGCCTCGCCTGGCAGACCTGGAACCACCCGCACATGCCGTGGGACTCGAGCGAGGTCTGGATCGGCGAGGTCGACAGCGATGGCAATCTGGCGTCCAAACGCAGAATCGCCGGCGGCCCTGACGAGTCCGTGCTTCAGCCGGAGTGGTCACCCTCGGGCGAGCTCTACTTCATCTCCGACCGCTCCGACTGGTGGAACCTCTACCGCGCGCGCGGTGACGGCGACGAGCCTGTGTGCCGGCGCGCCGCCGAGTTCGCCGCGCCGCAGTGGGTCTTCGGCCAGCGCTGGTACGCCTTCAACGGCCCGGACGAGATCATCTGCCTTTACTCCGACAACGCTGGCGGCAAGCTCGGCCGCATCGACCTGAACGGCGGCAGGCTCGACCAGATTGAGCTCTTCTACACCTCCCTCGCGAACCTGCAGGTGTCGGGCGGCAAGGCCGCGATGTACGCGAGCTCCGCGACCCTGTCGGAGCGGGTTCTCACCGTCGACCTGAAGACCGGCGGCGAGCAGGTCGTGAAGACCGCCAACCCGTCGCATGTCGAGTCGGGCTACTTCAGCGTGCCGCGGCCGATCGACTTTCCGACCGAGGGCGGCAAGACGGCGCATGCGTTCTACTACGCGCCGCGGAACCTCGACCATGACGCGCCCGTCGGTGAGCGGCCGCCGCTCATCGTCCACGTCCACGGCGGTCCGACATCAAGCGGTGGGCCCAACTATCCATTCGAATACCAGTACTGGACCAGCCGCGGGTTGGCGTTCGTCGACGTGAACTACGGCGGCTCCGCGGGTTACGGCCGCGCCTACCGGCAGCGCCTCAAGGGCAACTGGGGCGTGGTCGACGTCGACGACTGCATCAACGCCGCCCGCTACCTCGCGGAGAAGGGAATGGTCGACCCCGACCGCATCTCGATCACGGGCGGCTCCGCGGGCGGCTTTACCGTCCTTCTTTCGCTGACCCGGCGCGACTTTTACGACGCGGGCGCGAGCCATTACGGCATCGGCAACCTGGAGCTCTTCGACGGCACGACTCATAAGTTCGAGTCGCGCTACGACGCGTGGCTCATCGGCCCGTATCCCGAACGCCGCGACCTGTATCGAGAGCGCTCCGCCGTCCACTTCGCCGACAACCTCGGCGCGCCGGTGGTGCTGTTCCAGGGACTCGAGGACGTGATCGTCCCGCCGAACCAGGCCGAGACCTTCGTCGAGGCGTGCAAGAAGAAGAATCTGCCCTACGCCTACGTGGCTTTCGAGGGCGAGCAGCACGGCTGGCGCAAGGCCTCGACCATCAAGCGCGCCCTCGAAGGTGAGCTCTACTTCCTCTCCCGGATCTTCGGATTCGAGGCGGCGGACGACATCCAGCCGCTGGAGATCGAGAACTTCCCGACGGCGCCCTCGCCTGGTGTCGGCGAGAGGATTTGAACCTCCACGCCCTTTCGGGCACCAGCTCCTAAAGCTGGCGCGTCTGCCATTCCGCCACGCCGACGCCTGATTCTGGCAACGATAGGCGATGGCGCGGGAGCCACGGGACACGCGCTGTGGCCTAAAGTCTAGGTTTCGTGGGACAGGAACCTCCCCAAGCCCTGAACGGCCAGAACGGCTCCAGGCCCAAATCTGAGAACGGCAACGGCCATCGCAAGGTAGGCGGCTACCGCCTCCTGCGCGAGCTCGACACCGACAGCCTGGGCTCCGTCTACGAGGCCGAGCACTCGCGCCTGCACCGGCGTGTGGCCCTGCGCACCATCGGCACGGGCGTCGCGCGCGACGTCAGCTTCTCGCGCCGCTTCCTCCTCGAGCTCCGCTCGTACACAGCCCTCGAGCACGAGGCCATCCCCAAGCTCTACGAGCTTGCGTACGACGGCGACTCGCCATACCTGGTGACCGAGCTCGTGCCGGGCACCACGTTCGACACGCTGATGGGCGACGAGCAGCGCTACGAGCCGATGGGCATCGTCGAGCTCATGCGTCCCATCGCAAGCGCGCTCGACTACGCACACTCGCGCGCGACGGTGCACCGCGACGTCAAGCCCGCGAACATCCTGCTCGCCGAGGACGGGCGCACGCTGCTCACGGGATTCGGCCTGGGCACGGTCGCGTCCTTCAACACCGGTCCGGGCGCGAGCGGCGCTGTGGCGCCCGACTACGTGGCGCCGGAGCGGCTCGTGGGTCACGAGGTCGACGGCCGCGCCGACGTGTACTCGCTTGCCGCGGTCATCTTCGAGGCCACGACCGGCCGCCGGCCTTTCTCCTCGAAGAGCTGGATCGAAACCCTGAGCCGCCGGCTGTACGAGCCGCCGCCCAACGTGCGCGAGGTCGTGCCCGACCTGCCGGCTGCGTTCGCGGCCGTCCTGCAGGAGGCGATGGACCGCGACCCCGCGCGCCGCCCCTCGACCGCGGGCGAGATGCTCGACAAGCTCGAGGCGGCGATCACGTCACGCAACGTGAAGGTTGGCGCCAACGGCTCTGCGCCAGGGCGAGCCCGGCGCGCCGTGCGGAGATTGCTCGGCCGCTAGGACCTACGAAGTAACGTGGCCGTCGACCATCATCACCGCGTTGCAGGTGAAGAGACGGTCGACGATGAACCCGGGGTTCACGTTGTTCGGGTTCTGCCCGATCACGGCGGCGATCTGGTCCACGACCTGCTGCGCGGGCACGTTCATGCCGAAGATGGTCCCGCCGGTCGGCATGATCTGGAAGGCGCCGTTGTACGCGGTCAGCACGGCCGAACCGCTCCAGGAGAAGCCGTTGTAGGTGCCCTGCGCGCTGATGACCGCGCCTGAGATCGTGTTCGCGCTGATCGTCAGGCTGAGGTTGGAGACACCCGACGAGCCCGACTGCTGCACCGCGGTCACCAGGTCCTGCGCCGTGTAGCCGCGGTGGATGGCGCCGAACTGCTGGATGTCAGCGCTCTTGCAGTCCTCGACCGATGCGACGGCGATGAACGGTTCCTCGCCGTTCGTGCCAAGACCGCTGATGCCGTCGACGTAGATCGTGTAAATGCCGGGCGGCGCGTTGTGGATGACGACGACGATGGGCGACTTGCCGGTGCCGAAGTACTGCTGCCCGTCGGGCCCCTTGACGGTCAGCTTCATGGCGCTCCCCGGATAACCGAGCGAGGCCTTGAGCAGGTTGCCTCCCGCGTAGCTGTACGTGTACGTCTGGCGCTCGCCGTTGTGCAGGGGCGCGCCGACGAAGTCCTGCTCGGTGCCCGGCGTCGTGTCCGCCTCGACGGCGTTGGACGCGTCCAGGGCTGGGCCGAAGGGATCCTGGGGATCGGGGACGATGGGACCGGGTTGCCCGATCGTCCCGTCGGGGGCGACTGTGACCTGCTGGTTGGCGTGCAGCGTGATGCGGCCCTTGCTCGAGGTCAGGATCAGCGTGCCCTCGAACAGCTTGACGATCATCGTCCCGTCGGTCTTGATGTAGATCTCGAACTTGGTCCCGCGCACGCTCGCGGTCGCGCTCTTGCCATGGACGTCGAAGGTCGCGCCCGAGACGAGGTGCTGCACGTTGGTGAACGTGCGGCCGACCTGCTGCGTCAGGGAGACGTCGTGCATGCTTCCGTTCTTGGTGAAGTGCGCCGAGTCGAGCTTGATCTGCGTGTCGCTGGCCAGGCGCGTGATCGTGCCGTCGGGCAGGGTGATCGAAGCGCGACCCCTGGTGTCGGTCTTGACCGAGTCGCCCGGCTGGATGACGGTGCCGGTCGACGCGGGGGTGAAGTCGGTGCCGTTGTGTGAGGTCGAGGCGCTGGGCTGGTAGACGGTCAGTGCGGCCGAGGCGCTGACCTGGGCCTGGGCGGCGATGTTCAGCCAGACCACGCCGCCGACGATGAGCACGATCAAGAGCCCGAGGGCGATCAGCAGACGGCGCCCACCACGTCGCCTTGGCTGCGGTTTGGCGGCTACCGTGGCCATGTTGCCGGGGAAAGATAGCTCATTGGAAGCCGGTTTCCGGGGGCTTTACCGATGGCCCTCGACGACCATGATGTCGTCCCCGCCGGCGGCGCACGAGTAGACCCGGTCGACGGTGAAGTCCTGGGGAATGGCGCTGATCGAGGCCGCCCCCCCCGAGCCCAGGTACTTCAGGACCTGGGTGGTCACGTTCACGCCCCGGACGGTGACCTGGGTGATCACGGCGCCCAGGTTCGGCGAGGCGGCGTAGAAGACGATCGTCCACGAGATCGGCGTCCCGCCGAGGTTCGAGTAGTAGTACAGGCGGGCCGA
>WNGH01001561.1_pt1 | contig 22724 bp, 17 predicted proteins | sample 5400631 | NCBI WGS metagenome assembly WNGH01 (sample SAMN13153373, study PRJNA577476) | soil metagenome | isolation source: 115 cm soil or saprolite under Garry oak tree replicate 1 | place: USA:California | collected 2016-06-15
CGTGGTGGCTCCCGCCGGCACCGGCACAACGATGCTCGTCGCGCTCCAGGTTGTCGGCGTCGCGGACGTCCCGTTGAAAGCGACGGCGCTCGTTCCCTGCGCTGCGCCAAAGTTCGTACCGGTGATCGTTACTGGCGTGCCTACCAATCCGGACACCGGATTCAGGCTCGTGATGCTCGGTGCAGGAGTTGCGTTATTCACGTTGACGCTAATTCCGCTACTCGTGGCTGTATTGCCAGAGGTGTCTGTCGCCATCGCCGTCAGGATGTGATTCCCATCGAGCAAAGTCCCGGTGTTTAGTGAGTAGCTATAAGAAGCAGAGGAAATCGCCGATCCAACATCGGCAGTGTCCACCTTGAACTGCACACTCGCGACAGCGACGTCGTCGGTGGCGGTCGCCGTCAGGTTTACCGTCCCAGAAAGCGTTGCGTTGGCAACGGGAAAAGTAATCGAAACCGTTGGGGGCGTCGTGTCACGGGGCGTCGGACAAGCTAAGTCACCACTGACTGCGGAGTTGTTCTTCGCATCGGTGGAATGGACGCGGCAGTGGTAGGTGGTTCCCGGCTTCAGACTTGGGACCGTCAGTTGATGGCTCGTGACCATCGTCGAATCAAGCGCCGTCGTGGAACCATAGCTAGTAGTTGTTCCGTACTCGACCTGGGAGCTGGCGGGCGAGTTCGTCTGCCAGTTGACCCCGACGCTCGTTGGGGTTGCAGTCCCAACAGCCACGTTCGCAATCGTAAGCGGAGGCCCACCACCGCTATTGGAAGCGGTTACCAAGCCGGAGCAGCCACTGTTGAACAGCGCGACAGCCCCAAGAAGCATGGACAGAATGATTGCAGTTGAACGCCTTCCAACAAGCCCCAGAAGGTTACGGAATTCCCCCATGATTCTCCTCAGTGCCCAAGGATAAAGCCCTGATTTCGTGGGGCGGCCGTACGGTAGTTCTTAGGGCCTTGAGACACCCTTCCCACTCTATAAAGGCTATGGAGGACCCGAAGCAGGTGCTACTGGCCAAGGGGACAATTTTGGGGCAGGGGGATTAACTGTACGAGAACAGCAGAAGAAGACTCTACAGAGTGGGGAGTTGGTCTGCGTGCGGAGAATGAGGCTGGCTCTGCGGGGGGAATGCTTGTAATTGGAAGATAAAAACTCAGTTATGGCCAGCGGCGTCGACGAGATAGAGCACGGCATCGCCGGTAAAGGGCGCGGTGAAAGACTTGGTCGATCCGCCGGTAATCGCAGCGGCGCTAGTCGTCGTTCCGGTGGCGGGGTTGAACCACTCCACATTGAGCATCCTGGTCGTCGCCGAGAGGTTCACCGTGAAGGTCCCGCCGTTCGGCGCGTACACCAAATACTCCGCTCCCGTCGCGGCGTTATCTGCCAGGCAGAAACCCGTTGACGATAGGCTGCCTTGCGGCGTGGCCTTCAGCAGAGAAACCCGTTGACGATAGGCTGCCTTGCGGCGTGGCCTTCAGCAGATCCATCTTGGCATTTACATACCCCTGCGCAAATCCCATCGCTTGCCGGAACGGGTCGTATTTCGTCATCGGTGCGGGGCAGATACCGCTCGATGGGGACGCGCATGGGTTCCGCTGCCCGGTCGTCCAAAAAACAATGTAGGGGTCCATGAAGATGAGCCCTGCAGCCCCGTTCGTTATGTTCTCCCAAATATAATCGCGAAGAAGAGCGTCATTGACCGCGCCGGTCGAGGAGTTCACGAATGCGGCAAAACCGAGCGCATGATCGGAATCATTGATGACTATCTTCCCTTGATTGTTCGTCGTCACGTTCGACGGAAATGCCCCGTTGCAGGCCGTCACTGTCGGCGCAATCCAGTCTACGTTGCTCGCGTAAAGTACAGGGTCATTGCCGCTGCAGGAAAATGCCCCAACGCCCACAAGATGCTGCAGGGGCTCGCCGGGATAGGTCGTTCCTTCCCATGTTCCGCCCGCCTCGTAGGTCTTAATGAGTCCATACATATGGGGAATCCAGAACGTCGAAGTTTCGATGGGCTGCTCCTCGGCGAGTTCGTAGACCACGTTCTGCAGGTCGTTCATGGTGTCCAGCATCTTTTTTACATAGGCATCTTCGGCGTTGCTGACGGCGTTGTTCGTCTGCATGATGAATGAGCCTTCGCCACCACTCCCAGACACGTAGCCGTCGTCCACACTGTTGATGTTGTTGACACCCGTGAGCGGGTAGCCGTCGCCGGTCGGTGAAGTTGTTCCGCAACGGTAGCCCGCCACGTTGCTTCCGTCAAAAAGCTCCATGATCGCGTAGATGCCGTTCTGCTGGAGGGTCAGCGCCTCGGCATGCATGCGGTCGAAGAACTGCTGGTTGAATTGTGTTAAATCGAATTTATTGCCGCCATCCGATGCGCCGGAGATAGTGGTGCTTCTAAGCCATGGCTGCGGTTGCAAATTCCAAGTGCCAGAGTTCCAACCGCATTCACGTGGCATGTCTTTGCGCCACAGAATCGTCGCGTTCTGCCCATCACCTTTCAGCATGCTCACGTAATTTGCGAAAGGGAACGCTGCCGGAGATGCGCTCTGGTCTGTGTCTTGAACATCGTTCCAGGTGTGCGAACCAGACAAAAACACCCCATTCCCACCCGGGTCCACAAAGTACCGCGTATTCACCGTGCTCTTCTTCAGCGGACCCATCGACGTACTCGTCGTATTCGAAACCGTGATCGTTACCGCCGAGCTTGTGCCTTTGTTCCCGCTGGGGTCCTGCGCGACGGCCGTCAATGTGTGCGTCGCATTGGAAAGTGCGGTGGTGTCCAGCGAGATCGAATACGGCGCTGTCGTCAGTTGTGCTCCCGTGTTCGCGCCATCCACCAGGAATTGCACGAAGGAAACCGCGCTGTCCGAGTCCGTCGCTGTTGCTGTCAGCGTGATCGTTGCTGATACCGTCGCTCCATTTGCAGGGGCCGTGATGGTCACCACCGGAGCTGTGGTGTCCGGAACGACCGTGAAGCTCACGCCGTTGCTAGCCACCCCGCCCACGGTCACTACCACGCTGCCCGTGGTCGCTCCCGCTGGGACCGGGACACTGATGCTCGTCGCGCTCCAACTTGTCGGCGTGGCGCTCGTGCCGTTGAAAGTGACCGTGCTTGTTCCCTGCGTTGCCCCGAAGTATGCCCCCGTGATGGTCACGGGTGTACCAGCTGCTCCAGACGTCGGGCTGAGACTAGTGATGCTCGGTGGTGGAGGAGGGTTCCCACCCCCACTCGGGCTGTAGGCTGTGCCACAGCCGACGGCCGTCGCAGCAAGCGCAAAGACAAGCCAGGAACGCACAAATTGTCGTAGCGTGCCCGTCACGAATTTATTCTTCATCACAAATTGCACCGTGCCAGACATAATCTGAGATCAGAACCGGCAGCTTGGCAAGGGTTCCAAACTGCGCCTAACTCCGACTGGGAACCCTTTAATAATAACTCCAATGCCGCCGAGCCGCACTATCGCGCGGCATTTTTGGGTGGGCCCTCCGCGCGTGAATGCTCAATGCTGTGAGAGCGCGGACTCGGTTATCTTTTGGTTTTCGGCATCAGAGGCACTTGATTGAACCCTTTCCAGCCAAATCTCGCGCCAATATGGGTAGATGCTCCTGGGACAAAACATGCGGCAATTGCTGTAGAGAGCCTGACACACGACCGATTCTAAGATGATGCAGGGGTTCTTCATTTCCTGCATCCGTCCTGTCTTCTCATTAATGATTTTAGTCACGCGCTTGAGAACTCGGTAGGTCCCACCGCAGTACGGAACCAATTCGGCATCCCAAGTCATGCCCCGGTTCATGTTGTTTGTAGCGAGGGTCTTGAGGATTTGCTCGTGCGACTTCACGCGCACGACTTCACCCGGTTGCAAATTGAGAGTTGCAGTGGGTGTTGCCTGTCCCTCGGGTATAGTTCCTGCGTTCCTGGGAAAGAGAGTTCCATGCCAGAGAGGATGGAAGGTGTTGTAGAACCAACGCATTGCAGACCCCAGTCCGATACCGGCCTGGCTGAGGTTGTAATACATCGAGTAGACAAAGCCACACAGAAGATGCCAGAGGTCGACGTTGCCCGACCAGTAGTCCTCGACGTATTGACGAATATCCCACCAAGCGAGGTTAGTGGTGGCGTACGGCAGCTGCGTGGCCTGGCATTTGTATACGGGGGCCCCGCCATCCGCGCCGGGCGCCAGTGCGCGCGCCCAGATGGCGGATTCGGTGCATCCCGGCGCTGACGGGAGACGGCTATTCCCAGAAGGGGCCTCGAGGCGCGGGGCAGGATCGATGGTTGAATCGGGGCCGACAGGCTTCAGCCATTCCTCTTTCCAGAAGATCAGGCACCCAGCCTGGCACCCGCCATGTGCTTGACCATCGCAACGCGTTTCGAGATGGACCGCCGCGTTGACACGTCGTCCGCGAACTGGAAAAACGGTATCGCAAGTTTTGTGCGCCCGTTTGTAAACCCGAAAGCGTTGGCCACAAAATGCGAACATCTCGGGCATGAAGGGCATGTTTTCCAAGCAGCCGTTTTTGTCAAGCGTCGCGAGGATTTCCTCACGGCTACGGACCTCCACCCATTCTCCAGCCTTAAGATTCAGAATCCTCAGTGGATTCGAATTGTCTTCACCCATTGACTAGCGGCTCCCCGTAAATCGATTGCCCATAATGTCTCAATACTTTAGCAGTTCGTCCCCAGCTTCTATCGCTGCTTAGCACGCCGGTTGCAAGAAACTGAGTGGAAGTCACCAGCGGAAGCAAAAGAGTGGGTCTCAAGGGAGTAGCTGCAGGTCTAGTTCGCCCTGCCGAACGCAATGTCATCTATCTTCGGCATCCCTATTTAGTGAGGACATTCCTCAGTGGTTTCTTTCACGACCACGGTTTTGGCTCGAAGATAATTTGCCATACATTCGTTAACAAAACACCCCGGATCAGTGGAAAGGTTTTGATGCATGGCCAAGTTGGGGTAGCGAGCCGGGGCCTCGAACTCCAACGCCCTGCCGTGTTGCTGTAATCGAGCAGAATTCATTCGCCACCAGGACTGCGCGGGACCGCGCACGTCTTCTACAGCCGCACGATAATTCGAAGATCCGAGAAGACATACGGCCAGTAATGTGAATACACCTATCCTTGTGCCCAGTGAAAACCGCACTTGATGTATCTCTGGTACGCCTTTGACGATAACGCAAACAAGGAGCAGCCAAAACACAAATTGAAACCACGCAATAACCCGGGCAGGAATCCAAACGCCCGAAGCCATCTCGACGAACGAAACCTCGCACAGGAGAACAAACATGGCGCAAAGACCGGCTATGCCGAGCCATTTCGCCGGCAATTCGTCAGCCGCGCGGGTTTCCTGGTCGCGTTTACATAGCAGGAATATAGAGCAGCCAGCCACCAAGATCGCGGGATCCGACAACCAGTTGAGTCCGTGATAAAAAGAATGCGCCACCCACCTGGGAAGATGAGCAATATCCCACAAATGTTTGTGTTCCTGAGCCGCCCGGATGGCATTGCCTGGAGACAACACTACGATGATCATGCTTAGGGCGGCCATACCAAGGCTCAAATACCATTGGCGGGCCGGGAGTCTCTTTACGCGCATCACGACTGCTCCAGCGAACAAGAACACGCAGAGAAAGACGCCTGCGATTTCGTGTTGCGCCGGGACAGCAATCGAAAACAGCGCGACCAGGACGAAGTACCAAATGGCGCGGCGAGGCTGACTAAGGAGGCTCACAAGAACCAGGAGAGCGCTCAAGGACAAGTTGTACTCCGTGGCGCCAGTGAGCCAGTAAAGTTGCAACTGCAGGTCGGTGAGGCTTGCTATATATGCAGCATAAAAGACGCCCGCAACAAGGAAAGATGTTGTACGAGGCAAGCGGAAAACGGTCCGAAAAAAATACCACAGCGCAGCAAGGTTTGTGACGACGACGGTAAGGAGCAGCCAGCCGTATGAGGTGGCCAGATCGACGTGGCTCATCACTATACTTTGAATAAATGTTGTGAGCCACCGCGGAGACCATTGGGTGTAGTACATCCAGGTGACGGAGAGGACGTCACGTTGCGGGATGGTGTTAAAAGAGAGTGTGGCTTTGCAGAAGTCGTCGGTCGCGGGCAGTGAGTAGAACATCAATGCAAGAAAGGGTGCGGCGAAAACCACGAGCACACACGGAACGATGAGACGTGAGACTAGGAGTGCCATTCTCGTGAGCGGCGCGATAGCGGGCCGGTGATCATTGGACATAGCTTTTGAACCCTGTTTCAAATGGAAAAGCAAATCAATAAACCGTTCCGCCGACCAGAATCAGAACGTCGCGCTCCCTCGGGCCTTCCATGGTCTCTTTGGCTTTTTTGTGTCGAACGACAGGCGATAGCTCTCAACAAACTCTCCCGCCAGCTCCCAGACTTGCACCTTGTGATAAAACCTTCGGTCCGACCGCACCGCCACCATCCAACGTAGTGCCGAGGCCATCATCGGACGAAACAGGCTTATCGGAATCCCCCAGCAACGCCTGGTATTGGGTCGAATCCCAGATCTCCGACTGTCTGAGCGGCCCTTGTCAAACCACCACTTCAGGAAATATTTTTTTTGGAGGCGATTCTCGGGAACCCAGTGATGAACAACGGCGGATGGCTCGTAACGTAATAGCTCTCCGGCGAGCAACAACCGGCAGCCGAACTCGGCATCCTCACTTTTTTGCGGCTCTTGGCTTCCAGCGCGCGGGCCCAGATCGGTTCGAAAGCCACCGTACTTTTCAAACATGATCCTCCGAAAGGCCATGTTGGCGCCAAACGGATTCTCGGAAAGCTGATGGGCCTCGTTACCACGGTCGAACAATGCCAGGGTGTCGCCCAGTGCGTAGGGGCCCTCGAGCGACAGCCAGCGAGGAGGGGGGCAGGCCCAATCCGCAGCCACGCGCCCTCCAGCGCCGGCCCATCCACTGTTGTGTAGAGCGGAAGTCAAATTCTGCAGCCAAGTTGGCCCGACCTTCACGTCGTCATCCGTGAATGCCAGGATGTCGCCCTGAGCCTCCCGAATCCCGGCGTTGAGGGCGTTCGATTTGCCTTGCTGAGGTTCAAACACGTAACGGAAGCGGCCCGCATATGGTTTGCAAAAGTTCTTCTCCACTATTTCGCGTGTCCGATCGCTAGAGTTGTTGTCCACAACCAAGACTTCCCAATCGACCCCCTTGGGGAGAGTGAGAGCGGTCATGCTGTTCAGCGCCTTTGCCAAGCTGTCGCAGCGGTTATAAGTACACAGAATGACGCTGATCTTCATTGTCCCCGCCAAGACTTCCCTTTCCTCTATCGCAGTTCCCAGAAGTCATCTTAAGCCTTCGGGTTGGAAGCACGTCTTTCCTTCTGTAGTGTCTGCGTGTTCCTTTGGAACTCCCTTACGAATGCGGCGCCATTGTGGACATCTCTGCGTTTCAGAAGTTTTTCGATTGTGTCTTTGGGATTCAGGATCGCATCACAAATCTTTGCGAGGGTTGCTCGGGCCAAACGAGCCCGACTAAAGCCGACGCCTGCATCAGTCAGTTTTCTCTTGTGATAGTCCCAAAACCTCTTGTCGCGGCCCTGCACCAGACTCCGGGCCAGGAATTCATAATATTCGGACAGTTTCCGGTCCAAGCAGACTTCGAACTCCTCCCGAGTCAGATAATCCGGACCGTGCGTAACCAGATCATGCAATCTGCCCACTATTAGAGTATTTATGTCATTCGTGAGCTCGGTGAGCGATCCGGGCCGCTCTCTTGTAAAAGTGAGGACTTGGTGGATGAAGGCAAAGTCGCAGCTCTTCAGGAGAGCGCAGCAGGTCTCTGAGTCAGCGTGCAGATTTGACTCGTTATAAAAAGGATCGCGACTCCGGACGAGGTCGGACCGGAAAAGTAAAGAATGCGGAGTGCCGAAGACGTAAAGATTCTCGAGAAAGAGTTTGCGGCAGACTTCCGTGCCGGAAATCAAACTCCCGGGGAACGGTAGCCCGGCCCACATAACCTGCCTTCCCCGAAAGCCGAATGCGCCAACGATCCCCACTGAGGGATGTTCCTCGGCGACGGCAACCATTCGTTCCAGGCACTCCGGGAAAATCCAGTCATCTGCAAACACAAACTTGCAGTATTTGCTGGCGGGGGAAATCTGACGTAATGCAACGTTATGGTTAGAGATCACACGCAAGAACTTCTCATTCTCGTAAATCCGGATACGCGGGTCTTTCGCAGCGTAACGGCGTGCGATCTCTGCGGAGGAATCCGTGCTGCAGTTATTGATTATCGTGCAATCCCAGTTTTGATAGGTCTGCCTCAGGATGCTTTCGACGCACTCCGCAAGATGCTCGGCGCCGTTGTACACAGGAGTAACAATGCTTACTAATGGCTGCGATGTTCTAAGTCCCATTTTGGTCGGCTATGCAGAAGCCAATGCATTCTCCTCGACCGACGAGCGCTTCCGCAACCCTCGAACGAGTTCCATGTAGAACGCCTTTTGTCCCATCACGTACAAGAGCACTCCAAGATAGACGCAGACAAAAAAAGTAACGCCTAGTATCAGCCTGGGCAGAGGAGGCAACAGTGGACCGCAAGAGAATTGCAGTGCGAGGTCGAGCGCCCCAGCAACGATGCCTGAAAGCAACGGCCGGCTCAGGGTCCGCATAACCTCCCGGAAGGAGACCACTGTGCCGTGGACACACCACGCAATATGCGGAACTACCCATAGCGTCATCACCGTTGAGTAAGCAAGCGCAACACCCTTAGGCCCATAAGGCAATCCCAAAACGATCCCCGTAATCACGAGAGGAGCGATGACTAGAGCGATTTTCAAACTTCGTTCAACTAGTCCAATCGAGAATAGTAGCCATGAGAAAGGATTAATCATTGCAAAGATCAAAATGGTCGGGGCCAGCAAGCGAAAAATGGGGATTGCCTCTTTCCACTTTGGTCCAAGGAGAACGAGAATCGCATCATTCGCAAAGAGCGTGCAGACAATAGTGATAGGCAGGGTCAAGGCCAAGACCAGCGAGTAGCCCTTGAGGAAGTAGCTCTTGAGACGCTGGGGATCGTCCTGCACGCGTGACAGCGCCGAAAACGCCACTCCACCAATTGACGAATTCAGATTGTCAGTCGGGATACTAGTTAACTGGTACGCCCTGCCGTAGATCCCGACCACATCCGCTCCCCAGTAACGGCCGAGGAGAACTTTCTCCATGTTGTAAGCGATGTAGACAACAAGGCCGTTCAACGTGATGGTGCCGCCAAAACGCATCATCGAACGGATGCCAGCCTCTTTGTGCGGCATCCCTGGGATCCATGCCGTGGCTATCCAGGCACAAGCAGTTGAGACCGATGGACCCGTCAGAGTCATTCCCACGAGGGCCCAATATCCATAACCACGAAATGCCATGCCAATTCCGACGGCAACGCTTAGTACCAGGGATAGAGTGTCTATCCCCGCGACGGTCGTAAAACGCATTTGGCGTTGTAGAAGCGCCCCGTGTTGCACACCTGCGGCATTGAAAAGGAATCCCGCCCCCAACATAGCGGTCACACCAAGAAGGCGAGGCTCGTGATAAAAACCGGCAATAAAGGGTGCCATGAAAAAGGTTAGAAGCGAAAGTATCGCTCCGACCACCATGTTGATCCAGAATAATGTCGAAATCTGCTCTTCGGTTACGGTTACGCGCTGGATCGCGGCCGATGAGAGCCCGAAATCATGGAATAGACTGAGTACTCCAGTGAGAGCTGTGACCATGCCTACGAGTCCGAAGTCTCTCGGCGTGAGCAGTCGTGCCAGCGCCATCACGGAACACAGGCGAAGAAGAAAATTAGCTGCTTGGGCGCAGACTTTCGCGAAACCGCCACGGATCGCTCTCTCCTTCAAATCCTTCATCAGGCAGCTATCTCCTCTACGGTGAAATCAACACTCTACGCGGTCCTTGGCAGATCCAAACATGATCCGCTTTGCTGCTGGCAGTTCATAAACTAACTTGCCATTTACGTTCTTCGCGCAAGCCAAAACAGCGCGGCCGGTCTCGTCACCTTCAATCCACCAGGAATCCCCATTCTTCACAACGTGCATCTTACTTCGAGCTCTCCACCATGCATCGACATCACGCGGGAGGGCGAACCAGACAGGCGTTTTCTCGTGTAACTCTCGCAAGTAGCCCAGCAGGCCCCTATATGCGGAAATTGCGTCGCGTTTTATAACATAGTCAGGATGAACGATGAAACTCGCTAGGCCATTTCTTTTCAGAATCAGGTCGACTTGGGCCTTCCACAAATCAATGGAACGTTCATTCAGAAGATGGAATAGCGTGTAGTCCTGAATTGTGGTGACGGGAAGTTCTAGGACATCGCCAATGAAATAAGGCATGATCGTGCAACAACCGCCACGTTGAGGATCAAGGTGTGCTACATTCGGAACCGACATATCAAAGGCAAATTCAAATGCGTTATACCATTCAAGGTTTCGGTAAAGCGCGGCAGCCCGGAATCCCTTAGCGCCATACTCGCGCCCATAGCGGTTGATGATTTTCACGCGGCGCAGGAATTCTCCTTTGTTATCGAATAGCCGGCCGTCGTGATTCAAGTCTTGAATTCCGACCTCAAATCCACGACTACGGATTGATTCAAGAAAATTTGGAGAAACCGCATAACGTTTCTCCGGGACGATCTGGAAGGCCGCTTTGATACCAAAACAATCGTCAACCTCCATCATGTCCATGCAGTGATCTCTGCCCGCCTCGGTTTCGACATCGTGCGTCATCATGAAGCAGCCGCTCGCGGCTTCGGGCCAGAACCACACGAATGGAACGCTCTCCACCCCATTGGCTTCCATCGACAACAACAAGAGTCTGTCGCAGATGTTCTCAACCGTCGTGTCCACGGGCCAACTGGGAAAGGACAACTTTTTCCAACCACGTGCGTGGAACTTCTGAACCTGCTTTCGCACCGGCAGGGTCGTGAGCGGCCGCAAGACGTAATAAAGCCTCCTGAGAACGCTCCGGAAGCCGCTTCCTCTACCCCTGGCGGTTGCGTAGCGTTCCATACGAAGATTTTCGATTGTCTCCGTCGGATCGAAGGGCAACCTCAGCTTTGCATCGTCGACCTGAACGTCCCGGAGCACGTCGTAAAGAGGAGCCTTCGCCCGAGACCCGCGCGCTCCGCGACAAGAACGGCCGTAGCAGGTTGCATTCGGGCCGAACTGAAAATAACCTTCGTCGGATGATAACTGCCCGCTGAGGACGAAATTGAAGAAGCTCTCGGGACACCGATAGCGATCATTGACTGCTTGACTCAGTTTTTCCGCATTTTCCGGAACTTTGCAGGAGAACGTGGCAGACTTCCCGTCCAATTGGCACTCTTCCTTCAAGTCAACACTCAACCCGAGAAACACTTTGATGCTATTCTTCTTTCTACTCTAGACGGGGCCCCAGCGGTAGTCATTGATGCATACCAGTTTCCAAGGAAGGCGAATACATCACTGAAAAATAGAAAAGTGCGGCAATGCGGGTCAATCTGGATTTAGGATGTTTTTCATTTTGGACAAAAAATCGCCATGTCCGATGTTCGCTTCGAGAGTTCGTAGTCATTCAAGAGTTCACTCATAAACTTTGGCGTAAATCTTCGTTCCGTGTCGGGCGCCTTCTGGTCGGAACCGAGACTCAACAGCAAATCGGCGGTTCCTGCTAGGCTCGCCTCGTCTGAACGTAAACTGATTTGCACAGTCTGAAAATGGTTTGTCCTGAGCAGTTGGAGGATGTCTTTCTCGGGTATCCGGCCCGCTCTGACCAGATCTCGTACGGAATAAGGTTCGTACTCAAACGGTTTGCCGGCTTCATAGCACAAAAGAAGACTCTCACATATGGCGGGCCCCGGGCGTGCTTTCACGAATTCGACTGAGGAAAGAAACTCCTTTTCCTGCAAAGGCAGAACCCGAAGGCTGTCGCGGTCGCGACGGAGTTGTCCAGGAATGAATAACATGATGCTGATGAAAAAAAATGCAAACATGAGCGCTGGCGCCGAGTTCGAGGCGGAGGGCCGCGATTCTGAAAATGCATGGGTAATATCAGATAATGCTAATCCGCAAGCGATTACGGCGGCCGCCAAGGCATTAAAGAAAATATTCAAATCAACACCGGAACCACCGGCGAGCAGAAAACCGAGGAGGTGGCTCAAGGCAAATGCGGAGGCGAGCAAGGTACGCGAACGCAACGAGCAGATCGACCAGGCAGTTCCGATGACAAGCAGGCTCTGAAATTTTTCCGCATAGTGATGAAACTGGCTCCATGCAATCCAATATGAATAGGAACGACCGCCGCCACCCATCAAATGCGCTGGGAAATAGCGACCGTCAATCAGCAGAGTCAGGCCCGTAAGAAAACCCGCGGATAAGAGCATCGCACCCGCCCAAGTAACGAATGCTTTGCGCGACCGTAGCAGGAGATCAATTGCTACTGCCGCCGGAAATACAATCAAGTTATGCTTTGTAAATCCGGCAAAGCAAAATAGGAGCGCCGAAACGCACAACAGACGATTCGAAACTGGATTGCGAAAGTAGAAATACAGACCCGCAGTTGACAACGCCTCTCCGAGCAACTGAGGATCATACATCCCAATGCGGTTCGGCCTTAGGAGCGCAATCCCAATTTCATACAGCAAAAAGGAAAAGACAGCAATCTGCCATGAACCGCCTCCACGCCTGACGATTAGAGCCACGAAAACGCCAGCAGTAAGCAGCGAAATCAGCGACACCAAGCGGCCTACTAATGTAAAGGTGTTGGCCGTTCCCAACAATCCTATTAGGTGAAAGGAAAGTGGCGGATAAGCAGTCGCGGTCCCGAAACCTTGTGGAGGGCTGCCGTAGAGAGGGATTCCGCTGGCCACCATCGCAGCTCTGTACGCGTTCCAGCCCTCGTTGTAGTTAACTTCCACATTTGCAAAGGTACGACGCAGTGGAAACCAGAAAAGCGCAAGCATCGTCGCAGCCATGAGGCAGATCGCGGTTGTCGACAGCAATGTGCCAATTGCCGCCTCACGGTTAAGAACGTGACGGATTTTCGCTGCCCCTGACGGCTGACCCTGACCGGGGCTTGCGTTCATTGCAGCTAGCGAATTCGAAGCATCCATGAAATGTTTTCCTTCCACTCTTCCAATACTCGGTCATGTGGTTTCGGGTGCAGTAAGCGCGTAGACGATGTGCGAATAATGACGCCGCCACCGTCGGGGGAACGACCTTTCCAGGAGCGCGTAGTAGGACAGGGCCCACATCACCAGCCCTTCCAGATAGCCACTTGAGGCCTGCTGGCGTTGTTCGGCGGAGCGGGTGATACCGGGCGGAAACGGCGGCATATCGATGTAACCGACATCCACCCGGATCCCAGCCTTCTGCAGTAGAGCCTGCAAGTCGGTTAGGCGCAACCCTGAGAGTCCGCTGATGTTGGTATGGCTGGGATTGTCCCCATTGGGCGCAAACAAGGCGATCGCCCGAGCTAACTTCGCCAGGGTCGTAACATACTGCTGGCCGGCGGCAGCGCTGAGACGCTGGAGCACCTCCGAACCGAGACAAACGTCAAAACTTGGAGGCAACTCAGGCGCGCACCGGAGGTCCGACCACAACACAAATTGTGGCCGTAGCCCGGTCAGCTCGCCCATGGCCTGAGCCGCCAACAGGCTCTGACGACCCTTTTCCAGGGCTCCCGGTCGGTCGTCTGCCACAACGATCTCAGTGGCACCCAGTTCCTGGGCGATCAAAAGGAAGTCGAGGCTACTACCATACTTCTCAGGCAAACCTGCGATAAGGACACGCTGCGCGCGCGCGCGCCCGGCCAGCCATCGGCCCATTACCAGGCGCTTAGCGAAGTATTCATATGCGGTGCCGATACCCTCGCCTTCGGCAAATGCCAATCGGTAAAGAGACTTGACGGATCGAAACGGTAGCATCTATTTTAGCCCTTAAGCTCCACAATAAGATCGAAAACGCCGAACCTCCCGAATCGCAATCAGTCCTGCCGCAGAGCTAAACCACAGCATGGCGCGACTCTCGCCGGAAAATCATGCTGGGGCGTGTGGCTGGCTCGTGATATCCTTTGTAGAGTCGTGGAAACAAAGCTAGCTTACAAAAGGACTGGCCCACTCGCTGAACTAACTGCCTGAGACAAGCTCTAGCGAGTAATTCTGGAACATGCCTCTTCTGGGCCTGCAAAAATCTCAAAGATTGCGTAGATTGACCGCCGCACCGAGATTCCAGCACTCCGGCTGGCGATTCTTCCCGCAGCAGAGATTCTGTCATGAGTTCAGAGAAGAATTCACTCATGCCATGAGTGATCACGGCTTAGCAAACTCACCCATACAGTATATTGGCGCGAAGCATTTTGTTGTAGCCTCGGGTTCATGCCCAATGGTATAGCGAGAGCGCGGAACAACAAGCCATGGAGAACTCACAATGAATGAGGCTAGCCACATAGAACCAAAGAACGCGGTGAACAAAAACGTATTAGTGACCGGGCCTACGGGATTAGTGGGCGTTCAGCTAATTAGAAAATTACTCGACGAAGGTTATTGCGTTTTCGCCATTGCCCGGGATGAAAAAAAACTAATCGAGCTTCTCGGAAAAACCCCCCATGATCGGCTCGTAATTCTAAAAGGTGACTTGCTCAACGCCGCCGACCTCGAAAAACTTTCACATGACTTACAGAATCGAGTCGGCAACTTGCAAGTAGTGATCCACCTGGTGGGAGGCGGACCTCTGACTTCCAACAGGAGTTTAGCACCGCAGGTCTTCGATCTGAATTACACAACAACCGCGAATCTTGTCCGAATCCTAGAGGCTACCAATAAACTCTCAGCTGTTCCGTTATTCATATATTTCAGTAGTTTAACTGCTATGGGAATGCCAGCCACCCCTGTAGATCGGATGCGCTACGATGAAACGACAGCTTGCAATCCAGTCCTCCCGCATGGGAAAGCCAAACTAGCCACCGAGGAATTTCTAAAAGAATTGGCGACCAAGAATAAATTGAAAGCCGTAAATCTAAGGTTCCCTCAAATTTACGGTGGCGACAATGACCCTCTGATTTCCGTAATCAATCTCCTTCGAAAAGGAGTTTTTCCGGTGGTGCGCAACAAGGTCGGTAGTTTGCCGCTTATCCATCTCACGGATGCCGTTAACGCCACTTATGCTGTCATCGGGGACGCCACCGGCATCCCTGGGAACTACGCGGTATACGTGATCTGTGAAAAAAGTTACTCGTACGATTATTTAACAGACTTAGTAAAAAAGAAATATGGCCACAGCGGGACCCTAAAAATCCCATATTGGTTGTTTTACCTGGCGACACTCGCCGCTGAAGGGGGATTCAAACTACTGCGAAAACCTGAACCACTCAACAGACTAAGATTGGTATCGATGACCACAGATAGGATCATCGACTGTAGAAAATTTATCGACACATTTAATTTTAGATTCGGCCATAATCTTCAGAGCTTTGTGCTTGATCAGCTGAGTCTAAACTGAACGATGGAGCCATCTGACGTGTGAACACCCGGCGCTACCAATCAGCAAAAACAGCAGCGATGCGGCGGAGTACTATGAATCAGCTGAACCTCACTATCCAACCGCCTCCGCGCGGATCACTTTGACCGCCGGAACAATCGACCAAGTCGTGATGAAACCCGCCAAGTTACCGACCAATCCGCCCAATGCCATCACGAGCGTCATATAAACGAGGTTGTTTCGGCCAAATACGAACATGCACAATCCTTGCAAGACCAGAACCCCGAGCAGGGCATAAATAAACGCTGGCCGTTCAAGCGAGAGCGCATAATTCAGCCAGATATTCAATCCAGCGTAGAGACCAGCCGCCAGGCATGCAAGTCCGAGGATGATGCTCGGGTTGGTGTAGGCAGGGCCAAACACGGTTCTCACCAGCGCTCCAGGGTACAGGAAACAGATCGTGGCCAGAATGAATCCTGGGACCAAGACGCCAGCTAGCGCCATTAGCAAAACTGGCCGGGCATCGCGCCCGGCCGCTTGGCGCAGCTTGGCCTTGGGGAGCAGAATTATTCCCATGGCCAACGGGAAGAACAAACACACCTTCGACAGGGTGACAACCGGGCCGTAATTGCCCGCTATCGCCGAACTGAAAAAACGTTTGACGAACAGAGCGTCCAGATTCACCAACATGCCAAAGACTGCTAGTCCGAGCAGGGTATGGGCCGAGTAATGCCAGCTTACGCGACGAGCAACGACCTCGCCAGCATCGCGGAATTGGGGGCGAAGCCACATCCGGGCCAGCACCAGGGCCGCGAAACAAGCGAGCGGCAGTGCGAAAATTGCCCCGACAGCTTGGTACCCAAGCCAGATGAAACCAGCAGTAAAGAGCAATCGAAGACACGCTTGACAGGCATGCACTAATCCCAAGCGCCCAAAAGCCTGCATTCCCTGGAGTACGCCATCCGTGATCGGCCGGAGAAATAATGCCAGGATCATTGGAGTGGCCGCCCACAGCGGCCGAGAGCCGGATAACCGCAGCAGACGTCCCGAAGGGACGCTGAGAAGCGCGAGCAGCGCAGTCGCCAGCAATCCCCACTGCCAAGCCCAACGCCAAGCACGCTGCACAAAGGCTCCGAGACTCGACTGATCGGTTTTTGCGCTCAGGTCCGCCGTGTAAAAAGCCACAACATTGCGAATGGCAATCGATAGATACAGAAAAATCTGCAGGATTGCCGCAACCGAAACAAATACGCCGAACTCGACTGGCGCGAGCCATCGGCCAGCCAGAACATTCGCAACGTAGTCCAACGCTCCAGCGAGAATCATCGCTGCTGACAAAATGAGTCCGTGCCTCATGCCGACCGAGCGGATTAATGATTGCAAACTGGCTTTCACTTGGCTCCCTGCACGGCCCCACACTCCACTAAGGGCGGGCATCTACGCGTGTCACTTCACAACAGCGCCCTGACTTCTCAAATGGTGAGCCGGTTGTTCTTGAGCAATTTCTGAACTCGTTTTCGCAGTACAGCACGGTCGTAGAGCCCCGGAAAGAGGCGGTCAGCGAGATCAATACTGCGTTCCCGCCAACCAATCACCTGGGTTTTGCGTTTGCCATCGAGCAGGTTGACGATCGCCCGTGCGGTTTTGTGAACATCTGCTCCCGCATCGGCGGAAGTGGGTTCAAACCCGTACCACTCGGCTTGATGACGGAATTGGGTTTTCAGCAAACCCGGGAAGGCGCAAATGAACTCGATTTTCCTGTGGGCATATTCTATTTGGAGACATTCCAGGAAACGAGCTGTCGCCGCCTTACTGGCTGAATAATAGGCCTCGAAGGGAACGGCTCGGCGCGCGGCGATCGACAGAATGGCGGCGAATTTTCCTGCCTGGCCCTTTTTGGCCCAGTATTCGGCGGCGCCCCTGGCAGCCGTAGTGCAAGTCCAGAAATTCAACTCAAACATCTGCCGCGCGCGCTCCAGAGGGATCAAGTTCGTGTTCCCAAAAACCGCCGCTCCTGCCACGAAAATCACGCCATCGATGGAAGCCGCAGTTTCTCTCTCGATTGTCGAATAGTAGGATGACCAATCAACTGAGGTGGCATCGACGCAATAGAACTTTTGGATTCGCAACGCATCAGGCGGCTCAGTTCTGCCGAGTACAACCACTTTGTGCTCTTGATCGAGCAAGGTCTTGACCAGCGCTCCGCCGAGACCCCTGCCACCACCTACGACTAGGATCTGCTTCACCTTTGTAGGCCTTCTTGGATCACGGGTTCCAAGCTCCTTTCCGGCGAATACTGCAAGGGATCGATGCCCAGTCGCCGGAAGGTGTCAGAGGGTTCGTAGACCGTATCCAGAGCAATGACCCCTAGCACTTCGCCCCAAGTCAGCAAGTCATAGCGAGGATTCTTGGAGTGAAAGGTATGCCGCAAGAGGGTACCCATGAGAGTCAGCGGGAGTGGCAGAGTCGTGCCTTTTTGCGAAAGGTTTCGGCGAATCATCGCCTCGAGCTCACAATTCGTGATTGGCACAGGATCGGCAATCACGAACGCGCTCCCGGAAGGGAGGTCGTCTGCACTGATGATTCGCCGGACCACTTCCACAAAGAGGTTCATGTCGCACAGGTGATGGCGGGCACCCCTCGGGTACAGCCGGAGCACGATTCCCCGCTTTGCCAACTTCACCAAACTGTTTACCATGCCGTCCGTGCGCCGAGCATACAGAACTCCGGGACGGAGGAAAATCAGTCGAAAACCGGCCTCTGCCGCGGACTTCTCAAGGAACTGATCTACTTCGAACTTTGCCAGAGCGTAAGCCGGTGACGGAAAGGACTTGGGGTCGGGCGGCATATGATTTCCGAGCTTGTGCTCCGAAGACTTGCCGAACACAGCCGCGCTTGACATATGAATAAACAATGCTCCCCTTCGAATCCAGGGAATGATTGCAGAGGTGGCTCCCTGATGCGACCGCTGATAGTCCGCGTATGTTAAGCCGGGACGCAGCCGGAAACCGCCGGCATTGATGATCACATCAGCCTTCATCAAGAGATCCTTGGCGCGACTGACGTGAACATCGCCGTTCTGACAGCGACCGTAAACGAGGCGTTCGGCGTTCAAGGCTTCCGCCACGCGGCCACCGACAAATCCGTCGGCCCCTACGACGACAATAAATGGCTTAGTAGGCATATAGTCTGAGGAGAAGAAAATACTGGTGCACCCGCTCAAGTCCAAGCCGTGCGCGGAAAGCACCTGCGGGGCAATATCTGCACACCTTGGTCATTCCTTCGTTCGCTCGTAGCTCATGACCGGCCGGTAAACGCAACCGCAGCGGCGGCCTTGGGTGCATTCAGGAAGAGGAAGGCGTGGGGCTTCATCGGGATGGTAGATTTTGCCCTGGAGCAGTTGCCGCGCTGCATCACAACATTCTTGCGTCGGCTGGACAGTTACACCCACGATGGAACCCTTAGCGCGCATGCCGAGACGGTAAGCCGCTAGGGTTTTCTCGGCGTAAGCCGGGTCTTTTTCCATATCGTGTTGAAACTTATCCAGCCATTCAAAACCCATGAAAGTGTTCCTTAAGAACCACAGTTGCTGGAGCATCGCGGGAAAGATGAGCTTCGACTAGGTTACCAAGCTTGCTAGCTTTTGACCTTCTGCGCTACGATGTCCGCACAAACCGATGAAACTGAGCGTAATCTCGCCGACGTACAACGAGTTGGAAAATGTCGGCCTGCTCATTGCTGAGCTCGAGAAAATTTTGGCAGGTACCGATTACGAAATATTGATTAGCGATGACAACTCTCCGGACCTAACGTGGGCGCGAGTGGAGGAGATCGGACGGCGCAACCCACGGGTGCGAGTTTTGCGCCGAACCTCCAATCGAGGTCTTGGGCCTAGTGTCGTGGACGGTTTCAACGCCGCTACCGGCGAGGCTGTAGCCTGTATCGACGCCGACCTGCAGCACGACCCCGCAGTGCTCCCGCGAATGCTCAATCAGTTGATGAACGGCTCAAACCTGGTGGTCGCCACGCGGTACATGCCCGGTGGTGGCACAGCCAACTGGGGCATAATTCGCCGCTTCGGCTCCTGGGGCTGCACGAAGCTGGCGCAATGGCTCCTGGGAGTTAAGCTGCGAGACCCCATGTCAGGCTATTTCATGATGCTGCGCGGTGACTTCCTGAAGGTCCGTGACCGCCTGGACGCCCGGGGGTTCAAGATTCTCCTGGAGATCGCTGCCCAGATGCACCCTTGCAACCTGGGAGAAATTCCGTATACCTTCGGTCCCCGGGCTCTCGGTGAGTCTAAGCTTTCCAAGAAGATTGTTTTGGCGTATCTGTCGCAACTCTGGCGGCTGTGTCGCAAAAGTCCGCTTCCGTAGGCTTGGCTCAAGCGCTGGTTAACAGTTAAACCATATCTTGAGACTGAGTGTGCCCACGACTATCCGTCAAGAGCGAGCGCTTGGACTGAATACCTTCGCCCCTACCCTCGCCAGTGTCGGTATGTCATGCAGCATGTTGGTATACGAAGCGTTGGCCAGAGGGCAGTGACATTCCCTTGCGGCGATGCTCCGGCGTACTTCCTTGATTTTGTCGCCGAACCAAATCTCCTTGAAGTCGTAGTTGTGATCGCGCAGATTGCCGAGATTATCGGCGCGCACGCAGCAAGGCCAGACCGTTCCATCGGCATAGATCTGGGCGCTTACCCAGCCGGCATAACAGTCGATGACTTGATCTTTCTCGTCCAGAATGCGTTTGACCAGCTTGTAGTATTCCACTCGAAGCGCCTCGGTGATCTTGGCCACGCCAGTGAACTGCTTGCTTTCAACATAGGCAATCAGGCGGTCGATGGCCTTTGAGTAAGCTTCGGAGCCGGGAGTAATAGGCAGGCCGACGGTATCCAATTCTACTCGGGGCTCGGCGATTTCGGTTATGAATTGATCGGCACCGGACTTGTCGGCGTAAGCGATGAGTTCGTCCAAGTGCCCGACGCTGAACACGGAAACCACAGAGTGGATGCCGACCGTCAGGTTCTTCAGGCTCTTCCGCAACGAAAGAAGTTGCCCCAGGCGTTCTTCGAACTTTACAAAGTTCCCCTTGATGCCACGGATGTAGTCATGCTTCTCCCCCACGCCATCCAGGGAGAGGTTGATGATCAATTGGCTCTTGGGGCAGGACTTGGCGATCTGCTCGACGCGCTCGGGAATGTTGGGCAGGATAGCGTTTGTGGGAATGTTGATAACGCCCGGAGAGCAGTGTTTATAGGCCAATTGCGCCAGTTCCACGACGTGCGGATACATCAGCGGTTCTCCGCCGCTGATCGTGAACCAATACGGTGTTTTGCCAAGCGAGGCGAGAACTTTGTCCCATTCGTCGATGGTCAGTTCGTTCTCGCGCTTCATCCAGATATTGCAGGTCAAGCAACGCGAGTTGCACTTTGGAGATGGAGAAAGCGTCAGATTCAACGGCAACAACTGCGGCCAGCCAAACTTACGATAGAGTTTGAACAGGGGAATCCGCGCCAAAATGCCCGCGGTGGAGTTCATATCTTGTGGACCCCCTTGGAATCTGTGAGCACCTTGAGTTGTTTGGTAGTGGTGGCCATCTCCCATACCCGGTGGTCGCGGCGCTTCTTGTAGTCGCGTAGCCCAAGCAAACGACCGTAGGCTTCCAGCCCAACCACAGCCCAAGTCCAGGAGAACTCCCTGGGGCGGAAATCAAGATTGCGGAGCAGGAGCATGAGGATCTTGAGGGCGCTCATAGTGCTTACGCTGTAACCCAGCGTGTCGCGAACCGCCAGGTGGCCGGCATAGATGCGGCGACGCTGGCTAAGAAAGTCGGCCAGTGTCTCCGGGCCCTTGTTGAAGACGATCGCTGTAGGAACGTACTGGACGCGATAACCCTGACCGCGCACTACTGGTTCGATGCTGGCCTCGTCTACTGCAGTGTGATAGGGAATGCGCTCGAAAATCTTACGGAATGCGCACATCTCTCCAGCCTTGAAACTGGCCAGGTTGATCTTATGATGCAGTTCCCACAGCATGTGAGCCGCAAAGCCCATGAATAGTTCGGGATCATTGACCGGAACGGGACGCGAGCTGGTCATCCCGACTTCTGCGTCCGCGAGAGGGGCCACCAATCGCTCGATGGCGTCGGGTTCGGGGAGCAAATCGGCGCTACAAAGGACCAGCACCTTTTCATTCGCCAGGGGCAGGTACTCGTTAATCGCAACCGCTTTGCCTGACCGCTTTTCTTGCACCAGCAGGCGGATACGCGGATCGGATTTTGTCCAATCGCGCACAATGGCCTCGGTATTGTCCGTACAACCGCTTGCCACCACGACAATCTCGGTGATCGTAACGGTCTTCAACCGTTGCGAAGTCACTGCCTCGAGAAGCGGCCCGATATTGCCTTCCTCGTTGTAAGCCATAATCCCAACAGAACAAGTAATGGGCATTGGAGCAGCCTCCTCGGCAGTGGTTGAACGGCGCGACAAGTTGGCGTTCGGTTGAATATTGTCAGCGACGATGAAGGAACACAGAAAACAGACGAGCAATAGTTCTTTAACCCAAATGCTTGTACAAAACCCGGCTAGCTTGGGACAACAAAACTTCGGGAAGACTGCTGATCATCTTACGGAGCCCCTGCGATTCCCATAGTGCTGCTTGCTGACTTCCCGTTTTGCTGGTGTGCCGATAATATGTCAGCAACGTCTTCCTAGCTCCAAGGCGGTCCTTAAAAACGATCAGGCCCTCGTGATTCAAATCGGAGCGACCTAAGTCGATCTTCTGGACGCCTGCCGCTTTGCATTCCTCAATGAGCCGCCAGAGCAGGAATGGCATGCCGCCAAGTGTGTGGAGTCTCGCATCGGAACATCCATATTTATAGACGACGGATGAGCCATGTCGGAGAGTAAGTATGGCCGCAACCGGAGCGCCATTTTTCCGGGTCAGTCTGACTTCAACTTTCTCGCCCATGCATTCGATCAGGTTTCGGAACCAGCTTCGAGGCTGGGGGAGCAGATGATGACGCCTCCGCGTCATCAGGAGAAGGCCGTAGAAATCATCTACAAGCTTCTTCGACCGGCCGTTCTCGTAAGAAAGTCGTTCCTTTTCTGCTCTTTGGATCTTGCGCTGAAACGAATTCTTGTGCAATCGCCGAAAAAGTTGCTCTACGCTCGATCCTAAATCAAGCTCGTGGAACCAGTAGGAACGAAATGGCTGTAAACCATATTCTGCAGTATG
>WNGH01003154.1_pt1 | contig 22692 bp, 24 predicted proteins | sample 5400631 | NCBI WGS metagenome assembly WNGH01 (sample SAMN13153373, study PRJNA577476) | soil metagenome | isolation source: 115 cm soil or saprolite under Garry oak tree replicate 1 | place: USA:California | collected 2016-06-15
CAACATCACCCAATAGCGAGTGATCGGGAAGGGGCCGGCCTCGGCCCCCTCCCGATCCACCGCTCGGTAGAGAATTTTACGACCCTCTGCGGCTCAGGCCACGAATGACGACGACGAGCGCCACCGTGAGCGCGACGACGATCCACACCGAGCCTTTGGGAAACCCCAGCCACTCGACCACGCCCACGCCAACGCCGCCGGCGATGACCACCGCGCCGGCCAGGACCAGTCCGGCTTGCGACCGCGCGTGCCGCGACGGCGCCATCAGCCGAGGATCTCGTCCAGCGCCGACGTGACCGCGGCGACGTCGTGGCTCAACCGCCCGGGCTCGACGACGACGACCCGTGCCGTCCTCGCCCACGGTTGCCACGCGAGGCGCTCGGCGCCGAAGAGCGCGACGGTTGGCCTCCCGATCGCTGCCGCGAGATGAGTGACGCCCGAGTCGTTTCCGAGGCATGCCGCGACGTGACAGAGCGCTCCGGCCAGATGCGGCAGCGTCGGCTGCTTCAGCACCAGCGCGTCGATCCGCTCGGCGAGCGCCGCAACGGCGTCGCGATCGGCCGGGCCCTCGTGAAGAGCGACGACCAGGTCGTGATGGCGCGCGACCTGGGCGACGACCTCGGCAAAACCTTCGACGGGCCAGCGCTTGTCGCGCCCACCGGCTCCCGCGTGAACCATCATCACGCGCCGGCGGCCATTCCAGCCGGCCTCGCGTAGAACGTCGCTCCCGGCGGCGCGAAGCTCCGACGTCACCTCCACCGGTGCTCGGACGGCCTCGCCGTCGGCGCCGATGGTCGACATCACGTGCTCCCACACCACGCGCGAGCCGTTGCCGGCCGAGCTGGCGACGACGGCGCTCGGTGCCACCTCGCGCAGTCGCCGAGGGAACGTGGGATCACGTGAGCCGAACCAGCAGACGACCCGCGCCGCACGGCTGACGGCCGGCACACTGACCGGCTCGCCGTTCTCCACGAACAACGCCTCGAGCCCGAGCGCTTCGAACGCGCTCGCCGCGTCGACCTCGCCCAGCTCGACGAGCAGTCGCCCGAGATGCGATTGGGCCGCGAGCACGAGCCGTCCGTCGTGATGTCGCACGCGCAGCATCCGGAGCGCCGGGATGGCGAGGAGCACGTCGCCGAGCGCGCCGGGATGGATGACGAGGACGTCGCCGGCGGCCACCTACCGACGCAGCATCGCGAGCGCCGTCTCGTGCAGCCGGCCATTCGTGGCCAGCGCCGTGCCGGTGTAGATCGAGCGCCGGCCGTCGAAGTCCGTGAATCGCCCACCGGCTTCTTCGACGAGGAGCAGGCAGGGCGCCAGATCCCAGGGCTTCAGATCGACCTCGGCGTAGATCTCGGCCTTGCCCTCGGCCACGAGGCCGTAGCCGACGTAGTCGCCGAAGCCGCGCTGGCGATCGGTGGCGTCGACCAGACGGACGAAGCCGTCCCAGTAACCCGCCCGCCGCAGCAGGCCGAGGCCCGCGTGGATCAGATGGGCCTCACCGATCCCGGCCACGTCGGAGACGCGAATGCGCTCGCCGTTGAGGAACGCGCCCCCGCCCCGGCGCGCCGTGTAGAGCTCACCGGTCACCGGATTGTGGACGACACCGGCCGTGATCTCGCCCGCTTCCTCCAGCGCGATCAGGGTCGCCCAGACGGGGATGCGGCGGACGAAGTTCTTGGTCCCGTCGATGGGATCGATGATGAAGCGCCGCTCCCGCGATCCGCGCTCGCCGAATTCCTCGCCCAGGAATCCGTGGTCGGGAAAGGCCCGGCGGAGGATCTCGACGATCACCTGCTCGGCCTCTCGATCCGCCTGGGTGACCGGCGTGAGATCGGGCTTGATCGTCACGTCGAAGCCGCTGCGGTAATACTTGAGCGCGATCTCACCGGCGGCTCGGGCCGCTTCGGTCACCGCGTCGAGTGCGGTCACGTCGCCTCGTCGCCAGGAAACGGCTCGCCGCGCTCGCCCAGCACGCGCGCGTAGACGTCGAGGGCGTCGACGACGACCGGCATGCCGCCGTAGGTCACCTGCTGGAAGATGACCTCCGCCACCTGCTGGCGCGTGGCGCCGACGTTGAGCGCGGCGTGGATGTGGGCGTGCAGCTCGTGCGGCCGGTGGAGCACCGTGAGCGACGCCACCGCGCACAGCTCGCGCTGGTGCTGGGAGATGACCTCGCGACTGTAGAGCCGGCCGGTGAAGAACATGCTGAGCTCGCGGGCCAGCGTCTTGTCGAAGCGCCGCCACATCTCGTAGCCGACGCTGCCGGCGGGGAGCGAGTGGAACAGCCGGCGCGCGGTCCGGCGCGTGAGCTCCTTGAGGTCGGCGTCCTCACTCATATCTTCTCCAGGACCTGGGCCAGCTCGTCGACGTGGGACAGCATCGGGCCGTGGTCGGAATCGAGATCGATCGGGGTGACGCCCAGGCGCGCGGCGTACTCGGCGGCCCGCGCCGGAGGGATGGCCGCGTCGCGCAGGCAGCGGATGTACGTCCGCGGGATCGCCAGCGCGTTGAACTGGCTCATGTCCACCCGCTCGCGCCACGGCCGGAGCGGCTGAGGCGTCAGCAGAGCGAGCGCGCGCGTGAGCCGCTCGTCGCCGGCCGGCAAGTCGCCCATCCAGCGCGCGTGCGCCATCGCCGCCGGGTACTGCACGGCGCCACCACCGGCCCGTGCGCCCCCCGTGAAGATCGCCCGCGCCGCCAGCGGGAACTGCTGATCGAGACTGGTTCCGCTCGGCAGCACGACCGCGGCCAGGAACACCAGGTGGCCGACGCGGGCCGGGACGAGCTCCGCGACCTTGGGGATGACGATGCCGCCCATGGAGTGACCGACCAGCACGGCGTCCCGCACACCCTCGCGAGCCATCGCGTCGGCGACGGAGTGGGCGTAGCTCTGCACCGATGCGTGCCGCCATTCCGACGCCCGGCGCCCGTGGCCGGGCAGATCGCGCGCGAAGACGCGGTGGCCGTTCTTGACCAGGCGCTCGCTCACGAGCTCCCAGCACCAGGCGCCGTGACTCATGCCGTGCACGAGCACGTAATCGCGTGCCATCAGGAGTCCTCCATCGCGGGCAGGCGCAGCGTGAACCGCGCGCCGCGGCCCGGGCCTTCGCTCTCGCCCGTCAGCGATCCGCCGTGACGCTCGGCCAGGTAGCGCCCGATCGCCAGGCTCACGCCGAGTCCGCCGCGGCGTCCCGCGCCGTGTTGCACCTCCAGGCTGAAATCGAAGACGTGCGACAGGAGCGCGGGCGCGATGCCCTCGCCGGTGTCGCTCACCCGGCACACGACGTCACGACCCTCCCGGACGATCGACACCGTCACGCGGCCCCCGTCGGGCGTGAAGCGCGCCGCGTTGGCGATCAGCGCGGTGAGGATCTGTTCGATGCGCGCGGCGTCGCCGTTCACCAATAGCGGGCGGTCGGGCAGGTCGAGCTCGATGGGAAGCGATCGCCCCTCGAGCCGGCGCCGCTGGTCGACGACCACCGCGCGGCCGATCTCGGTGACGTCGACGGGCCGCATGACGAGCTCCAGCGTGCCGCGCTGGATGCGGGTGACGTCGAGCATGTCGTCCACCAGGCGGACCTCGATACGCACGTTGCGCTCGATGACTTCGGCGGCGCGGCGCAGCACCGGATCGTCGGGCCGCTGCTGCATGAGCATGCGCGCCCATCCCAGGATGGGCGTGAGCGGCGTGCGGAGCTGGTGGGCGATCAACGCATAGAACTCGTCGGACATCCGTGACGCGCGCGGCAGCGCTTCGTCTCCACCGCCGCTCGACGCATCCTGCATGACGCCGAGAGCGGCGACGATCTTTCCGTTCTCCCGCAGCGGCGCCCAGCTCACGACCAGCATGCGGTTGGGGCCCCCGTGGTTCCATTCGACGAGCGCGCCGGTGACCACCGCGCCGCGCAGGGCCTCGTCGACCAGGCTGGGGCGCGGTAGCGCGGAGACGGCAGCTTCGGAGGGGAGCCCGAGGAGCTGGCGTGCCGCCGGATTGAGCGTGGCGTGGCCGTCCGGAGAGCCGAGCACGATGCCCGCCGCCGCCTGCTCGAACAGGGCGAGGAGGGCAGGAGCCTCGAGCTTCATGTCCCTCATGGTACCCTCGTAAGTATGCTGAATCCCCACATCTTCCGCGCTTACGACGTGCGTGGACGCGTCGGTAGCGACGTCAATCCCGAGGTGTTCGAGCAGGTCGGACGCGCGTACGCGACGCTGATCCTCCGCACGGGCGGCCGCGTCGTCGCGGTGGGCCAGGACAACCGGGAGTCGTCGGCCGATCTGCGCGCCGCCTTCGTGAACGGCGTCCGGGCCGCCGGCGTCGACGTCGTGGACATCGGACTGGTGACGACGCCCATCCTGTATTTCGCCACCGCGCACTGGAAGCTCGACGGCGGGGCGAACATCACGGGCAGCCACAATCCGATCGAGTACAACGGCGTCAAGATGGTCCACCGGGGCGCGGCGCCACTGAGCGAGGACGAGATCCAGAGCCTGCGTAAGATGGTCGAGACCAGCGATTGGGACACCGGCCGAGGGCGCCTCGAGACGCGCAGCCCGCGCGAGGATTACTTCAGCACCGTGCAACGTCTGGTCCGTCTCCCCCGGCGCCTCACCATCGTGGCCGACGCCGGTAACGGCATCGCCGGCATCTACGGCCCCGAGCTCTTGCGACGTCTCGGGTGCCAGGTCGTCGAATTGCACTGCGAGTCGGACGGCAGCTTCCCCAATCATCTGCCCGACCCCGAGGATCCCGAAAACGTCGTCGACCTGCAAGAGAAGGTCGTGGAGGTCGGCGCCGACCTGGGCGTGGCCTGGGACGGCGACGCCGACCGCGTCGGCATCATCGACGAGCGCGGCCATCGTCACGAGGCCGACCTGATCCTCGTCCTCCTCGCCCGCGACCTGCTCGCGCGCCGGCCGGGCGAGAAGATCGTCTTCGACGTGAAGTCGTCCCAGTCGCTGGTCGACGACATCCGCGAGCACGGCGGTGTGCCCGTGATGTGGAAGACGGGGCACTCGCACCTCAAGCGCAAGATGCGCGACGACAAGATCCTGCTCGGCGGCGAGGTGAGCGGCCACATGTTCTTCGCGGAGAACTACTACGGCGTGGACGACGGCATCCTGGCCGCGTGCAAGATCATCGAGATCGCCGCCCGCGCGTCGGAGCCGATGTCCCGGCTGTTCGAGTCGGTGCCGCATCTCCGCGCGACGCCCGAGCTGAAGGCCCCCTGCCCCGACGGCGAGAAGTTCCACGTGATCAGCGAGCTCTCCCGCGACCTCAAGCAGCGCTACGAGACCATCGACATCGACGGGGCCCGCGTGCTCTTCCCCGGCGGTGGCTGGGGCCTCGTCCGCGCCTCCAACACGAATCCGTACCTCACGCTGCGCTTCGAGGCGAAGACGGACGCCGAGATCGAGCGGATGAAGCGCGTGATCTACGACGAGCTCAGGCGCTTCCCCTTCGTCACGCTGCCGTCCGACTGACGCGGCCCCACGCTCGCACGTTCCTCACTTTCCGCTCCAGCGCACGGCCTTGAGCGACTGGTAGACGCCCGCGAAGGTCGGGATCGGCACGAAGCCATCGTAGCTCTGGCGGGTCACGTAGACCTGCTGCGGGAAGTACAGGAACACGTAGGGCGCGTCCTCCATCAAGACCCGCGAGAACTCGGCATAGGCCTTCTTGCGCTCGGCGACCACGCCCGTGCGCCTCGCCTGCTCGAGCAGCTCGTCGACGCGCGGGTTCTTGTAGTGGGCGAAGTTTCGGCCCTTCCACTGGCTGGAGTGCCAGATGGTGTAGGCGAAGGGATCGGGGTCGTGGTGATTGGTCCAGTTGACCACGATGGCCTCGAACTCCGAGGCGAAGAGCTTCTTGACGAACGTCGGCCAGTCGAGCGGCTCCATCGTCGCCTCGACGCCGACGCGCTTGAGGTACTCCTGGACGATCACCGCGGTGTCCTTCACGGTCGGGTTGGCCTGGTCGTGGCGGATCGAGAAGCTGAAGCGCTTGCCGTCCTTGACCAGCACGCCGTCGGGGCCGGGCTGAAAACCGGCCTCGGCCAGCAGCGCCCTGGCCCGGTTGGGATCGTACGCGTACGGCTTGACGCTGGCGTCGTAGGCCCAGCTCGCCGGCGGGAACTGGCCGTTGGCCACCGCGGCGTAGCCCTGCAGGACTTCCTTCACGATGCTGGGCACGTCGATCGCGTGATTCAACGCGCGCCGCACGCGCACGTCGTTGAACGGCGCCAGGTCCTGGCGCCAACCCAGATACGTGTAGGACGTGTTGTCGGCGAGCAGCACCTTGAGCCCGGCCGTCTGCTTGAGCCGCGCGACTTCGGTCAACGGCGGGTTTTCCATGAAGTCCACACCGCCGGCGCGCAGCTCCTGGAGCAGGACCACGCCGTCGGGGATGATGCGGAAGATCAGCCGGTTCAGTCCCGGTCGGCCGCCGTGGTACTGCTCGTTGGCTTCCATGACGATGCGATCGCCGCGCCGCCACTCGACGAACTTGAAGGGCCCGGTCCCCACCGGCTTGCGGTTGAACTCGGCCGTGTTCAGATCCGCGCCCTTGAGCAGATGCTCGGGCACGATGCCGGCGCGCGGGTTGACGAGGACCGCCAGGAACGAGCCCGACGGATAGCGCAGCCGAAAGCGCACGGTGTGATCGTCGACCACCTCGATCGGTCGTACGGCCAGATCCTCGGGGCGCTTGGGATTCTCCTTGGCCGTCAGCTCGGGAAACCCGACCAGCGCGTCGAAGTACGCGCGGTGCGGCGTGGTCACCTTCGGATCGAGGACCGAGTAGAACGTGAACGCGACGTCGCGCGCCGTGAACGGCTTGCCGTCGTGCCACGTCACCCCTTTCTTCAGCTTGAACGTATAGGTGAGGCCGTCCTTCGACGTCTCCCACGACTCCGCCAGCAGCGGGCGCACGTTGAGCTTCTGGTCCAGCTCGACGAGGCTGTCGAACACGGGCCACTCGACGGTGTAGGACATGCTGTCGGTGGCGATCACCGGGTTGAGCGACGTGGCGTCGCCGCTGAGGCCGATGACGAAGTCCTTGCCGGCGGCCCGGCCTTGGCCCGGCCCTGACAGCGAGAGCGCAACGACGAGGACGGCGAACAGGATGGCGTGGATCACGGTGACTCCTCCCTTGGCGATCACGACGACTCGGAATAGAGCGCGGGATCGAACGCATCCCGCAGTCCGTCCCCGAAGAGATTGAAGCCGAGCACGGTGACGAAGATGGCGAGCCCGGGAAAGGTGGCGATCCACCACGCCGACGCGAGGAACTGTCGCCCGTCGACCACCATGTTGCCCCAGCTCGGCAGCGGCGGCTGCGCGCCCAGCCCGAGATAGCTGAGGCCGGACTCGATGAGGATCGTCTGGCCCAGCAGCAGGCTCGTCTGCACGACGATCACCGGCAGCGCGTTGACGAGAACGTGGCGTCCGAGGACGCGCGCGTGCCCGGCGCCCAGCGCGTGGGCAGCCTGGACGAAATCGCGACCGCGCAGGCTCAGGCATTCGCTGCGGACGATGCGGGCCACCGGCGCCCACGTGACGAGCGCGATGACCAGCGCGGTGTTGATGAGGCTGGCCCCGAAGAGCGCCACGACGATGAGGATCAAAAAGAGCGCCGGCACCGACAGGAACACGTCGGCGGCCCTCATGATGGTCGTGTCGACCGCGCCGCCGAGGTAGCCAGCGACGCTGCCCACCAGCGTGCCGACCACGAGCGAGAGCAGGGTGGCGAACAGGCCGATCTCGAGCGACACGCGACTCCCCCAGATCGTCCGGCTCAGGACGTCGCGTCCGAACCCGTCGGTGCCGAGCCAGTGGGCGGCGCTGGGCGGCTGCAGCCGCTGGAGCAGTGACTGCGTCGAGTAGCTGTAGGGCGCGAGCGTGGGCGCCAGCGATCCGGTGACGACCATGGCCATCACCGCGAGCCCTCCCAAGACGCCGCGGCGGTGGCGCAGCAGTCGGCCCAGGCCCGACGTCGGAGACGGCGCCGATCCGATCATGAATACGAGATCCGCGGGTCGATGACGCAGTAGGCGAGGTCGGTCAGGAGATTGGCGACGATGACGACGGCCGCCACCATCACGTTCACGCCCATGATCACCGGATAGTCGCGCTCGAACACGGCACCGACGGCGAGTCGTCCGATCCCCGGCCACGCGAACACCGTCTCGGTGAGGACGGCGCCGCCCACCAGCGTCGGAAGCGAGAGCCCGACCACCGTGACGACCGGGATCAGCGCGTTGCGGAGGGCGTGACGCCAGATCACGCGCGGGCTGCCCAGGCCCTTGGCGCGCGCCGTCCGGATGTAGTCCTGGCCGAGCACCTCGAGGAGGCTCGAGCGCGTGAAGCGCATGAACGACGCCATCTGGATGAGGCCGAGCGTGAGCGTGGGCAGCACGGCGTGGCGCACGCGCGACGTCACGTCGCCTTCACGCCCGTACTCGCTGAGCCCGGACGGCGGCAAGAGATGCCAACCCTCCGAGAAGAGCAGGATGAGCATGATGCCGAGCCAGAAGCTCGGGAACGAGACCCCGAAGAGCGACACCGCCGATCCGACGGTGTCCCAGACGCTGCCCCGCCGCACCGCGGCCAGCACGCCGAGCGGAACGGCCACGGCGATCGCGAAGAGCAGCGCGCCCGCCGTGAGCTGCAGCGTGGGGCCGAGGCGGTCGACGATGAGCGTCGCCACGGGGTCGTTGGTCTTGAACGATCGTCCGAGATCTCCGCGCAGCGCCGCCCCCGCCCAGCCGGCGTACTGAGCGACGAGCGGACGGTCCAGGCCCAGGCGCTGACGGACGCGCGCGGCGGTCTCCGGCGAGAACTCGCCTCCGACCAGCACCGCTTCGGGTCCACCGGGCGCCACGCGCATGATCGCGAAGAGGATGATCGTGACGCCGACGAGCATGAGCACGGCGAAGCCGAGCCGCTTGAGGGCATAGGCGATGAGTCCGCGTGCGCTCACGCCATGACCTCAGAGGTAATTGCCGCGGCGCTCGGTCTCTTTCACCATGCCTCCCGGAGGTGGCGTCATGGTATCGCACGTGTTCGTCGTCGTTCTCCTGGCGCTCGGTGGAGCGTGGGCGGCGTGGAGAGGCGGCGGGCTCGTCGTCCGCTCGCTCGCGCGAGCGGACGACCCGTCGGCGTCGCTGTGGCTCATCCGTGGCATCCGCGGCGTCGTCGTAGGCGTGGCCGCCGGAGCCCTGGCCAGCGGTCTCCTGTTCGAGCAGACCTGGCTCCTGGTCTTCGGTGGCATCTTCCTCGCCGAGGAGCTCTACGAGACGGGCGTGGTCGCGCTCATCCTGCGCGCCGGGCAAGGATGAGCTTCACGGCCTCCAGCACGTCACGCGCGACGAGGCAGTCGCGCTGGCCCCAGCACCCGCCGGGGTCGAGCAACACCGCGCGGAGGCCGGCTCCGCCGGCGCCCAGCACGTCCACGGAGTAGAGATCGCCCACGTACGCGGCCTCGGCCGGCGCGACGCCCGCCCGCTCCAGCGCCAACCGGAAGATCCGTGCATCCGGCTTCTCGACGCCCACCTCGCCCGAGTCGAGCACGAAATCGAGATGGCGACCGAGCCCGAGTGACTCGAGGATCTGGCGCACCGAGCCGTTGGAGTTCGAGATGACCGCCGTGCGGAGACCGGCGTCACGCGCCAAAGCCAGCGCTTCCGCCGCCAGCGGCTCGGCCGTGTTCCACACGCCGACCGGCGGATTGTACGTTCGCCGCCAGGCCGCCACCGCCGTCACGACCCGTGCGTCAGTGACCCCGGCTCCCTCGAGCACGTAGCGAAGGTAGCGATCCGCCGTCGTCACGCTCTCCGTCGAGGTCCGGTGAGCGTGGAGATCGGCATCCAGGCGGACACGCGCCGACCAGTCGGCCCGCGCCAGCGCCTCGGGCGCCATCGCCACGCCTTCCCGGGCCAGCGCCTGCGCGATCGCGCCGTAATTCATGCGGAGCAGCGTGTTGCCGGCGTCGAAGAAGATCGCCCGCATGAAGAGGAATGCTAACATCGCCTCTGTCGCGTGATCACCTTCGGACTGTTCGTTCGCTGGGCTCACCTGGCCGCCTCCATGCTCGTCGTGGGCGCTTTCGCGATGACGCTGCTCGCGGGCGCGCCCCGCTGGCCCACGGCCCGCGCCTGGCAGGCCAGCGTCCTCATGCGGGCCCGGGCGCTCCTGCTGATGGCCATCGTCTTCGGTCTCGCCAGCCTGGGCTGGCAGACCGCCGTCCTCGAAGGCCGCGCAAGCGCCGCGCTCGATCCCGCCGCGCTCCTGCGCGTGCTTCTCGAGACTCAGGCCGGCCACGTGTGGCTCGCCCGTCATGGCCTGCTGATCCTGCTCGCGGCCTGGGTGGCGCTCGTGCCCGAGCGCGACGACGAGACCGACTGGCTCGCCGCGCGTGGGCAAGCGGCGCTGCTCGGTGTGGCGGCGCTGGTCCTGCTCGGCGCAGCCGGCCACGCCGCCGCCGTGGAGCCCGGAACGTTCGGGGCGCTCGTCGTGGACGGCGTGCATCTGCTGGCCGCTTCAATCTGGGTCGGCGCGCTCTTGCCGCTGGCCGCGCTCCTGCGCTGCGCGATGACCGAGGCCGGCGCCGATTCACGCCCCTACGCGGTGGTCGCCGCGCGCCGACTCTCGCGGACCGCGCTCCTCGCCGTCGTCGTCCTCGCCGCCACGGGCGCCGCCAATGCGTGGACCTTCGTGGGCAGCGTCGGCGGGCTGCTCGGCACGCCGTACGGTCGGCTGCTCTTGCTCAAGCTCTCCGTCCTCGCACCGATCCTGGCGCTGGCGATCGCCAACCGGCGGCGTCTCCTTCCCGCGCTGTCGGGTGACGCCGTCAGGGTGGGCCGGCCCGCGCTCAGGATGCTGGCCGGGTTCGTCACGATCGAAGCCGTGCTGGCGCTCGCCTTGCTCGCCGTCGTCGCGGCCATGGGCGTCACTGCGCCCGCGCGTCACGAGCAGCCGACGTGGCCGCTTCCGTTCCGGCTGACGCTGGCCGCGATCGATGGAGCCGGTGCGCGACTGCCCGTGCTGATCGGCTCGCAGGTCGTGGTCCTCGGGCTCGTGGGCCTGGCGATCGCCGCGCTCGTCAGCGCCGGCCGCCGCCTGATCGTCGTCGCGGCGCTCGCCTTGCTCGTCACCGGGCTGGCGCTCGCGGTGCCGCCGTTGGCCGTGGACGCCTATCCCACGACGTATCGTCGTTCCGATGTTCCCTATTCCGCCACGTCGATCGCTCACGGCGCCGACCGCTTTCGGAGTGACTGCGCGGGCTGCCACGGATCGACCGGCGCCGGTGATGGCCGCGACGCGCGCGGGCTGCCCCGCCCGCCGGCCGATCTCCGCTCGCCGCACACCGGCCAGCACACCGCCGGAGATCTCTACTGGTGGATTACGGCGGGGATCCCGGGCGCCGGCATGCCGGGGTTCGGTCAGCGGCTGGGTGACGAGGAGCGCTGGGACCTGGTGAACTTCGTGCGCGCGCTCGGATCGGCCGAGGCCGCGAAAGCCCTGGGCACGCGTATCGAGCCCGATCGTCCCTGGCTGGTCGCGCCCGATTTCAGCTTCACGGTGGGCCCGATGCCGGCGCGCTCGCTCCGCGACTACCGCGGCCGCAACGTGGTCCTCGTGCTCTACACGTTGCCGGCGTCCCGGCCGCGAATCGAGCGGCTGGCCGCCGCCTACGAGTTCCTGAACAGCCTCGGGAGCGAGCTGATCGCGGTGCCGCGGGACAGCGCGCCCGACGCGATCCGCCAGCTCGCCGGCGACGTGCGCATGTTCTTTCCGATCGTCACCGGCGGCGCCGAGGACATCGTCACGACCTACTCGCTGTTCACGCGGGCGCCCCACGCCGAGTTCGTGATCGACCGCCAGGGTTACCTGCGGGCGCGGTGGGCCGTCGCCGGGACGCCCGAGCGCGACATCGACCTGCTGCTCGCCGACCTGCATCAGCTCAATCAGGAAAAGGTCGCGGTGGCGCCCGCCGACGAGCACGTGCACTGATGCGCCTCTGGAAGGTCGCGCTCCTCTTGAACCTCGCCATCATCGTGACCGGCGCGTGGGGCTGGGTGCAGTGGGGCCGCCACGTCGAGCGCCTTCGAGGGGAGGTGGCCGAGGCGCGCGCCTCGGCTGGCGGCGAGCGCGAGTGGCGCGTGGCCGGGGTGGTGCGGGCGATCCTTCCCGAGGTCGGCGTCGTCATCCTAAGCCACGAGGAAATCACGGGATTCATGCCGCCGATGACGATGGGCTTCCGGACCGCATCGCCCAAGATTACCGAAGGCGTTTCGGTCGGCGACGCGGTACGATTTACTTTACGGGGAGCGCCTCCAAACGTCCTCGTGACCGCCATCGACAAGACGGGTTCGCCGTCCGGAAGGGAGAGGAAGTGAGGGCGACCAGGGTCTTCGGCCTCGTGACGCTTCTGATCGTGGCCTGGCTGGCGCCGGCGTCGGCGACCACGCTCCTGATCACCAACACCAAGTCCGACTCCGTCTCGATCATCGACACCTCCACGCTCGAAGTGGTCGGCACCATCCCGCTCGGCCGCGGCAAACCGAACCGGATCGTCTTCCATCCGGACGGGAAGCAGGCGTGGGTGGTCTTCGACAAGAGCCACGATCTCGGCATCGTCGACGTCGAGGGCAAGAAGCTCGTCAAGCGCGTGAAGATCGGCGGAAACCCCTACAACCTGACGTTCAGCCCGGACGGCCGGATCCTCTACGTGCTCGACTGGTCGAGCGACGTCAGCCAGGACGAAGTGATCGCTTACGACCTGCAGGCCGAGAAGATCGCCTGGCGCGTCGAGGTCTCGACGTGGCCGGCTCACGGGATCTTCTCGCGCGATGGCCGGTTACTCTACGTGTCGGGCGAGACCGCCGGCGACGTGACGATCATCGACACGACCACGCACGCCGTGGTGGGCCGCGTCGTCCACGGCGGCGGCGACGCCATGGGCCTGGCGCTCACCGCGGACGGCAAGATCCTGTACGCCGCCGCGGGCGAGAACAAGGCGATCTTAAAAATCGATACCGCCACCAACAAGATCGTCGGTGAGATCGCGTTGCCAGGCGTCGTGCACGAGGCGACCCTGACCCTCGACGGCAAGTTCCTCTATGCCACGCTCCGCAAGACGAACAAGCTGGTCGTCATCCGCACCGCCGACGACAAGATCGCCACCGTCATTCCTCAGCGCGCCTACCCCGATCTCGTCACGATGGAGCCGACCGGCCGGCTCGCGCTCGTCACCAACCGCTACGCCGATTCCGTGGCGGTGATCGACCTCGCCAGCCAGGCCCAGGTTCGGACGATCCCCGTGGGCAAGGCGCCGCACGGCATGGCGCTCAGGCCGCGCTAGTCGCTTCTCGCGCCGTCGAAGGAGACTGTCGATGCGCCTCCTCCTCGCCCTGATCGTCGTCGGTGCCCTCGTGTCGACGCTCTACGCCGAGCACCAGCACAGTGCCGAGCATCAGCACGGCCAGACCCCGGCGAGCCAGACCCCGACGAGCCAGGCCCCGGTGAGCGAGGGCACGGCCGTCACGGCTCCGACGAGCCCGGCACCCCGGCGGGCGACAATGCAGGAGCTGCACGAGATGGGCGGAGTGCCGCGCGGCTGGAAGTTCTCGCTGCCCTCCGGCGGTGATGTCGCGCGCGGTCGTGAGCTCTTCGTGAACCTCGAATGCTACAAGTGCCACACCGTTCAGGGCGAGGCGTTTCCAGAGGTCACTGGCGACGCCAAGTACGTCGGCCCCGATCTCAGCGGGATGGGCGGCCATCATCCGGCCGAATATTTCGCCGAATCGGTTTTGAGCCCGAACGCGGTGATCATCACCGGTCAGGGATACACCGGCCCCGATGGCCTCTCGATCATGCCGAGCTTTGCCGACAGCGTCTCCGTCGGCGAGCTCCTCGATCTCGTCGCGTACATGAAGAGCCTCACCGACGGCGGGAATCACGACCATCATCACGCGGGCCCGAGAGGCGAGGCCGTGGCCGGGCCGTATCGGGTTCGCCTCGTGTACGCGGGCGGCGGTCATCAGCACGATCACCATCAGGGTCACGATCACCGTGCGGCGAGCAAGACCTCCGGGCACCTCATGGCCTTCATCACGGACCGCGAGTCCGACGAGCCGCTGCCCTATCTCCCGGTGACCGCGATGATCCAGGGCGCCGGCAAGGCCGCCCGGACCATTCAGCTCGTGCCCATGGTCGGCGGCCGGGGCTTCCACTACGGCGCCGACGTCTCGCTTCCCGCCGACACTCGCAAGGTCACGCTGGCGATCGGCGCGACCACGATGGCCGTCATGGGTGCGAGCGCCGAACGCTACAAGAAGCCGACGAGCGCGGTCTTTGACTGGCAACCCGACAGCAAGTGATCGTGGCGATCGTCGGGCGCGCCTGGGCCGATCACGGCGGCACGCTGACGGCGCCGCCGATGGCGCCCTGGCTGTACGCGATGCTGTGGGGGCTCGGCGCCCTCGCCGTGGGCCTGGCTGTCGTCGCCATCATCGGCGTCGTGACGCGGCGCCGCTCGCCGGAGCGATGAGGCTCCTGGCGGGCCTCGCCTTCGTCCTGATCCTGGTGACAGCGCTGCCGCTGAACGCCAGCGCCCACGCCGCGCTGGTGAAATCGTCGCCCGCGCGAGGGACGACGCTCCTCCAGCATCCCCAGCGGGTGGAGCTGGTCTTCAGCGAGCGTCTGGAGCCGGCGTATTCCACCGTCGAGGTCGTCGACGCTGCCAACCAGCAGGTGGACCTCCGGGATGGGTCACTGTCGCCCGCCGACAGTCGCCGGCTCACCGTCTCGCTCCCGCCGCTAACCGCCGGCAAGTACACCGTCCGGTTCCGCGTGCTGTCCGTCGACGGCCACGTCGTCCAGTCGGAGTTCCCGTTCACCATCGCCCCCCGGGCGGCGCGGTAGGGGCGCCGCAATACTTGCGTCACACCAAGCCTTGCGTTATCTCTAGGTGCCGATGATCACCTCCCGTGATCGCTCTCAGCAGCGTTACGGACTCGCCGTGCTGGCGATCGGGTTCGCCCTGATCGCGACGCTGCTGCTGAGCACCGTCACGCCCCATCTCCATCTCGGCCGTGATCCCGGGTTCTTCAACCAGGAGCACGACCTCTCGCTTTTCGTCGCCGCCGGCACTCACGCGCCGCTTCCCGACGGCCCGCCCGTCATCCGGTGGAGCGTCGTCAGCAGCCCCGCTCCGGTCGTTCCGCCGTCACAGCCGGCCTCTCGTCCCGGCCGGCTCGCCGATTCGCGCGCTCCCCCGCTCGCCTAGCGCACCCTCGTTCCGCTGACGCACCGCCCGGAGTCTTCGTCTCCGGGACCTCGCGAACACTTCGGGGGAGGAACGACATGCACGCACTCGTGATCGTTTCTGCGTTGCTGCTCGTGGCACTGCTGGCCGTGCCGGCGGTCGCCCAGGATGCGGATGCGCTCCGCCGGGAGCTCGAACAGATGCGTCGGAGCTTCGAGACGATGAAGGAGCAGTACCAGAAGTCGATCGACGGGCTGAGCGATCGGCTCAAGCGACTGGAATCGACGCCGGCGCCGACTGCCGTCGCGCCGGCGCCACCCACGATCCAGGCGGCCCAGGCGCCGCCACCAGCAGGCGGTCTCGGCTCCTCGCCGATGTCGCCGATGGACCTGATTCGCCCGCGCGAGCCGTTCTCGCTCTACGGCCAGCGTGGATCCGGTCAGCTCCTCTTCGACATGGGCGTCGCCGGCGATCGAGGCCAGTCAGTCGGCGCCTGGACCGGATACCGGGGTCTCGCTGGCCGAGGCCAACCTCACGCTGCTCACGCTGCCCTACGGCTTTCAGGCCAAGCTCGGTCAGATGCGCAACCGCTACGGCCTCACCAACCCGATCCATGAGCACGACCTGCCCTTCGTCGACCGGCCCAACGTGCTGAGGAACTTCTTCGGTGACGACGGGCTCGTGGAAAAGGGGGTCGAGGTGACGTGGGTGCCCGATTTCCTGCCCTTCTATCTCGAGGCGCTGGCCGGCGTCTTCAACGGCGACAACGAGACGGCGTTCGGCTACGGGCGGATCAACCAACCGCTCGTGACGGGCCGCCTCCGGACGTTCTTCGAGCTCTCCGACACCAGCGCCATCCAGATCGGGATCTCGGGAGCGAATGGCCAGACGGCCGACCGGTTGAGCAGCACGATCCTCGGCTACGACGTGAAGTACAAGTACCGGCCCGAGGGGTGGCTGCATCCACTGCTGACGCTCTCCTCCGAGGGCCTCTATTCGATACGCCGGGTGGAGGACCTCGTCACCGTGACGACCCTGGTGGATACCAACGGCGACGGCATTCCCGACACCCCCGTCACCACTCAGGTGGGGAAGAAGAGCACGCGAAGTGCCTTCGGCTGGTATCTGAATAGTGAATTGCAACCGTGGCGGCGGTGGGCGGTCGGAGCGCGCTACGATGCGTCGCAGTTTCCCACCCAGCCGGGCTTCGAATGGGCGATCGAGCCGTATGTCACCTTCTTCCCGTCGGAGTTCCTCCGTTTCCGCCTGGCCTACAAGAACACTGAGCGCGATCGGACACAGATCTCACCGTTCAATCAGAACAATGCGACGGCGAGGGCAGTGAACGAGGTCTTCTTCCAGGCGACCTTTATCCTGGGCGCTCACCCCGCGCACCCGTTCTAGAATCGTGGAGACCACGCCCATGCGACGATTCACATCGATCGTCACCATGCTGATGGCGCTGGCCATGCTCGCCCCGGACGCTCAGGGCGCGCGCAAGCTCCGTGTGGTGACCACGATCCCCGATCTCAAGTCGCTCACGGAAGCGGTCGGCGGTGACCTCATCGACGTCGACTCGCTCACCCGCGGGACTCAGAACTTCCACGAGGCCGAGGTGCGGCCGAGCATGATGCTGAAGCTCCGTCGGGCCGACGTCCTCGTCGAGAACGGCCTCGACCTCGACGCCTGGGCCGACGTCGCCGCGAACGGCGCCAACAACCCGAACATTGTCCGCGGCGCTCCCGGCCGGATCGACATCTCTCGGGGCGTTCCGCTTCTCGAGGTGCCGACCACCCGAGTGGACCGCTCGATGGGCGACGTCCACCCGCTCGGCAACCCGCACTTCTCACTCGATCCCGGTTTGGCCCCGATCATCACCCAGAACATCGTCGATGGCCTCGCACGCGTCGAGCCCGAGTACCGCGCGGCCCTCGCGCGCAACCGTGAGGTCTTCCTGGCCAAGCTCGATCAGGAGATGGCTCGCTGGCAGAAGCTGATGGCCCCCGTGCGCGGGGCCAAGGTCGTCGTCTATCACCCCGACTTCATCTACTTCCTCACACGCTTCGGGCTCGTCCAGGTCGCGGCGCTCGAGGACCGGGCCGGTATCCCAGCGTCGCCCGGGCACCTGGTGAACGTCATCAAGCTGATGAAGGAAGAGCGCGTGAAGATGATCCTGGTCGAGCCGTGGAACGACGTCAAGCTGGCCACCCGCGTGGCCGAGGAGGCCGGGGCCAAGGCATTCGTCATGGCCACGGCGGTGGGCGCCGTGAAGGGCGCCGACAACTACATCGCGGCCATCGACTTCAACATCAAGACGCTCTCGGAAGCGCTGAAGTAGCGCATGGCCGACCTGCTCGCGCTGCTGTGGATCCCCTTCTTGATGTGCCTGGTCCTCACCGGCATTCACGCCTACCTCGGCGTCCACGTCCTGGCCCGCGAGGTGGTCTTCGTCGACATCGCCCTGGCCCAGATCGCCGCGCTCGGCGCCACCGCCGCCTTTCTCGTCGGCTACGACATGGACACGGGGGAGTCGTACGCCATCGGTCTCTTCGCCACGCTCGTCGGCGCGCTGGTCCTGTCACTGACGCGGACGCGACATCGCAGCGTGTCTCAGGAAGCCGTGATCGGCGTCGTCTACGCGGTGTCCTCGGCGGGCGCCGTGCTGCTCGCCGACCGTGCCGCCCACGGCACCGAGCACATCCGCGCCATGCTGGTCGGCAGCCTGCTCTCCGTGCGCGGGCCCGAGGTGCTCAAGGTCGCCGTGCTGTACGCGCTCATCGGCGGGCTGCACTGGATGTGTCGGAAGCCGTTCTTCCTCATCTCGACCGATCCCGACGCCGCGTAGGTGAGGATCGGCGGCGTGTTGCTCGTGTTCTCGTACCTCATCGTGCCCGCGCTGGCCGGCGTGGCGCTCGGCGGAACGGTGGCGGCCCGGCTGCTGATCGGCTGGAGCTTCGGCACGCTGGTCAGCGTGATCGGCATGGCCGCCTCCGCGCTCCTCGATCTGCCCACCGGCGCGACCGTCGTGTGTACGTTCGGCCTCACCCTGCTCGCGTTCGCGGTCGCCGCGCGCGTCTTCGGCTGGCGGCCGCTGCGAGGGCGACCGGTGCTGGCGGCGACGGCGCTGCATTCCGCGGAGAAACATTAGGCTCGGGCGTCGCGCTACCCTGCTCGCCTCGCTTGCCCTCGCCGGCTGCACGTCGGTCTACTCGCCCATGGTCATCCCGAACACCCAGATGCTCGCCGGCGCCTGGCATGGCCGCGTGTCGGGATACGCCGGCCATGCGATGGCGGTCATGACGATTGCCGACACCGGCGTGTACGCGGGCACGATGTTCCTCGAGGTGGGCGACAAACCTTTCCAGGGCGCGATCGTCGTCGTCGATCCGAGGCGAGTCCGCTATCAGGGCACGTTGGGGAACGGCACGGTTCGTCTCGAGCAGCGCGGTGACGGTCAGGTCCTGCGCTTCGTGCAGGACGGCGGAGGAGGAGGCGCCAGCTTCAGCCGTCCGCCCTGACGACGAGAATCGCTCCGCTGGCAGGAGCGGCGCTGGGTCAGGCGCTGGCGTCAACGGCGGCGCTCGCCGCCTCGGCTCAGGTGCGTGCGGTAGAGGGCTGAGACCCGCTGCGGAGGGCGCTCGCCACCATCTCGCGGATCCCGTCGCGCTTGAACGGCTTGGCCACGACGTAATCGACACCCCGGCCCTCGGCGTCCACGGGATCGATGCGGTCGCCCCAGCCGGTCACCATCGCCACCGGCGTGCCCGGGCGGACCTGCTTGACGATTCGCGCGACCTCCCAGCCCGAGATCCCCGGCATCCCGAGGTCGGTGATGACGAGATCGAACGCTTCCTTTTCCACGCAGGCGATGCCGGACTCGCCGTCGGTGCAGTACACGACCTGGTGGCCGTCGCGGGTCAGGGCATCCTTGAGCACGTCGCCCACCTCGCGCTCGTCGTCGATGACGAGGATCCGGCCCTTGCGGCTGGACTTACCGACCGGCCGGGCCACCGGCTCCACCACCGTCTCTCCGGGAGGCGGGAACTTGATGATGAACGTCGTGCCCTGGCCGAGCTGGCTCTGGACGTCGAGCTCCGCGTTGTGGCGGGTCACGATGCCGTAGACGACGCTGAGACCAAGGCCGGTGCCGCGCTCGCCCTTGGTGGTGAAGAACGGATCGAAGATGCGCTGGCGCACGTCTTCGGCCATGCCGATGCCGGTGTCGCTGACGCGGCACAGGACGTGATCGCCGTCGACGGCCGTGCTGAGCGTCACGCGACCGCCCTCGGGCATGGCGTCGAGCGCGTTGAACACGATGTTGGTGAGCGCCTCGCGCAGCTCGGCGGGATCGCCCGCGACGATGGGAGTCGGCCGCGGCTCGGCCACGACCTCGTACTGCAGGCCCCGCGCCTGGGCGTCGTCCTTCCACCGTGAGCGCGTCACCTCCACGACCTCGCTGATGATCGTCGCGAGATCGACGGGCTGGAACGGCCGCGCCCGGCGCATGCGGGTGAATTCCTGGATGCGCTTGACCGTCTGGGCGGCGTCGAGGGCCACCTTGATGATGACGTTGAGCTGACGCTGCAGCTCGGCGTCCTCGGTCTCGTTGAGGAGCACCTCGGCGCGGCCGACGACGATGGCCAGGACGTTGTTGAAGTCGTGGGCCACGCCGCCCGCCATCTCGCCCAGCGCGCGCAGGCGCTCGCCCTGGACCACCCGCTGCTGCGACTCCTCGACCGCCCGCAGCGCGGCTCGCAGATCGCCGTAGAGGCGGCTGTTCTCGAGCGCGATGGCGGCCTGATCGGCGAAGGTCTGGAGCAGCGTCACCTCGTTCTCGGAGAAGACTCGCGTCTTGAAGTCGCCGATCCCGATCACGCCGATGATCTCGCGCTTGACCCGGAGCGGCACCGCCAGGTACCCGCGGACGCGTCGGGTGCCGATGAACGCGCGCAGGTCGTCCGAGTAGGTCAACGACGAATCGTTGTAGACGTCGGCGGACCAGACGGGAATACCCTCGCGGGCGGCGCGGCCGACCACGCCGACGCCGGGCGCGATGATCGGCGGCACCGTGGCCAGCGCCTCCGGCTCGCCTTGCGAGGAGATCAGCTTCAGCGATCCGTCGGCCTGCAGGAGCCGCAGGACGGAGAACGCCCCGCCGAGCAGGCCGAGCGAGCTCTCCACGATGCGCTTGCCGACGTCGGCGGCGTCCAGGCTCTCGGTGAGCATGCGGGCCAGCCGGGCCAGCTCTTCGGCCTCGCGCTGGCGCCGCGTCGCCTCCGAGTAGAGCCGGGCGTTTTCCATCAGCACGGCGGCCTGCTCACTGATACCCGAGACCAGGCGCATCTCATCGGGGGTGAACTTGCGGCGCTCGCGCCACCACACGGCGAAGAAGCCGCCGATGGGCGCGCCCTTGACGATCATGGGCACGAACAGCAGCGACTGGTGGGGGAAGCGCTCGACCGTGGCCCGATCGATCCGCGGATCGTTGGCCACGTCGTCCGACGTGAGCGGCCGGCCTTCTCGCCAGGCCTCCTCCATGCCGGGATGGCCCACGATGGGAATCGGGTGCTCGACGAAGCTCTCGTAGAGATTCGGCGGTACGTGATATCCGGCGATCGGGCGCAGCACGTTCCGGCCGGTGTCGGCGAGATAGGCCCCCACCATGTCGGCGTCGAGCGTCCGCGTGATCTCGCGAGCTACGCGTCGCATCGTTTCGGTGGGATCGAGCGTGGCGCTCACCGCCTGGCTCACCGTCAGGAGCGTCTCCGTCTCGCGCAGGCGCGCCTGCGTCTGCTGGAAGAGCCGCGCGTTGTCGATGGCGAGTGCCGCGTGCGTGGCCACAGCGTTCAGGAACTCCAGCTCCTCGTCCGGGAACGCGCGGGCGTCGCGTTGGAGCAGCGCCAGCACGCCCAGCGTGTCTTCCTTGAGCGTGATCGGAATGGCCAGCATCGCCCGGTACCCGAACCGCTGGACGAGCGACGTGTCGCGCCACTGGGCGTCGCCCGCCAGGTTGGCGTTGAGCGCGGGCCGCCGCGTCCGGACGGCGCCGGCGCTGAGCTGTTGCACCGCGCTCAACCGCTCGATCGCGCCCAGCGAGGCCTCGATGCCGGCGGCCGCCCGGAAGACGAGGTCCTCGCCGTCGAGGAGCAGCACGAGGGCAGCGTCCATCCCCGTCAGCCGGCGCGCCTCCTCGGCGATGCGGGGCAGCATCCGGTCGAGGTCGATCTCGGTGGCCAGCTCACGGCTGAGGGCCACCAGCGCTTCCTGACGGCGCTCGAGACGGCGGCGGACGGTGATGTCGCGCGCGCTGCCGAGGACGGCGACCGGCGAGCCGTCCTTGAGCACGAGCCGGCAGACGACCTCCAGGATGGCGTGCTCGCCGCTCTTGCCAATGAAGTCCGCCGTGAACGGCTCGGGACGCTCGCCGGCCAGCATGCGGTGCACGACCGCCGTCGCCTTGTCCCGGTCGGCGGGCGCGACGAAGTCTCTGATGTTCATGCTGACCAGCTCACTGCGCGTATAGCCGCTCACCCGCACTCCCGCCTCGTTGATCTCGAGGATGCGGCCCTGCAAGTCGTGGAGGTAGACGACGTCGATGACGTTCTCGAACAGCTCGCGGTAGCGCGTCTCGGACACCGCCAGCCGCTCGCGCGCCTCGCGCTCGGCCTCGAGCAGCCGCGCGTTCTCGATGGCGATGCCGGCCTGCCGGGCGATCCCCTCGACCAGTCGCAGCTCTTCGCTCAGGAAGTCGTGGTGACTACGAGTCCACGCGAGCGCGAAGCCGCCGATGACCTCGCCCTTGACCACCATGGGCACAGCCAGCACCGACTTGTGCGGCAGGACGCGGCACAGGGGATGGTCGAAGCGCGCATCGGTCTGACTGTCGCTGGCGAAGACCGCGCGCGTAAAGTCGGCCGCTTCCCGCATCGCCCCACGGTCCATCGACATCGCCGTGGTCGCGAAGAAGGCCTTCAGGTCGGCCGGCACGTGATAGCCCGCCACCGGAACGAAGTCGCCACCGGCGCCGTTGCGTCGCCACACACCGCCCATGTCGGCGCCAAGCGCGCGGACCATCTCCCGGATCGTCCGGCGCCCGATCTCGGTCACGTCGAGAATCGACCCGGCCGCCTGGCTGACCGCGAGCAGCGTCTGCGTCTCGCTCAAGCGCTTCTGCGTCTGCTCCCATAGTCGCGCGTTCCAGATCGCCACGGAGGCCGAGTTGGCCAGCGCTTCGACGAGCCGCACCTCGTCGGGCGCGAAGACGCGCGGCTCGCGCGTGGCGACGGTCAGGATGCCGACCGGCTGGTCCTCCAGCAGGAGGGGCACGCCGAGGAACGACACGAGGCCTTCGTCGCGCACGCGGCCACGGTTGCGCACGCGCTCGTCGGTGCGGAGGTCGTTCACGACGACCGACGTGCGGTGAT
>WNGH01003758.1_pt1 | contig 22689 bp, 16 predicted proteins | sample 5400631 | NCBI WGS metagenome assembly WNGH01 (sample SAMN13153373, study PRJNA577476) | soil metagenome | isolation source: 115 cm soil or saprolite under Garry oak tree replicate 1 | place: USA:California | collected 2016-06-15
CGGGACATCGCGTGCGGGGTCATGAGAGCGTGAAGTGCGGCCAGTCCGGGCTCACCGGTCGAGCACCTCGCGCACCCTGCGGGCGATGGCATCCGGGGTGAACGGCTTCTGCACGTAGGCGGAGCCGGGCTCGAGCACGCCGTGCCGTGTGACGGCATCGTCGGTGTAGCCCGACATGAAGATCACGCGCGCGTCGGGGCGCAGGTCCGCCAGCCTGCTGGCGAGTTCGCGGCCGTTGAGCCCCGGCATCACGACATCCGTGAGGAGGAGATGTATGGTGCCCGAGTACCGGGTCACGATGTCCAGCGCGGCCTCTGCGCTGGGGGCTTCGAGCACCGTATAGCCGTGGCGTTCGAGCACCTGGCGGGCGACGCTCCGCACCGGCGCTTCGTCCTCGACCACCAGGACCGTCTCCGTCCCGCGTGCCGCGCGCGCCGGCGCTTGCGCGGGCTGGGACGCGCGCTCCGCCAGCTCCTCCACGCGCGGCAGGTAGAGCTTGAAGGTGGTGCCGTGCCCGACCTCGCTGTACACCCAGATGAATCCGCCGCTCTGCTTGATGATGCCGTAGACAGTGGCGAGTCCCAGCCCCGTGCCTTTGCCCTTCTCCTTGGTCGTGAAGAACGGCTCGAACATATGGGCCTGGGTCTCTTCGCTCATCCCGATGCCGGTGTCGGAGACCGCGAGCAGCACGAACGGGCCCGCGCGGGCCGGATAGTGGTCGGCGGCGTAGACCTCGTCCAAATCCACGTTGCCTGTCTCCAGGGTGAGCTTGCCTCCGTTCGGCATCGCGTCGCGGGCGTTCACGGCCAGGTTCACGATCACCTGCTCGAGCTGGCCGGGATCCGCCCGTACCGCGCCCACCTTGGGTGCGAGCGACGTGCGCAGCTCGATATGCTCGCCGATGAGACGGCGCAGCAGTTTCTCGAGGTTGGTCAGGAGGGTGTTCACGTCGAGGACCTGAGGCGCCAGGACTTGCTGACGACTGAACGCCAGCAGCTGTCGGGTCAGATCCGCCGCGCGCTTCGCCGCCTTGCGGATTTCATCGAGGTCCTCGCGCTCGGCTGCGTCTGATGAAAGGGTCTCGAGGAGCAGGTCTGCCGAGCCGAGGATGGCGGTCAGGAGGTTGTTGAAGTCGTGTGCGATGCCGCCCGCCAGTCGGCCCACCGCCTCCATCTTCTGTGCCTGCCGCAGCTGCGCTTCGAGGAGCTTGCGCTCGGTGATGTCTTCGACGAGGACGTTGAAGTATTCCACCCGACCTTCCGCGTCCCGCACGACCCGGGCGGTATGGCGGACCGTGATGGTCTTTGCGTCCTTCCGGCGCCACAGGGAGTCGCCTGTGAGGCTGTCCAACTTGAGCACTTCGTCGAGGAGGCGTGCACGCTGGGCGGGGTCCACGTAGACGTCCGCCGCCATGTTCTTCTGCAGCAGCTCCGCTTCGGAGTCATAGCCCAGGATACTCACCAGCGCTGGGTTCACGGCGAGAAGCCGGCCGTCCGGGGTGCTCCGGAAGATTCCGAACGGGGAGTCTTCGACCAGGGAGCGGTAGGTGGTCTCGGACGCCCGAAGCTCGGCCTCGGCGCGGCTACGCTCGATCGCCATGGCGACCTGCGCCGAGACGAACTGCAAGATCTCCTGCTCGCGCTCCCCGTACCGCACGCCGGGTGCGTAGGTCTGGGCGACGAGCACTCCGATGGTGCGGTCGCCGACCTTTAGCGGCACGCCGAGCCAGTCGATCGAGGGCGCGCCGACCAGCTCGACTTCGCCCCGCTGCTCGAGCTCCGCCTGCACCTGCGGCGTGACAAGCAGCGGCTGGCCGGTCCGGAGCACGTACTCAGTGAGCCCCTTGTCGGGCTTTTTGGACGGAAAGTCGGTGTCGTACTCGTCGACGGCGTACGGGAAGCTCAGTACATCTGTCGCGGTGTCGTACAGCGCGATGTAGAGGTTCTTCGCGGGCATCAGCTCATCCACGATCTGATGGATGGCGGGCAACAATTCCTCGAGTCCGGGCGCAGTGATTGCCACCTGGGCGATTCGATAGGTGGCGGTTTGTAGCTGATGGGCGCGTGCCTGCGCCGCGAGGCTGCGCTTGGTGTCAAGCGCTCGCAGCACCGCCGGGCCGAGGCGATGCAGGTGGTCTTTGACGATGTAGTCGGCCGCCCCCGCCTGTAAATACTGCACGGCCGGCTCGTCTCCCAACCTCCCGGTCACAACTATCACCGGGGTTCCGGGTGAGAACTGGCGCGCCAGCTGTAAGGCCTCCCGGGCATTGAAGGCCGGTAGGGAATGATCGGTCAGGATGACGTCCGGGGCGAAGCCGCGCAGCGCCTCGGCCATGCCGTCTCGCGTGTCGACCCGGAGGAACGTGCAGAGGATGTCGGCCCGGCGAACCTCGCGCTCAGCGAGTGCGGCGTCGTTCGGGTCGTCCTCGACGAGGAGGATGCGGACCGTGGCGGCCATACTCCCTCGCCCATGTATATCGGGTGACGATCGCGTCCGCCATAGTGTCTGCGTCTGGCGGTTCCCAGGCGGGCGCCTTGGCTGGCGTACAACCTGGCGGTACGGGTGGGTTGGGAATAGGGCGTTTTGCGGCACGGAGGGGCGCCGGTGCGACACCTCCCTAGGGAGCCGGCCCGAGCGAGCCCCCTCTTAGTGCGGCGGCTCGTTCAGCAGCAGCCAGTAGAGCCCGACCTCCGAGACCGCCCGCGCGAACGCCTCGAAGTCCACGGGCTTGACGATGTAGCTGTTGGCGCCGAGCCGGTACGCCGAGGCGATGTCGGGCTCTTCGCGCGACGAGGGTCCGTCGACCTTGGGGAGCTTCAGGTCGAGCAGCACGACCTTCGGCACGACCCCGATGTCGCGCAGCGGGTGACTGCCGTCGCCGAAAAAGAAATCCAAAGCCTCGGCGCCGTCCCGGGCGACAAATACCTGATTCGCGAAGTTGCGCGCCTTGAAGGCGCGCAGCGTCAGCTCGGCATCGGTGGGGTTGTCCTCCACCAGGAGGATTTCGACCTGTTGCTGGTTCGTCATCGGGTCACCTCGTCCTCGACGTGGTACACCGACTTCCCTCCGCAGAGCCGGTCCGGCGCGTCAGCCCGCATCCAGCACCTCGCGCACTTTGCGTACCAAGGCATCGGGGCGGAACGGCTTCTGCAAATAGGCGAGGCCCGGCTCGAGCATCCCGTGGCGCACGATGGCGTTGTCGGTGTAGCCCGAGATATACAGCACCCGGATGCCGGGCCGTTGCGCGGTCAGCCGGTCGGCCAGATCGCGGCCGCTCATGCCCGGCATCACGACGTCGGTCAGGAGCAGATGGATCGTGACGCCGTGCTGGGCGGCGAGCGCGAGGGCGTCGGCGCCGCTCGGTGCGGCGAGCACGGTGTACCCTTGCCGCTCGAGCACCTGCTGCGCGATGGCGCGCACGGCCGGTTCGTCTTCGGCGAGCAGCACGGTCTCGGAGCCGCGGGGCGGACGCTCGACCGGGGCGGGCGGCGTCGCCGATTCGACGGGTGCGTCGACCCGCGGCAGATAGATCTTGAACGTCGCCCCGTGGCCCGGCTCGCTGTACACCCAGATGAACCCGCCGGACTGCTTGACGGTCCCGTACACCATTGCCAGGCCGAGGCCCGTGCCCTGGCCGCGCGGCTTGGTCGTGAAGAATGGCTCGAAGGCGTGGGCCTGGGTCTCCTCGTCCATCCCGATCCCGCTGTCGCTCACCGTGAGCTGCACGTATGGTCCCGGCTTCACCAGGCTGTGCTCGAGCGTGTAGCTCGAGTCGAGATCGATGTTACGCGTTTCCAGCGTGAGCTTGCCGCCTTGCGGCATCGCGTCCCGGGCGTTCACCGCCAGATTGACGATGACCTGCTCCAGCTGGCCGGGATCCGCCGTGACGCGGCCCAGGGTGGGGTCGAGCGCCGTCGCCAGCTCCACGTCCTCGCCGATCAAGCGGCGCAGCAGCTTGTCCATGTCCAGCACGAGCGCGTTCACGTCGACCACCTTGGGCTGCAGCACCTGCTGGCGGCTGAAGGCCAGCAGCTGGCGGGTGAGGCCGGCGGCGCGCTCCGCCGATCGGCGGATCTCGTCGACGTCGGCGCGGCGCGGGTCGTGGTGCCCGAGGTCCTCGAGCAGCAGGTCGGCGTGGCCGGTGATGGCCGTGAGGATGTTGTTGAAGTCGTGCGCGATGCCGCCCGCCAGCCGGCCGACCGCTTCCATCTTCTGCGCCTGGCGCAGCTGTTGCTCAAGGCCGAGCCGCTCCGTGACGTCGCGTCCGATGCCCAGGATGCCCGCGAGCCGGCCGTCCCGGACCTGGGCGGTAGCACTGAACTCCGCCACGCGATACGACCCGCCCTTGGTCAGGATACGGAACGGGATGGTGGGGCGCGGCTCGCCCCGCAGCACGCGGCCGAACAAGTCGAGGGCGAGCGGCACGTCATCGGGATGGACGAAGGCCTCGAACGGCCGGCCGACCCATTCGGCGGGCGGGAACCCCGTCATCTCCTCGAAGGCCGGATTGAGTGAGGTCACCTCGCCGCTGGGTGAGAGCGCGAAGATCACGTCGCGCACGCCGTCGACGAGACTGCGGTAGCTCTCCTCGGAATTGCGCAGCGCGGCTTCCGTGCGCTTGCGGTCGGTGATGTCGGTGGCGACTCCCAGCACCTGGTGCGCGCGGCCGTCGGCCGAGACGAGCGGCACTTTCACGGTTTGAAACCAGCGCGTCTCGCCGGTGTGCGGGTTGGTCACCGGCTCCTCGGGAACGAGCTTCGGCCGGAGGCTGGACATGACCTCCCGGTCGTCGCGCAGGTAATGGGCGACCTCCGCTTGATTCCGGTTGAAGTCCGCGTCGCTCTTCCCCAGCAGCTCCTCCGGGGAGGTGGCGTAGGCCTGAGCAAGGGCCTTGTTCACGAGCGTGAACTTGCCGTCCCAGTCCTTCACGAACACGAGGCTCGGGTCGGCGTTGATGACCTGCTTCAGGAGCTCCTCGGCGCGCAGCCGCTCGGTGATGTCGCGCCAGTTGGCCACGACGGCTCCCACAGCGGGGTCGTCGAGCCGGTTCACGGCCACGGCCTCGACCAGATGGTAGGAGCCATCCTTGTGCCGGGCGCGCAGCTCGGTGCGGAACGGCGTGCCGGGCTGATCCAGCAGCTGCCGGCACAGGCGCTGGGTGAGCGCGAGATCGTCGGGGTGCAGGAAGCCCATCGCGTTGGTGCCGGTCAGCTCGGGGACGCCATAGCCGAGCAGCCGGGTCGCCGCCTGGCTGACGTAGGTGATTGCCCCGGTTTCGTCCAGCAATGCGACGGCGTCCGAGCTGTGCTCCACCAGGGCGTGGAACAGCTCCGTCGCCGCCTGCGGACCGGAGCGCCGCCCGGGCGAGCGGTGCGCCGACGCCTTGAGACGCTTACCGGGCATGGTCGATCAAGGCTCCCGAGGCAGGACTCGAACCTGCGACCCGCCGGTTAACAGCCGGCTGCTCTACCAACTGAGCTACTCGGGAATGAATCGCGAAATATCGTTGACGCTGGGCGGGCAATCAACCTGCGGCGGCCGGCCCGGGCGGCCTGGGATCGGACCATGGTCGAGTTCGGGCGTGCGGTCCCTCCCTCTATGCCCCGATGATCGCGTCCCAGGCAACCCAGTGAGTTACGGCCGTGAGTGCGTCCTCCGGTCCGGCATCCGTGGCATGCTCCGGCGCTCCCTGCTCGGCGCACGGCGCTCGCCGCGACGGGTAAACTGTCCACCGAGCGGCGACCGCTGCGCCAGCTCGCGAACCAGCAGCCGGGCCACGTCGCGCAGCAGTTCCAGCTCTGCCTCACTCCAAGATCGCGGCTCTGGATCCATGGCGCAGAGGGCGCCGATCGCGCGGCCAGCCGCGTCGATCAACGGCACGCCGGCATACGCCGTCACCAGGCCATCCCGGACCGCCGGGGTGCGGGCGGTCAGCGGATGGCGGCGTGCGTCCGCGACCACGAGCGGCCGCCGCGAGGCGGCGATGTGCCGGCTGAACGGGTAGCACAGCAGCAGCGCGAGCGACACGGGCCGGCCGTAGCTGCTTGCCACCATCCGCCCAGGGGCGGCGACGAGCGAGACGTACACCACGGGGACGCCGAGCAGGTCACCGGCGAGCTGCGTGAAATGGTCCAGCGTGCGTTGCGCGGGGCGGTCGGCGCCGGTGGTCGCGAGCGTCATGGCGTGGGTGGTCTCAGCTTGGTCACGATCGCCGGCAGCCGCTCGAATTGGGTCCGCTTGTCGAGGAACTCGTCCGCGCCCGCTTCGAGGCACGTGGAGCGGAGCTGGTCGTATGCGTAGTTGGTGAGCACCACCACGGTGGGTTGGGGCTGCAACCGTTTCGCCGCGCGCAGCACTTCCAGCCCGTCCCCATCGGGCAACCGCATGTCGACGACGACGACGTCCGCCTTGGAATCGGGCAGCAACTCGAGCGCCTCCGCAACCGTCCCGGCCTCGACGACTTTGTCCACTTCCCACATGTCCTGAAGCATCGCCGCCAATCGTACGCGCACGAGCGTGGAGTCATCAACGAGGAAGACGCGCATCTGGACGTCTCTGCTCGACTGGGTCGTCGTCCAGGCCATATCGGTCGGACCAATCTGGGCCGCGGGCCGGCGCGCCGAAGTCGGCGGGCGCCCGGCGCCTCTGTACGAAATGGGGTGGGCGGCGCGTCAGTCTTGACTGACAGACGGTGTTAGGGCGCGAGCCCTTGCTCGATCACGTAGCGGACCAAGTCCGCGTTCGTCTTGAGGCTCAGCTTGCGCAGCACCCGGCTGCGGTAGGTGCTGACCGTCTTCGGACCGACCGACAGGGTGACCGCGATTTCCTTGTTGCTCTTCCCGGTCCCGAGCAGGCACAGCACCTGGTACTCGCGGGCGGAGAGGGCCTCGTGCGCGCCGCCGGCGAAGCCCGAGCGCAGCTCGACGGCCAGCCGCTCGGCGAGCGCGGGGCTGACGTAGGTGCCGCCGGCGTGCGCCTTTTTCACGGCCGCGAGCAGCTCGCTCGGAGCCTGGGTCTTGCTCACGTAGCCCGCCGCGCCGGCGCGGAGCGCCTGCACCGCCAGCTGGCCTTCCGCGTGCATGCTCACGACCAGCACGGCGACGCGGGGGAATCGTTTCCGCAGCTCGCGGATGAGCGGGACGAACCCCGGGCCCGGCATGCCGATGTCCAGGATCACGACGTCGGTGCGCGTCCGCTCGAGCTGGCGCAACAGCTCGCCACCCTCGGCTGCTTCGCCCACGACCTCGATCAGATGGTCGTCGGCGGCGAGCTGGCGAAAGCCGGCGCGGATCAGGTGATGGTCGTCTGCGATGAAGACCCGGATCATTCGAGGGTGGGCAAGGTGAGCGTCAGCGTGGTCCCCCGACCGCGCTCCCCGGTGATGGCGACGGTGCCGCCCAGGCTGGTCGCCCGCTCGCGAATGCCGAGCAACCCGAGCGAGCGGGAGTCGGCGAGGGCGCCCTTGCTGATGCCGCGACCGTTGTCCTCGACGCTGAGCGCGAGCGCCTGGGCGGACAGCGTGAACCGGACCAGGACGCGGGTGGCGCCGGCGTGCCGCGCCACATTGGTGAGGGCTTCCTGGAAAATCCGGAATGCGGCGGTGGCGCGGGTCGCGTCGACGGTCGGTTGCTCGGCCGGCACCTCGACCCGGCACGCGATGCCGGTTCGCGTCTCGAACTCACGGGCCTGCCACTGGATGGCGGCCTGGAGGCCGAGCTCGTCCAGCACGCCCGGGCGCAGCTCGGTGGCGATACGCTGGATCGCGCCGGCCGTGTCGTCGAGGATCGCTTCCATGCCGTCGACTTTGCCGGCGAGCTCCGGGGCTGGCTGGGGCATCCGCCGCCTGAGCCAGGTGAGATCGATCTTGAGAGCCGTCAGCGCTTGCCCGAGCTCGTCGTGAATCTCGCGCGCGATGCGCGTGCGCTCCGCTTCGCGGGCTGCCTCGAGCCGGACGGTGAGGTCACGCAGCTGCTCTCGGTGACCGTGCAGCTGCTGCTGCGCCCGTCGGCGCTCGGTGATGTCCTCGATCACGCTGACGAACAATCGCGGCGCGCCCTGCGCGCTCGGGAGGGCGGATACCGTGACCTGGGCCCAGATCGGCGTGCCATCTTTGTGGCAGTAGCGCTTTTCCAACGTGAACGCGCGTCGCTTCCCCTCGGCCAGCTCGGTCATCAGCTCCCGGTTCCTGGGCAGATCTTCCGCGTAGGTAATGTCGGCGTACGAGAGCGACCGCAGTTCCTCGTCGCTGTAGCCGAGCATGCGCTGAAACACCCGATTCGTTCTTACGAAGCGTGCGTCGAAATCGGCCAGGGCGATGCCGACCGCCGCCTGATCGAACATGGCGCCGAGCAGCGCTTCCCGCTCCCGCAAGGCTTCGTCGGCGCGGCGACGCTCGGTAAGGTCCCGCGTCACCTGCGCGAACCCGACCAGCGCGCCGTGCTCGTCCCGCACTGGGCTGATGACCACGTCTGCCCAGAAGCGGGAGCCGTCGTCGCGCACGTACCACGCCTGCGCCTCGCAGCGTCCCCGCTCGGCCGCCTCGCGCAGATTCTCCGCTGGCTTGCCGGCGGCGGTGTCCTCCGGAGTGTAGAAGCAGGCGACGCTCCGCCCGATGATCTCCGTCGCCGCGTACCCGTTGATGTGCTGCGCTGCGGCGTTCCAGCTGACGACCCGCCCGCTCGGGTCGAGCCGGATGATCGCGTGGTCGCGCACGCTCTCCACCAGCACCCCGAACCGCTGCTCGCTCTCGCGTGCCGCGCCCTCGGCCACGCCGCGCTCCACCGTGGCGGCGGCCAGCACGAGTCCGGTCACCGACGCCAGCGCCAGGAAGGTCTGGAGCAGCGTGAGATTCTCGGTGGGCGTCCCGCTGACGAACGGCCCGAGCCCACGCAGCGTGTGCCAGATCACCAAACCCGCGATCAGCGCCGTGGCCGTAGCGCTGCCGCGGGGACCGAATCGCATCGCGGCCCACACGACGACGGGGAAGACGGCATACACGTACGTAATGGGACTGCGCCACAGCAACGCCGTCAGCAGTATCATCAGCACGACCAGCGCGGCGGCCTCGGACCAGCGACCCGCCGGCCGGGTGGCTCGCGCCCATGTGAGCAGCAGCGGAGCCACCAGCACGTCCCCCAGCGCGTCCCCGCTCCACCACACGAACCACAGATGCTTCAGGGCAGCCGGCGGGACGACCCCGCTCGCCCACAGGCTCGCGATCCCGATCGTCGCGCTCAGCGTCGTGCTTACGAGCGCCGCCAGCGTGACGAGCGCGAGCACGTCCCGGAGCCGCTCGAGCGAGGGTCGGAACTCGGCCACGCGCCGCAGCAGCCAGACGGCGCACACCGCCTCGAGGGTGTTCCCGAGCGCGATGCCGACGGCGCCGGCGGCCGGCACGCCGGCGGTCCAATTGAGCAGCAATGCGCCGACTGCGATGCCGGGCCAGTAGCGCAGACCCAGCAGCAACAGGGTGGCGAGGGCGACGCCCGAGGGCGGCCAGGCGGATGAGACGACCTTCTGCGCGACGGCGGCGAGCAAACCGAGTTTCGCCGCGCCGAGGTAGGCAAGGGCGACGACGGCGAGCTGGATGGGGTACCGCAGCCGACCGGCCAGCTTGAGGAGGTCAGTTCGCGCGATCATTCGAGTGCCCGCACGTGCAGTTTGTGCACCGGCGCCCTATCATGCACGCGACGTCGCGAAACGTCTAGGGGCCGGCGGCAGCTGTGGCGCGGCTCGCGGGAAGGTCCGCGGCGATCATGCCCAGCACGATCAACCCGCCGCCGAGCCACTGCAGCATGGCCAGGCGCTCGCCCAGCACCAGCCAGGAGGTCAGCGCGGCGAACAGCGGCTCGAAGCAGAAGATCAGTGCCGCGCGCGCCGCGGACATGTGTCGTTGAGCCGACATCTGCAGCAAGAAGCAGATCGTGCTGGCGAACAACACCGAATACACGAGCGCAGCCAGGAACCCACCGCTCCACTGGATCCGTGGGCGCTCGAACAGGAGCAAGGCGCTCGCTGAGACGACGGCCGTCCCGGCCACCTGAAACCAGACGAGGCGACGCGCGTCGTACGCGCGCCCCAGCGTGGCGACGGCCACGATCTGGCCACCGAAGCACGCGGCGCAGACCAACGTCAACAGATCGCCCCGATTGAGTCCGCCGGCATCGGGAGCCGTGAGCAGGTAGATCCCGAGGGTCGCCAGCGCCAGCGCCGCCACGGTGAGCCAGCCCGGACGCTGTCCCAGCAGCGCGAGGGCGATGACCGGTGCGAGCACCGAGGAAATCGCGACGATGAACGCCGAGCGCGACGCCGTGGTGATCACGAGCCCGGCGGTCTGAGAGATGAAGCCGAGCGCGACGAGCGCGCCGAGCAGCAGCCCGCCGCGCAGCTCGCGGCCCGCCGGCGGGGGACGGAACCGCGTCCCGGGGGCCAGCAACAGCGTCGCGATGCTGAATCGCAGGGTGAGAAAGGCGAGCGGCGTCGCCGAAGCCAGCGCGTCCTTGACCACCGCGAACGTGGTTCCCCACAGGAACGTCGCGAGCAGCAGCGTCAGGTCGGCCTGGCGGCGCGTCACGCCGTCAGCGTGCCCCGTCCAGCACGCCGCGCACCTTTTTCGCCAACGCCTCGGGCGTGAACGGCTTCTGCAGGAACGCAGTCCCGGGGTCGAGCACGCCGTGCTGCGCGACCGCCTCGTCGGCGTAGCCGGACATGTAGAGCACGCGCACGCCGGGGCGGACTGCCGTCAGGCGGCGCGCCAGCTCGCGGCCGTTCATCTCCGGCATCACCACGTCGGTCAGGAGCAGATGAATCGGGCCGTCGTGGCGCTCGGCCAGCGCCAGCACGTCGGCTCCTCCCGCGCCCACCAACACGCGGTAGCCCGCCCGCTCGAGCACCTTCTGCGCCAGCACCCGAACCAGCCGTTCGTCCTCGGCGACTAAAATGGTCTCGGTGCCTGCGGCCGGCGCGGCCACGGGAGTCGGCCGGCTGGTGGGGTCGAGCGGCGCCTCGACGCGCGGCAGATATATGCGGAACACGGCGCCTTGTCCCACCGTGCTCTCCACGGTGATGTGGCCGCCGCTCTGCCGTACGATGCCGTACACCGTGGCGAGTCCGAGTCCCGTCCCCTTGCCGCGCGGCTTCGTGGTGAAGAACGGCTCGAACACGTGCGCCTGGACTAGGGCGTCCATGCCGACCCCGTTGTCCGACACCTGGAGCAGTACGTAGCGCCCCACGGGGACGGTCGCGGCGGGGGGCGCCCGCGTCCCGTCCACCTCGACATTGCCCGTCTCGATCGCCAACCGGCCGCCCTGGGGCATCGCGTCCCGCGCGTTGACGGCGAGGTTGACGAGCACCTGCTCGATCTGCCCCGTGTCGACCCGTACGGCCCCCAGCCCGGACGCGAGCGCGGTCTCGAGCGCGATGTCCTCGCCGATCAAGCGGCGCAGCAGCTTGGCGATGTCCTTGACCAGGCGATTCAGGTCGACCACCATCGGTTGCAGGACCTGTCGCGCGCTGAAGGCGAGCAGCTGGCGGATCAGGTCCTTGGCGCGGGTCGCCGCGTCGCGGATGATGTCGAGTTCCTCACGGTGCGGGCGGTCCGGCGGCGCGTCGAGCAGGAGCAGCTCGATCGAGCCCAGCACCGCGGTGAGCACGTTGTTGAAATCGTGGGCGATTCCGCCGGCCAGCCGGCCGACCGCTTCCATTCTCTGCGACTGCTGCAGCTGCTCCTCCAGCTGGCGGCGCTCCCGCCGCACGGCGGCCCCTTCGACAGCCCGGCTGACGGCGGGGGCGAGACGCTGCAGCCGGTCTTTCATGATGTAGTCGGCGGCCCCCGCCTGCATGACCGCGACCGCGGTGTCTTCACCGACGCTCCCCGAGACCACGATGAACGGCACGTGGGGCGCCGTAGCGCGCACGACGGCGAGCGCCGCCGGTGCGTCGAAGTGGGGCAGGGAGTAGTCGCTCAGCACGACGTCCCACGGGTGCCGGGCCAGGGCCGCGCGCATCGCGTCGGCCGTTTGCACTCGCTCCTGCACGACCTCGAACCCGCCCTGGCGCAGGGCGCGCACCATGAGCTCTGCGTCGCTCGCCGAGTCCTCGACGATGAGGACGCGGAGGACGGTGGCCGCCATCAGCCGAGGTCCCGCAGATAGCGGCCGGTCACCGATGCCTCGACGCGTGCGACGCTCTCCGGAGTGCCCTGGGCCACGACCCGACCGCCTGCCGCACCTGCACCCGGGCCCAAGTCGATGAGCCAGTCGGCCCGCTTCACGACGTCGAGATGGTGCTCGATCACCAGCACGGTGTGCCCGGCATCGACCAGCCGGTCGAGCACGCGGCACAAGGTCCGCACGTCGTCCAGGTGCAGGCCGGTGGTTGGCTCGTCCAGGATGTAGAGTTTGCGACCACCGGCGCCGCGTTTCGCACCGCCCGCCAACGCCAGCTCGCGCGCGATCTTGAGACGCTGCGCCTCGCCGCCGGACAGCGTCGTCGCCGGTTGGCCCAGCCGCAGGTAGCCGAGCCCCACCTGCTGGAGGTGCCACAGGGCGCGCGCCAGCCGCGGCTGGCGGTGGAAGCGCTGCAGCGCTTGATCCACGGTCCATTCGAGCACCTCGTGGATCCCGCTCCCCTGGAGCTTGACCTCGAGGACCTCCTTCTTGAACCGCTTCCCCTCGCACATCTCGCACGGCACGAACACGTTGGCGAGAAACACCATCTCGACCAGCACGTGGCCCGCGCCCTCACACGCTTCACATCGGCCGCCTGCGACGTTGAACGAGAACGTGCTGGGCGTGTAGCCGCGCGACCGCGCCAGCGGCTCGGCGGCGAACAAGCCGCGCAGCTCGTCGAACGCCTTGATGTAGGTCACCGGGTTCGACCGCGGCGTTCGGCCGATGGGCGCCTGATCGACCAGCACCACGTCGGCGATCGCCTCCCACCCTTCGAGGGTGTGCACGGTGCCCACCGGCTCGCCCAAGTGCTGCTTCGCCGTGTGGGCGCCGGTGAGGCGGGCCTCGAGCTGGCGAAACAGGACGTCGTGCACGAGCGTCGACTTGCCCGAGCCCGAGACCCCCGTGACGACCGTCAACGTGCCGAGTGGAATCCGGATGTCCACCCCCGCGAGGTTGTGCAGGCGGGCGCCGCTGAGCGCCAGCCAGCGCCGTGCGGGGCGGCGCGCCGACGGCACCCCGATCCGCTTTTCGCCCGAGAGGTACTGCCCCGTGAGCGTGGCCGCCTCGCGCACCGCCGCGGCCGGCCCCTGATACACGACCCGCCCGCCCGCCTCGCCGCTGCCGGGGCCGAGCTCGATCATCCAGTCGGCGGCGCGCATCGCCGCGGGGTCGTGCTCCACGACCGCCACGGTATTGCCGGCGTCGGCAAGGCGGCGCAGCAGCCCCAACAGGCGCTCGATATCCGACGGGTGCAGCCCGATGGACGGCTCGTCCAGCACGTACAGCGTGTCCACGAGGTGTGACCCGAGCGCGTTCGAGAGGGCGATGCGCTGTGCCTCGCCGCCCGACAGGGTCCGTGTCAGACGGTCGAGCGTCAGGTAGCCCAGGCCGACGTCGTTCACGAACGAGAGGCGCGCCGTGAGCTCCGCCAGAATGTGGACGGCGACCGCCCGCGCGAATGGCGGCAGCTCGAGCCCCGCCACCCAATCGCGGACGCCGCCGGCGGTCAAGGCGGCGACTTCCGCGATGCTCTTCCCGCCGACCCGGACGGCGAGGGCTTCGGACTTGAGACGTGCGCCGCCACAGGCCGGGCACGTCTTGGCGAGCTGGTATTGGCGCAGGAACACCCGGATGTACTGCTTGTAGCGCTTCGCCTCCAGGCGCTCGAGGAATGGCAGCATGCCGAGGAAGCGACCGCCCGCCCCGTGCAGCAGAAAGTGGCGGTCCCGCTCGGCCAGATCGCGCCACGCCGTATCGAGCGGGATGCCGCGGGCGCGCGCCGTCTCCCGCAGGATGCGCCGGCGGCCTTCGTAACGCGGCTTGGTCCACGGGTCGAGCGCCCCCTGCGCCAGGCTCTTCTTAGCGTCCCGTACGATGAGCGACTCGTCGTACTCGAGCACCGCCCCGAATCCGTTGCACCCCGGACACGCACCGCGCGGGTTGTTGAAGGAAAACAGGATCGGCGTGAGCGCGGGGGCCGGCGTGGCGCAGTGCGAGCATGTCGGGTGCTCGGAGAAGCGGCGGCGGTCCCCGTTCTCGAGCGCCACCGCCACGCCCTCGCCTTCGTTAAACGCAGTCGCGACCGCGTCGGCGAGCCGCCCCCGATTGCCCTCCGAGGCGGGGAGCCGGTCGACCACCACCAACACTTCTTCCGCCCCGCGCACCCGGCGCTCGGCGTCGGGCTCGTCCAGGCGCACCACCGCGCCGTCGAGCTGCGCGCGTACGAACCCGGCGGCGCGCAGTTGGGCGGCGAGCTCGACGTCGGGGCGGTGGGCGCTAGGGGGCAGGGGAAACGTCACGACAATTGCGGATTGCGGATTTCGGATTGCGGATTGGCTGGCGTGGTCGTTCAAATCCGCAATCGGCAATCCGCAATCCGCAATTAGGTGGTCCACCACCTCCTGCACCGTGTCGACCTTCACCTCGTGCCCGCACTTGACGCAAAACTGCGTCCCGACTCGGGCCCACAGCAGCCTCAGGAAGTCGTAGATCTCCGTCGCGGTGCCGACCGTCGAGCGGCTGCTCGTAGTGGGGTTCTTCTGCTCGATCGCGACGGCGGGCGAGATCCCCTCGATCGCGTCCACCAAGGGCTTAGGCATGCGGTCGAGGAACTGCTTGGCGTACGTGGACAACGACTCGATGTAGCGGCGCTGGCCCTCGGCGTACAGCGTGTCGAACGCGAGCGTGCTCTTCCCCGACCCGGATGGGCCGGTGATCACGGTGAGCGCACGGCGTGGCAGCTCCACCGTGATCCCCTTGAGGTTGTGCTGCCGCGCGTTGCGGATGATGACCCGTTGGGGGGACGAAGGCATAACCCTCGAAAATAACAGGGATTTGGGGTTCGGGGGTCAGGGTGGCGTCGGCCCGACCGCCTAGCCCCGGGCCCCGACCCCCAGTACCTTCGCCCCCACATGGCTCTCGCCCTGACGCCGCGCCTCCTGCGCCGCGGCCTCGAGCTCTTCGCCGTCATCTCCCTCATCGGCGTCGCCGTCGTGTTGGTCGTGTTCGGCGAGAACCTGGACGCCGTGTTCTCCGCTCTCGCGCACCTGCACTGGGGGTGGCTGCTCCTCGGCCTAGGCCTCGCCTCGATGGATTGGATCGGCGGGGGCACCCGGCTCTGGGTCGTCGCCCGGCACGTGCACCCCGGCGTGCGCTGGCGCGACATGGTCATCGCGGGGGGGATGAGCGCCTGGGCTGCCTATCTCACACCGTTTCAAACTGGTGCGGGTCCCACCATGATGTGGTCGATGGGTCGCGCCGGCGTCCGCCTCCCCGAGGCCATGACCTCCACCTTCATGACCTTCGTCGCCACCGTCGCCTTCTTCGCGCTCGCCGGGCCGCTCGCCATTTACCTCGGTGCCGGCCGGTCGCTCGCGGCGCATAACGTCGTGCTAGGTATCACGTACTATGGGCTGTTTCGCGCCAGCCTCACCATCTTCGGTGTCCTGGGCGTGCTCATGCTCGTCGCGATGGTGTTTCCGGTGTGGCTGCGGGATGCAGTGCACTGGCTGGCGACTCGGGCTCAGCGCAAGAGTCGTCGCGTCGCCGCCCGGATCGAGCACCTGCGGGAGGGAATCGACCGGGCGCACGAATGCCTGGTGGCGTTCGGCAGCCCCAAAGGATGGCTGGCGCTGTTGTGGGCGGTCCTGCTCTCCGGGCCGTCCCATGCGAACAAGCTCCTCGCGGGGTATGTCGCGCTACGCACCCTCGGCCTGCACACCAACTTCGTCGACATTCTGTTGCTGCAAACGTTCATCACGTTCCTGCTCTATTTCGCGCCCACGCCCGGATCATCAGGGCTGGCCGAGCTCCTGTCAGCGGCGGTGATGCAGATCTACGTCCAGCCGTCCGAGCTGCCCACCTACACGCTGATCTGGCGGTTCATCAACAGTTACGCGACGGTGATCGTCGGGTCGCTGCTCTTCTGGCACTGGCTCAAGCGGGGCCTCGTCGGACGCGAGGAGCCCGTCGTCGCGGAGGGACGCAGTGACGGTTGAGACCAGCGGTGTAACCTGTGTTTCCTTGCGCGGTTACAACGCTGGGCGTAACTTCTGGCGCTGGCTCTTTCCGGTTTAGGGGCTCCGCACAATGTCGTTGTTAGAGCTCGGTGGGAGAAAGTTCACCATCCCGATCGGCGAGGTGGCGCTCGGCAGCGATGCGGCCTGCGCGATCCCGCTGACCGGGGCAGACGTGTTGCCTCGCCATGCCCTGTTCCAGGGGCAGCCAGACGGGCAGGTGGTCATCCGCAAGGCCGAGCCGGCGGCGGAAGTGCTCATCAACGGGGTGCGGCTCGGCGCCGAGCCGACGCCGCTCTTGCACGGTGACAAGGTCGAGGTGGGTGGTCACGAGCTCACTTTCGTGGACGAACGTCGCTCCGGCAGCACGCAGTTCATTCAGAAACTTCAGATGCCGGAGGCATCCGGTCAGCCGCCGGTGGCGCGGGGCACCGGCAAACCGGGGGTCGCCACCAACACCGGCGGCCGGGTGGTGAGCCTCACCGACGGCCGCGAGTACGTGATCACTGCGGCGACAATCGTGTTCGGGCGGGAGGCGGGGTGCGACATCGTGGTGGCGGGCAAGGACGTCTCGCGGCGCCACGCCGAAATCATGCAGACGCCCAAGGGCTACGTACTGGTCGACTCGAGCACCAACGGCACGTTCGTAAACGAAGAGCGGGTGCAGGGGCAGCGCGTGCTGCAGCGCGCCGACGTGATCCGGATGGGTGACGAGAGCTTCCGGTTCTACGCCGACGTCGTACCGGCAGCCGCGCCCGACCACGAGCTGGGTGCGGCCGCTGCAGCGCCGCCGGCCGCGCGCCCACAGACCGGCGCGCCAGTGCGAGGCCCCGCGGCAGGCGTGCCTCCCGCTGCTTCCGTCGCGCCTGCCCCTACCTCCGCCCCCCCCCCCCCCCCCCCCCCCCCCCCCCCCCCCCCCCCCCCCCCCCCCCCCCCCCCCCCCCCCTGCAGCCCCGCCGCTGGCGAGCCTCCTCGTCAAGAGCGGCTCGCTCAAGAATCAGCGCTTCCCGGTGCGGACACCGGTGTTCAACATCGGCCGTGCGGACTACAACGACATCGTCCTCCCCGACCCCTCCGTTTCGACCGCTCACGCGAAACTGCAGCGCCGCGAGGGCGTCTGGGTGGTCGTGGACCTGGACTCGACGAACGGGACGTTCGTGGACGGCGAGCGTGTGCAAGGAGAGAGTCCGCTCGCACCAGGCACGCTGCTCCGCTTCGGAGACATCCAGCTGGTGTTCGAGCCGAGCGACGACGCGCTGGGGATCGCCCGCGGCGGGGGAACGCAGGTGATGAAAGATTTCAGTGCGGTCGCCCCGCCGTCCGCCGCCCCGTCCCGCGCGTCACCGCCAGCTCCGCCCTCCCCCTCGCGGCCACGACCGCCCGCGAAGGGCAGGCCCGCATCGAAGCGCCCTGCCGCCCAGCAGGTACCGGAGCAGCGCGGCAAAGGGTGCCGCAAGGGCGCGGCCATACTGCTGCTCGCGGCGGCGGGGCTCACGGCCCTCCTCTACCGCCTCCTCGCCTAGCGACGCACCGTGCACATCACCTGCGCAGGCCGCACCGACGTCGGCATCATTCGCTCAGGCAACGAGGACAGCTACCTCATGGTCCCCGATCGGGGGATCTTCGTCGTCGCGGACGGGATGGGTGGGCACGCCGCCGGTGAAGTGGCGAGCGAGATGGCCGTGCGTTTCGTGTCGCGCGAGCTCGGGTCGCTCAAGGGCCTGTCGGACGATCAGGTTGCTGACCGGATGCGCGCGGCGATTCGGTCGGCCAACGGCGCCATCTTCCAACGCACGCTCACCGAGCACGACAAGCGCGGTATGGGGACCACCGTCACGTCGATGGTGCTCTACGACACCCGCTTCCTGATCGGTCAGGTGGGGGACAGCCGGGCGTATCTGTTCCGCGACGGCAAGCTGATTCAGCTCACGAAGGATCACTCCTACGTGCAGGAGCAAGTGGATGCGGGGTACTTGACCCCCGAGCAGGCCCGGTCACACCCGTACAGCAACGTCATCACGCGCTGCGTGGGGGCGAACAGCGACGTGATGCCGGACATCTACCTTGGCACGGTGAAGCCGAAGGACCTGTATCTGCTGGCGTCGGACGGCCTCACCGGCATGTTGGAGGATCATCAGCTGGCGGACCTGCTCACGGCGATCCGGATGCCGCAGGAGCAGGTGGACGAGCTCATCACCGAGGCAAACCGCCATGGCGGGCTCGACAACATCACGGCGATCCTGGTGCGGGTCGATTCGGTGGAGGTCCCGGTGGGGGACACGACGCAGATTACCCAGCCGGGGGTGCGGGGCTAGGGGGACGGCGTCCTTTACAACAACGATCGCTCCTTTGCGACCCGCTCCAGCACTTCCTCCCGCGGCAGCATCACCAGCTCGACAATTGCTTTCGCACTGACCGTGGCGTTGCCCAGCACGAATACGCGCAGCCGCCGGGCCGAGCGGTGCAGCTCTCCCGCGACCCGGGGGAGGCCGAGTTGAGCCGTAGCGTCCGCGCCGGCGAGCTGTATCACCGCGCCGTCGCGCTGTACCAGTGGCAGGTCCAGGGCGAGCATGTCGGGCTTGGCGGGGAAGTCGAGAAACAGCTCGCCCGGCCGGAGCCCCACCTCCCCGGCGAGCCGGTCCTCGACGTGCTGCTGCAGCTCGGGATCGTCGGCGGCCCATGCCGGCGCGTCGGCCGGCAACTCAGTGGCGGGGAGATCCACGGCCCGCTTGGCGAGGCGGCGTTCGCGCAGCCGGCGGGCGAGGCCGGCGGTGTCCGCCTGCATGAGGTCGTGGATCAGCCCGTCGTCCGTCGCGACCGCGACCTGATCGGCCGAGAGAAGCCCCGCCGCGATCGCATTGCGCACCAGCCGCTTGAACATCGCGGTGGCGCTGCGCACCGCGTGGTGCCAGTACACGTTGCGGTACATCTGGTACTTCGCGAACAACAGCGATTCAAGCGCCGCGAGCCCTTTCTCGTGCAACGCGAGCGTCGGCCGCCCGTCTGGACCGGGGGCGACGGTCAGCGACATGAGCAGGCGATCGACGTCGATCACCCCATACGGGACGCCGCACATCCACGCATCGCGCGACAGGTAGTCGAGCTTGTCGACGTCGAGTGAGCCTGCGACCAGGCCCGCGAGCGGCGCACGGCCCCCGCCGCGGATGAGCGCGAGCAGCTGCGCGGGCGGTACGCCCATCTCCCCGAGCCGCTCGGCCAGCTCGCCGCCGGCGAGGTGGCGCTCAGCGACCGCTTCGTGGCGTGGGAGCCCCGCCTCTTCGAGCGCGTGGGAGAAGGGATAGTGCCCGATGTCGTGGAGCAGCGCGGCCAAGGTGAGCGTGGTGCGGTCGCCGGGCGCGAGTCGCGCGTCGCCCGCATCCTCGAGTTGCGACAGCGCGCGCCGAGCCAGGTGATAGGCGCCGAGGGCATGCTCGAAGCGGCTGTGCGTGGCGCCGGGGTAGACGAGGAAGGCATGGCCCAGCTGGCGCACATAGCGCAGCCGCTGGACGGCGGGCGTATCGACCACCGCAAGCGCCGCGGGGTCGAGCCGGATGTTGTTCCACAGCGCGTCGCGGACGACCTCGAACGCCGTCAACGCGACGGACCGGCCTCCCGCACCGCGGCGTGCACCTGGTCCTGGAACTGCTCGAAGTTCTGCCGAAACATCTGCGCGAGCTGGGTGGCCTGCGCGTCGTAGGCCGCCGGGTCGCGCCACGTGGCCCGCGGCAGTAGCACGTCCTCGGGCACGCCCGGGACGTGCAGCGGCACCTCGAGCCCGAACACCGGCTCGGCGGCCGTGGGGATGCGGTCGAGCTTCCCGGCGAGTGCGGCGCGCACCATGGCACGGGTGAGCCCGAGTCGCATGCGCTGTCCGACCCCATACGGGCCTCCCGACCATCCGGTGTTCACGAGCCAGCCCTGCACGCCGTGGCGCGCGATCTTCTCTCCCAGGAGCGCGGCGTAGGTGCTCGGGTGCAGCGGCAGGAACGGCGCTCCGAAGCAGGCGGAGAACGCCGCGTTCGGCTCGGTGACTCCCCGCTCCGTCCCCGCCACTTTGGCGGTGTAGCCCGAGAGGAAGTGGTACATCGCCTGGGCCGGCGAGAGCCGCGCGATGGGGGGCATGATCCCGTAGGCGTCGCACGTCAGCAACACGATGTGCGACGGGTGCCCCGCCATGCCTCCGGTGACGTGCTTGGGAATGAAGTGAATCGGGTAGGAGGCGCGGGTATTCTCCGTGATGGCCGCCGATTCGAGGTCGATCGCGCGCGTCTCCGGGTCCACCACGACGTTCTCGAGCACCGTACCGAACATGCGCGTCGTCGCGTAGATCTCGGGCTCCCCCTCGCGCGACAGCCGGATCACTTTCGCGTAACACCCGCCCTCGACGTTGAACACGCCCTGGTCGCTCCAGCCGTGCTCGTCGTCGCCGATCAGCGCGCGCTCGGGGTCGGCCGAGAGCGTGGTCTTGCCGGTGCCCGAGAGCCCGAAGAACAGCGCGACGTCGCCCGCTTCGCCGAGGTTGGCGGAGCAGTGCATCGACAGCACGCCGCGCTTGGGGAGCACGTAGTTGAGGATCGAGAAGATCGACTTCTTCAGCTCGCCTGCGTAGCGGGTGCCGCCGATGAGGATCGTCCGCCGGACGAAGCTGATCACGATGAACGTCGTCGAGTTCGTGCCGTGGACCGCGGGGTCGGCGTGCAGCTCGGGCGCGTGCAAGACCTGCCAGGACGGCGCGAAGCCCACGAGGTCGGACGACGTGGGGCGCAGGAACATGTTGTAGACGAACAGCGCGTGCCAGGCGTTGGGCGTGACGAACCGGATCCCGATGCGGTGGTTCGGGTCCGCGCCCGCGAACAGGTCGCGCACGAACAGCTCCTGCCCGTTCAGGTGGCGCACCACGTCCGCGCGCAGCCGCTCGAAATGCTGGTCCGTCATCGGGTGATTCACCCGGCCCCACCACACGTCGGACTCGGAGACGACGTCCCGCACGATGAACTTGTCGTTCGGGCTGCGACCGGTGTGCGGGCTCGTCACCGCGCAGAACGCGCCGCCCTCCGTGATCACGCCTTCGCCGCGCCGGGCGGCGTGCTCGTACAGCGCCGCCGGTCGCAGGTTCCAGTGCACGGCCTGCTGCGGGGCGAGCCCCAGGGCGTCGAGCCCGGGCGTGCGCCGGTGACTCTCTTGCGCGGAGCGTGTCGCTTGCGCGGTCACGTGGCGCGCCGCAGAACCCTCACGCGGGCGGCCGGCGCCCATGCTCCAGGGCGTCCACCGCGGCGATGACGGCCATGTTCACGATGTCGTTTACCTCCGAGCCGCGCTGCAACACATGCACCGGCTGGGCCATGCCGACGAGAATGGGCCCGATCGCCTGCGCGCCCCCGACCCGGTCGAGCAGCTTGTAGGCGATGTTCGCGGCATCCAAGTTCGGAAAAATCAGCACGTTCGCCGCGCCGCGCAGGCGCGAGAATGGGTACGTCTTCTTCAAGATTCGTTCCACCACGGCCGTGTCCGCCTGCATCTCACCGTCCGCCTGCAATGCCGGCTCGCGCTCGTGCAGCAGGCTCACCGCCTGCTGCACCTTCTCGGCCGCCGGGTGGCGCACCGAGCCGAAATTCGAGAACGACAGGAACGCCACTCGGGGCTCGATCCCGAGTCGTCCCACGAACTCGGCGGTGGCGGAGGCGATCTCCGCCAGCGTGTCGGCGGAGGGATCGATGTTCACGGTGCAGTCGGCGAAGAACAGCGTCTGCTGCGCCAACACGAGCATGTAGATTCCGCTGACGTGCCGGCGCCCCTGCTGGGCCCCGATCACCTCGAGGGCGGGGCGGATGGCGTCCGAGTAATACATGTCGACGCCCGCCACCACCGCGTCCGCCTGGCCGGCCTGCAGCATCAACAGCCCGTGGTACATCGGGTCGAGCACGCGGGCCCGCGCCTCGCGCAGCGTGATTCCCTTGCGCCGGCGGCGCTCCCACAGCTCCTGCGCGAAGCCGTCCAGGTGCGCACTGGTGCGCGGATTGGCCAGCGCGATGTCCTCGAGTGTCACGCCGGCGTCGTCGGCCTGGCGGCGCATCACGTCGGGGTCGCCGAGCAGGATCGGCGCGGCGATCCCTTCGTCGGCGAGGATGCGCGCCGCCTTGAGGATCCGGGGATCCTCCCCCTCGGGAAAGACGATCCGCTGGGCCTCCTGCTGCTGTGCCCGGCTCGAGAGCCCGCGCATGATCTCGCGCGCCCGCCCCAGGCGGGCGTCGAGCTGGGCGCGGTACTCATCCACGTCGATGACGCGCCCCGCCACCCCGGACCCGACCGCCGCCCACGCCACCGCCGGCGCCACCCATAACAGCACCCGCGGATCGAACGGCTTGGGGATCACGTAGTCAGGGCCGAAGCGCAGCCGCTCGAGGCCGTAGGCGCGCATCACGGAGTCGGGGACCTCCTCCTTGGCGAGCGCCGCGAGCGCGCGCGTCGCAGCCATTTCCATCTCTCCGTTGATCTTCTTGGCG
>WNGH01004898.1_pt1 | contig 22672 bp, 20 predicted proteins | sample 5400631 | NCBI WGS metagenome assembly WNGH01 (sample SAMN13153373, study PRJNA577476) | soil metagenome | isolation source: 115 cm soil or saprolite under Garry oak tree replicate 1 | place: USA:California | collected 2016-06-15
GTAGTTGGAGCCGATGAACCCCGCTCCGCCGGTGACGAAGAACCGCATGAACTCTCCCTCGGGCCTGTCGGTCTGGTGTGCCCGCAGCCTAGCTCAGATGTTGCGCAGGCCGTACAGGACCCGCTCGAGCAGGCTCAGATCGGGATGGTCGCCGATCAGCTCGCTCGGCCGGTGGATGGTGACCAGACGCTCGTCGGCCATGTCGGCGATCAGGACGCGCGCGACGCCGAGCGGCATCTCCATGCGCGCGGAGATCTCCGCCACCGACTGCACTTCCTGGCAGAACCGGATGATGGTGCGTCGCTCCCAGCTCAGGTAGGGCGCCAGCTCGCCCTGGTAGGCGCTGGAGACGAGCGCTTCGACCTCCAGGTCGTCGTTCCGAGGCCGCGCCCGGCCACCGGTGATCGCATAGGGGCGGACCACCGGGCCCTGACGCGGCCGTCCGAGACCGTGGGGGTCGTCTCCGCTCATCTCGGGAGCGACGCCTGGAGCTCCGCCCGGAGCTGGGGTGTCAGCACGTCACCGGTCCGCGCGACCAGCAACGCCATCTCGTAGCCGACCAGGCCGACGTCGCACGACGGCGACGCCAGCACGCCGAGGCACGAGCCGTCGCCGATGGTCATGACGAACAGGAAGCCGCGTTCCATCTCGATGACGGTCTGGTTGACGTCGCCCGCCTCCAGCAGGCGCGCGGCGCCGGCGGTCAGGCTGGCCACGCCGGAGCCGACCGCGGCGAGCTGGTCGGCCCGCGCGCGGTCGAGCCGCTCGGAGACGGCGATCAGCAGCCCGTCGGAGGAGACCACGATCGCGTGGGCCACCCCGGGCGTGCCACGGACGAAGGTGTTGACCAGCCAATTGAGGTTCTGTGCGTCTTTGCTGAGCTCGGTCATCATCGGTGCTCCTCGGCGCCATCGGGCCGGTCGACGTCGTCGTCGCCGCCCGGCTCGTAGCGCGGGGTGTCTGGGCCCGCGGCCATGCGGCGGCCGCGCTCCAGACCGCTGCGGTAGCTCGACAGCATGGCGCGGACGTCCTCTGGGGAGCGGGCGGTCCTGGAGACCTGGGGCGCCGGCCGCGCCTGGCCGGGGACGGGGACCGGCTGCTGTTGTTGTTGTTGTTGCTGCTGCGGCGACGGGGTCGTCGCGATGCCCGGCGCCAGGTTGGCGCGCGGGACGCGCCGCGGCAGCCCGGTCCTGGTGAGCCGCTGCCCTGGGTCTGGCTGGCCCGGGCCCATGCCCGGTCCAGGTCCGGCGCCGGGCACCGGGCCCATGCCGGGTCCCGGCGCGGCGGCGCCTCGGCCACCTGGCCCCGGGCCACCGGGCCCTGGGCCGAAGGACGGTGGTCCGCCGGCGCCGGGAGACAGCCGTCCCGTGCGCCCCTGGGCGGGCGACTCTGGGCTCACCGGCGGGAGCGGCACGGCGCTCGGGTCCTCGGTATGCGCCCGCGGGAGCGGCGCCTGGGCGGCGTGCCGGGTGGGCGCGGGCTGCGGCGGGGCCGGCGGTGGCATGGGCGGCGCCGGTGGCTGCGGCTGCCGCCGGCCGAGGCCGTGGTCGACCGGGGGCGCCTGGTCGCCGCTGGAGGGCTGCGGCGCGTGGCGGCGCATCGGCAGGTAGCTCGCACCGCTCGCGCTGTCGAACCAGTCCGAGCGCGCCTGCTCGAAGATGGGCAGGCGGTCGCCCATGGGGCCGCCGGCCTCGGCGCCCTCATGGATCCCCTCGCCGTTGGAGGCGACCGGCTCGCTGACCGGCGGCGGAGGGGGCGGCGTGGCGACGGCGCGGGTGACCGGCGGCACCGGCTGCTCGATCGGCAGCTCGCTGGGCGTACTCGCCCTGGCCGGCTGCGCCACCGGCGGGGGCGGCGAGGTGATCGGCGTGGCCGGGTTGGTCGACGGCCGCCCCTCCGGCGCCGGAGGCACCAGCTCGGGACGCGCGCCAGGCAGCTCGCCCTCGTGGCCCTCCATGCCAGACCAGGTCAGCAGCGCGCTCGGCACCAGCACCAGCGCGGTCACGCCGCCGTACCAGGAGTGCCGGAGCTGCACCCGGATGCCGTAGCGCTGCGCCAGCCGCCCGACCACGAACAGGCCGAGCATGCGCGACACCGCGAAGTCGACAACCGGCGGGTTGGCGAGGCGCTGGTTGGCGTCCAGCAGCTCCTCGTCGCTCATGCCCAGCCCGCGGTCCTCGATCTCCAGCACGTAGCCGGTGGCGGCCGGCTGCCCGGCGACCCGCACGGAGGTCCCTGGCGGCGAGAACGAGGTGGCGTTCTCCAGCAGCTCGGCGAGCAGGTGGATGATGTCGGCGACCGCGTGCCCGACCGCGCCGACGTCGTCGATGGGCAGCAGCTCGATCCGCTGGTAGTCCTCGACCTCGGCGACGGCGCCGCGCACCACCTGCGGCAGGGGCACCGGCTCCGACCAGCGGCGCGGCGGCTCGGCGCCGGACAGCACGATCAGGTCCTCGGCGTTGCGGCGCATGCGCGTGGCCAGGTGGTCCAGCTTGAAGAGGTTCTCCAGCGCGTCCGGGTCGGCCTCGTCGCGCTCCAGCTCGTCGATCAGCTCGAGCTGGCGGTCGACCAGGCGCTGCGAGCGGCGCGCCAGGTTGAGGAACATGGCGCCGATGGAGTTGCGGAGCGCCGCCTGCTCCGCCGCGATCCGGATCGCCACCTCGTGCACCGAGTTGAAGGCACCGGCCACCCGGCCGATCTCGTCGCGGGAGCGGACGGGCACCCCGCCGGAGGCGGCCATCGCCTCGATGTCCGCCTCGTCGACCTGCGCGTCGAGGCGCTGGAGGCGCTCGACCACGCCGGGCAGGTGCTGCTCGGCCACGTCCCGCGCGGACTTCTCCAGGGCGTACAGCGGCCGCGCCATCGAATTGGACAGCAGCAGCGACAGGCCGATGGCCAGCGCCAAGACCAGGATCATGATCACGGTGGTCAGCACCGTCTGGCGCACCGCGGCATCGCGGTCGGAGGTGGCGGCCGCCGCCACGTCGGAGGCGACGCGCTGCTCGACCTTGAGATATTCCCCGACCTTCGAGGACATGGTGGTGAGCCAGACCTGGGGGTCGAGTTTGGGCGGCGCGCCCGGGCCGGCAAGCGCCGCCTGGCGCATCACCTCGGTGAGCGAGGAGTTGCTCGCACCGGCGACCTGGTGGTCGAACTGGACCTGCTGCGCCGCGCTGGCGATGGACTCGAAGCGCGCGACCGACGAGGATTCCTCGCCGACCAGGGTAGCGAAGCGCGGATAGTCGCCGGGACCGAATTCACCCTTGATCAAGGCCGCGAACAGCAGGCTCGTGCTCTGCGACGCGGCCTCCTTGGCGCGCGAGATCTCGACCAGCGCGGCGATGTCGGCCTTGACACTGCGGCTGCCCGGCTCGTTGCCGATATCGGCGATCACCGCCAGCAGGCTGGTGAGCAGCTCGCCGTAGAAGCTCTCCACCCTGGTCACGGTCGGCAGGTCGGCGCCGTCGAGCTGGGTTCGCCAGTTGGCGAGCCCGTTGAGGCGGCGGGAGGAATCGGCGATGTCGCCCCGCAGGCGCGCCGAGTAATCGGAGACGTCGAGGTCCACCAGCCCGTCGCGCAGGCTCGCCGCGTTGCGGTCGGCCTTGGCCCGGCTCTGCATCATCTCCGGCCGGAACTTGCCCTTGCCGCTGGCCACGTAGCCGGTGGAGGTGGCCCGCTCCTGCTGCAGCGAATCGGTGAGCGCGGTCAGCCGATTCGCAAGCCCGGTAAGCAGGTTCGTCCGGTTCGCCTCGGCGCGGCGCGAGATGCTGGAGCCCACTTGCAGTGAGGCGAAGACGATCAACGCCACCAGGGGCAGCACCAGGATGGCCCCGAGCTTGGACCGGATTTGCAAGTTCCGAAACATGGCGGGCTCCTCGGGCTCCTCTGGGGGGCGTGACGCGGTCGGCCCCGACCGGCGTCAGAGAATTCGTTGGATCGGCGAGAACGTAGCCGGTAAATCCAGCAGCCGCAAAGGGCGGACGAACAACGTGATGCGCCTAAGCGTGAGCAATGGCGCCGGATTCCTCAGCCTCCACCCCGCGTTACCAGCCCTTCTTGGGGAAGATGATCGTGTCGGTGTTGGCAACCTCTCTGGGCAGCACGACCTTGGACTGGTCGCCCTGCCACTGGGCAAGGATGAAGGTCTGCTGCGGCGCGCCGGTCTCGTCCCACGACAGCGGCCCGAGGATCGTCTGCACCTTGTTGTTGTGCAGCCAGTCCGAGATCCGGTCCTGGTCCAGCGAGCCGACCGCCTCGACCGCGGCCTGCAGCGCCTGCGCCGCCGCGAACGCGTCGGCCGCGTCCTCCTCCGGCGTGCCGCCGAACTTGGCCTGGTACTGCTGGACGAATTCCTGGTTGAGCGGGTAATTCGTGTCGGGGCTCCAGCTCACCGCGTAGAACACGCCATCAGCGGTGGGGTAACCGCCGACACCCTTGATGTACTGGTCGCCGTTTGAGGGCGCCGAGGTCTGGAACATCACTTTGGGAACGAAATTCGCCTTCTTGAGGGAACGCACCAGCCCCACGCCGTCCTCGAAGACCGCGCCCTGCACGATCAGGTCGGGGCTGGCGGCCTTGATGTCGCCGGCGATGCCGTCGAAGTTGCTGGTCTCGGCAGAGTAGAGCTTGTTGTAGACGGTCTTGATGCCGATCGTCTCGAGCTGCTTCCTGACGCTCTCGATGACCGGCGCAGCGAACGGGTCGTCCTGGGCCGGGTAGGCGGCCGTCTCGGGCCGCCGGTCCGTGGGCAGCCCAGCCACGTACTGGGCGAACAGGTCGGCCTGGTGGGAGGCGGTCGCCGGCTGGGCGAAGAAGATGTGCTTGAACTTGCGGTTGAACATGTTCGGCGAACCGCAGGAGGGGCAGATGTAGGTCATCCCGGCCTTCTCGGCCACCGCGGAGGCGGGGATGTTCAGCAGTGACGAGAAGGTCCCCAGCAGCAGGTCCACCTTGTCCTGGCTGATCAGGCGGTTGTAGTCGGACACCACGGTGTCCTGGCTGCTGGCGTCGTCCACGATCTTGAGCTGGACCTGGCGGCCGAGCAGGCCGCCACCCGAGTTCACCATGTCCTGCCAGATGGTGTAGCCGCGCTTGGACGCCTCACCCGGCTGGGCGAAGTCGCCGGTTCCGGGCAGCGAGGCCCCGATCACCAGCGGCTTGGAGGTTTCTCCCCCGCCGCCTCCGCCGGTGCAGCCCGCCGCAACCAGAACCGCTGCGAGCACGAAGGCCGGCACGGCCAGCCCGCGTCGCATTCTCCGCATCCGTTTCACCCTCCCCGATCCGGGCGGGAGCCTTTCACGCCCATTGGGCGTGAGCAGTCCTTGTTAGCCCATTTGGTGCCCGAGACCGCCCCGCGACGTGAAAATCTAACTAGCGACGTTGGAAGCGGCAAGGTCGTATCGATGCGCCCGAAGGCCCCGATACACGCAAAAGCCGCAGGCGGACTCTCCGGCGGCGGGCGGACCCTCCGCCGCGGAGCGGGCCGTCCGCCGTGGAGCGGGCCCTCCGGCCCCTGGGCCGGCCCTCAGCCGCCGGCGGGAGCGGCGATCCGGAAGGACGAGCCAACCGTCAGGGTGAGGACGCTCGCACCCGAGGACGCGCCGTCCGTCGAGGTGCCGTCCGAGCGAACCAGCCTGACCTGGTCGCCGAGCAGGGCCGACAGCAGGTTCGCCTGCTGCGCCATGGCGGCCGGGTAGGTGAGCGTGGACTGCTGGCCGGTCGGTTTGGAGGCGTTGCCCGTCTGCACGATCCGCAGCCCGTAGGCGCGCAGCCCGTTAGCGGCCTGCGCGGCCGCGCCCTGGACGCCGCTGCCGTTCAGGACGGTCAGGCGCAGGTCGGCCAGGGTGATGCCCTTGCCGTTCGGCAGCCCGACCGGCGGGAGCTGGGTGGCGTCATTGGCGATCGCCTTCATCAGGATCGGCGCCTCGGGCCACGCGGTGACGTAACTCGGCCCGTCGGGGCCGCTGGGGTACACACGCATGTCCACCGAGTTGCTGTCCAGCTTGCCGATGCGCCGGACCAGCGAGATCGCGTCCCTGGTCCGCAAGGTGTCGTCGGTCTTCATGTGGTCCGAGACGATATTGGCGATCTTCAGCAGCTTCGGCAGGTTGATCAGGTTGCCGGTGGAGGAGACCTTCCCCATCACCGCCCGCAGGAACTGCTGCTGCCTGCCGATGCGGCCGAAGTCCGAGTCGATGTGCCTGGCGCGCACGAACGCCAGCGCCTGCACGCCGCTCATCTCGTGGCACCCCGGGTCCATGTGCAGGTTGGCGAAGCTGTCGTCGAGCCGGTGCCCGGTCTGGTTGCAGAGGCGCACCCCGCCGACCGCGTCCACCACTTTGAGGAAGCCGGCGAAGTCGACCTCGGCGTAGTGGTTGATCGGCACGCCGAGGTTCTGCTCGATGGTCTTGACCAGCAGCGCCGGGCCGCCGAAGGCATAGGCGGCGTTGATCTTGTTGGTGCCGTGGCCGGGGATGTCGACCTTGAGGTCGCGCGGGATCGAGACCATCACGGCCTTGCGGTTCCGCGGGCTGACGTGCACCAGGATGATCGTGTCGGTCCGTTGGCCGCTGACCGCCACCGTGCCGACGCGGCTCAGCTCCTGCTCGGAGAGCCCTTCCCTGGTGTCCGAGCCGACCAGCAGGAAGTTGTCGGTGCCCTTGGAGGGCGCCAGGTTCTCGACCGATTGGGCGTTCTTGGAGACGATCTGGCTGACCAGCCGCCAGCCGAAGAACAGGGCGACCAGCCCGACGACCAGCAGCAGCACGACCGCGATCACCCCGAGCCGGCGGAGCCGGCGCCCGCGCGTCGAGGTTCCCGACCGGTTGCCGGGCGGCGGGGTCGGCGAGCCGGGCGATCCGCCGGTGCGGACCGCCCGGCCGAGCGCCTCGAGGTTCTCCCAGGGGCCCTCGGGGACCGCGCTGGACTTGCGATCGCTCACGCTGTCGACGCTCCCGATGGACGGCCGCGACGGCGTTCACGCAGGTGGCCGGCGCGAGTGGCCAAGATGAAGAACGAGCCTAACATGGTCGTTCGTCCATCATCCCTGGCGGACGCCAGGCGATAACCGGCCGAGACCGGAGCGTTAGGATCGCCCCGTCAGGTCCGCTCCAGCGCCGATGGAGGATGTGCCACAGTGCTGCCCACGCGCCCCGGCGGTGGTGACCGGCCCCTGGTGACCTGGTACCACGGCGCGCTCGGGCAGCGGATCGAGCTGTCGCGGGCGACCTTCGGGAACTGGGTCGCCAAGACCGCCAACCTGCTGGTCGAGGAGCTGGGGCTGGAGCCCGGCGAGCGGGTCGCGGTGCTGCTGCCCAGCCACTGGCTCGGGCCGGCGCTGCTGGCGGCCTGCTGGCGGGCCGGTGTCTGCGCCGTGCCGGCCGGCCCCGGTCTGGAGCCCCAGGCGGCCGTGGAGCTGCTGGAGGATGCCGGCTGCGCCGCCTGCTTCGTGCACGAGGACCTGCTCGCCGAGGTGGCCTCCCGCTTCCCCGCCGGCGCGCCGGCGCTGCTGGCGCTCACCGACGACCTGCTCGGCCGGAGCCGCGCCGACCTCGGCGCCGCGCTGCCGTTCGCGCGAGTCGCCGCGTCCATGCCCGACCATTTCGACGGCGAGGGGGCCCCGGAGGCGGAGGCCCTGCTGGCGGCCGACCAGGACGGCGCCCGCTCCTGGACCCAGGCGGCGCTGGCCTCCTCGGCCAGCGACCTGGGCGCCCGCCTCGGGCTTCGCGACGGCGACCGCCTCTACAGCGGGTTGGATCTCGACCGGGCCGCCGGGGTGGTCGCCGGCGTCGCCCTGCCCGTGCTGGCGGGAACCGGCGTGGTGCTGGAGCGCGACCCCGACCTGGCGGAGCTGCCCAGGCGACTGGCGGACGAGCGGGTCGCGGGCGCCGTGCTCACCCCGGAGCAGGCCTGGGAGCTCCAGGCCGGCGGCGGCCCGGAGCCGGAGGTCCGGCTGCTGGTGGAGCCGCTCACCGGTAACTCATTCAGGCGCTCCTAGGCTCTGCCGAACCTAGCGAGAAGGCGTGTCATGCTACGGTGCCTCCCACTTCGGTCAAGGGAATTCCAAGGAGCGGTCGAATGAAACTGTCGGTGATCGTCCCGTTCTACAACGAGCTTCGGACGCTTCCGACGGTGATCGACCGCCTGCTGGCGGTCGACTTCGCCGCGCTCGGGCTGGAGACCGAGCTGGTGTTCGTCGACGACGGCTCCACCGACGCCGGCCGCAGCCTGCTGGACCCGGCACCCCGCGACGACGTCCGCCTGATCGTCCACCCGCGCAACCTGGGCAAGGGCGCGGCGGTCAAGACCGGGCTGGAGGCGGCCACCGGCGACATCATGTGCATCCAGGACGCCGACCTCGAGTACGACCCCGCCGACCTGCCGTCGCTGCTGCGACCGATCCTGGACGGCGACTACCAGGTCGTCTACGGCAACCGCTTCAAGGGCAGCGCGGCCGGGCTGTACTACAGCCACCGGGTCGCCAACCGGCTGCTCAACCTGATGGTCAACCTGGCCTTCAACCGCTACCTCTCGGACGTCTACACCGGCTACAAGGTCTTCACCCGCCAGGCCTTCTCGGGGCTGCGGCTGTCCGCCAAGACCTTCACCGTCGAGATGGAGCTCACCGCCCACTTCCTGCGCAAGGGGCTGGTGGTGTTCGAGGTGCCGATCTCCTACCGGGCCAGGACCTACGCCGAGGGCAAGAAGATCCACTTCAGGGACGGCTTCCTGGCCGCCGGCGCGGTGCTGCGCTACCGCTTCCAGCCGGCGCCGCCCTCGCTCGGCCCTGCGGCGCGCCGCGCCCCTGACGCGCCGGGCGCGCTGCGCGCGGTCGAGGGCGACGCCGGCATCCACGCGCTCGGGCTCGAGGACCTGGCGGCGGCGCGCCAGTACCGCCGCTACATCTACGACCTGCTGGCGCCCTACCTCGGCGCCAGGGTGCTCGAGGTGGAGGCCGGCCTCGGCGACTTCTCCAGCCAGCTCGCCGGCCGCGACCGCCTGGTGCTCAGCGAGCTCGACCCGATCTGCCTGCGCGCGCTGGAGCAGCGTTTCGGCAAGCGGCCGGGGATCGAGGTCGTGGAGGCCCACCCCGCCGAGCTCAAGGTCGAACCGCGGGTCGACACGGTCGTGGCCCTCAACGTGCTCGACCGACTCGGCGACGACGTCGCCGCCCTGCGCTCGATGGGCAGGTCGGTGGAGCCGGGCGGCACGGTGCTGCTGCTGGTCCCCGGCTACCCGCGGCTCGCGGGCGCGTTCGACCAGGCGCTGGGGCACGCGCGCCGCTACACGCCGGAGACGCTCAGCGAGGCGGTCACCGCCGCTGGCCTGGTGCCGGAGGTCATCCGTCCGGTCAACCTGCTCGGGGGCATCGCCTGGTGGGCCGCAGTCCGGGTGGGGCGGCAGGCGCGCCCGACCCCGACGCTGGTGAACCTCTACGACCGGCTGGTGGTCCCGGCCGAGCGCGCGATCGAGCGCCGCGTCCAGCCCTCCTTCGGCCAGTCGATCCTCTGCGTCGCCCGGGTGCCGGTCCCCCCGAGCAGCTGATCAGGCCCAAAGTGCTTGATCTGCTCCCGTCTTGACTGGATATCCCGATTCTGCGCGTTTGACGGTATACTAGGGACTCCGTGCGGGTGTTCCGGTCCGCGCCCTCCTCCTTGGTTCGCGACAATTTGGAGGAGGTGACAGGGTCATGGCCCACCTCAAGAACCGGCTGGTGCGGATCGTGTTCGCTCTCGCGACGCTCGCCGCGCTCGCCGCCGCGCTGGGTGCGCCAATGAAGTGGACCTGACGTCGTCACCATGACGTCACCACCCCGTCGCCGCCGTCCGCTTGAAGCGGTTCGGGCGGGATTCGACACGGCGGCGATGGGGTGATCTGCTAAACCGGACCGTCCACCTCACGCGGATTCGAGACGAATGTTCGGTCGGAGCCGGCTCGGCCCGACCTCCAGCCTGAACGGCTACGTGGTGATCGTCGCGGCCGCCGGCCTGGCCGTGCTCGCCGCCGCCGCCGCCCAGGGGTGGGGGACCTTCGCGCACCCCTCGCTGGCGCTGTGGGTGCTGGTGGCGATGGCGCTCGTCACCGAGGTGACCCCTCTCTCCGATCATCCGCTGCTGCCCTACGTCCAGAGCAGCAGCACCTCGGCGCCGTTCGTGATCGCCGTGCTGGCGCAGTGGGGCGGGGCGCCGGCCGTGATCGTCGGCGCGGCCTGCTCGCTGCTGGGCGACCTCGTGCACCGCCGGCCAGGCAGGAAGACGATCTTCAACCTCGCCCAGTACAGCCTGATGTACGGCGCGATGGCGGGGGTCTACCACGCGCTCGGCGCCGGCGCGCCGTTCGAGCTGCGCTGGCGCCAGGTGCTCACGCTGGTCCTGGCCGGAGCGGCGGGCGAGCTCGTCAACGTGGTGGCGACCCAGCTGGTCCGCGTGCTCGATACATCCCCGCATCCACGCGGCAGCCTGCTCCGGTTCCTCGGTGTCGAGGCGCGCTCCTGGACGGGTGAGCTCGGCATCGCCCTGGTGGTGCTGGTCATCTCGCAGCGCTCGCCGCTGCTCACGGTCGTGCTGGTGCTGCCGCTGCTGCCGATCCACTCCGCGTTCCGGGCGGCGGCCGACGCGCAGGCGCGGCGCGCCGAGGCCGAGGCGGCCAGAGGTGAGGCGGAGGCGGCGCGTGGGGAGGCCGAGCAGATCGCCGAAGAGCGGGCCAGGCTCATCGACACGCGCAACATCCTGATCCGCCGCATGAAGGAGATCGACCACCAGAAGGACGAGCTGCTGGCCTCCGTCACCCACGAGCTGCGCACGCCCGCCTCCAGCATCCTCGGGGTGGTCCGGACCCTCTCGCAGGACCCCGACCGGTTCAGCCCGCAGGAGTACCTGGAGCTGCTCGGGCTGGTGCTCGAGCAGGCGGAGCAGCTCGACCGGCTGATCGGCCAGCTCCTGCTGGCCGCCAGGCTCCAGCAGCCGCGGTTCGTCACCGACCCCACCACCATGGAGCTCGCCGACGCCGCCACGCTGGTCCGCCGGGCCGGGCAGCTCGCCACGCTCACCTACCCCGATCGCCTCGTCCACGTCCAGGGGGGCCAGGGGCTGGCGGTCCGGGTCGACCGCAAGGTGGTCGCGCAGATCCTCGGCAACCTGATCGGCAACGCCGCCAAGCACACCCCGCCAGGCACGCCGATCTGGATCGACCTGGAGCGCCAGGGCACCCTCGCGGTGCTCGCCGTCGAGGACGCCGGTCCCGGGGTCCCGCCGCAGCTTCGCGCGCAGGTGTTCGAGCGCTTCACGCAGCTCGGCGAGCGCCCGTCGGGCGAGGGCGGAGGCTTCGGGCTGGGCCTCTACATCGCCCGCCAGCTCGCACGCGCCCAGGGTGGCGAGGTGCTGGCCGTCGACCCCTCCCGCGCGGGCGGCGGCGCCCGCTTCGAGCTGCGCCTCCCGCTGGTCGACGCGCAGGCGACCGCCGAGGCCGAGACCGCCGGCCCGGCCGATGCCGCCGCCGAGCCGGGGCTGGCGTCACCGCGCGGCGGTCGCGGTCGCGTCGCCGGTGGCCGTTCCGCTCCGTGAGTGCATCGCCTTGCGGTGGCGGCGCAGCGTTCGCAGCGTGGAGAGGCCGTAGACCACCGAGCGGCGGAAGTTCACCGAGCTGGCCTCGGTGAAGTAGCGGGTGGGCACGGCGATCTCGCCGATGCGCAGGCCGGCGAGCACCACCTGGGACACCAGCTCCTGGTCGAACACGAAGTCGTCGGAGTTGGCGTGGTAGTCGATGGCCTCCAGCAGGCCGCGGGAGTACGCCCGGAAGCCGCTGTGGTACTCCGACAGCCGCAGCCCGAACACGCGGTTCTCCAGCCGCGTCAGGAAGCGGTTGGCGAGGTACTTCCAGCGCGGCATGCCACCGGCCAGCGGGTCGCCGAGGAAGCGGCTGCCGAGCATCATGTCGGCCTTGCCGTCCAGGATCGGCGCGACCAGGTCGGGGATCCGGGTGGCGTCGTACTGGTAGTCGGGGTGCAGCATCACGACCACCCTGGCGCCTTCGGCCAGCGCCGTGTCGTAGCAGGTCTTCTGGTTGCCGCCGTAGCCGAGGTTCTGGCGGTGGACGACCACCTGCAGGTCCAGGAGCTGCGCCACGGCGACGGTGTCGTCGCGCGAGAGGTCGTCGACCAGGATCACGTGGTCGACCACGTCGGAGGGAATCTCGCGGTAGGTCCGCACCAGGGTCCGTGCCGCGTTGTAGGCGGGCATGACCACGATGACCTTGGGCCGCTCGACTGGTGACTGCATGGGTGACCTGCCGTCTGTCTCGGGAACCGTCCGCGGACGAAGGGGCGAGTGCCCCGGATAGTAGTCAATCGGGCGGGCTTCGGGCGAGATCCCCGCGTGCCGGACCAATCCGGAGCACGTACAGACCCCGCCCCGGGTCGGCAAGCAGCGGCCCGACCTCGAGCGCGCCGAGCCTGGCCGGCGACGTCACCTCCAGCGGCGCGAAGCGGGCCGCCGGCTGATCGCCGCCGCGATCGTGGTAGACGGCCGAGGCGCCGGCAAGGGCGCGCTCCAGCGGCTGGTCGAGCGCGGCCAGGTAGAGGTCGCGCACGCGCTGCAGGGGCAGTCCCAGCTCCAGGACGACCCGGTAGCGCTGCGGTCCAGACACCACCAGGACCGCCGAGGGTGAGTGGGCGACCGGCCGCAGCGCGCGGATCGCCGAGGCGGTGTTGCGGCTGGAGCGGGCCGCCTGGTCCAGCGTCGGGCCCACTCCCCCGCCAACCGGGCCAGCCAGGCCGCGCCGAGGGCGCCGAGCACCCGCACACCGGCGTCCGCCGGGTCGTAGTAGCGGAAGGACACGTAGGTGCCGCGCCACGCCTCGGCGCCGAACAGGGTGAGCGTGCCCAGGGTGATCAGCCCCAGGCCCGCGAGCCAGGTCCACGCGCGGCGCCGGACGAGCCAGACCGCGCCGAGCAGGGCGAGGGCGGCAAGCGGCGGCGAGCGCCCGTAGCGGCGGGCGACCGTCTCCAGCCAGGCGGCCGGCGGGATCACCTGGCGGCCGCTGATCAGGTCGGTGTAGCGCTCGGGCACCTTCAGCGAGTACAGGGCGTCGCCGGCCAGCAGGTAGTCGTGGCCGAGCCACAGCAGCGGCGCCGCCAGCGGCACCAGCAGCAACAGGGCCCGGCGCTCCCCCCGCCGCCAGGCCAGCAGGCCGAGCAGGGCCGCCGGCGGCAGCAGCAGCCAGGTCTCGGCGCGCGCCAGCCCGGCCAGCAGCAGTGCGGCGGCCGCCACGCCCCAATGCCGTCGCGGCCGCGCCAGCGCGTCCAGCGCAACCGCCCAGCCCGCCGCCGCCCAGACCACCGAGTTCCCCCGCGCGACCTGGAGGACCAGCGCGCCCGAGCCGACCAGCGAGAGCGCCACCGCCAGCGCGGCGGGCGCCCCGGCGAACCGCCAGGCCGCCCTCGCCAGCGCGGCCACGGCCAGGGCGAAGGCCGCCACGGTAAGCGCGGTGGCGGCCCGCCAGTCGTGCGTGACCGTCCAGGCCAGCCCGTGGACGAGCGTCAGCAGCGGCTTGGGCGCCGACAGCAGGAACTCGTGGAGGCGGCGGCCATGGACCAGGTCGTCGAAGTACAACGCCGCGGCGTACTCGTCGGGGTCGAGCAGCGCCGGTCCCAGCACCCGCACCAGCGCGCCGACCACCACCGCGACCACCGCCCACAGCCCAAGCCAGGGCCACACCGGCTCGCGCGGCGGCGCCGGACGGACCGGTTCCTGTCCCCGCGGCGCGGGACGGAGCGAGGTCGGGCGCATCGTTGCCTCACCGCGCCGCCGGGCTGGCGGCGACCCCGTAGAGTCCGATCGTCTGGCCGCCCCACTCCACCCGCACCAGCGGCCGCGTGCCATCCAGGTCCCGGAGAGCCGGGACCTGGATGGTGGGGTCGGAGGCGTCCGCCGGAGCGGCGGCCAGCACGTGGCTGACACCGAAGCGCCGGACCGGGTCGTCGACGTTGGCGCCGGCGGGCGGCCAGGTGCTGATCAGCCGCACGCTGGTGTCGAACAGCAGGGTCGGCGCGTAGGCGCCGAAGACCACCGCGCGCGCCGGCAGCGCGGCGGCCAGCACCCGCTGGTCGCGCTGGCGCAGGTGGCCGCTGGCGGTGGCGGCCGACAGGTACCGCACCGCGCCGGGCACGCAGACCACCAGCGCCAGCGCGACCGCCACCGCCGCCCGCCCGCCGGGGCGGCGGTGGCCGCCTGGCCCGGGCCGGCGGCCCGGTGCGCCCGCCAGCCAGCCCAGGCCGAAGCCGCCCAGGACCGCGAGCCCCGGCAGCGCGGGCACCACGTACCGGTTCGGCGCGACGTAGTGGCTGGGCAGGTAGTCCCCCGCTCCCAGGGCGACCCACAGGCCAACGCCCCACAGTGCGGCGATGACCAGCGCGTCGCGCGCTGGCGCACCGATGCCGCGCCAGCTCCGGGCCGCCGCCACCACGCCGAGCCCCGCCGCGATCAGCAGGGGCAGGCAGCGCCAGACGGCACCGTCGCTGCCGGCGGCCAGGTAGCGCCAGAGCCGGCCGGCCAGGGTCCACGGCGCCGCCAGGTAGCTGACCTCCGGCCAGATCTCCAGCCCGGTCCGGAGGCGGTCCAGGTTGGGGAGCGCCACCGCCAGCAGCCAGACCACCGCGGCGGCGGCCGCCACGCCCAGCGCGACCAGGCCCATGACCAGCGCACGGCGGTCGCGGCGGGCGAGCGCGGTTGCGATCACCACCGCCAGCATCGCCAGGGCCGGCAGCAGCGCGATCGCCTTGACCGAGACCGCGGCGGCCAGCGCCGCGCCAACGCCCGCCCCGGCCCACGGCGACGGCCGCCAGGGCGCCCGCACCGCCAGCACGAACGCGGCTGTCAGCAGCACCAGCACGGTCGGCTCGACCAGCGCCAGGCGGCCGTACTCGAGGACCAGGTCGGCGCCGGCCAGCAGGGCGGCGGCCAGCAGCGCCGGCACCACGCCCAGCAGCTCCGCCAGGCCGACCGCCAGCAGCAGCACGGCGACGGCGACGGCGGCCATCGAGATGGCGCGGCCCGCCGCCAGCCGCGGCCCCGTCACCGCGAAGACGCCCGCCGCGATCGCGCTGTAGGCGCCGTTGGTGAGACTGCGGTCGATGTCGCCGGTGGCGAAGTGACCGGAGAGCACCCGCTCGCGCGCGTTGGCGAGGTTGAAGCCCTCGTCGGTCCACGGGGCGTTGCTGCCGGTCAGCCCGCCGGGCGGGTCGGCGCCGGCGAACGGCGCCAGCAGGCCGAGCACCAGCGCGGCCAGCACCAGCCCTCCGATCAGCCCACCGCGACGCGCGGCCGGCCGCACCCCTCGGTCCGCGCCACCGTGGCCCGGGCGCGGCTCCGCGCCGCGGTGGCCCGGCCGCGCGGCTGCCTCCACGCTCAGCCCCGGACCTCGGCGTCACCGCGCTGCCGGCGGATCGCCTCGGCCCTGGCCAGCCGGATCTCGCGGCGGATCTTGGCCTCGGCCTGGCGGCGGCGCTCCTGCTCGGTCTCGGGCTCCAGCGGCGGCACCGGGCGTGGCCGCCCGTGTTCGTCGACCGCGACGAACACCAGGTACGCGGAGGAGGTGTGGGTGCGCCGCCCGCTCACCAGGTCCTCGGCCTCGACCCGCACCCCGACCTCCATCGAGGTGCGGCCCACGTCGTTCACGCTGGCGTGCACGAACACCACGTTGCCGACGTGGACCGGGTGCAGGAAGCTCATCTGGTCGAGCGACGCGGTGACCACCACCCCGCCGGCGTGACGGCTGGCCGCGATGCCGGCGGCGCTGTCGATCAGCTTCATGATCTCGCCGCCATGCACGTTGCCCATGAGGTTGGCGTGGCGTAGCTCCATCGGCTGGGACAGCGTGACCGCCGACGCCCGTGGCGCCTTGGGCTCCCGACCAGGGGTATCCTCGCTCGCCTGCCCGCTGTCATGCGTCATCCGCTCGAACTCCTGGCGTGGGCGACAGAGAGGCACGTACGTCTGCCAGGCAGGATAGCCGGTCGCTCACCGAAGGTCATCATTGTCTTGACAAATTTAGTTGTCGGTGAGAACGTACGGGCATCGGTACGAGGCAGCAGATCGGGAGGAGATCGAGATGCGGAAGATCGTCGCGGGAGAGTTCATCTCGCTGGACGGCGTCGTCGAGGCGCCCAACCAGTGGCACTTCCCCTACTTCAACGACGAGATGGGCGAGGCGGTGGGGTCGGACATGACCTCGGCGGGCGCCTTGCTGCTCGGGCGGCGGACCTACGAGGAATTCGCCGCCGCCTGGCCGAGCCGGCCCAGCGACGAGCCGGGCGCGGACTTCATGAACAACACCCCCAAGTTCGTCGTCTCCACCACGCTCGACAAGGTCGAATGGCAGAACTCGACCCTGATCACCGGCAACTTCGTCGAGGAGATCACTCGGCTGAAGGAGCAGCCCGGTAAGAACATCGCCATCTCTGGCAGCCCCACCCTGGTCCGCTGGCTGCTGCGCGAGGGCCTGCTGGACGAGCTGCACCTGCTGGTCCACCCGATCGTGGTCGGCCACGGCAAGCGCCTGTTCGAGGGCGAGGCTGGCCAGGTGCCGCTCAAGCTGGTTGACTCCAAGACCTTCAGCACCGGCGTCCTTTCCCTGAACTACGCGCCGGCAGACAGGCGAGGCAGATGAGCACCAAGTCCGTCGCCCAGAAGCTGCTGATCGAGTCGAACACCACGGTCTGGTCCTCGGACTCCTCGCAGGGCGACCTGATCGGACCGCTCCCGGAGCGGGCGAGCCACGTGGAGCGCCTAGACCAGGCGACCACCGCGGCCGTCTTCGCCTCCAGCGCCGACGCGCTGCGCCAGATCCTCAGCCAGCACAAGGAGCAGCTCGCCGGGCCGAGCGCCTTCTGGGTCGCCTATCCCAAGGGCAACCGGGCGGACGTCAACCGCGACAGCCTCTGGCCGATCCTCGGCGAGTACGGGATGCGACCGATCAGCCAGGTGTCCGTGGACGAGGTCTGGTCGGCACTGCGCTTCCGCCCGCTCGCGGGCGAGGCGCCCTTCACGGGCGGCCGCTAGTCCGGCTCCATCGCAGCAGCCCGGGGCGTCGAGGCGCCCCGGGCTGCTGCTGTTCCCGGTCGTCTGCAACCGGCCGTGGCCGCTGCCCTGCCGACGGAGACGGCGGGCTATCCCCGTTAGAAAATCCCGTGCTTCCATTGCTGCGTCGCGATAGCATCAAACGCATGTTCGAGCCAGAACGGAGCAACCGTCTTTGCTCCTTCCATGGGTGCGGGAGACCCAGGAGGACAAAGGGGTTCTGCGGCGGGCACTACCTACAGCATCGAAAGGGCTGGGAGCTTCGGCCGCTACGTCCTCACTATGGAACGAAGGGTCCCTGCCGCTTCGACGGCTGCCCAAAGCCCCGCGTCTCAGGTGGCTACTGTGCCGGCCACGCGGCGCAGCATTACGGTGGCCGGCCGGTCGCGCCACTCTTCCAGCCGAAGAAGGATTGCGACTTTCCCGGGTGCACAAGACGTCACTACGCCCTCGGCTACTGCCAAGGTCATCGACTGCAATTACGACAGGGTCGTCCACTTACGCCGCTGCGGGGGAAGCGTGGCTGGCGCATGAGCAACGGCTACGTCATGCTCTTCGAGCCGAAGCATCCGAATGCACAAAAGCAGGGATACGTGCACACCAAGGTCATGGCGGCCACGCTTGGCCGACCGCTCCGCCCGTTCGAGGAAGTCCATCACAAGAACGGGATCCGCCACGACAATACGCCAGAGAACCTGGAACTGTGGGCGCGTGGCATGCAACCCCCGGGAAGCCGCGTCAGTGACCTGATCGAGGCCGCGGTACGAGTACTGGACCTGTACAGGCCAGATCTGCTCGCCAAGCCTACGGAGCAGGACGTCGCCGCCAGCGCGACGGAGCCTACGAGCGACTTGGGTTCCGCTGTTGGCGGAGACGACGCGCCATGACGACCCGAAGAATCTGGTTCGTGCCTTCGTAGAGCTGTGTGATTTTTGAGTCCCTCATCATACGTTCGACGGGAAAGTCCTTTATGTACCCATAGCCGCCGAGGAGCTGCACCGCGTCGGTGGTGACCTTCATGGCGGTGTCGCCCGCGAAGCACTTGGCGGCGGCGGCGAAGAAGCTGAGGTCGGGGTCCTCGCGGTCGGCCTTGGCGGCGGCGGTGTACATCAGCGAGCGGGCCGCCTCGGTCTGCATGGCCATGTCGGCCAGCATGAACTGCAGCCCCTGGAACTCCGCGAGCGGCTTGCCGAACTGGCGTCGCTCCTCGATGTACCCACGCGCGAAGTCCAGGGCGCCCTGGGCGATGCCGACGGCCTGGGCGCCGATGGTGACGCGGCTGTGGTCGAGCGCGCGGAGCGCCAGCGGGAAGCCCTGGCCCTCGTCGCCGAGGCGGTTGGCGGCGGGGACGCGCACGTCCTGGCAGATGATCTCGGTGGTGGGCGAGCCGCGCACCCCCAGCTTGTCCTCGTGCTTGCCGACCTGGAACCCGGGCATGGAGTCCTCGAGCACGAACGCGGAGATGCCGCGCGAGCCCGCGTTCGGGTCGGTCACGGCGTAGTAGACGTAGATCTTGCTGACACCGCCGCCGGTGATGAAGCGCTTGGTGCCGTTGATCACATAGTCGTCGCCGTCGCGCTCGGCGCGGGACGACATCGCCGCGGCGTCCGACCCCGATCCAGGCTCGGTGAGGCAGTAGGACGCCATGGCGGTCCCGTCGGCGATCCGTGGCAGGAAGCGGGCCTGCTGCTCCGGCGTGCCGGCGAACAGGATCGGCAGGGTCGCCAGCTTGTTGACGGCGGGGATCAGCGAGGTCGAGGCGCAGACCCGCGCGACCTCCTCGACCAGCAGGCAGTGGGTGAGCGCGTCCGCGCCGCCGCCGCCGTACTCCTCCGGGATGTTCAGCCCCAGCAGCCCGGCGGCGCGCAGCGTCTCGTAGTTGTCCCATGGGAACTCGGCGGTGCGGTCGATCTCGGCCGCCCGCTCGGTGAACTTGTCCTCGAACAGCCGCCGCCATTCCTTGCGGAACAGCTCCTGGTCCTCGGTCAGCCTGAACGCCTCGGACATCCCGTCACCCCTTCTCATACGCCCGGGTCGCGGCAAGCCCGTGGGCCCGACGCGGAGCCCCGCCCCCACCCTGCCGATGCTACAGGCGCCCAAGCGCCAGGGCACTAGAATGGCCCGCGCCCGACACGCGTTCGCGCCTGGGGAGATCGCTGGTGAAGGCAGCACTGCTCGGCTACGGCTACTGGGGTCCGAACCTGGCCCGTAACCTGCATCAACGGCTCGGCACCGACTGGCTGGCGTGCGTCGACCTCGATCTCGAGCGGCGAGCCGAGGTCGCCAGGCGCTACCCCTGGGTGCGCCCGCTGGAGGAGGTGGCCGCCGTCCTGGCCGACCCGGAGATCGACGCGGCGATCGTCGCCACGCCGGCGCGCACCCACGCGAGCCTGGCCGCCCAGGCCCTGGAGGCCGGCAAGCACGTGCTGGTCGAGAAGCCGCTGGCGCTGTCGACCGCCGAGGCGGTCGCGCTCACCCGCCAGGCGGAGCGGGCCGGACGGGTGCTGATGGTCGGCCACACCTTCGAGTACAACCCGGCGGTCACCAAGATGCGCGCCCTGCTGGAGTCCGGCGAGCTGGGTGACCTGTGGTACCTGCACTCGCAGCGGGTCAACCTCGGCCGCATCCAGAACGACATCAACGCGCTCTGGTCGATCGGCCCCCACGACGTCTCCATCGCCAATTACCTGATCGGGGCGGCGCCGCGCTGGGTGTCCGCGCGCGGCGCCCGCTACCTGCACACCGAGCTGGAGGACGTGGTCTTCGCCACGCTCGGCTACGACGGGGGCGTGCTCGCGCACCTGCACGTCTCCTGGCTCGACCCGTCAAAGGTGCGGCGCACCACGGTGGTCGGCTCGCGCCGGATGGTGGTCTTCGACGACCTCGATTCCGAGGCCAAGCTGCGCGTGTACGACAAGGGCGCCGACCCGGTGCAGGGCGGCTACGGGGAATACCAGTTCCGGCTGCGCACCGGCGACATCCACGTGCCCCGCACCGAGCTGACCGAGCCGCTGGCCCTGGAGCTGGAGCATTTCCTGGAGTGCTGCGCCAGCGGCGCCCGCCCGCGCAGCGACGGCTGGAGCGGGGCGCGGGTGGTGGCCGCCCTGGAGGCGGCCCAGCAGTCACTCGACAAGGGAGGCCAGCAGGTGGAGGTGGTCATCGGTGGCTGATGGCAGCGTCCCGCTGGTGGACGTGGTCGCGGCCTGGCGCGGGCAGCGCAACGAGCTGGACGCGGCCATCGAGCGCGTGGTCGCCGCCGGCGCCTTCATCGGCGGGCCTGAGGTGGAGGCGTTCGAGCGCGAGCTGGCCGCCTTCTGCGGCATCGACTGGGCGGTCGGCGTGGCCTCCGGCACGGCCGCATTGCATCTCGGCCTGCTCGCGCTGGGGGTCGGGCCAGGCGACGACGTGGTGACGGTGGCCCACACCTTCGCGGCGACCGCCGAGGCGATCGAGCACGCGGGTGCCCGCCCCCGCTTCGTCGACGTGGACGAGGCGACCGGCGGCATGGACCCCAAGGCGCTCGCCGGAGCGCTCGACGGCGCCGCGGCCGTGGTGCCGGTGCACCTTTACGGGCTGCCGGTGGAGATGGCTCCGATCACCGAGCTAGCGGCCGATGCGGGCGTGCCCGTGCTGGAGGACGCCGCCCAGGCGCACGGGGCCACCGTGCTGCTGCCCGGCGAGGCCGCGCCGCGGCGGGCCGGCTCGCTCGGGGCCCTGGCGGCGTTCAGCTTCTACCCCGGCAAGAACCTCGGCGCCTTCGGCGATGCCGGCGGGGTGACCACCGACGACGAGGACCTCGCCGCCCGGGTCGCGCGCCTGCGCGACCACGGCCGCAGCGCCAAGTACGAGCACGGCGAGGTCGGCTACGGCGAGCGGCTCGACGCCCTCCAGGCCGCCGTGCTCAGGGTCAAGCTCGCAAGGCTCGAGGCCGGCAACGACGCGCGCCGCCGGCTCGCCCGCCGCTACAGCGAGGCGCTGGAGGGCGTCAGCGACCTGGTCCTGCCCGCCACGCCCGCCGGGCGCACCAGCTCCTGGCACCTGTACGTGGTGCGGACGCACCGGCGCGACGCGCTGCTGGAGCACTGCCACGCGGCCGGCGTCCAGGCTGGCGTGCACTATCCGCTCCCGCTGCACCTGCAGCCGGCCTTCCGCCACCTCGGCCACGTCCCTGGCGACCTGCCGGTCACCGAGGCGTGGGCCGCCGAGTGCCTGTCGCTGCCGCTGTACCCGCAGCTCGAGGTCACCGCGCAGGACCGCGTCATCACCACCGTGCGGGATTTCTACGCGAGCTGAGATGATGGGCGGATGACGGATCAGGATGGGCGGCTCGTCTCGGTCGTTGTGCCGGCGCACAACGAGGAAGCGACCGTCGCCCGCTTCGTTGAGCGCACCGCCAAGGCGTTCGCGCAGCTCGGCCGGCCATGGGAGCTGCTGTACGTCGACGACGGCTCCACCGACGGCACCGCCGCCGCCGTCGAGGCGGCCGCCAGGGCCGAGCCGCGCGTGCGGCTGGTGCGCCAGCGCCGCAACCTCGGGCTCACCGAGGCGCTCAACCGCGGCTTCCGCGAGGCGAACGGCGAGGTGATCGTCTTCCTGCCGGCCGACCTCGAATCGGATCCGGAGGTCGACGTCCCGCTGCTGCTCGACAAGCTGGACGAGGGCTACGACGTGGTGGCCGGCTGGCGGCAGGGCCGGCGCGACGGCAAGCGCTTCGCCAGCCGCCTGGCCAACGTCACCTGCCGCGTGCTGTTCGGCCTGGACGTCCACGACATGAACTGGATCAAGGCGTTCCGCCGCGAGGTCACCGACTCGCTGGCGCTGCGCTCCTCGTGGCACCGCTACATCCTGGTGATGGCGCACAACGAGGGCTGGCGCATCGGCGAAGTCAAGGTCCGCTACGAGCCCCGCCAGGCCGGCCGCTCCAAGTTCGGCTTCTCGCGGCTGCCCGTCTCCTTCCTGGACGTGGTCACCTTGAAGTTCCTGCTGACGTTCCAGCGCAGGCCGGCGATCTTCTTCGGCGCGCTCGGCTCCGGGATGATCGGCGCCGGCGTGCTGCTGTCGGCCTACCTGCTGTGGTCGTTCCTCAGCTCCCACACCCAGTACCGGCCGCTCATGCTGGTCGCCGGCATCGCCATGCTCGCAGGCCTGCTGGTGATCCTCGTCGGCTTCCTCGCCGAGCTGGTCGTCAACGTCTCCGAACGGGTAGAGCGCCTGGAACGGCGGCTGGAAGACGACGCCGACCGCTGACTTGCGCGCTTCCACATCGCAAAAAAGCCCAGCATCCGGGCCGCCATTTCGTCGCTGTCGGGCCTTCGGATAAGTTCGCCGCTTACTCCAGACCCCATCCTCACGTTGCTTTCCAAGGTGCTTTTCGTTTAGCGTCAGGCTGCCGTGAGTGAAGCCCATTTGGTCGAGGAGGAATCCGCCCTGATGGCAGTGAAGACCATCCACGTGTCGGACATCTCAGGCAAGGAGGCGGACGAGTCCTCGCTTGGCCGCCTCGTGGTCCACGAGCACCCCGAATACTCCGACCTGCCGGTCACGCTGGAGGCGCTACCCGAAGAGCTCGAGCAACTCCAGCGCACCTCGGCGCGGTTCGT
>WNGH01003607.1_pt1 | contig 22656 bp, 22 predicted proteins | sample 5400631 | NCBI WGS metagenome assembly WNGH01 (sample SAMN13153373, study PRJNA577476) | soil metagenome | isolation source: 115 cm soil or saprolite under Garry oak tree replicate 1 | place: USA:California | collected 2016-06-15
TACCCGCGTCGGACGCGTCGGCGAATGCCTGCGCGACCGCGCCGTCGTCATGGCGTCGCACGGCATCGCGGAGCCGGAGCAGCTCGTCGCCGGCCGCTTCGAGCGAGGCGCGTGCCGGGCGCATCCACCGCTCGCGTAGCTCGCGACCACGCTGCCCGGCAGGCAGAGACGAGTCGGTGAGCGTGCTGACGGCTCGCTCGACGGCCGTGTAGCGGTCGAGCGCGTAGCCGAGCGCGGTGATTGGGTCGCGGGGCACGTGGAGCGCGTCGATCACCTTCGTGGCGTCGCGGCAGGTGTCGTTGCTGCGCGCCGTGAAGCCGGACGGCCGGCCGACCGTGCATCCCGCGAGGGTCACAGCGACGGCAACGACCAGGACACGTCTCAAGGTTCAGGTGATGTCGCGGGTCATGGTGATGCCCGCGCCCAGGATCGCCATGCCGAGACCCCAGGCGACGAGCACGCCGATCCCTGCGCCCGGAGATATGAGATGCACGTTGTTGATCACGCGATTTCCGACGTCGTGCGGGTCGGTGACGATCGAGTCGACGGCGCCGGTCGGCAGGTAGGGGTACACGTACTTCACGCCCGGGATGATCAGGAACAGTCGCGCCAGGACCAGGATGAAGATGACGCCGACTGTTACGGCCACGATCTGGTTGCGCATCAGGGCGCCGGCGCCGAGCCCTACCAGTGCGAACAGGCTCAGCACGGCGAGCGCCGCCAGCAGCGGGCCCTTCTGATGGCTCAGCGACACGTCGACGTGACGGCTCGACAGCCAGGGCAAGGCCATGGCCAGCTGGACGATCAGGCACACCAGCGCATACAGCACGCCGGCCACCGCGTACGTGATCAGCTTCGCAGTGATCACCGCCCACCGTGACGGCGTCGCCAGCACCGTGGGGGTGATCGTCTGGTAGCGGTACTCGGTGGTTACCGCGAGCGTGCCCAGCACGAAGATCGGCACGTACGCGGCGTTGGTGGCCGCGAGCATGACGTCGCGTACATGGCCGGCGAGCTCGAAATCGGTCCGCGCCCCTGCGATGTTGCCGACGACCACGAGCGCGGTCAGGGCGACGCTGAGCATCAGCATCCAGAACCAGACCTGGGTGGTCGTCAACTTGCGGAACTCGGCGCGGATCAGGCCGACCACGGCGGACCTCCCTGCCGTGGCGGGCCGGCGGGCGAGCCGAAGTGCTCAACGGGCGGCGCCTGCCCCACGTGCGCGCCTTCGGTCAGCGCGAAGAACAGCTGCTCGAGGTCGAATCGCTCCGTGCTCAGCTCGTGCAACTCGACGCCCGCGGTGAACGCGATGTGGCCGACCTGCGCGATGTCGATGCCGCGGACGCGCAGCGTGGTCGCGTTAGTCCGATCGGTGCGATGACCTGCCGTGGCAAGGGCGTCGATGAGCGGCTCGGGATGCGGCGACCGCACGACGACGGTGTCGGCGCCTGCGGTGAGCTCGGCGATCGAGCCCTGCCGGACGAGCTGGCCGCGGTTGAGGATGACGACCCGGTCGGCGAACTCCTGAACCTCGTTGAGCAGGTGGCTCGACACCAGGACCGTGCGTCCCTCGCCGGCCAGGTAACGGAAGAACCCGCGCAACCAGCGGATGCCTTCCGGGTCGAGCCCGTTTGCCGGCTCGTCGAGCAGCAGGATGCGCGGATCGCCGAGCATCGTCGCCGCGAGCCCGAGCCGCTGCCGCATGCCCATCGAGTAGCCGCGGACCTTGCGCCGCCCGGCATCGTGCAGCCCGACCAGATCGAGCACTTCGTCCGCGCGGCGGTCGGGCAGCCGCGCGGCCGCGCACAGGATGCGCAGATGGTTGCGGCCGGTGCGTGCCGGGTGGAAGCTCGCCGCTTCGAGCGCCGCGCCGACCACCGTCATAGGGTTGTGGATGCGGTGGTAGGGCAGGCCGCTGATGGTCGAGTCGCCGGCAGTCGGGCGTACCAGGCCGAGGATCATGCGCAGCGTCGTCGTCTTTCCGGCGCCATTCGGGCCGAGGAACCCCGTTACCGAGCCGGGCTCGACGGAGAAGCTGAGCCGGTCGACGGCACGAATGGTGCCGAACACCTTGGTCAGCTCGTTGACGACGATCCGGCCGTGCTGGCCCGGCGGCGCCCCCGGCCCCCCGGCGCCTGGCGGCGGCGCATACGTCTGGGTCACGTCAGCCATCCAACACCGGACGGATCGGGCCAGTCCGGCGGGGCTCAGCGATCGGCGACGCGCCGGACGAATTTCAGCCCGGACCAGGTGGCGTCGATCGCGGCGACCTTGACGTCGACCAGGCCGACGTCCAGGCCATGGTCACGCACTGCGTTGTCGGACAGGTCCGTCGCCACACCGCTCGCCTTCTTCGGCCAGCACACCCACAGCGCGCCGGCCGTCGTCAGCGACTCGACGAGCGGGGCGAACCGCGCCTGCAGCGCGCGCATGTCCGGACAGAACACGACGATGACGTCGTAGGGCCCGCGTCCCGCCCGACGGTGGATAACGGCGCCCGCGGGCAGTGGTTCCAGGTCGAGCGTCGACGGCCCGGAGAGCACGAGTACCCGCGAGCCGTCGCGGATACCGAGTTTGCGGGGGAGCGGCGTACCCGAATAGCCGGCTGTCACCGCTCCATGATCAGGCATGTGCTCGACGCCGTGGCGACGAGCTTGCCGCCGGCATCGCGGACATCGCCCTCGGCGAACGCGACCCGTCGGCCCGGCTTGGTGATCCAGCCCCGTGCCCGCAACTCACCGATGTCGCCGTGCACGGGACGCAGGTAGTTCACCTTGATCTCGACGCTCGTGTAGGCCGTGCCGGCGGGAAGCGTCGACTGGACGGCGCAGCCGGTTACCGAGTCGAGCAGCGTGCAGACCAGGCCGCCGTGCACGAGGCCGATCGGGTTGTAGGCCGATTCGTCCGGCGTGCAGGTGAAGGTCACGTCGCCGGGTTCGACGCTGACGATCCGGAAGTCGAAGTGCTCGGCTATCGGCGGCGGGGGCAGCACGCCGTCGCAGACCGCCCTGAGGTGATCGATGCCGGACATCGCGGCGCCTTGCTTCGCAGCGGCGAGCGGGTCGTACCAGCTGATCGTCTTCTCGCGGGGCGGACCCCAGGCGGGAGCGGGCGCGCGATGCAGATCAGTCATGGTGGCACCGTAGCAGGCTAGGTTCAATATTCGAATGTAGATGTCATACTTGACGCATGGACGGTCGCCGCGTGTGCTCAGTCGCGCGAACCCTGGACGTGATCGGCGAACGATGGTCGCTGCTCGTGCTGCGCGAGGTGTTCCTCGGCGTTCGCCGCTTCGAGTCCATCCGCGAGGCGACAGGCGCGCCGCGTGCCGTGCTCGCCGATCGGCTGCGTTCGCTCGTGGACGCGGGCGTGCTCGTCCGGCGCGAGTATCGGGAGGACGGCGCTCGCACCCGGCACGAGTACCGGCTGACCGAGGCCGGTCGCGAGCTGCAGCCCGCACTGACAGCGCTCATGCAGTGGGGCGACAAGCACCTGCCCGTGCCCGGTGGCCCTCCGCTGATCGTCGAGCATGCGGAGTGCGGCGGACGCGTGCGTGCCCGCCTGGTCTGCGAGCACGGCCACGTGCTCGACGATCGAGGTCGCGAGCTGCGAGCGCGCCAGATGGGATCGCCGGCGCGAGCGTGACCGATCGGGCAGGGCAGGATTGCCCGATGCCAGACATCGTGCGGCACGCCAGCAAGATCGTCTTCGAGAATCCGTGGCTGCGACTGCGCGTCGACGACATCGTCTATCCCGACGGCACGCCCGGCACGTACTCCGTGCTGGAGAAGCGCGACTTCGTCGTCGTACTGCCTTGGGACCGCGGCGGGTTCTGGCTGGTCGAGCAGTATCGCTACCCCGTCGGTCAACGCTGCTGGGAGTTCCCGCAGGGCGGGTGGCCGAGCGGCCAGGGCGGCGACCAGGCCGAACTCGCGCGACACGAGTTGCGCGAGGAGACCGGCCACACGGCGTCGACCTGGCGGCATCTCGGACGCCTGTTCGCTGTTTTTGGCTACAGCAACCAGGCATTCGACGTCTTCCTGGCAAGCGGGCTCGTCGCGGGCGAGCCGGACCGCGAGCATACCGAGCAGGACATGATCCATCGCTGGTTCGCGCTCGACGAGGTTCGCTCGATGATCACCGGCGGGCGGCTCGCCGACGCGCACAGTGTCGCCGCGTTGGCCCTGCTCGACGCCAGTGGTCTGTCTGCCAAATAGCTCGGGGCACCTACGGCCCAGATGCACGCTCGCGGCGTTGTCGTCGTCGCCGATACAACAGCGGCATGCCTGTCCGGTTGCCTCAGGTTGGCCCTGGTCCGGCGACAGCGCAGGTCATTTGGACCGCTTCCCCGCTCGTACTGCTAGATCTAGAGGCCTTGGAACGGCCGGACCAGCGGGGAAGCGCGCCGGTTCGGGTCGACCTGAACTAACCGGATAAGCACCCAACAGCGGTATGGGCCCTCCTCCGCCTCGCGAGCGCACATCTGGATCAGCGCATCTGCCCCGCCATTTGGCAGGCAGACAGCTAGTGGTCTGCCCGCTGAAACAGGCCGTTGAGCTCGCCGTGCGAGCGCGCGCCCTCGACGGAGGTGTAGGTACCCGATCCGAGTAGTTCCTCGACGGCTCGCTGCCCGAGCGAGTACGCGGCCGCGGCGATCGACGAGCCGGCGCTGACCCGCGCGACGCCGAGCGCGGCGAGCTCGGGGACCGGGGGAGAACCGGGGCCGACCAGCACGTTCAACGGCGCATCGATGCCCTCGACCAGAGCCGAGATGATCGCCGGGTCGCCCACGCCGGGCACGAAGATCCCGCTCGCGCCGGCGGCGACATACGCGGCCGCGCGATCGAGCGTGGCGCGCAGGCGAGTGTCGGCATCGCCGACCGCGCGCAAGTAGGTATCGATGCGCGCATTGATGAACAGCGGGATCTGCTTCTGGTCGGCGGCGTTGCGTGCGGCGGCGATCCGCTCGGCCTGGTCGGCCGTCTCGCGCAGCGGCGCCAGCCCGTCGTAGCGCCCGTCCTCGAGGTTGACGCCGACGGCGCCCGCGGTGAGCACGCCCCTGATCGTGTCGGCGACGCCTGCGGGAGACACTGCATAGCCGCTCTCGATGTCGGCGGTGACCGGGACGTCGACCGCCGCGACGACTCGTGCGACGGCGTCGAGCGCGGCGTCGCGGTCGAGTTGGTCGCCGTCGGGCGTGCCGAGGCTCCAGGCGACGCCCGCGCTGGTCGTCGCCACTGCGCTGGCTCCTGCCGCCTCGGCGATCCGGGCGCTGGCGGCGTCCCACGCGTTGGGCAGCACGAGCACCGGGTCGTCCGTGTGCAGCGAATGGAACAGCAATGCGATGTCACGTTGCGAATTCGTCATAGCTGGCATCTCAGCAGCCCGCACCGACATTGAGAATGGTCTGGCCCCGTCGTCGTGCCTCTCGTTACCGACAGTCGCCCTGCTGGGTTGACTATCCGTTGGTCTGGCCGGCGGCCGGGGACCGGTCGCCGGTTGGGCGGACATGACCTGATAGCTGACAGTGCCGGTACGCACCCCGAGGTACGCGGCGACGTCGGAGCGCGCCACGTGGCGGTTAGCCTGCGGGTATGCAGCGTGAGGACTCAGATGCGATCGACCCGGATGCGCTCCTGCCGCCGACGTCGTGCTCGTCGCGCAGTCCGGCCGCGCGTACGTGCTGCGATACGCCACGTCGCGTAAACCGTCGACGAGCTATCCGACCGCGGCCAGATCGTTGTTCACGGTCCCGTCACCGATCGCGCCGACCAGCGATACACGTGGATCGGGTCGGACGATCCGCCGAGTGGCGAAGCGCGGATATTGCGGATGGTCAAGCAGCATGCTGTGCGACAGCGTGCCGCCATGCTGAGGCCACACGTCTGGCATCTTCGCCGGGCTTTGGCCATTGGGGCGCCGGCTGCGGTGCTGTTGTCCGCATGCGGTGGCGGCAAGCCGTCGATCGCCGAGTGAGCCCGAGATCGACTCGTGGTCGACTCCTCGCTTCGCCCGATTGCTGCTGACTCGGAGAGGGTTCCTGACGGCTGGAGTGCCGATCGGTACTACTTCGGCCCGCTTCCCGGAAAGACGCCGAAGAACCCGGTCAGCGGCAACGCTGTTGTGTGGGACCCCGTTCCCACGCAGGGGATCGGCGGCATGACCGTCATCGCGCAAGGACGGACGCGCCCCGAGGGGTGCTCCGTGCTGGTGGCGCGGATTGAACCCAACAGCTTTTCCGTCCCGGACGCGGTGAACTTCTCCCCGGACCAGGACGCATCGTTCACCGCCGGGACGATGCAGCTGGTCGAGGTTGGGGGTCCTGTGTCCAATCGGCACAAAGTGATCCTGAACTGAGACCGGCGCGACGCTTCCGCTCCTACAGCACGGCCGCGAGCACGGTGAGCGGCACCAGCACGACGCAAGTCTCACGGCAGTTGCGAGTGCCTGCCCTCCACGCCACGCTCGCGACCTACCTCGTCGTCCACGCTCGCGAAATAGTCAGCTACCGCCGCAAGCAAGCGGGCCATTACCCCCGGCCGCGCAGGCTCACTGCAGGCCGCGCTGCACACCGTCGCCCTGGTGCGGATGTCGCGCGATGCCCGCACCCGCGCCTACGTGCGAGCCCAACGCGCCAAGGGCCGCGACCACCCCGAGATCGTGCGATTGCTGAAACGCGCTATCGCCCGCGAAGTCGTCGAGTCGCTCACCCGCGGACTGGTCGCCCTCGACCTGGCCGACCTGAGACCGGCCCGCCAGGCCAAGAACATCACTCTCACGGCCGCTCTCCACGCTGGATCTCGCGCGCAAGATCCATTGCCTCGTCACTACGAAGTCCGCGTCGCGGGACCGCTCGCAGTGAACAATGCGGCGGCACGCACTTCGTCTCCGCAGCCGTGACCGTGATCGTCAGACCGAGGTGGCCTCGGACGGCGACGGCCCTCGCCAGCAGCGCAGCCGCAGACAGCGCGCTCAACGCGAGGTCGTCGGCCGACAGCCGCGACGAGTCGTGCCACGGCCGGTTGCGGCAGATCGCCACCCGGTACCGGTGACCATCAGGCGCCGCGACGTCCGACCGCGTCACTCGGCGATCCGTCAGGCGCCTGAACCCACGACTTTGGTCGTGCCGGACGACCGACCACACAGGCTCGTCATCGAGAGACTCCTCGGCCACTCACACATGCTGACCGCAGACGGCGGCGGGATGACTCGTGGCGGTTCAAAATCCGATGGCTTCGCGGAGCAGCAGGACGGTCCCGCGCCCAGGTTCGAGTTCCGCGTTGAGGATGAGCAGGCGGTTAATGGCACTGGGTTGTCCGTAGACCTTCATGGCGCGGTCGCTTTCCAGCGGGAGGCAGTGGTCTTCGACGCGGCGCAGCGCAGTGCTCAGGTTGGGCACCACCTTCTGCGCCCCGACGACCCAGATCGCGCGGAGGGAGCCGCCGGCGTACCCGGGAAGCTGGCTTCCGCTGGCCGAGGCGATCAGAAGGGAGCCGGTTTCGGTGACCGCGTGGACGCTGCCCACGATGACGTCGGGGGTGGATATCAGCCGCCAGATCTCGGCGAGTTGGGTGGCGCGGTCCATGGCCTGGCCGCGTGCCCTGATGGCGTCGTATCGCCCGCTGGCGTTGATGTCCTCCTCGATGCCGGACAGGCGGAGGGTCTCGCTGGCTCCGGTGAACACGGTGGCACCCTCGGGAATCAGATCCTTGATGCGGGCGCGTGCTGCGGCGGCGTGGTCGAGTATCTCGACGGTGAAGCCATGCGCCGTCAGCGCGGCGGCCGCCCGGTCCAGGCGCTGCGCGGTCACGGGTTCGGCAAACGATGTTGTCGGCATCGGGGTAGTCATGGTGTCTCCTGGCTGGCGGGTCGCTGGTTCGGCTAAGCAGTTCGACAAGACAGCCGAGCGCAATGTGAGGTCGGCGCGTCAACTCACACTTCGGCGAGCTGTCGTGTCGTACTGGTGAGGGCAACGGCGAGCGAGGGAAGGCCGGCGACACGATGAGCACCCGATCCGAGCCAGGACACGGCCCGGGCCTGGACGCGGTCATGAGCGAGCGGCGTCAGCTGATCAATCTCGCCTACCGGTGTCGCCAGCCGCATCTGCCTCAACCTGCTCGGTTCGGCCCGGGCGCGGCGGGAACGCTACGTCGGCGAATGGATCCCCGAGCCGTTACCGGACAGGCTCACCGGGCGGCCCGACGGCACCGTCGACCCGGCCGACCGGGTCACCCTCGACGAGTCGGTCAGCATGGCGTTCCTCGTCGTGCTCGAATCGATGACGCCGGCCGAGCGCGTCGCGTTCATCCTGCACGACCTCTTCCGGTATCCGTTCGGCGACGTGGCCGAGATCGTCGGGCGTAGCCCGGCCGCCTGTCGCCAGCTGGCCTCCTCGGCCAGGCGTCGCCTTCGTGCCGCGCAGGCACCCGCGACTCCGACCGCCCAGCACGCCGAGATCGTCCGCGACTTCAAACGGGCCTGGCAGGCCAAGGACATCAACGCTCTCATCGGCCTGCTCGACCCCGACGCCACGGCGACCGCCGACGGCGGTGGCCTCGCCCTGACCTTCCTGCGCCCCATCGAAGGCGGCGAGCAGATCGCGCGCGCCTGGGTCGAACTCGCCAACCGGGCGACGAGCAACACGACGCTCCACGAGCGCACGGTCAACGGCCAGCCCGGCCTCGTGGCTCAGGAAGACGGCGTCACCGTGACGGTGTTCGCGTTCGACGTCGCCGGCGACCGGATCAAGCACATCTGGGTAGTACGCAACCCCGAGAAGCTCCGTCCGTGGACCACGAGCTGACGCGCGCGCCCGACCAGGACAGGTCTGTGGTCAGTACGACGAGCTACGAGTCCTGCCATCCCGCAACGGAACGGCGGACGGACTGCACCCATCGCGCCTGATCTGGGTTACGTCGTTGCTCGCATGCGCCGCGGATCTTCGCGAACAGTCGCGCGACCAATAAGCCGAACTCGCCCTCACACGGTATGTATATGTGCTCTAAACAGTCAATGTCCAGCTTTCCACGTGACGTCTCGATCGGGACTCCTGACGTTTCCGCCGGGACATGTGCACGCGGTACGCGGGACGTCACGCTCTGATACAGCCGTCGCCAGTCCGACAGGCTGCGAATAACACGCACAGAGCATGCTCGACCGGAGGACACACCGTGACTAGCAAAAATGTCGTCGTCGGCATCGCTGCCTCGGCACCTGCCCGAGCAGCCCTCGACGTGACCGTGAGCCAAGCGCCCGAGGCGTCACCGATTCCGCGAGGCACCACCATCGTGCGTCACCGTCATTGGTGGACACCAGCCAGCGCGCGCAGCTTCCGCGGCTGGACGCGTGGCCTGGCTTGCCTGACGGCAGTCCTCGGCATGTTGATCGCAGGCGTCGCATCGCCCGCATCTGTTGGCGCTACGGTCCGCCCGGGATACACGCTCTCCAACTCGCAGATCATCGGCGAGGCGCCGAACGGCTTCAAGGTGTGGAGCGAGCCCACTGGTCGGCACAAGGTGTCAATTGCTCGTTACTCGTCCGCGATCTCGACCCAGCTGCGTGGGTACGGCCTTCCGGTGCGTTACGCCGGCCGCGGCAATCCCGCCAAGACCCGGGGCATCATCACGGTCACCGAAGGCAGCCGCGGATGCTCCGGCAGTTCGACGACCCTGGCGAACACGTTCTGGTACTACTCCAGCCTGCCGGGCGGCGGCTACTACATGTACCGATCCGACATCGTCATCTGCCCGTCGCGGTACGCGAACCTGTCGTACGGGCAGCGGGTCGCGATGCTCCGCCACGAATTCGGCCACACCATGGGCCTCGGGCACACGAACTACACGTACAACGGGTCCGTCCAGATCATGAACGCCTACCTGCACTCCGGCGTCGCCAACTACAGGTCCGGCGATGTCGCGGGCCTCAAGCGCCTGGCGCGTGGCACCGCGACCGTGCGCGCGAAGCTGAGCTGATCCAGCGCCGCAACGTTCTCGCCGATCCCGAGGAGGCATGCCTCCTCGGGATCGCGTGTGTTTACCGACTGCCCCGCGTCACGCCGGTGGAACCGCTTCGTCGCGAGCCGGGTCAGGGTTGCGCTGCCGCCACCCGTGGGCCGACGTGCTCGGCGACGAACCGGATGAAGCCCTCGATGTCGGGTTCATCAGCGGTTGGCTGAAGGATGACCGCGTCGGCTCCGGCTTGCGTCCACCGAGTCACGCCGGCCGCGATGGCGTCGGCGTCGCCGGTGACCGCGACGTCGTCGGCGGGGTCATGCGACAGCGCGCGCAATTCGTCGGCCATGCGCTGTTCGGCACCCGGGCCAGTTGCGGCCGAGACGTAGACCGTGAGCGAATGCGGCTGCTCCCGTCCCGCGCCGGGGTTGGCCGCATCGACCAGCGCACGCACCTCGCTGACCCGCTCGGGCGTCGTTCCGGCGACGAGAATGGTGCCGTCGGCGATTTCGCCGGACAGCTGCATCGTCCGCGGGCGGACGGCACCGACGAGCAGCGGCGGCGGCAACGCGGGTGGCCAGCCCAGGGCGACGTCCTGCAGGTGGACGTACCGGCCCTCTGCGGTCACCGGATGCCCGTCGAGCAACGCGCGCAGAGCGGTCACGTACTCACGAAGCAGGGTCAGCGGCGACTCGACGCGGGCACCGACCTGGCCCATCCAGTCCTGCACGCCGTGCCCGACGGCCAGTCGAAGCCGATCAGGGAACAGCCCGCTCAACGTGGCGACCTCCATCGCGGTGAGCGCGACATTTCGCAGCGGCACCGGCAGCAGGCCCACGCCGACTCGCAGCCGCTGGGTCCAGGCCAGCGCGGCGGCCGCGGACGCGATGCCGCTCTCGAGGAAGCAGTCCTCCCACAGCCAGAGCTCGGCCAGCCCCGCGTCATCGGCTGTCTCGACCGCCGCGCGCAGCCGCTGCGGTCGTAGCTGTGGGCGGAATACCACGCCGAGGGTCGGTGTCGTCATAGCTCGCATCCTTGCGCGTGCGTCCGACACGGACACCGCGGGTCAGCCGGTCGGCGCCGGGCAGTCGCGCGAGAGCCTCCGTCGAGCCGATCAGAGTCGAAGCAGGTACACCTGCTGGGTCGGGTCGCGCTGGGTACGGGTCGCGGCGCGGTCGCTGGTGAACACGACGAAACCTCCGCCGTGCGACGGGAACGTGCCGTTGCCGAGACTGGTCAGCTGCTGCCGCGCGGTCCAGCCGGCTTCGTAGCGCGCGGTGAATACCTTCCACCGCCAGTCGCTCGCGCGGGTGTCGTACCAGACGGCGCGGACCGCTGCGTCCGGATCCAGGCTCAGCCGCGCCCGCTGGCTCATCGCCGTGGGCTCGAGAGCCACCGTCTCGAACGGCGACCGCGTGCTGCCTCCGTCGGCCGATCGGCTCGAGCGCAGACCCAGGCTGGCGCCGGAACTCTGCAGCGCCTTGCTCTCCCAGATCGCGACCAGCGTGCCGTCCGACTGTGCGGCGACGCTGGGATGGCGGTCGGCCGCGTCGGTGACCGCGCTGACCGCTACGGGACTGCTCCAGCCGGACGTGCGGACGGCGGCGAGGATCTGCCAGTTGTCCGGGTGGGTGCCGCCGCTCGCGGGCTGACCGGCCGGCGGGGTGTGGCCGGTCCACAGCGGGTCGGGGTCGAAGCGGTTGTCCAGCCAGGCGACGACCACCCGGCCGTCCGGCTCGGCCGTCACGGACGGGAACAGCGATGCGGGATAGCGCGGCGAGCGGGCGTCGGCCGCGCGGTTGCCCGCGTCGATCACCTTGCCCGCGGCCGACACGTTCACCGCGGCGGCGTCGACGCCGACCACCTGCACGTACACGTCGAACGCTCCGCCGCTGTTGTCGGCCCACGCCACGACCGGGTGCTCGGCGTCGAGCAATGCGATCGCTGGCCGGATTGCCCGACCCGTGCCGTTGCTGAGCCGGACGGCCGGCCCGAACGTGCGCCCGGCGTTGTCGCTGTGCCGCAGGTAGATCGCCGGACGGTGCGGCGGCTCCTGCCCGCGCTCGTCCTGCCACACCACCCACACGTCGCGTCCGGCGGCGGCGATCCGCGGCGCGTGCGCTGTTCCCGAGCCGGCCGACAGCTCCACCGACGCGACCGGGTACCCCTGCGGGTTGATCCGCTGGTGGACGACGCTGGTGCGCTGATCCTGATGCACCTTCGCGACGACCTGCGGCAACCGCTCGCAGACGGCCACATCGGCGAAGCCGGAGAACCGGCCCGCAGTACCGATGACCCAGCTGCGCGCCGTCGTCGTCCGCGGCGGCGTCCGGCAGCGCGATCTCCGGCTGCGGGGTGGCCGGCTCACGGACCGACACGAACACCGGCGAGGTCGCTCCGCGCAGCTGATCAGGCAGGTTGGGGTCGGAGTCGACCCCGGGCAGTGGCCCGGGCGATCGCAGCTCGACGCGAGACCAGGTGTGGTCGGCACCGAGCGTGATCGGCACCAGGTAGGTCTGGCCGGTCGAGGTCGGGGTGAACGTCGCGATCGGCGGCGCGACGGGGGTCCGGCGGATGCGTGATCATCTGCGGATCGCACACCGTCGAGGGTGCGCAAACTGCAGGTGATCAACGCGCTCGAGGTGCGAGCGCGCTACTCGAGGGAAGGTGCTTGCTCGCCGGTCCGCCGGCGGCGGAACGTGACTGCCGGGCTGTCGTCTCCGAGGTCGGCGTCGGCGGCCGACACCGCGCCGGCCGCGTTGGTCCGGAATGTCAGGGGATCCGCAGGTCGAGTGCCGGGTAGGCCAGCTCCCAGGTGTCGAAGTGCCGGTGACTCGCCGTCAGGTCCGTCTCGCCGAGGCGCACGCTCAGCGCGGCTGAGCTGACCGTCACGTCGAGGTCGCCGTACGCGGCGTGTACGTACGAGCCCGCGTACGACTCGACCGGGTGGGCATGGGCATTGGCGGGTCCGGCGGCGGCGGCTGGTTCGGCGTCGTGCTCGGTCCAGAGCTGCCCGTACCAGGGCGTGTTGGCGGGCTCGTCGAGCAGCTCGTCCACAACGCTGCGCACGACGGCCATCGGCAGGTCGCTGAAGTGCAGGTTGGCCGACGCGGTGACGCCGATCGCCTTGCCGGGAAGCAGCATCGTCTGGGTCAGGAACCCGTCCACGCCGCCGGAGTGCCACAGCGCATGGTGGCCGCGGTACAGCGCGACGATCCAGCCCGAGGCGTAGCCCAGCAACCGCAGCTCCGGCAGCGTGCCGAGTTGCAGCTGCAGCCAGAGCGCGGCGCACTCCGCCGAGGCGATCAGTTTGCCGGGGGAGCGATCCCGTCGAGTACGCGCATCGGCGTGGGCACGACGTCGGCGCCGTCGAGCCGGTGCGGGCGCGCGTGGTCGGCGTTGCCGAGCATCGTCTCGACCGAGGTGAACGTGCGGCTGAGCCCGGCCGGGCCGAGCACGACCTCGGCGAGCTGCGCCTGCCAGCTGCTGTCGGTCGCCCGCTCGATCGCGAGGCCCGCCAGCGCGTAGCCGAGGTTGCTGTAGTTCATCTCCGTGCGCAGATCGCCGGCGAGTGGCAGGTGGGCCAGCCGGCGAACCAGCTCGGCACGCGTCCAGGACGGACTGAAGATCCAGGTCAGGTCGCGCCGGCCGAGCCCGGACCGGTGGCTGAGCAGGTCGCGGATGCTGACGCGTTCGGCGACGACCGGATCGGGCAACTCCAGCTCGGGCACCCAGCGGCGAACCGGCGCATCGAGGTCGAGCACTCCTCGCTCGTGCAGCACGCTGGCGCACAGTGCCGTGTATGCCTTGGCGCACGAGCCGTGGTGGAAGAGCGGCCGCCCGCCGACCGATGCCGGATCGTCGACACCGCGCACGCCGACGCCTCCGGCGTAGACGGCCTCGCCTTGCACGGCGGCGACCTGCAGCCCTGGCACGCGCCACCGATCGAGCTGGCTGGCGGCTGCCTTCACGCTGGCCAGGTCGCTGATCATGTTTGCAGCTCCGCGGTCAGCAGCGACACCAGCGCCGCGCGCTCGGGCATGGCGGCAACGTCGACGTGCTCGTCGTCGGCGTGCGCTCCGCCGCCCACCGCGCCCAACCCGTCAAGAGTCGGCGTGCCGACGCCTGCGGTGAGGTTGCCGTCGGAGGCGCCTCCGACGGCGACTCCCGACAGCGGCACCAGCCCGAGCAGGTCGGCTGCGTGCTGTACCTGCACGAACAGGTCGCGGGACGCGTCACGCGTCATCGGCGGATGCTCGACGCCGTCCTCGACCCAGACCTTCGCGCCCGGCGCGTGCGGCGACAGCGCGGCGAGTTCGCGCCGGACGCGCTGCTGCTCCTCGACGGTGTTCGCCCGAACGTCCACGCTCACTCGCGCGGTGGCCGGAACCGTGTTGGGGGTGGTGCCCGCATGCACCACGGCCGGCGTGACCGTCGTGCCCGCGTCGGCGTCGGCCAGCTGGGCGATCGCCAGTACCTGATTGGCAATCTCGACGGCGGCGTTGATTCCCTTGTGCGGGTCGAGGCCGGCATGCGCGGCGCGTCCGAGCACGTGCACCGTGTAGTGGCTGATGCCCTTGCGGGCAACCTTCAACGCGCCGTCCGCGCTGCCTTCGAGGATCAGCGCAGCACGTGCCTGACGGGCGCTGCGCTCGATGATCGGCCGTGACGTCGGTGCGCCGATCTCCTCGTCGGCCGTCAGCAGCACCTCGACGCCGGCGAGCGCCGGAAGGACGCTCAGGGCGTGCATCAATTGCACCAGCCCGGCCTTCATGTCGAAGCTGCCCGGCCCGGTGGCGCGCCCGTCGACGACCCGGAACGGATGGTCGCGCAGACTGCCGCGTGGCCACACGGTGTCGAAGTGCCCGAGCAGCAGCACGCGCGTCGGCCCGCCGAATCGCCAATGCAGGTGCGGACGACCCTCGATGACGACACGACGGGGCGGCGCCCCGAGCAGGCGCGCGCCGATGCCCGACACGACGTCCGCGCATCTGGTGAGCGCGGCGAGGTCGCTCGACGGCGACTCGCACTCGACCAGCGCGCGCAGGTCGTCGACCATCACGCTCGTCGCCTCGGCCAAGGTGGCGCGAACCCGGTGCGGTTCGAGCTGGGTCACGCCTGGGCCCGAGTCAGTGAGCCGAGGACAGCGCGGAACAGCCGCATGACATTCCCGCCGAGCACCTGCTCGATGTCGGGCACCGGCCAGCCGCGGGCGAGCAGCTCTGCGGTGACGACCGGCAGGTCGGCCGGGCCGGCGAGCCCGGGAATCTCAGCCAGCAGGTCGTAGCCGGGGAACCTGTCGGCGCCGACGCCCGGCGGCGTGGTGTCGCGCTCGACCTCGGCGACGAAATCCGGTCCGATGCCGACGTGGTCGAGACCGGCCACCGACGCGATGTGCTCGATGTGGTCGACGATCCTGGCCACGGTGGGATCGGTCTCGTGGACGAACCCAGGGTAGAAGTTGACGCACACGACGCCGCCGGTGGCGGCGATGCCCCGCAGGTGCTCGTCTCCGAGGTTGCGATGGTGATCGTGCAGTGCGCGCGCCGACGAATGCGTCGCGAGCACGGGATGCTCGGCGAGCTCGAGCACGTGGTCGACGCCCGTCCGGCCGAGATGCGAGACGTCGACGACGACGCCGAGCCGTTGCAACTCGACGACTGCCGCGACGCCGGCGGACGTCAAGCGGCTGCCGGTCGCGTCCTCGCCCGACCCGTCGCCGAAAGCCGAGCGGCCGAAGTGCGTCAGCGACACGACCCGCACGCCCAGCCGTGCCACCGTTGTCAGCAACTCGACATCGGCGTCGATGCCGGGGCAGCTCTCCAGGGCCAGCAGCAGCGCGATCCGGCCAGTGGCCAGCGTCGCCTCGATCTCGCTGGCGCCCACGCAGAGCCGTACCCGGTCGGCGTTCTCCTCGGCGATGCGATGCGCGGCCTCGATCATCCGCAGCGTCTGGCGCAGGGCGCGTTCTGGCCGGTAGCTCTCGTCGATCCACACGGGCAGCACCTGCACGTCGACGCCCCCCGCGACCAGCTGCGGCAGCCACTGCTCGCGGAAGTAGGCACCCCACCGGTCCACCGGCTTGAGCACGACGGAGCAGAGCAGGTCGTTGTGCGTGTCGACGATGATCGCATCGTCGTGGACGCGGCGAACCCGGGCGTCGACCGTCATGCCGAGACCCACGGATTGGCCCGCGCGCTGAAATGCACGTAACGCTTGCCGTCGGCCAGCCGGTAGAAGACGACCGGCGTCCAGTGCTCGGACGGCGGTCGGCGCAGTGCGTAGACGCCTTCGCCGATCGTGAACAGCTCGTGCTCCTCGATCGGTTTCTCGTCCAGCTCGGCGAGTGGCCCGGTCAGCGTCGTCCGCATCATCAGGCGCTCACCGTCGAGGTACACATCGGTTTCGAGTGACGCGCGACCGTAGTGGCCGAGATAATCGGCGACGTCGCCGAGCGGGGCGCCCGGAGTGGGCTCGACCGGCGCGGGAACGGCGATGCCGGCCGTCTCGGCGAGGATGTCGGTGATCACGTGTCGGAACAGGTCGGAGCTCTCGCCTCCATTGGTCAGCAGCGTGACCGCAAGGCCCAGTTTCGGAACCATCCGTAGGTACGCGGCCTGGCCGATCGTGTTGCCGTCGTGCCCGATGACGTGGCGGCCGTCCCACGCGAACCGGATCCAGCCCAGGCCCCACGACTCGCCGAGCGTGTACGGATCTGGCACGTCGACCTGGTGCTGCTGCATCGCGGTGACCGTGGACGGTGACAAGACCGGCGCGCCGCCGCCGAGGTGCATCGCAGCGAACGCGAGCACGTCGCCGGCGGTACACGTGATCGCACCTGCTGGCCCGAGCGATCGGGGCAGGCCCCAGACCGGCGCCAGGTGTTGCTTCTGCCCGTTCTCGCCGACGTGGCCGACGGCGAACCGGCCGAGCATGCACTCCTCGGGCAGCGTGAACGTCCTGGTCAGCTCGACCGGTTCGACGATGTGGGTGCGGATCGCGGCGTCCCAAGTCAGGCCGGTGACGTGCTCGATGATGCGCCCGGCCAGGATGTATCCCGCGTTGCAGTACGAGAACGTCGCGCCGAGCGGATGGTTCATACGTGCGTCGGCGAGCAGTTCGACGTAGCGCTCCACGCAGTCGTCGCCGCGGCCGGTGTCGGTGAACAGGTCGCCGTCCATCCCGCTGGTGTGCGTCAGCAGGTGGCGGATCGTAGCGTGCATTGCCAGCTCGTCCGGCAGCTTCTGGCCGGGCAGGGCTTCGGCGAGCGGCGCATCGAGGTCGAGCAGTCCCTGCTCGACCAGGCGCATCACCAGGGTGGCCGTCCATACCTTGGTGATCGACCCGATCTGGAAGACCGAGTCGACCGTACACGCCTGGCCGGTGTCGAGGTTCAGCACGCCGGCCACGGCGACGAACTGCTGGTGTTGCTCGTCGCTGAGCTTCACCACGCCGAGGGTCGCGCCGGGTACGTCGTGCGCCGCCGCGAGCTCCGGCAGGCGCGCCTGCCAACGCTCGGCAAGGTCATCGAAGTCGATCTGCTTGGTCGTCGCTTCCATGCTCGAAGCATTCTCCAAGGCCGCCGCCGGTGAGTTCGTCGGGTCGCACAAAGCGCGCAGTCAGGTTGGGAGTCGACGACCAACCGCGCGCGGATCCGTCGGCCGATACTCCCTGCAGAGGAGGTTCCATAATGGACATAGCCCCGGCGGCACGTGACGATCTGGAAGAGCGCCTCGACACGCTCGCCCGCAAGCACGGCGTGCCAGGCGCTGCTGCCGGAGTCCTCGCCGGCGACGAGATGACCGTCTGCGCGACCGGGGTCACCCGCGACGACGCCGAGGGCGTGCCGATCACCGACGACACGCTGTTCCTGGTCGGGTCGATCACCAAGGTATGGACGGCGACGCTGGTCATGCAGCTCGTCGACGAGGGACGCGTCGGCCTCGACGACCGGGTCAACAGCCACCTGGATTTACCGCTGCAGCTGGCCGACCAAGGTGTCGCGGATACCGTCACCATCCGCCAGCTCCTCACGCATACCGGTGGCTTCTACGGTGACCGCGAGGACCCACCCGAGCGCGGCGACGACGCCCTGCTGCGCGCGATTGCCAGCTATGCCGACCTGCCCCAGCTGCACCGTCCCGGTCAGCTGTTCTCCTACTGCAACGCCGGGTACAACGTGGTCGGCAGGCTCGTCGAGTGCCTGAGCGGCAGCAACTGGGACGACGCGCTGCGCGAGCGAGTGCTGTTACCGCTCGGACTGCAGCGCACCTCCACCCTGCCCGAGCAGGCGATGGTGCATCCGGTGGCCATCGGGCACGACCTCGACCTCGCCGAGAAGAAGCAGACACCGGTGACGGTGTGGTGCGACTCGCGGGCGGCCGGGCCGTGCGGCGGGACGCTCGCAATGCGCGCAGCGGACTTGCTGGCGTTCGCGAAGATGCACCTTCGGGACGGCCAGGGCCCGGACGGCACCCGGGTGCTCAGCCCACAAAGCGCTCGGCTGATGCGCGAGCCGCAGGTCGCCATGAATGATCCGGTCATGGGCCTGGCGTGGGGCCTGGGCTGGGAGATCGGGCGGGTCGACGAGCCCGTGGTGGTCGGGCACGGCGGCAACACGAACGGCCAGATGGCCCTGCTGTTCCGCGTGCCGGAACGCAGCGTGGCGATCACCAACGGTGACGCGACTGCGCGATCGACGACCCGATGCCCACCGACACGCCCGCCGGTACCGAATCGCGCACCGCACCCAGCCGGTCGCCCAACGAGATGCCGGACGAGCGCAGCTCGGCGTCGAGCACGACCTGGTGCCCGGACGCAATCCCCAGCACGCTGGACACGGGAGAAAGGGGCAGGCGATGGACGCTGACGAGGTCATCACGCAGGCGCGCGACGCGCTCACCGTGAAGCGTGTCTTCGGTGAGCCGTACGAGAAGAACGGCGTGACCGCGGTCGCGGTGGCAGCCGTCCGGGGCGGTGCCGGCGGGGGAGGCGGCGAAGGCCCAGCGGGCGAGGGAAAGGGCTCCGGCGGTGGCTTCGGCCTGAGTGCTCGTCCGGTCGGGATGTTCCTGATCCGCGGCGACGAGGTGAGCTGGCGGCCGGCCGTCGACGTCAACCGCGTCGTGCTGGGCGCCCAGGTCGTCGCCGTCGTCGCCCTCCTGACGATCCGCTCGATCGTGCGGGCTAGGTCGCGGGCCTGAGCGCCGCTCGTGTGCGCCCCTGCGGCCGGGGCATGGCTGCCCCCTCTCGACGCGGGGCTTACAGACGTGCGCGCGGGCTGGTCGGCGATTGTCGCTGGTACGGCAACTGTCCGGCATTGACGGGAAAGAACGCTCTCAATACGCTCACCCGCGTCGCCACCGCAGGAGATGTCCATAATGCGCACATCGTCACGCGACACTCCGGAGCAGGTCGGCTATGCCCTGGCACGAGCGGGCACGCGGCCGTCCGGTTTGGCGATCGCGGACATGAACTGCGATGCATCCACTCAATCACCCGAGGAGGTCGCGTCATGTTCATTTCGCATTCCAGGGGTAGATGGGCGAGAAAGAAGGCCGTCATCGCGACGCTCGGGGCTGTCGGCGTCTTTGTCATAGGGACGTTCTCTGCCGTCAGCATCGCCGACGCCGCCAAGTCCGCGCCGGCGCCGTGGCTCGATTCGCACCAACCGATCTCGGCCCGCGTCAATGCCCTGTTGGGTGCAATGACGCTGCCCGAGAAGGTCGGGCAGATGGACCAGCAGCTGGTCCCCACCGTTACGGCCGCGGGCGGCGGCACCGCCTGTGGCAGTGCCGGCTTCAACCTGCCGAGCGCGACTTGCATGAAGACGGTCTTGATCGATCAGCACGTCGGTTCGCTTCTGGCGGGCGGCACCGACAATCCGATCGACACGACCGGCGGTGGCGGTACCGGCAATACCGGCTTCGACTGGGCCAACGAATACAACCAGATCCAGAAGTACGCCATTGCGAATTCGCGACTGCACCTGCCGCTGATCTTCGGTGTCGACGCGGTGCACGGCTTCGGGCACCCGTGGCAGGCGCCGCTGTTCCCGCAGTCGATCGGCATGGGCGCCACCTGGGATCCGTCCGCCGCTCAGGTCGGCGGCGCGGCGACCGCGAACGCGTTGCGGGCGACGGGCTGGAACTGGGACTTCGCGCCGGTGCAGGACTTGTCGCGCGACAACCGGTGGGGCCGGACGTATGAGACGTGGGCCGAGGAGCCGGTGTTGTCGGCCGCCATGGGCGCGGCCAACGTGCGCGGGATGCAGGCGCCGGGTTCGGCGAACTCGCTCGGCGTGACGGCGACGGTCAAGCACTTCGCCGGATACTCCCAGGCAGTCAACGGGCACGACCGCAACGAGGCGCTGCTGCCGCTGAACTACCTGCAGAGCATGATCCTTCCGTCCTACGCCGGCGGCATCGATGCCGGAGCGGGCACCGTCATGGTCAACTCCGGTTCGGTCAACGGCGTGCCGGCGACCGGGTCGCACTACCTGCTGACCGACATCCTGCGCAAGCAGATGGGGTTCAAGGGTGTCGTGATCAGCGACTACCAGGACGTGACCGCACTGCGCGACGCCTACCACATTGCACCGGACCTGGCCGGCGCCATCGCCAAGGCCGTGAACGCAGGCGTCGACATGAGCATGCAGGTGCAGAACCCGGATCAGTGGCAGGCCGCCATCCTGTCCGACGTCTCGTCCGGCGCGATCTCGCAGGCTCGCATCAACGAGGCCGTGGGGCGCATCCTCACCCTGAAGTTCCAGCTCGGCCTGTTCGACCAGCCGTGCATCAGCGACCCGAGCGCACCGTGTGTCGACGCCAGCAAGGCGAACGCCGCGGTCACCGCCGGGCGTGACGCGACGCTCGACGCCGCTCGCGAGTCGATCACGCTGCTGCGCAACCAGGGCAGCGTGCTGCCGCTGTCGAAGACCGCCAACGTGGTCGTCACCGGTTCGAGCGCCGACTCGATGTCGCACCAGCTCGGTGGTTGGAGCGTCAGCTGGCAGGGCGTGTTCGAGAAGGACAATCACGTCTGCTGCATGGGTGCGCCAGACCAGATCCCGCCAGGCACGACCGTGCAGGAAGGCATCACGGCCGCAGACACCAATGCGGTCTACGTGGCGGACGGGGCCACTGCGGTGAACACAGCCGCGGATGCCTATGTCGTCGCGGTTGGGGAGCACGCATACGCCGAAGGTCTCGGCGACAACCCGGCGCCGCAACTCAGCCAGGATGACAAGGCTCTGATCAGCGCCCTCAAGGCGACGGGCAAGCCGGTGATCGTGGTCGTCATCGCCGGCCGCCCGATCGGCCTCGGATCGGCGGCCGAGTCCGCAGCCGGTGTGATCATGGCCTACCAGGGCAGCACCGAAGCCGGCAAGGCCGTCGCTGACGTGATCTTCGGCGACGTCAATCCGAGCGCCAAGCTGTCGGTCAGTTGGCCGTCGGATGCCGACAAGGTCGGCGGCGACTTCAACGGCGGCGCGCCCTCGCCGCTCGGCGACCAGCCGAAGTTCTTCGACCAGTTGCCGGGCACCGGTTCCGGGCAGGGCCATTCGTACAACCCGCTCTACCCGTTCGGGTACGGCTTGTCGTACACGACGTTCACGACGACCGGCCTCTCGGTCACCCCGAACGTTTCGACGAACGGAACGGCCACGGCGACGTTCACCGTGACCAACACCGGATCTCGCAGTGGCACGGACATCGTGCCGGTGTACGTGCACCAGCCGGTCAGCAGTGTGGTGGTGCCGACGCAGCGGCTCGTGGGCTTCGCCCGCGTGACGGTGGCTGCCGGCCAGTCGCAGGTGGTGAACGTCAAGTTCCCGGTCTCGACGCTCGGTGAGAGTCAGGGCGACATCAATGCGTCCGGGCCGCCGACCGTGGAGCCAGGGTCCTACGAGGTGCAGCTGAACAAGAACAACACCACGCCGTACGACGTGGCCGTGAAGGCGTCCTTCACGATCCACTGATCAAGCGGTGGGGGAGTCGCCGCGTCGATGCCGGCGCGGCGACTCCCTCGTGATCAGTGCTGTTTCGGCGGCTGGCCCGCCGGTGCCGGGTCACCCTTGCCCTTGCCCGTCTCGACGCCGGTGACCTTGAGGTTCTTGTCGAACTTGACCGTGACCTCGGTGCCGTCCGCCTTGGTCATGTGCGCCTCGTAAGCGCCGTCGCCCGCGTCCGTCTCGACCCGGTAGACCGTGCCGCCCGGGACGGCCTTGAGAGCGGCTGCCTTCAGCGTCGCCGCCGTGCTGGCGCTGACCGCCTTCTCGTCGTCGCGGACGGGAGCCGATCCGTGGTCGTTCGGCTTCGCCGAGCCACTCGGCCCACTCGGCGCGGCGGCGCTGGATGTTGCCGGTGCGGGCGAGGTCGACTCGGCGCCGGCGGCCACCGCGGTCGCGCCGATGGCGCCGGCGGCGACTCCGGCGCCGATCAGGCCGATCTTCATGCCCCGGCTCAGGCGCTTGGACGAGGCGGGTTCAGTACGTGGCTCGTCACTCATGTTGGGTATCTCCTTCGGTCTGTCGAGATGTCCTGCACGCCCCGTCGGGGCGCATACCCAACATGAGCCATCCGCCCTCATCGCAGCCCCATCTGGCCGTCAAGTCGGCACTAAGCCGCGATGTGAGCCGGCTTGGAGTCGGCTGCGCGGCAGCTCAGGCGTACACGCGCAGGTCGGCGACGCTCCACCACTGCGGGGC
>WNGH01001689.1_pt1 | contig 22653 bp, 18 predicted proteins | sample 5400631 | NCBI WGS metagenome assembly WNGH01 (sample SAMN13153373, study PRJNA577476) | soil metagenome | isolation source: 115 cm soil or saprolite under Garry oak tree replicate 1 | place: USA:California | collected 2016-06-15
TGATCCTGGCGTCGGAGGATATCGGCAACGCCGACCCGATGGCGCTGGTTGTCGCGACGGCCATTGCCCAAGCGGTCGAGCTGATCGGCCTGCCGGAGTGCCGGCTGAACCTCGCGCAGGGCGCGACGTACCTCGCTAGTTGTCCCAAGGACAACGCATCCTATGCCGGGCTCAAAGAAGCAATCGGGGATGTCGAGGAGCACGGCAACCTGCCGGTCCCCCTGCACCTGCGCAACGCGCCGACCGAATTGATGCGGGAGCTGGGCTACGGGAAGGGCTACCGCTACGTCCATGAAGACCCGGCGGCGCGCACCGAGCAGACGCACCTGCCGGAGAAGTTGGCCAAGAAGCAGTACTATCGGCCGAAGAAGTCGGATAAGAGTTAAACGTTAACTGCCTTCCAGTTCTTTCAGTTTTGCCCTGATCTGCTCCACCTGTTCACAGAGCTCAGCCCACTGGGACGTCAGGACGGACTGATCCTTCACCCAGTTTTCCCGTTCTTTCATCAGGACCGTCCACCGTTCGTGGTCCTGGTAGAGCGCCTGGCTCGCCAACTCCCTGTCACGGGCCTTGATCCTGTCATCGCCGGCGGCGATTTCGCCTTCCAGCTTGGCGATCTGCCGTTCGATGCGGGCCAAGGTTTTTGTGAGTTCTCGCCGCTCCTTGAAGGCGCTGGTGTTGCCGGCACGCGACTGGGGAGCGGCAGTCGGGGCTGCCTTCGGAGTGCTGGGCGCCTTGGACGGTTTGGGTTCGAACTCGGGCGCCCCCTTGATGGGCTCGAGTTCCTGGACTTTCTTCCACAAGTAGTACTCGTAGTCTCCGTGGTAGTCGCGGGCTTGCCCGCTTTCGATCTCCACGACCCGCGTGGCGACGCGCGTGAGAAACACTGGGTCGTGCGAGATGAAGACCATGGTGCCGGGAAACGCCACGAGCGCGTCGGTCAGGACGTCCACCGAGGCAGGATCCAGGTGGTTCGTCGGCTCGTCTAGGAGCAGGGTATTGGCCGGCTTGACGAGCATCCGGGATAGGGCCACACGGTTCCGCTCACCGCCGCTCAACACCTTGATCAACTTCTTCTGGTTGGCGCCTTCGAAGAGGAACGCGCCGGCGATGGCGCGGATGGAATTCATGTCGGCGCAATCGTCCGCTTCCGCGATGGACTCTAGGACAGTGTGCTCTGGGTTCAGGATGTCGGCCTGGTGCTGGGCAAAGTAGTGGAGGGTCGCGCCGTGGCCGACCGTCCGGGCTCCGGCATCGGGTGGGAGGACACCCGCCAGCATCTTGAGCAGGGTACTCTTGCCCGCGCCGTTTTCGCCGACGAGGGCGACGCGTTGGCCGCGCTCCACCGCGAAGTCGAGCGACCGATAGACGACGTTGTCGCCATACGCCTTGGCCACGCCCTTGAGCTCCAGCACGTGCCGGCCGGAGGCGGGAGGAACGGGAAACCGAAACCGGACGCGCTTGGGATCGCGGGTCCGTTCGACCCGCTTGACCTTCTCCAATTGCTTGATCCGGGACTGGATCTCCCAGATGTGTGTCGTGATGCGGTCGAGAAAGCTAGTATCGTGGCTGATGACCAGCATCGTGAAGCGGGACTTCAAAAGAAAGTCCTCGAACCAGCGCTGCGTCGTCTTGTCGAGGTGGTTCGTCGGCTCGTCAAGTAAGAGGACATCGGGGGCGGACAGCAGCATGTGCGCCAGGGCGACCCGCATCCGGAACCCGCCGGAGAGATCGGCGAGAGGCCGGGTGAAGTCCTCCTGGGAGAAACCAAGGCCAGACAGGATGCGTTTGGCTTCATGCTCCGGGTACAGGCCCCGATGCGTCGCATCCAACGTAGTGGGAGGGGGTGTGATATTCCCGAGATGTTCCTCGAGATCTTGAGGGAGGTAGCCGATCCGCAGGCGCGGGCGCTTGCGGATACGCCCGCCGTCCAGCGGCTGCTCCCCTAAGATCAGCCTCAGCAGCGTAGTCTTGCCGATGCCGTTGGGGCCGACCAACCCGACGCGGCTCCCCGGCCGCAGGTGGGCTGACGCCTCCTTGAGGATCGTCTTGGTCGCAAAGTGCTTGGTGACCGATTCGAGTTGGAGCATTGAGAGTGATTTCTGTTGATTGAGTAAGCTAGAAGATGACCGGAGGCGGTTTGGTGGAGCTGGCGGGGATTGAACCCGCGACCTTCAGACTGCCAGTCTGACGCGCTCCCAACTGCGCTACAGCCCCAACCGCGGCACGTTGGTGGTAGTCGGTACCCAGTGGGGGGACGAGGGCAAAGGAAAGATTGTGGACCTCCTGGCCCGCGACGCCGACATGGTGGTGCGGTATCAAGGTGGCTCCAATGCCGGCCACACGGTAGTCAAGGGGGGGACGACCTTCGTCTTTCACCTCGTCCCGTCGGGGATCCTGTACCGAGGCACGACCTGCGTGATCGGGAACGGCGTAGTGGTGGACCCGGCAGCCCTGATCGAGGAGTTGGATGGCCTCCGGGCGAAGGGCGTGCGCACCGAGGGCAACCTCTTCGTGAGCCAGGCGGCCCACGTGATCATGCCGTACCACAAGGCGATTGAGAAGGCGAGCGAGACGCAGAAAGGCGGGCGCCGCATCGGAACGACGGGACGGGGCATCGGGCCAGCCTACGTGGACAAGATGGCCCGCATCGGCATCCGCATGGGCGATCTGCTGGACCCGCCCTATTTCCGCCAGAAGCTCGAGGACAACGTGGCCGAGACAAACGCCCTGCTCCAGGCGCTCTATCATGCGCCGGGATTTCACGCAGAGAAGATTTTCCAGGAGTATTTGCGCTATGCCGAACGACTGCGCAGCATGATCGTGGATACCGGCCTGCTCGTCGGCAAGGCGATCACGAAGGGCAAGCAGGTGCTCCTGGAGGGCGCGCAGGGCACGCACCTGGACGTGGACCACGGGACCTATCCATATGTGACCTCCTCGAGCGCTTCGGCCGGCGGGGCCTGCACCGGCGTCGGGATCGGGCCCACCGCCATCGACGGCGTACTCGGGATCGCCAAGGCCTATACCACGCGCGTCGGCAGCGGACCGTTTCCCACGGAACTGTCCAATGAAGTCGGGGCGATGTTGCAGAAGCAGGGGAACGAGTTCGGCGCCACGACCGGACGGGCCAGACGGTGTGGCTGGTACGACGCCGTGCTGGTCCGCTGCGCCGTCCGCGTGAATGGTCTCACCTCCCTGGCCATTACCAAGCTGGATGTGCTCGATCACCTCGACGAGATTCGGATCTGCAACGGATACACGTTCAAGGGTCGTCGCCTCGACGAGATCCCCCAAGAGATAGCCATCCTCTCGGCCTGCAATCCGATTTACGAGACGTGGCCCGGCTGGAAACGGTCTACCACGGGGATCACGGCCTACCGTGCTTTGCCCGCCGAGGCTCGGCGCTACTTGGCGCGGCTCGAAGAGCTGGCCGAGTGTCCCATCGATCTCGTCTCGACGGGGTCCAAGCGGGAGCAGACGATTGTGCTCCGCAACCCGCTGCTCCGGTCCCGCCGGCGGTCGGACGCTCGCCCGCTCGCGTGAGCGTGGCTCTTTCTTGAACGCTTTTTGTGCAGTGTGTTAGAGTGCGGCTCAGCGTGTGAGCCGCTAGCTCAGTAGGTAGAGCATCGCCCTTTTAAGGCGAGGGCCCTGGGTTCGAGTCCCAGGCGGCTCACCATACCTTCACGCACGAAACGGTTGTCCCCATCGTCTAGCCTGGCCTAGGACGCGGCCCTTTCAAGGCCGCAACACGGGTTCAAATCCCGTTGGGGACACCACCGGTTCCGGTTACGCACAATCCGCTGAGCAGCTTGCCGAGAAATGCCTGCCCCGTGAACTCGTAGACCCAGTGTCCCTGGTCGAGCTTCGGCGTGAAGCAGAGGCGTTTTCCCCCCAAGATCAGCCGGAGGAGTTGTCGCGCTTGGGTGACGTGCCCCGCCAGCATTCGCTGCCAATCCTGGAAACGGGGATTCAAGGTGAGTTCCTTCTCCATGCGCTTGAGGTCCAGGTCGGTCATCGCGGCCTGCTGCTCGACCAAGTGAAGGGGCGGTCAGCCTGACGTGTGGTAGCAGCCTGTTAGCAGGGGTTTCTAATCCCCTGAAAGAAGGAGTGGATTTGGGGGGCGGCTGATTGGGAATCAGCACGCCCCGCACAACGCCTTGGGGTTGCGGTCGCCCGCCGAGTTTTATGCGGAATAGACGGTCTCAAACGAGAAACGACCTGTCCAAAATTAAGTGGGGCAGTACAGCCTCACGTTGGCGTTAGCCAGTCTAGCAGCTGAAACGGAAGGTCCCAGTAGTTCCCTGGAGTGTCAAGTTGCACCCCGACTTCCCACTGCTTAACTTGCGCTTCCGGCCCAACTGGAATCGACCAGATTACATGGCCCTTGACGTGACGATTAATGGAGGGAATGGTCAGGTCCAGCAAGGTCCCGTGCTTGAAGGGGCGTTGTGCGATGAAATGGCAGCCGTGATAGCTCACATTAGTTACATAGCAGGGATCCCTGAATTCGAGTGAGGGATCCACGCTCAATACGTTAAGTAGCATTTTCAGTTGAATTCGTTGGCTACGTCGGCGATCCCTGTCTCCGGAAGGAGGGGTTACCATATCGTTCCTCCTGTGTCATCGAGGAGCCGCATTGGGAATGCTAACGTTACTGTGATTTACTTGGCACCTGAGGAAGCAGCTTGAGACACTTGAGGTGGACAGGTCAAGATAAAAACCTTGAGAAAAATGATGAATGCATGAGTTTTCACAAGAAGTCAACTTGAGTCATAGTACATCACTTCCACGCGAAACTTGAAGATAGCCGCCTGTGACGTGGTTCAAAATCCTGGTGCCAAAGCCAAAGTCAATCTGTCGATTTTTCTATGGGCTTTGCGTATCCTTCTGGGGATTCAAAAAGAACTCTATTTGAATACGGCAATGAGAGCAGCTGCGGCTGATATGACCATCGCAGCGAGAGTAATCTCTGTCTGATATTTTTTATAGAAGGTCTCTTGGTCTTTTAACTGTAGAGTCACCCATGGGAATAGCCAATCCCATACGAAATAAAGAAAGGTTGCTGTGCCGATAAAGACAAGAAGACCTCCTCGAGCAGCATTCGTCTGGAACTTTATTGTCCCAAACGACATCAAAGTAATGAGTACAACGAAAACCATCCAGCTGATCAGTCCCAGGCGGTAGTATCTGATCCACCAATACCATCGTTTAGTTTGCTCAAAGAATCTTTCTACCTCATGGACAACACTTGCGCACCAAGAGCCTTCTGGTCCTGTAATAGCACAATGGCGCGTGAAAGGAGCGTCCAGTGACAAGTAAAAAGATTCGTTTGTTTCTGGCGCGGAGATATGCAGAGAAAACTTCTGAGTGCTCGAGGGAAGGTCCGTTGCGGAAGCAAGTTCTGCCGGATTCTTCACTCTTATCGTTGATTCAGCGTATTGGATCTCTAGGCTTGCGAGAGGTTTGCCTGTAAATAGCCTCGAGATCCTTACCATGAGGTTACTTAAGTCAGCTACGGAACACTTGAAAGGTGGAACATTCACGCGTCTCGTGAAGCTCTTATCCATTTGCGTTAACCAGGCTCAGAGTGATTTCCTTTTGAACCCGCTCAAAGCCTACTCCGAAGTACTCGAAAAATCTATTGGTGGACCAAGGAAGTGGAAAGAGGTTTTTGAGTTGGGTGCGTGTTAAATTTGGCTAGTCAGAGTCTTGTGGTCGCCTGCGGGCGCTACGTTTCTTCTTCCTTGCTTCTGATAGAGTCTTGTTCGCCAATACGCAGTCTGGATTCCTACAATCCTCAAAGACAAGCGTGGATGGGTCTCGGTACAGCGGCCAGCCGCAGAGACAGCGTATCACGGTCGCCCCACACACCTCGCACATCCACCCCGGCAGAGGACTAGAACCGACTCCATATGACAGCGTCTTCGTAGGTGTCATCTGATCCACATGCCCATTGGGGCACTTAGGTTTCTCTTCTGCCATTTCGCTCGCTCTTCTCATCCTACCCTGCAGCTTATATTCCGCCTCCTCCGTCAGCAGCATGCTGACCTGGATCGCCACCGCGAGTCGCTCGGGATCAACGGGCTTCCCCAACACGTCGACAGACCTCATGTCAAGTGCAAGATCCAATAAGGTCTCATCTTTCGTGCTGCTCAACATGATGACTCCGCCAGTGTAGTTCTTGGCCCGCAATTCCCTCATGATTGCTGGTCCCTCCATCCCTTGAACGTCCAGGTCGAGAACAATGAGCCGCGGCTTTTCCTTGGCCACGAGTTGCAAGGCGGCAGGGCCGTCTCGGGCTACTTGTATGTGAAACCCTCGCTGGGTCAAAAACTGTTTGAGGGATCTGCTGACATCTGTGTTGCTCCCGATGAGCAAGGTACGATCGGTCGCTCGGACTTTGGACGGGGCGCGCTTGTCCTTCAGTTTCTCTACCACCTGAGGTGTCGGTGGGAGAAACCGCTCCATGGACGCAAGGATCGTGTCGAGCGCGAGCGTTTTGCTCAGAAAATCGGTCACGCCCAGCTGGCAGGCCTGCTTTTCGAGAGCATCCGACCCCCATGCGGTCAGCATCATCACCACCGCCTGGGGGTCGGTCGTCCGCATTTGCCGTAGCACTTCAAGCCCATCCATTTCCGGCATGCGGAGGTCCAGCAAGGTGAACTGCGGGCGATGCTGAGCAAACAAGTCGAGCCCCTCACGCCCGCTGTACGCCGTCAAGACTTCATGGCCGTAACTTTCCAGCACCATCTTGAGGAGATCGCAAAGGACACGCTCGTCGTCTACGATGAGAATCGTGGCCACACCCGCCTCAGTTCAGGTTATTGGAGCAACGCCTTGACTTCGCCGGCCAATCCTTGAGGATGGTCACTTGCCTCAGTTCCCCTTTGGCAGGATACCCGCCTGCTAGGATCAGCGGATACTGACGACAAGGCTAGGCCACCCGTCGGGACCTGTCAAGGCTGACAGTGCAAAAACCTCTTTCCACCGCCTTGGTCTACCAATAGATTTTTCGAGTACTTCGGAGTAGGCTTTGGGCGGGTTCAAAAAGAAATGGTTCTGAAAATTGGAAGACTAGCCTGAGCTAATCAGAGCCGGACAGGAAATTTATATGGGAGATAAAACAAGCCAGAAACAACAAAAGGCAAGAAGCCTCCTTGTAGCAACTGCGGATATACGTGCTGCTGAAAATGCGTGTCAACTGCTTCTAGAACGTATTAAGGGCAAAGATGATCCCCTCTATATACCACTGCTAACCGCAATAATTATTAGTTACTCCAGACCATTCAGAAAGAATAAGGGGTATATGGCTCTCGAAGGTAAATTAGGTCAGTTCGAAAACAGAGAGTTCCAGGAAATTCATGACGCCATATTAGAGATGAGAGACAAAGTGATCGCCCACAGCGATTCAGATGTTCGCATGGTTGAATTCGAGACAAAAGACACTCCAATCGGCAGAAGAATTTCAGAAATTAGGGTTGTGAGCCAGAGCCTGCCCATGGACATTTTCCCTAAGCTGCTGGAGACCTGCCGGGATCTTGGGAATAGATTGGAGCTTGAGGCCCTGGAAGAAATGGATTGCTTACTAGATCACGAGAACTGAGCAAGGGCATGGGTATTTCAAATACAGTAGTTTTTGATTTGGATGCCCTGGATGCCATGCGCTTGATCATTCACTCTCCCACCGTTCCACAGTTAATTGGGATTTTAATCCCGGCCTAAGCAGCCTCAAGGCCGTACGTTTTGGTGATTGAGTTACCACGGAGCCGGAAAGTATCTCCTGAGATACAAGAGTGTTGCTTTGGATACCATATAGCTCGGTTGTAATAGGTCCCCGAACCCACAAACTCTTTAAACTTTTCCTACCATTCGATGACCTGTACCAGTTGGCGCTCATTTTGCTATAAATTTAGGGACAGATTACCACTCCATTTCGTGTGGACGTGATATGGCGACTATCCTGGTAGTGGCTGGCGAGCAGAGTCTCAGAGACCAGTTGCACTCGATCTTGTCCGGTCTGGGCCACGAGGTCCTGTTGGCGCAGAGCGGCATCGAAGGCCTCGATCTGTTCCGACAGAGGAAGCCTCGATTTACGCTGTTGGATTTCCAATTGCCTGGCATGGACAGCCTTGAAGTGCTTCGACAGATACGCGAGCTCTTTCCGCCAGCCGCCGTGATCATGTTGGACGGAGGCGTACCCGGTGACGTGAAGCTTCAGGCCTGGAAACTCGGCGCAATCGATTTTATGAAAAAGGACCTGCCGCTGAAGGCCTTGAGCAACGCGATTGGGCGGGCACTGTTGCGACCGCCCCGAATGACCGACGTGTCACCGGGGGAGACGGCGATGGCTGAGCCGTCCGCGAGCAAGCCCGGTTCGGAATCAATTCTGGTTGTGGATGACGAACCGGAAGTCTGCAACATGGTTTCAACTTATTTGATGAAGCTCGGCTATCGAGTCGCGGCAGCCAGCAACGGGTACGAGGCTTTGGCGCGGGTTGCTCAGGAAGATTTCACGCTCATCATCATCGACATCTATATGCCCGTCATGGATGGACTGTCACTGGCGCGGGAACTGCGGGCGAGAAAGTACGCGGGCAGCATTCTTGCGCTCACCGGCAGTCTAGACGAGGACAAGCTCCAAGGGATGTTGGATCTCGGCGCGTTTGACGTGATCGGGAAGCCCCCGGACATGGCGCGTCTTGAGTTGGCTGTCCACTTGGGGTGCGTGCTCGCGTCATAAGGAGATGGCCTTCCTCCAGCAGCCTTTCACGCCGACAGCCCTCCTGCGCGAGGTGCTGGACGCCATTCACTGCGGAAGGGGACGAATAGGATGACGATCCTGGTGGTGGACGACGAGCCGCAGATCAGGGCTTTGCTCAGTGGATACTTATCCAGCCGAGGCTATCGGGTACGCCTGGCTTCTGAAGGCCTGCATGCGCTGGCCTTGGTTGATCAGGAGCCCCCCGATCTCATCGTGCTAGACATACACATGCCTAGCATGAATGGGATCGAGGTGCTGAAAAGATTGCGGGCGAAGAACTACGCGGGGGGAGTGATCTTACTGACATCGAGCCCGGACGAGAGGTTGCGGCAAGAGGGACTCGATCTGGGGGCCATTGAAATCCTCGGCAAGCCTGTGGACCTGAAGCGGTTTGAATGGACAGTCCAATTGGGGTGTATCCGCACCGAACCATGACGGCAGTAATCTAGTGTTGTGCCCCACTTACAATGTGGACAGGGATAATTAGCCAGGAGGATGATGGAAACCGTCATGAAACCTGTCCATAACGATCATAATGAGAACAGGCTGGTGACCACCTCGCAATATCAGGCGATTGCTGCCTAGATGTACCTTGGGAAGCAGAGCTTCGAACACTGCGAATTCTCTGCGGAATGGATGGTCAAAAACACAAAACGACCTGTCTAGAATTTAAGTAGGGCAGTACATTTCCTTCTAAGCTGGGCGTTACAGGTTTGAGTCCTGCCCGGAGAGTGGAACAACAACGGGGGCAGGTCATAAATCTGGCCTTCTAAGGAAACGGCGATGGCGACGATTCTGGTGGTGGATGATGAGCAGGTGCTGTGCGACCTGCTGAAGGAGGAGCTGAGCAAACACGGCCACGAGGTACGCACAGCGACCGGCGGCCACCAAGGGATCGAGCAGTTCACCCAGCATAGACCCCATCTGACGCTGTTGGATCTGCGCATGCCCGAGATGAGCGGTATCGAGGTGCTCAGGCGAATCCGCGCGCTTGACCCGCAAGCTCGGGTCATCATGTTGACGGGAGGAGGAGGCACTGCGGTGTGGGAAAAGCAGGCTCGGGAACTGGGCGTGACTGAATTTCTCCACAAGGAGGGGGTCTCGCTGAAGGATTTAGTCGGGGCCCTGGGAAAGGCTTTGCAGCAGCATAAGGAAACGGCGACGGCGACGATTCTGGTGGTGGGTGATGAGCAGATGGTGTGCGACCTGTTGAAGGAGGAGCTGAGCAAATACGGCCACGAGGTACGCACAGCGACCGGCGGCCACCAAGGGATCGAGCAGTTCGCCCAGCATAGACCCCATCTGACGCTGTTGGATCTGCGCATGAGCGGTATCGTGGTGCTCAAGCGAATCCGCGCGCTCGACCCGCAAGCTCGGGTCATCATGTTGACGGGAGAAGGCACCGCGGTGTGGGAAAAGCGTGCTCGGGAACTGGGCGTGACTGAATATCTCCACAAGGAGGGGGTCTCGCTGAAGGAATTAGTCGGGGCCCTGGGAAAGGCTTTGCAGCAGTCGGCAGGACCGATGGGAGGGACGGGAGAATCGCCTCCCCCATGAGCGCCAAAACTGCCATGCCCCTTGCAAACCGGTCCAGGTCCTCTGGAAAGAGTGTTCACACACACTTCCTCATTTGATTACCGTCACGCTTTACAGGTTCCGAAAGGTGGCCTAGCCTTGCTTCTGTCTTGCGCTGTGGGGTAGGAGAGCCAGGCTAAATGAGAAGGGAATACACCGCAGTTCGAGTCCAGGCCGGGGATCCGATTGTGCTCATTTTGTGCTCAACCCACCACTCTCCAGCTCCTTCCACAGCACTCCAGCCAAAGTTGCCGTTTCGCATAAACTGTTGCTGGAATAGGCTGGAAGGACGTGGAGTAAGCTGGAGGAGGGTCGCGGGAAGGCACTCTTAATCAGCGGGCCCCCTCGGGCAAAAGGTCAACCCCAATTGGCAGGATTAGCGGTATCGGTAATTGCGGGTCCCCGGAACCATCTCAACAAATGCTTCGTCGGAGAATGAGGATTTCTGTTGACGCTCAAGCTACTGGGCTCCGGGCAGCGTGACACTAGCGTGACAGAACCAGTGGAATTAAGCGTACGAACCCTGTCCAAGTGAAATGAAAAGACGAAGTCGGCCAGGTCGTAAGTCTTCAGATAACAATGAAATTGGGAAGACCGCCCAGTATAATCGCGTTTTATCCAAATCACCTTCCAAGCCCTTTCAAGGCCGCAACACAGGTTCAAATCCCGTTGGGGACACCAGATCAGTCTCGTTCGACTCAGCTTCGATTTACTCATCCCTACCGGTGACTGGCCCGCGTTGGCGATGCACTAGCTTCTTACTTGACAGGTCCCAACCGGTGGGCCTAGCCTTGCTGCTGGTCAGAGGTTCGAGTCCTGGCCGTGGAGCCACAGCCGTGGCCGCTCCAAAACGAGACACGACCTGTCCAAAATTAAATGGGGCAGTACATTCAAAATCAAATACCTAATTATCTGAATTTGACAGTCGTCACCCCGTGTAACAAACTCTGATCGGAGCGTAAAAGGTACGACCGACCAGAACCCTACGGGGAAGGGAGGAGGAAGTTAAAAATGGCCGACCATCTCGATGCACCTGGACTGATGCCGCCTGATGGGGATCCGAGGACGGACATCACTGACGTCTACGCGTTTCAAAAACCTGGCGACCCCAGCAAGTCCATTCTGATTTTGAACGTCAACCCGCTGGCACCGACACTGGCGACCTCATTCAACCCTGCCGCGATCTACGAGCTCAACATCGACACCAACGGTGACGCGATAGCGGACAGATCCTTCAGGATCCGCTTCTCCGAGGTCGACGACGGCCGCCAGACAGCAACGGTCCACCTGGCCACCAAGTTAAAGGATAAGAAGGACGACAAGGATGAGGGCAAGGATAAGAAGGATAAAAAAGACAAGGACGAGGGCAAGTTTAAGGACGAGGGCGAGAAGATTATCCACGACGCGCCCGCATCCCTAGGCCACGCTGCGGTAATTACAGAGCAAGGGCCCTACAAGTTCTTCGCTGGGCTTCGGAGCGACCCGTTCTTTTTCGACCTGATTGGCTTCCTGCACAACTTCCAATTCATGGGTTCAGACTTCTTCATTGATAAGAATGTCTTCGGCATCGTCCTCGAAGTGCCGAACACGGCACTCGGGTCCAAGCCGAAGGTCGGCATCTGGGGCAGGACGTTGATACCACAGGGAGATGACGTGGTCCCGGTGGACCGGATGGGGCGGCCGGCAATCAACACGGTGTTCAACCATGGCCAAAGCAAGAATATTTTCAACTCGATCGATCCAAGCGCTGATCGATCGGCCCTCAACGCGGATGCGGTTACCTTCGTACAAAGCTTCGTCGCAACGCTGGAGTCCTTTGGGCACTCTGCTGCAGAAGCCCAGTCCATCACAGATATCCTGCTGCCAGACATACTGCAGTACGACTACTCGAGCTCCGCCGGGTTCCTCAACGGCCGCCGGCTGCAGGACGACGTAATCGACATTGAGCTGAATCTGGTCAGCAACGGGACCGTTACGAGCGATATGGTCGGTCCGCATACTGACTATCTTTCCGAGTTCCCCTACCTCGGGATTCCTCACTAGGAGGGTTGAAGCCATGAAACAACTAGACCGCCGCACCTTTCTGAAGATGGCCGGCGTCGGATTGGCGGCGGCTGCCGCCGCCATGCTCCCGGTATCCGGATTCTTAACCTGGTCCGGAAGGGATGTCTTTAAATTTAGGGCCGTGACCGGCTTGCCGAAAACTCCCCTCCCCCACTACGCGTCGTTGGTCATCGAGGGCAGCATTGATCTCACCGGCGGCTCCGGAACGGTGACCAAGACGCTCTACGCAGGTGCCCCGGACGCAATGAGCGCAATCACCCTACCGGGCACCGCCCGACTGATCCGGGTCACCGGTGTCAAGAAATTGGGAAATAGATTGGAGATCGCTGGGATGATTGATGGTGGGGTCCTGAGCCGCGGCGAAAAGCGGTCGGTCAGCATCCTGATCGATCGGGCCACGCGGGTTGCACAGGCGGACTTCATGGGAACGGAAGTACTGATGCGTATCGGTTAGCACGCCGACCCGCTATCGGTACAGTTTACCCAAGACGCCGATCTATTGACCGTCGTCCAGAAGTTTGGCGGAAAATGCAAGGCTAACCTTGGGAGCTAAAGAGCCAGTTCCTAAACAGCGGTTCTTGGCAGTTCAAACCGGAGGGTTCGCAAAGCGTACGGTTCGGGAAGCCAACCCCTTTGCATAAAGAAATTCGCAGCTTAACCCATTGCCCGGTTCGGCAAGTTCGAACTTCCTCTCCTAGTCCAAATTCTAAGCGGGGCAGTACACCTGAGGGACCATGCGGAGAATACCCGTGATTCGTCATGTCGTCTTGTGCGTCCTCTTTGTCCTGATGTCCTCCACCCTCGCTCTGGGTGAAGCACCAGCCCCATCCGTTCATTGGGGTAGCTTGGCTTTCCCGGACCAATACTCAACCCTGACATCGGGACTTACGCTTGATCGTTTCACACCTACCGATGGTGTTGGAAACAAGTTCGATTCCACGGTAACGCAGACACTCGGCCTCAACCTCATCACGCTCAGTTGGACAAGTCATTGGGATACATGGGTCCCAGGTTTTAGCACTAATCTGACTGCTGGTATCAGTCCCACGGCCAATCAGCCGAGTGAGTTCTTTCAAAATGAGGTGGTCCACCATTATCGTCACCTTCCCCCAGTACCATCCATACAGCCTCGCCAGGATACCGATGCCATGGTGGACGGTTCTGTTACGCAGTGGCTCGATCTGGATAGACCCAAGGATTTCTTCCTGGGCGGAGGGTTTTCGCTCGGAACGTTGTACGAGGAACTCTTCCTCCGAATGGGGCTCCGTCGGTTCCAGGTCTCGCCCAGTCTTTATGACGGGACGTGGGGATCTGTGAGCGTTCGAGGGTCCATCATGGCCCGGTATAGCCGGTTGTTTGATGGGGCTGTGTTGCATGCTGTGAAGCCCTCTTCGACCATCTTCCAGCCCGCTCTTGCGATTGGACAATATCCAGGTGGAGGAAAGATTCCCAAGTGGGAAGTTGAAGTCGCTGTCTCCTGGGATTCGGGGATTTTCGTGAATAGTGTTGGGCAAAGCCGGAAGGAGTTCTTCTGGTCCTTGGCAATCACAGGCGGGCCGGTTCGTTTTGAAACATGGAACGATAGTCTCGATGACATTAGGAAGACCGATTTTGGGCCAACCTACGGTGCAAGCCTCACGATTGATATTTTCCGCCTGATGGATTAGGTGTCTGGTCCAGAGCCTATGTTAGGCCTGGGCAGCAAAGGAGGGCAGGGCGTGGGAGTTGCTGATCAGGGTGAAGAGAGGGAATGGATAGGAGCCTCGGGAGAGCACTAAGGGACCCATGCAGGTGCGGGTAGTTCCTCCAGAGGCAGTGGCACGACATAGCCCGCCTTCTCTAAAGTCAGCCGAGACACTGTCGAGCTTACGGGGTGACCGGGGATGTCTGCGGTCAAAGTCCACAACTCTAACGGCTGTTCAAGTCCTTGATCACCTGACTTCTGATATCCCAGGAAGGTCGCCGGAGCAACCAGTGGTTGAGATGCCGTGTCACCAGATACAAGCCGATTCAATGGCGTATCATCGGCTCGGTATGAGCGCTTTAGGGCTTTCACGGTCTGCTGCTGCTTGGTGAGCCCCACAAAACGCTGATAGCCAGAGTCACTGGTACGAGAACCAGGACGGCTCCCATTACGAACAGGACCAAATCCACTGCTCCCATCTCATACATCTGATAACAACGCCTCGGTGCTAGGATTATCAGCCTGATTACTACCGGTAAAAGCCGTGGTGCACGACAGTTAAAAGAAGAAACATTCGCGCAATTCACGATCGCTTTGCGCGCGACCAGCCTAAGATGACGGGCACCTGGGCTCAATCCTGTAAGCACCTGAATCCGTGGGCGGAAAATACTCTAACGATCTAAGTGGCTGAATAAATGGCAACTCCTGCGAGTGACCGGCTCCTTTAATCCAGTCCAGGACCTCTGGTAGGCCTGGCGGCCCGAATAACCCCTTGAAAAGCAACGGTGCAAAAGTCTTTAATTCCCACGCACTGCCATTTCCTTGACAAGACCCGCAAAAAGTCGTGCAATAGGGAAAACTCGGTCACCTTAGCGGGCAGGCACTGAGGCCTGCAAGTTGAAGGCGCAACGGTGAATTTTCCCTACGAGGGAAATCCTGTGCGCTTTTTTATTGGCCAAGCCAGCAGAGGCCTAAAATTTCTACTTCTATATCATCGTGTCTTCCTATAATGCACCCTGCTGGGATCGCAAGAAGCGCAATCCTCTAAATACACTGTGCTTCACCTAGCTCCATCGAAGGCACCTGCTTTGCTCGAAATCGAGACAACCAGAGGAAGAGGAGGAAGGGGGATGGCAAAGATGCGAGAGTTTCCGGAGTGTCCTCGGTGTCAAAAAGGCTTTGTCCGACGGTCTAAACGACGCGGGGTATACGAGCATGCCGTAAGCCTCTTGTATTTCTATCCCTTTCGCTGTCAGCTCTGTACCCACCGCTTTGTGGCTCTCCGATGGGCCGCCCGGACAGCGCGCTACACCCCAGACCGTCGGGAGTATGTTCGGATTCCTGCCCACGCCTCCGCGGCCTTTTCTGGAGAGCACGTTCAAGGCAAAGGCACGCTGGTCAATTTGTCCATGAGCGGCTGTGCCATGAAAACCGATGTCCTGCCCCGTCCTGGTGAGGTCTTGTGCCTCAGGCTCGATCAGTGGAATGGGTATCCTCAGGTTGTGATCGATGCCGCAAGGGTACGGACAATGGAGAAGCAAGAAGTGGGGCTTGAGGTTCTCCGCATCCAAGACGGAGAAAAGGAGAAGCTCCGGCAGGTTGTCGAAACACTCCTGAGGCACCATCAGGAAGATTAGGCTCAGCCAATGGCCGTATCCTGAACTGCGTCATGACCAAGAGCCGCTAGCCGGGTGCAGCTCATATGGAGGACTCATTTGTTTAGCACAAACAGTCATGCCTTCATGAGGATGCCTTGATGATTTACGACCTGCTGGTTGTCGGTGCGGGGCCCGCGGGGCTAAGCGCGGCGTGCCATGCCAAGAAAGCAGGCCTGAGTGTCCTCGTCCTCGAACGGGGCGAGTTGGCCAATACGATCTTCGACTACCAGAAGAAAAAACACGTCATGGCGGAGCCCGGCGTGATTCCCCTTCGCAGCGATGTGCCGTTTGAAGCCGGAACCCGCGAGCAGATCCTCCAGGCCTGGCACGATGCGGCCGGGAAGTTCCAGGTCCAGATCAATCGGCCAGAGATGGTCCAGGAGGTCGTCAAGCGCGAGGATGTCTTTCACGTGACGTCCAACAAGGACGCCTACCAGGCCAAGCACGTCATTCTCGCCTTCGGCATCCAAGGCAATCCCAACCGGCTCGGCAAGCCGGGTGAAGACCTCCCGCACGTGACCTATAAAATGGCCGATCCGTTCATCTATGAAGATTTGGACATCATGATGGTCGGTGCGGGTGATGCCGCGATCGAAGGGGTCCTGGCGCTGTGCGAGAGGAATCGAGTCTGCGTGGTCAACCGCAATTCGGAATTTTACCGGCTCAAGGACGCCCTGGATCGCCAGATCAACGAACAGATCAAGGCCAGGAACGTGGTCGCCTATCACAGCGCGACCATCGACCGGTTCGAGCCGGGGTATACGTTCGTATCGCTGCCCGACGGCGTGGTGAAGGTGAAAACCGACCTGGTGGTCATCCGCATCGGAGCTGCCTTGCCCAGGCCGTTCCTAGAGAAATGCGGGATAACCTTCGCCTCCAAGGACCGCAGCGCGCTGCCCATCATCTCCGAGCTTTACGAGTCGAGTGTCCCCGGCCTCTACGTCATCGGGGCGGCGGCCGGGTACAACCTCATCAAGCAGGGGATGAACCAGGGCTACGAGGTGGTTGAGCACATCCTGGGCCGTCAGATCGAGCCGGCGGAGGAGCCGCTCCTCAGGGAAAAACTGAAATTCCTCGAGGGAAGCACCACTGAGCGCTTGGACTATATCGCCAGGACCATCCCGCTGCTGGCCGAGGTCCAGAAACAGCCCCTCCGGGAGCTGCTCCTGCAAGCGACCGTGCATCGAGTGCCCCCCGGGCATGTCGTCTTTCGCGAGAACGACTTCACCGACAGCCTGTACATGATTCTGGACGGGGAGGTGGAGATCGAGTTTTCACTGCAACTCCCAGGGGAGCGCCCGTTGGGCCTGAAACGGGGCGCGTTTTTCGGCGAGATGAGCCTGCTCTCAGGCCGTCGCAGATCGGGCACAGTCACGACCGTGGGGTCGGCCACGTTGCTCGAAGTGCCGCGTAAAGCCGTGCTCCGGCTGATGGCGAACGAGCCGCCGGTCAAACGATTCCTGGACGAGACGTTCATCGCGCGGACGATTACCCATCTCTTTAGAGACATTGATGAGGACTTCGCGCAAGAGTTAGCGCATCGCGCCGAGAGCAAGTCCTTTAAGAAGGGTGAGGTCATCTTCAAGGAGGGTGATGTCGGGGATGCCTTCTATTTGATTCGCTCCGGCTCGGTCAAGCTCACCAAGCGAGGGAGGGCCAGGGAGATCGTTTTGAAATATTTCCCGGCCGGCCAGTATTTTGGAGAGATAGCCCTGCTCAACCCGGATGACTCACGGCGAACCGCCACCGTGATTGCCACCATCCTGACCGAAGTTGTTCTGTTAAAGAAGGATGATTTCGACCTCATGCTGGGGAGGTTCCCGGAACTGAAGAGGACCCTCCGACACACCATGGAACGCCGGCTCGTTGAGAACCAGGCCCTGCAGATGCTGGCCTCGACGGCGTCAGGCCAACTTGACGAACTGTTGGAGGAAGGTGTCTTTCAGGGGACCGATGTCCTGCTGATTGACGAGAGTAAATGTGTTCGGTGTGAGAACTGTGTGAACGCCTGCGCGGCGACGCACAATGGCCAAACCCGTCTGTACCTCAATGAGGGAGTCCTCTTCGGGAATCTGAAGGTGCCCACCTCCTGTCGCCATTGCGAGAATCCTCTCTGTCTCACCGATTGCCCGCCGGGTGATGCGATCCTACGGGACCCCAAAGGCGAGGTCTACGTGGACGAGGCCAAGTGCATCGGGTGTGGCAACTGCGCGGCAAATTGTCCCTACGGCGTGATCTTCATGATGCATCAGAAGCCCAAGACCGGCGCCTTGGGGCGCCTCCTTGGTCTGATCGGCCTAGCGACGGAGGAGACGAATCCGGATGAGCAACCGACCAAGGCTGTGAAGTGCGACCTCTGCAGGAACGATTCCGCCGGGCCGGCTTGCGTGCGAAGCTGCCCCACCGGCGCGGCCTTCCGGGTGAGCCCCGCAGAATACTTTGAGCGGATCAAAGCCGTCGGTGACTAACCGGCGCAGGCGGCGTCACAACCGACCATGCCCACGGCTCTCGGGGAGCGATGCAAGGGACGCTACTTACATACGGAAGCAAGCGTTATCTGTGGGGCGGGTTGATAGGAGCGGTGGCGCTCTTCGTCAGCTATTGCTATTACTCCCGCACCATGACTCCCTCGGGGAGCACTGTCTGGGGTCTCGTTTACGGCTGGATCGGATTGATCGCGATTCTGGTGCTCATGTTCCTGGGTATCCGGAAGCGCTGGTACTCTTCCCACCTGGGCACGCTTGAGGGCTGGACGAGTGCCCATGTGTACCTCGGACTGCTGACTCTCCTCATCATCCCTATGCATGCTGGTTTTCGATTCGGATGGGACGTCCATACCCTCGCCTTTGTGCTGCTGGTGGTCGTGGTGCTCAGCGGGATTGTGGGGCTCCTCATCTATCGCACGATCCCAGTGATCCTCACCACGCATGAAAGCGGTATGCTTCCGGACAAGCTCGAGGCCGAGATCAATCAGATCCTCAAGGAGATGAAATACTTCGCAGCCGCCAAGCCCGTTGTCTTTCAACACCTCTATCAGGAGGAGGCCCGTCGGTGCCGTGAACTCAAGTCTCAGGGATGGCGCATCCTGTTTACGCGCGTGGACCCCGCTGCCATCTTGGCTCAGCGGATGCGTGACCTCCATAACCTCCTTGCGGATATTCCGGCGACCGATCAGGAAGGCTTTTCGAAATTTGCCGGCCTGGTGTTGCAGAAAACCGAACTGGAGGCTTATCTGGCGGGCCAGATGCGATTGAAGAATGGGCTCCAGTCCTGGTTGTACGTGCATGTACCCGTCTCGATCGCCATGGTGGCGGCCGTGGGCATCCACCTTCTCGTGGTTTTGTATTACTAACGGAGCATGCTGCATGCCGTTCTTGATCATCGCTAAGAAGAACCTGGGGCCGGGCGGCGAGAAACTAGAGACGACCGAACTCTCTAGCACGACCCTCCGCATCGGCCGTGGGACCAACAACGACCTGCATCTGTACGATCATTCGGTCCAGCACCACCACGCCGTCATTCAAGAAGAAGGCGAACGCTACGTGCTCCGTGACCTCAATGTCGTGAGCCTTACCTCGGTGAACGACATGCCGGTCAAGGAGATCATCCTGCCCGAGGCCGGCACGATCCGAATCGGACCCTACACCCTTCGGTTTGCCCGGCCGACTCCGGCCGCGCCGTTCATGATCGAGTACGAGATCCTGGTCGATGTCGTGCGTACGGTCGAGCTGGCGAGGCAAGCGCCTACGGACAAGTCCCCGACTCTTTCCCCGGACGCTGTCGCGGCGGCGCCGGGTGCCCCCGTTGCTCCGGAAGGGCCGGGGGAGGCAGTTGAGACGACGCTCGGCGATGCTCGCGCGCAGGGCGGCACTCTGCCGACAATGGCAGCTCTAGGAGGGCTCCCGCCCTCGCCGCGCCCTAAGGTACGCGACGAGAAATTTCACCTGGTCGCGGCCTACCAACTTCATGGTCGGTACATCAATAAAACCACGATTGCCGTTTTGGCTGTGCTGGTGGTGTTGGGGGGGAGCGTTCTGGTCTACGCGCTGGGGAAGCACTGGGTGTTCATGCCCGGATCGGTCTCAATGAAGCATCGGCTTTTCGCCAACGACTGTGCGCGCTGTCATGTGGCCTGGAAACCGATCCTCACGGTAGTGCCGGACAAAACCTGTCTGAGCTGCCACAGTGGGCCGCCGCATTTTAGTGACCGTGCGCTGGGCCCTGCGCCGCAATGCGCCAGCTGTCACGTTGAGCACAAGGGCCATGCGGTTCTGGCGGCTCTGTTCGATTCGACCTGTGTGCAATGCCACGCGGATCTCAAGGTCAAGGAGGCCCGCGTACCGGTTGCGACGACGATCCATAGTTTCACGGCGGACCATCCCGAATTCGCGATTACGGTGTCACGGCCGGGTCAGCACACCACCCAACGGGTGCGGCTCAACGACGGAGAACGTGTAGTGGATACCGCGGCTATCAAGTTGAACCACCAACTCCACCTGAAGCCGGACGTCATGGGCCCCGATGGTCCGGAGCAACTGTCCTGCGCCAGTTGTCATCGGGTCGACCCGCAAGGGGCTTACATGCGCCCGATGAATTATGAAAGGGACTGCATGCGGTGTCATCTTCTTGATTTCGACGAGCGCTTGCCAGGCAAGACCGTTCCGCACGGTCAAACACTCGAAGCGGTGGACCGGTTCCTACGCGCCACGTACGCGGAGTACTACCTCCTGCAACACCAGTCAGAACTGAAGGCCCGGGGGCCGGCGAGGCGGCTGCCCGGCGCGCCCAGGCCGAAAGAGGAGATATGGGTCAATGGCATGGTGGAACAGGCGGAACGGTTGCTTATGGGGATCCCTGGGTCGAAGACGAAGAAGGGCGCGTGCGTGCTCTGTCATGTGCTGGACCGCCCCGCTGCGATCGCCCCGTCAGCGCAGTTCGCGGGAGCGACGTCCAGCACGCGAGCGTCGGCGTCCCGGATGGCGTTCCCCGCAGTCGTGAAGACCGCCATGCCGCAGCGTTGGCTACCGTACAGCAACTTCGATCACAAGGCCCACAGCGTACTCAAGTGTGTCGCCTGCCACGACGCGGCCCCCCGTAGCGCACGCACCGCGGACGTTCTGCTGCCCAGCATCGCGTCCTGTCGGAATTGTCATTTTGAGCCGGGCGGCGCGCGAGCGCAATGCCTGACATGCCATGGCTATCACGATAAGACCCAGGCGCAAAAGCCTGGAGATCAGCCTTACTCCATCGAACAGTTTAAGAAGGGGCGAGCCTCCCCGTAAGCGATGGTTGCGCGTTCGAGCCACCTGGACTTGCAGAGCGGGCGGGAGATGTCATGAATGACCAGTAGGGAGTCCGTGTCGCTGCGGATGTTGTTCGGGAGCGCCGTCGTCACGCTGTGGGTTGCAGGGGCCTTGACCGCGTGTGGGGGTTCCAGCGTCGGAACCGACGTAACTGGCGTTGCTGATCCGACCCTTTCTGAAACGGTGCAGCTGACAGCCGCGGATGTTCAGACGATCATCGCCCAGGCTGCCACCCAGGCGACAGCGAGCGGCTTGCCCGTGACGATTGCAGTCGTGGATCACGAGGGGGTGGTGCTAGGCGTCCTGCAGATGGCCGGGGCGCGAACGACGACAACCATCTCCGGTGGAGGGACCGGGGGGTTGGAAGGGGCCACATTGGCTGGCTCGGCGGAGTCTGCCGCCATATCGAAGGCCGGCACCGGTGCGTTCTTCAGCACCCAAGGGAATGCCTTCACCACGCGCACGGCCAGTTTCATCCTGCAGGAACATTTTCCCCCGCAAGTCAATCCTTCCGCGGGAGGCCCGCTCTTCGGCGTGCAGTTTTCGAACCTCCGCTGCAGCGATGTCGATCGGGATCTTGGGGTGCATCGTGCTGCGACGTCGAATCTTCCACTCGGCCTCTCGGCCGATCCGGGCGGTCTGCCTCTCTATAAGAACGGGGTGGCGGTCGGAGGCATCGGAGTCGAGGGAGACGACATCTACACCCTGGATCAAGGCCAGCCGGACACCACGCCGACCGTCGAGGAAGTCATTGCGGCGGCCGGGACGTTGGGGTTTTCGGCTCCCAGCGCGATCCGCGGGAACAATATTCTCGTGGACGGCATCAGGCTGGTCTTTGCCAATGCCGAGCCGCCAGCGAGCCAGGTCACCACGCCGTACGCTACGTTCGCGGCGGCGGGGACAGAGATCGTCGCGCCGATGGCTGGTGCTCCCCGTGCCTTTGTGGACCTTACCATCAACGGCGTTCCGGGCACCGTGCCTCCACAGTTTGCGGCCACCTTCTCAGCCGGGACCACGCCGGCCGTTGGCGGGCTGACAGTCGCGGACGTGACCCGCATCATCGGCCAGGGGGCCGTCCAGGCCAACGTGACACGCGCGGCGATCCGGCTTCCGATCGGCACCCAGGCCCGCGTGACGATTTCGGTGGTGGACACCAGCGGCGTGATTCTGGGCTTGTTTCGCACCATCGACGCGCCCATCTTCGGCTTTGACGTGTCAGCCCAGAAAGCCCGAACCGCCGCCTTCTTTAGCAATTCCGCAGCCGCCGGGGATTTGATCGCTGCTAATCTGGGGTCCTACGTGGCCGCCGCTGCGGCCGATGGACTAGCACTTGACGGCTCAGTGGCCTTCTCCGTCCGTGCGGTGGGGTTCCTGAGCCAGCCCATCTATCCGCCCGGCGCGCTTCCTCCGTTTTCGAACGGGCCCTTCTCAATGCCGCTGGGTACCTGGAGCATCTTCAATACGGGGCTCCAACTGGAAATGTACCGCAAACCGGGTGCAAGCCTATTCACCGCCCCGTGTGCAGGGTTGGCCCTCGCCAAGTTGGGCAATGGCATCACGATCTTTCCGGGTGGCTTTCCCTTATACAAGAACGGCGTGCTGGTC
>WNGH01001554.1_pt1 | contig 22643 bp, 14 predicted proteins | sample 5400631 | NCBI WGS metagenome assembly WNGH01 (sample SAMN13153373, study PRJNA577476) | soil metagenome | isolation source: 115 cm soil or saprolite under Garry oak tree replicate 1 | place: USA:California | collected 2016-06-15
GGCGCCGCATGCCCGATGCCGAACGGATGCAGCCCCGCATACGCATCCATCACGTAACCGCCCGTGCCGTCGGAGAAGATGACCACCTTGCGCGCGATGTCCCAGCCCGCCCAGTACGCCGCACCCTGGACCGTCGGTGGCGCCGGGTGGCCGTTCACGCCGAAGGGGTGGAGGCCGCCAAAGGCGTCGAGCACGTAGCCGCCGGTGCCGTCGGGGAGAAACGCGAAGTCGCGCGCGACGTCCCAGCCTCTCCAGTAGGGGGTGCCGCTGAACGTCACAGGCATTCCGTAGGGGTGCAGCCCGCCGAAGCCATCCAGCGTGGCGCCTGATTGCGGGATCGCTCCCGGCAGTGCCTTGCCGGCGCGAATGATCTTCCAGCCCGCGTAGTAAGCGCTGCTCGAGAGCGGCGGGCTGGTGTCGGCGTGGACGCCTCCGTAGTCATCTAGCGTGTACAGGCCGGCGAATGGGTGAGAGGCTGTCGCGCTGGAGGCGACCGCGGTGGTGACCGCCGCGGACCAAGCGCTCACGACGCCTGCGGCGGAGTGGGCTCGCACCCGGAATTGATACGTGTAGCCCGCAAAGCCTTCGACAGCGACGGTGGCTGCATTGCCTGCAACCGACCGGAGGTTGTACCAACCGTGGTTCTGAGTCGCGTCGTACTGCTGAATGTCGTAGGAGCGGACTGAGCACGTACCCGCTGACAGCCCGATTGCGAACTCCGTTGTCGCGACCGTGGGGTCGACCGTGACGTCCGCGGGACACGAGAAGTAGGTGCCGTTGTCGCGACGGTGGGGTCAACCGTGACGTCCGCGGGACACGAGAAGTAGGTGTTGAGCTGGGACCAGATCTCGGGCTTACCACCCTCGTAGCCCAGAGCCCAAATTCCCGTGCCGCGAATTCCGGTCGCGTTCACGAGGTCGTACTTCGCAGCGAGTGACTGCGTGTTCTCGTAATACAGCTCCTGCCACGCGCCCGCATTGATTCCACATGGATCGTTGGTGCTCGGGCTGTACCAGACGGCCCATGGCGAATGGCTCGGTGCATCCCAACGCGACGCGGCGTGGGAGCACGCCAGGAGGTCGAGGCTTGCCGAGTAAGTGGCGGGGACAGCTCCTGTCGCATGCGCGTAGCCGGCGCCGGTGGTGGTGGTGAACCGGTACCCATACCAGGGCATGCCGAGGATGATCTTGGAGGCCGGCGCCTTGGTCAGGTACTGGCTGACCGACAGCGTGTCGTTGTAGGTCCAACCTGTCAGCGGGGCGTTCGGACCGGCCTGCCCTGACATGTTGCTGAAGGACATGTCGTAGCCCATGACGAACATGGCGTCGACGTATGGCGCAAGGGCATCGATCCTCATCAGCCCCCCGTCCCAACTGGCGGAGCCGGTGTACGTGGCGATGGTCACCATCGAGCTGGGCCATCGCGCATGCATGGCGTTCGACAGCTCCGCCGTGAACGTTGTGAGACCGTCCTGCATGCCGGGATACGCGGGGTCGGTCTTACCCTCGAAGTCGATGTTGACGCCATCGAGGTTCTTGTTCGCGATCGCGTCGATCGTGTTCTGGACCGCGAGGTCCCTGTAGGCCGGCACTGTGAGGATGTCGTAGAGGGGCGCCTGGCCAGAGCCCTTGATGGTGAGGAGCACACGCACGCCGTTGGCGTGCGCCGTGTTGACCATGTCGATCAGGTCCTGGCTGCGGTAGCCGAAATAGCCGCCGCCTGACTTGATCCAGGTGCCGTCCCAGTTGATGGAGAGACCGAAGTAGGCGATGGTGCTCAGCAGCTTGTAGTTCCACGTCGACTGTTTCGACAGGGCCCAGTAAGGCGCAAACCCGAACACTTCTTTCTGCAAGCCGGCGTGGTTGAAGGCGCGAAGCGGTTGCGGTGTCTGAAGGCCCGACGCCGCAGACAGATCGAGCGTGTCGTGCGCGTGCATCAACTCTTCTGCCGTCAGCGGGCCGATGGCCGGGTCCGGGATCGCGCCAAGCGGGGCGGAGACTGCCGCAGACCGACCGGCCGCAACCGGGGCCGCGGCGACGATGGCCAGCGTCACCAGCGCCGCGATTCCGATCAGAGATGTAAACGCCGGAAATCTGGAGCGCACGGATCTGGCAGGTTACTCGGAAGGCCCTCGCAAGGCAAGGAAAACGACTGGAACGGCTGCGGCGATTCGTTGACTCGCCCTGTGCCGCTCGTGTAGAGTGCGGAACTCGCCGTTCACTCGTGCCGCACTAACAGATGAGGCATTTCGCTCTAGCACTTTTCGCACCGCTGGCGCTCTCCTGCTTGGTGTTGGAGGGCGCAGTCGCCGCTTCGGCGTCGGCCGCAAGTGATCCAACGCACCCGCTGGTCACACAGCAGGCGGCGCAGCAGGTCGCCAGCGCCAACGTCGGCACCATGAAGCCGTTCACGGCACCGCCCAGCATGGCCGCGGTGGGTGGACCAGGCGGGCCGCAGAGCGAGATCTTCGGCTTCGCGCTCGCGAGCAGCCTCAGCGACCCGACGATGGGCGCCTCGACGTGGAACTTCTCGCTCCTGACCACGGTCGCCTTTTTCGGCCTGCACGTCAAAGATGACGGAAACATCGCAGCCGATTCCGGTTTGACCGTCTGGAATTCGAGCGCGACCAGCGACCTCATCAGCAAGGCACACGCGAATGCGACAAAGGTCGTGCTGACCATCATCCTGCAGGACTTTTCGGCCGGCACGCCGCACATGTGTGCCGGCCTTGCGCACGCTTCGACGACGATCGCCGCGACCGTGGCCCAGGTAAAAGCGAGGGGCGTCGACGGCGTCAACGTCGACTACGAGGGACTGAACGGCTATTGCGGCACGTCGGACGCCTGGGCGGCACGGCACTCGTTCATCTATTTCGTGAGAGCCCTGCGATCGGCGCTTCCCGCCGGCTCATACCTCACCGTCGACACCTACGCCAGCTCGGCCGCCGATCCAGCCGGATTTTTCGACGTCCGCAACCTCAGCGCGTCGGCAGACGCCTTCTTCGTGATGGCCTACGACCTCGAGTACTCCAACTACGCAAGGGCGCCGCTCGGGTGCAGCCGCTTCTGCCTCGGCCCGACGGCGCCGCTGAGCGGGTACTACTACAACGACACCAATACCGCCAGCCAGTATGTGTCGGTGGTGGGAGCGTCCAAGGTCATCCTCGGGGTGCCCTACTACGGCCGCAAGTCGTGCGTTGCGTCCGCGACGCCGAACCAGTATCCGACCGCCGCGGTCGCCGCCGACAGCTACCTCGACGCGTCTGGAGAGTCGACCGCGGCCGCGGTCAAGGCCGGGAGCTTCGCGGTCCACCACGACTCCCACGATCCTGCCGGCAACGAGCGATGGGATACGTGGTTCAACACGTCGATGAACTGCACGCGCGAGCTCTACTGGGATGACGCCGCCTCGCTGTCCCAGAAATACGCGCTCATCCGCAAGGACGGCCTGCGGGGGGTGGGGATCTGGACGCTCAACTACGGCGGTGGTTCGGCCGCGCTATGGTCGGCCCTGAACACCTACTTCTCGTGCCCTGTCCAGGTGACGCTGCCCGCATCCATGACCACCACCCAGTTCACGCTAGGCCTTGGGGCTGTCAACTGCTCAGTCGCTTACTACGAGGTCCAGCAGTTCGACACCACGCAAAACAAGGGTTGGTACCCGTTGAAGTCGGCGGTCGCTCAGGGCTTCCCCGGCCACGCGTACCAGTTCCGAGTCCGGGCGCACACCGCGGCGGGATTGGTGAGCGGGTGGTCGTTCGCATCGACCACAGTCGCCGCAGGCGCGACCTTCTCCCAGCCGTTCAAGGGTCTCTACACGCTCGACGACTACGGTGGGATCCACGCTGACACCAGCCCGCCACTCTCCGGTACCGCCTACTACGCCGGGTGGAAGATCATTCGCGCCGGCAAGGCGCTACCGGGAGCGATCCCGCAGTCCGGCGGAATCCTGGACGGCTTCGGTGGCCTGCACCCATACGGAACACCAGTGACGTACAGCGGCACCCCCTACTGGAGAGGCTGGGACGTCGCGCGCGACTTCGCGTTTCTTCCCGACGGCTCCGGCGGCTATGTGCTCGACGCCTTTGGCGGCCTCCACCCGTTCGGCGTGAACGGCCACCCGGCGCCACCGTCCGCCCAGGGCGCGGCGTACTGGCCGGGCTGGGATATCGCCCGCAAGGTGGTCATCTTCTCCGACGGCACAGGCGGTTACGTGATGGATGCTTATGCCGGCCTCCATCCGTTCGGCATCGGGCATGCGGCGCCGCCGGCGACCACCGGCGGCCCTTACTGGGGGGGCTGGCAGATCGCCCGCGATGTCGTCCTGGTGCCGAACAGCCACGCCGGCTACGTCCTCGACGGCTTCGGTGGCGTGCACCCCTTCTCCGGCGCCAAGGCGGTCGTGGCGGCGGCCTACTGGTCCGGCCACGACATCGCCCGCTCGCTGTGGCTGCTGGCGAGCTCGACGCTCGCCGCGCCCGCCGGCTACACGCTGGACGGCTATGGGGGAGTCCACCCCTTCGGCGGCGCGCCCGCCCTCACCGGCTACGACTACTGGCCAGGGAACGACGTTGCGCACAACCTGATGGGGTTCTGAGCTCTCCGCGGCCCCAGTGCCGTCCACCAGTTTCCCTGGTTGAATCCGTAACGCTAGCAAGGCAAGCTCGGGGGAGTTGAAGGAGTCATGATTCACGACCAAAGTGGCGCTGGGAGGTCGCTCCTCCTCTACGACCTGCTCATGGTTGCGGTCGTGGCTTTGGCACCATCGGTCGCACCACTGCCGGCCCGCGCGGCGGCTTCCCCCGTGCACGCAGCAGCAGCGGGCACCGGCGGGGGCGCCTGGACGACGTACCACCACGACAACGCCCACACGGGGTACGACCCGCTGGCTCCAGCGGCGGTGCCTGGGGCCATCGCCGCCACCCCAGGATGGACGCAGCCCACGTTGGACGGCGAGATCTACGCCGAACCCTTGATCTTCAATGGCGCCGTCTACGTGGCGACCCTCAACAACACGGTCTACGCGCTGAGTCAATCCGACGGTTCCGTTCTCTGGAGCAACCATCTGGGCACACCACAAGCCACTGGATGGATTTGCGGCAACGTCGCGCCCATGGGCATCCTGGGCACGCCGGTCATCGACACGGCGGCCAACCGGATCTACGCGGTGGCCGAGATCGCCGGGCCGACGCCGGGGTCGGCGCCGGTCTACCACCTGTACGGCATCGACCTGGCCACGCACCTCCAGGCCCTCGACACTCCCATCGCGCCGGCCGGGTTTGACTGGAAGATCCAGCAGGAGCGAGGCGCCCTTGCCCTGGCCAACGGCTACGTGTACGTGCCGTTCGGCGGCCGGGCAGGGGATTGCTTCGACGGCAGCACCCCGTACTACGGGTGGGTGGTCGGCGTGCCCACCGACGGAGTCAGCTCGTCCACCGTGTTCCAAACGCCATCCGGCGCGGAGAGCGTTTGGGCGCCAGGTGGCGTCGTGGTCGACGACAGCTCGCACAACGTCTTCTTTGCGACCGGTAACGCGATTCCATGCGCCGGTTCCAGCCTCAGCGACGCCGTGGTGCGGGTGAGTCCCACGTTGACCTCTCCGACATTCTTCGAACCCAACGATTGGCAGTCCAACTGGTGCAGCCCGGATTCCGACCTCGGGTCCGCGAGCCCCTTGCTGATCAGTCCCAATCTCATGTTCACCGCGGGAAAGCACGGCGGGGGATTCCTGCTCGATCCCACCAACCTGGGTGGCGTCAACGGCCAGCTCTACCCCGCTAAGACTCCGTACGTACAGGCCAACGTCTGCTTCGGCAACACCTCAGCGGCGACCTTCGGCTCCTTCGCCTACTTGGCCCCGTTCATCTACCTCCAATGCGAGGGCCATGGCCTCGTGGCATTGCACGTGAATACGTCGACCCCTTCTTTCAGCCCCTGCAACGCCGCTTGCGCCTCACCTGATTGGAGCGCCGGGAGTGGGATCACCTTCGGTCCGCCGATCGTGGCCGGAGGCGCGGTCTGGGTGGCAAGCAGCAGCGGGTTGTACGCCTACAACGCCACCACAGGCGCGCAGATCTTCCACAGCGCGTCCTTCGGCGTCAACCGGTTCGTGACGCCTGCTGAAGCCGGGGGCCAGGTCTTCGTGCCGTCGCACACGGTGGTTTATTCCTTCACGATCGCGCCACCGGCGGCCTACACGGCCGTCAACCCGGTTCGCTTGCTGGACACCAGGAGCTCGGGCGGCGCCGTCGGAGCCGGCCAGTCCCGGAGTCTGACAGTCGCTGGTCTTACGCCCGGCGCTCCCGCGGGAGCCACCGCGGTGGCGGTCAACGTGACCGTGACCAGCACGACCGCTGCTAGCTTCCTGACGGCCTACCCCACCGGGCAGGCGCGGCCACTGGCCTCCAACCTCAACTGGACCGCAGGCAAGACAGTCGCCAATCTCGTCGTGGTCCAGGTCGGAAACGGCGGAGCTGTGACCTTCTACAACCAGTTCGGGTCAGCACACGTGGTCGTCGACCTCGAGGGCTACTTCGCGCCGCCCAGCGGGACGGCCGGTCAGGAGGTGGCGCTCACGCCAACCAGAATCACCGACACTCGATCGGGAAGCGGCCAGCCGAATGCGGGAGGCAAGCTCGGCGCCGGCGGCAGCATCGCAGTCCAGGTGACGGGCGCCGGCGGTGTGCCCGCGAACGGAGCTTCTTCGGCGATCCTCAACATCACCGTCACCAACACCACCGCGCCGAGCTTCCTCACTGTCTGGCCCTCTGGAAGCGCGCGGCCGAACGCCTCCAACCTCAACTGGGTGGCAGGGCAGACTGTGCCCAATCGCGTCATCGCGCAAATCGGCGCCGGCGGCAAGGTCAGTGTCTACAACCAGTTCGGTGCGGCCGACGTGATCGTGGACGTGTCGGGCTATTTCACCGATCCGACGGCGATCGGGAAACTCTTCACGCCCCAAGTTGCCCATCGGATTGCCGACACACGGGGCCACGCCACGCTTGGCCCGGGCGGCACGTACACCCTCCAGGTCGGCGGTGTTTCCCCCGTTCCGGGCACTGCCACCGCGGTCGTCATCAACGTGACCGTGACCAACACGACCGCACCGAGCTTTTTGACCGTCTATCCTTCCACCGCGACGCGGCCGCTGGCATCAGACCTCAACTGGACGGCGCGGCTGACCATCCCGAATCTCGTGGTGGCCACCCTCGACATGACAGGCGCCATCAGGTTCTACAACTCCGCGGGATCCACCGACGTCGTGGTCGATCTGCTGGGTTACTTCAACTAGAAGCCGCGCCTCGCAGGCCGTTCCGCGTGCGGCCGAATAAGGTTTGATTGCGGACGTGATCGCCGGTCCTGGAGCAGCTAGAGCCGTCAAGGCGGGCGCGCTCGTCATCTACACAGGCCTGGCCGTCGCGCTGTTCTCCGGCGCTTGGGTCGCTCCCACGACGTCATCGCTCGGCCTGTCCGGTGACGCCCAACAGATCATTTGGTTCTTGGGGTGGCCGTCGTTCGCGCTAGCCCATGGACAAAATCCACTCTTCACTAATTACATCGACTATCCGGCCGGCGTCAACCTGATGTGGAATACAACAGCCCTCGTTCCGGCGCTCGCCCTCGCACCGATCGGTCATCTGGCCGGCTTTGTGCTTGCCTACAACGTCCTGATGACCGCGGGCGTTGCGCTGTCCGCGTGGACCGCATTCCTCCTCATCCGGCGCTTTGCCTCGAGCAGCGTGGCGGCAGGCGTGGGTGGCCTGTTGTACGGCTTCTCGCCTTTCATGACAGCTCATTCACTCGGACATTCGCAATTGACGGTGGCGTTCATGCCACCGGTGTTGCTGATCGTTCTCGACGAGATCGTGCGCGTTCAGCATCGGCGCCCTTTGGTTTCGGGACTGTTGCTCGGCGTCGCGGCGGCAGCCCAGCTCCTCATCGGCGAGGAGCTGCTGGCGATGACCGCGGTCCTTGGTTTGCTCCTCCTTTGCCTTGCGGCCGGCCTTTACCCCGGCGAGGTCCGCGCCCGTCTCGGTCATGCCTGGCGCGCTCTGGCTTGCGCGGCGATCGCGTTCACGGTGCTGGTCGCCGTTCCGGTTGGCTTCCAGTTCTTCGGCCCGCAGCGCCTGGCCGGCCGCGTTCACGCGCCCAACCTGTACGTAAGTGACGCGCTGAGCTTCCTCGTCCCCACACGGCTGTTCCTCGTTGCGCCGTCGCCGGCGACGGCCTTCGCCGACAAGTTCACCGGCAACACGGTCGAGACAACCTCTTATGTCGGGATTCTGTTGCTCGCCTTGCTCGCATTCATCTCGATACGCATGTGGCACCGCCAAGAGGTGAGACTCGCGGCGCTTGGCGCGGTCCTGGTGGCCATTCTCTCGATGGGGGTCACGATTCACGTTGCCGGCAAGGTGAGCTCGATGCCGGTCTTCGTCCTTGGCCTGATATTTCCGCTGCTGCAGCGGTACCTACCAGGTCGGCTGATGCTTTACCTCACATTTGGCGGATGGCTTGCGCTGTCCCGCCTGCCCATCCTGAACAACATCCTGCCTTCGAGGCTGATGATCTTCTTCTACCTTCTGGCTGGTCTGCTGATAGCGGCGTGGCTCAGCGACATGAAGACATCCCCGGCCGGCGAGCGCCGGTTCGGCTTGTTAGCCGTGGTGGCGGCGCTCCTCATGTTGGTACCGGCTCTGCCCTTCCCGTCGACACCGAACACGGTTCCAAGATTCTTCGCCTCTTCCTCAGTACAACGAATACCGGCCGGCAGCGTCGCCCTGGTGATTCCGTACTCGAGCGCAGCCGATGCGCGCGCCATGCTGTGGCAGCTACAGGCGGGAATGGATTTTCGAATGCCCGAGGGGTACGCGTTCATCCCAGACGCACCACCTCGTGGCTGGCGGCTCGGTCCCCCACCGAGCGCCACCCAAGCGGTGACCCTCGCGATTGCGGACGGTCGAGCGAGCCCACTCACCGATGAGACTCGGCTGCAAATCCTCGGCGAGTGGAAAGCGTGGGACGTGAAGACCGTCGTCGTCGGCCCGATGGCGCACGAACAGGAAGAGGTCGACTTCGTGACGGGTATTCTTGGCCGGTCGCCTGAGCAGGTCGATGGCGTCTACGTATGGTGGGGCGTTGACTTGAACTCAAGCAGTTGAGTTTTGCGACCCTCGTCCGGGACGCGGTCAAGTCCCCTCGACAGTTCGCCTCAATAAGCGTGGCGCTGGGTGAAGACCCGCATCGCGGTGAGGATCACGCATTTGAGATCCAGCGCCAGCGACCAGTTCTCGATGTAGTAGACGTCGTACATGGTTCGGTCCAGGATTGGGGCAGCTCCCCGTAGGTCATTGACCTCAGCCCAGCCTGTGAGTCCTGGTCTCACCTGCTGGCGTTCCAGGTAGCGAGGCACCTCGCCGCTGTAGCGCTCGTCAAAGAACGTCGGTTGCGGTCGCGGCCCGACAAGGCTCATATCACCTTTCAGCACGTTCAACAGCTGCGGCAGCTCGTCGAGGCTGAAACGGCGCAGCAGCCTCCCAAGCCAAGTGACGCGAGAGTCGCCCGGTGTCGCCACCACCGGACCTGTTTCGGACTCGGCGTCCGGGATCATGGTGCGAAACTTGTAGATCAGGAAGGGTCGCCGGTGGCGCCCGATTCGCTCCTGGCGAAACAGCAACGGCCCAGGCATCGTGAGCTTGATCAGGATCGTAATCACGAGCAGCAGCGGGCTCAACAGTGTCAACAGGATGGCGCTAAAAGCAATGTCGATCGCGCGCTTGACAACCGCGGCCCAGCCGCGCAGCTGGTTTCGGCGGACGCCGATCAAGGGCAGCCCGTCGATCGAGTTCGAGGCTACGCGCGAGGTCATCAGCTCGAGGAGGTCGGGCACGATTTTGAACTCGAGATTCTGGTCCTCGCACATCTTGATCAAGTGCAGCAAACGGTCCCTCTGACTGGCTGGCAAAGCAAGGAACACCTGGTCTGCCCGGAGCTGGGTGGCAAGCGCCGGCACGTCGTCTACCAGTCCAACCACCGGAACGCCGACGAACTTGCCGTCTGCGTACGTCTCGTCGCTGGCAACTCCGACGACGTGGAAGCCGTACTGGGGGAACATGTTCATCCGCCGAATGAGCTGCTCTCCCCCCTCCCCTGTTCCGACCATCAGCACTCGCTCCGTACCTATCCCCTGGCGTCGCAATCGCGTCTCGTACTGCCTCAAGACGTATCGCTCGGCGGTCATCAGGACCGCCGCGAACACCACGGCTGGAATCAGGGTCAGCCGGGAGAAGCTCTGGCCGAGGTTTGCCAGCTCGATCGCAGCCAGCATCAACACGGCGGCGAAACCGATGCCGTAATAGAGCGACAGCAGCTGGTCGACCAGGGTGCGGCCACGCCAGGACGAGTACTGGCGGTTGACGGCGAGCGCGACGAGGTACAGCACGACGACCACCGGGATCGCCGCCACATACGGGCCGAATGGAAGGACCTGCCCGGCGTTCACGTAACGGACCCAGTATCCGAACGGCACCGACAGCGCGCTGATGGCGACGTCGCCCGCGAGCAGCGCCAGCGGCAACCAATCAGCCGGGAGCGCTCGGCGATTTGCCTGCCTCACCTCGGGCATCGGCTGCGCCATCGGCACAAGACGATCCGCTTTCTCTTCAGTGACGATCGGTTTTGCGATGTCTGGGCCAGATTCCCTGCGCGGGCCGGCTCCTTTGTACTGGGAAGCCACCGGCCATAAGCCTAAACGTTGGCCCCGGCCCTGGCCTGGCGCTGCCTGTACGCTTGCCTTCCATGGATCGCCTCGCGCCGACCCGTGCGCGCACGTTTGCGGGGCCGGCGGCAGATGCTTCCACCGCGACCGGCAGACGTTACCGAGCGACGATGTTCCTCGCGGTTGCCACCTGCGTTCTTGTGCCGGCTTACACGATCCGCTGGCACCTCGGCCCTCTCCCGACGACGATCCTCGAGAACGCGATCTTGCTGACGTTCGCCGCCTTCGTCCTGGAGTCGATTCGCGAAAGCGTGCGGCCCATCTGGCAGACGCGGGTCACGCTGCCGGCCCTTGTCTTCCTGATCGCCGGTGCGATTTCGGTTTTCGTGGCGCCCGACCATAGGGCCGCGGCGGGCCTCTACCGCGCGTACTTCGTCGAGCCCATCGGTTTTGGATTGGTCCTCGTCAATGCGGTTACCACACCTCGACGCGCGCTTTTGATTGCTCTCGGCCTCGCCCTCGGCAGCGTGGTGGCCGGTCTCGCCAATTCCGCGGTGGTCGTGAATGCGTTACTCCACCACGCGTACGACGTGGTCCAGACGCCGCCGGTCGTCATCTACAACACCGCGAACGCGGTCGCGCTCTACCTCGTGCCCCTGGTGGCGTTCGCCGGCGCGGTGTTGCTGCACTGGCCGGGTCGCATCGAACGGACTGTCGCTGGAGCGTTCGTTGCGGTCGGCGTTGTCTGCGTTCTCCTGAGCTTCTCCCGAGGCGGGTACCTCGCCCTCGCGGCCGCCGCCATCGGCCTCGCCCTCAGCCACCGCGTTCGGTGGTTGTTGCTTGGTGCGGGCGTGGTCGCAGCCGCCGGCCTGCTCATCGTGCCCGTGCTCAGGCGTCGAATCGAGACCGAGATCAATTTCAGCGATCCCCACAACACGCTCGTGGGTCGCTCACATCTCTGGGATGCGGCGCTGCAGATGCTTCGCGACCACCCGATCTTTGGTGCCGGCTTATCGGGTTTCGCGACCGCGATTGCGCCGTACTGGAACGCAACGCATCCTGACCGGTTCACATACCCCCACAACATCGTCCTGAACTTCTGGACCGAGACCGGGCTCCTTGGCGTCGTCGCGTTCGCGGCCATCCTCAGCGCCACCTTCGCGCGCGCTTGGCGCGGCTGGCACAACTCCGACGTGTACTGGCGGACGGTGCACCTCGGCGTTCTGCTCGCGCTTCTCGCGGTGGTGGTCCACGGGTTGGTGGATGTTCCCTACTTCAAAAACGACCTGAGCCTCGAGTTCTGGGCTCTGCTGTCGTTGACTTTTGCCGTAGGGGCGGGCAGCTTGAGCAGCGCCCATGCGGCCGCGGCAACGCAAACAAGCTCACCGAGCAAGACCGCAGCCCCGTAGATCGGGTCGAAACGTGCGTTGAGCGCGGGCCACAACAGTAGGGCCCGGCCTGCCGCGCCTTGAGACACCAGGTGCGGAAGAAAGACAACAGCCTTTAGCTGGCCGGTCAAGATCTGCCCGAAGCCGGGGTCGCCTGAAGTCTTGATGACGTACGTGAAATTCGTCATGAGCAAGAGGTTCCAGGCGACGAAGGCGCCGACGGCGGCCCACGAGATCCTGGGTCCGATCCTTTGGGCGACCGCAGCCAATCCGATCGCGAAAAAAGGCGTGAGGCTCACAAAGCGACGCATGCCGAAGGCAAAGCCGCCAAACCAGTCAGGCGCCGCCCCGCCTAGAGCCAGCTCGAGCACAAACGCATATACAAATGCCACCTGCAGACGGCGGTCAGGCACGAATGCGAATCCGGCCACGGCGAGCAGCAGGATCGGGCTCCAGCTGAAGAGTCCGTGGAAGCTCGAGAAAAGAACGTCGAGATAGTGGCCAGGCAAGAACTGGAGATCCTGGCCCGCCGGCCTGGCCGGAAGAAGGCTCCCAAACAGCACCTGATCAATCGGCAGCTGGGGCGCGAAAGCCACCAACACGCCGGCAAAGAACGGCAACAGATGCCACCAGCGGCGCGGCTTGTCGAGAAGGCCGATCAGCAGCAGAGGACCGTCTTGGTAGCGGATCAGGCCCATCAGGCCGCCGAGCACTCCTAGCGCGAACCAGCCAAGCACTGAGCGCCTGTCCCTTCGCCACCACCACACATAGAGGAATGCGCCGACCGCGCACGCGGAAAAGGTGTGGGAGTAGCTCGGCTCGTAGACGAGGTAGTAGATGAAAGGTGTCGCCAGCGCTGCGGCCGCCACGCCGATGAGCGCCGGGCGGGGCGCGATGATTGCCGAGGCGAGTCGGTACGCCAACACAAGGGCGAGTAGTCCAATCAGAAGCGAGACGAGCGTGAGGGTGACGCTGAACGGCGGCCCGAACTGGGGCGCACCGCTTGGATGAGTGACGAGAGTGATCAGGTAGACGGGTAACGAGACGATGGCGGCTCCCACCGGAAAGTAGTCGGCGAGCATTCCGGTTGACGTCCGGCTCTGGATCAGTAGTGGGTAGTAGCCGACATGCTCGGTTCGCACCGCCTGGTACTCGTTCGTGAAATCGAGGTCGTGGTCGACGACCAGCGTGTGCAGATACGAGAAGTAGCCGATGCCGTCGTTCTCGATCACCGGCTTGAACGTCAGGGCAAGGACAAAAAGCAGCCCGGCAAGCGCGAGCCAAGCCGCGGGCCGCATGTCGCGCGCAGCCGCAATCAAGCGCGCTTTAGGACGAACTTCCGATCAGCGGGAACTGGGCCTGCGCGGCCGCGCCCGCTTGAATAACCAAGCTCGTTGGGCTCAGGACGAGGACGCGGTCTCGGTCGAGGTTTCCCTTCGCGGTGTAGGTCTTGCCACCAACTACAAGTGTGACCTTGATCGGATCTACAAGAGTCCCCGCCTGCTTTTGCCAGTAGATGCGTCTAGTCGATGTCGGATCCCAGACGGTGTCCCACTCGAACCCGATTCTCGCGGTCCCTCGCCCCATTTGATTGTTGACTTTGATATTGAACCAGCCGTCCATGAGGCTGAAGCCTGCGTGTTTCTCGTCGTTCGGGATGCGATCCTGCCCAGGGAGGTGGGCCTCCTTCGCGGTTGCCGAGGCCGGAACGTAGAACCGGACGTAGCAGGCATAGGTCTGTCCGCCGGCATATCCGGGCGGGGTCGAATTCACATACGAGATGATGAGGTTGTGATGGAGCTTGCCTCCTGAAGCGGTAAGCACGAGATCGTAACTGCGCGCCAGCCAGTGATTGGCCTTGTCGCCGCCGAAATTTGACTCAACTTCAAACATCGCTTCGTCCGCAGCCGTTGGAGCCACCATCGCACCCGACCAGCCGACACGGTCCACCTCCTTCTGCGCGAGCTCGTTGTTGACGTAAATCTGGAGATGGCGCTGGGTGACCTGCGCGTTTAGGACGGTGATCAGCTTCGACCATTGCCCACTCCCAAGTGCCATAAGCCGCTCTATCAGTTTCACCGCGACATCTGAGAAGAACTGCTTTCGATTGCCAGTCCTAGTCGCCGTGTGCTGCTGCTGCTGGAAGACACTCTCGGCAAAGGTGGACGCTTGGACCGTCGTGTTCCATTCGGGCATCGCAATCGGCCCTGTCACGGTGAGCAAACCTGCTACCGCCCATGGGTCCAGAGAGACGACTCCGTCGACCTTGTTGCCGGTCTCATGAAAGTACAGCTGCTCGCCGGTCAACGCAGCTTGCGGAAAGTCTGGGTTGAAGTTTGAGTCACCGAAGATGTAGCTCTGTGTGCCGATGAACTGCCTCAAGGGCCCCGGCGGTTGGACGTACTTTGGGCTGCCGACGCGGGCGTACGGGGAATCGATGTAGTAGGTGTCGCCTCCTTTGCCGAGAGTGATCTCACCCTTGTTGATCGTGAGAATGCTGTACGTCCCGATGAATCCTCCGGCGCCTCGCAGCTCAGCCGGGTCGGGCTGCTCGACAAGGTACGTGCGACTTCCGTTGCCCCCCATGAGCTCGATCACTGCCGGAGCCAGCTTCTGAAACTCGTCCATCTGTGTAAGGCCTTTTGCAATGTCGCCTTTGGCCTTCGCGAAGGTGGCGCGCTGCGAGCTGGGCAAGACTGATATGTCGACCTTGGCCGCTTCGTTTTGCGCCCTCTGAAGCGCTGTTTTAATCGCCGGAGTCTTCGATTGCGCCAGCGTCATGACCGCGAGGATCCTGGGCCCGCTCTTCGTAGTTCCGGCGGCAGGCTTCAGAAAAGCGACATCGAGCTCGACTGTTTGCTCTCCGGCATCAGCGAGATCGAGGCCCATGCGGGCAATGGCCTCTACGGACCGAACTCGCGGATCGATGTATATACCGACGCCAGGAGCGATCTGGCCGCCACGCAGCAATGCGTCGCCCTGGACCTGATCTAGCGCACGTTGAAAGTGCGAGCGCCCGCTTTGGAAGTAGCGAATGGCCTCAGTGAGCTGAGCGGGATCGCCGGTTCCTGAGTTCGCCTTGACCACTGCGGCCTTGGCCAGCTGGAGATCGTTGGCCCCCTGCTGGAGCTCACCACCGAGCGCGGTTTGAAGATGGCCGGCATGCTGGGTTGCCGCATAAGCGGCAATCCCGGCGGATGCGAGCAGGATCAGTCCGATCAAACTCCACGCGAGCGCTGCACGTGGGTGCCGAGCTGAACGGCGGCGCCTCGAGATCTTCGTGCCGGGGCGCGCAGTGGAACCACGCGTTGGAGTCGTGTAGGTGTTCGTTACTTCGTCGTCGATCGTCACCTAGTATCGCCCATTGGACTGGTCGGATTGCTACCGCGTCTTCTCGGTTTTCGCGCTTTGGCGTAGAGGAACCAGCCCAGACGTCTTTCTAATGGTTGCAGCCAACGACTGGAGATCAACCGGTTCCCACCCGGAAGGACCATCCATGGTTGTAAAACCCCGATCTCAAGCTCCAGGGCATCAAAATCGGCGAGCAATCCGCGAAGCTCAGCTCGAGAGTAGACGTCACCTTTGCGATTGCCCACACCATCGACTTCATTGACCAGTTGCTGGAGCGACTTTCGCTTGACAAGGCTGTCGATTGGAAAACGAATTCGATAGAGCGCCGAATTGCGGTGATAGACCATTGCAATCAACTGGCCACCTGGCTTGAGTACGCGTCGAATCTCGGCTACTGAGCTCCTTGTATCTGCGACGTGGTGAAGTACCCCCATGCAGGTCACGCAGTCAAAGCTCTGGTCGGCAAAAGGGAGATGCTCCGCATCAGCGACGCGGAAGTCTCCCTCCAGGTGAAGAAGCTGAAATCGCTTTTTGGTCAGCTCGACCGCTGTGCCGGTGATGTCGACGCCGTAGACATTGGCTCCTGCGTCGGCGTAGCGACTGAGTACGTATCCGTTCCCGCATCCGACGTCGAGTACTTTCTGACCCCTGAAACGATCGAACTCGTGCAGGCGACGCGAAAACTCCACGCTCTCGTTCCGCTCACGCAGGCGGTCGTAGGCGGCGAAGAACTCCGGGCTGCCAAGCGGCGCGTCGATCCTTGCGGCTGCAACCGGGTTCGCCTCCCAGAAGTCGCGGATCGAATCGCGATCGGCGGTGGGTCGCTTCGTCGTCAAAGTACCTCGTCCAGGACCCGATTCACGCGGTGCGTGTACGTATGCTCGGCGAGCACGTGCTCGAGGGCGTGATCAACCAACTCGGACCGGTAGCCGTCATCGCGAAACCTCCGCACAACGTCATCGATGTTGGAATAGTCCTTGCTCAAAGATATGTAGTCTCGGTCAGCCTGAAGGATGCCGTTGTAGTCTCCCTCGAGCAATATTTGGCAGGTCTTGGTTCCGACGGGTTCGAAATGGCGCGAGGAGATTGCCTTGCCTGAGACTGGGTTTGAATACCGGGCGAAGAAGAGTTCGAACACCTCGTCGAAGGTCGCATTTGGGTGCTGGCCAACATACTCGATGACTGCACGACGGGTCGCATCGTCACGCTCGAGGTAGTACGTTCCCGACTCGGCCCCAACAACGCCTCTGCATCGATTGAGAAAGGCCGCCCATTCCGTCGCTGCGTAACGTTCGAAGTTGATGTCGGTGACGAGGTCCCAAGAGCGCGCACCTTCAACGAAGAACCGGAGAAGACCGGTTCGCTCCTCATCTCCAAGTGCGAACGGGTGGGCGTACAGCACCCCGCGGAAGCCGATGTCGATCGTGCGTGGGCCCTCTGCCGTCTTGTAGACGGTCGGATTGAGCGCGGCGGGGCTGGCAAGCACTCGCGCGGGGTTACACGCGGCGTACAGCCACCTTGCGGACTCGATTGGCAGTTGGCTGGCGATGAATTCGGCTCCCACGTCGCGCGCGAAACCGATCTTTTCGGTCATCCCGGCGTATTCGTTGCCAAAGAAGACGACCAGTGGGCCTCGTCGACTATCCAGTGCCGCGGTTGCACGTCGCACTTGCCGCATGCTGTCGCCCGCCGCAGAGTGCAAGACGACGACCAGATCGTAGTCACGAATCCGCCGCATGAACCGTGGCATGTCGAGTAGGTCGTTGATGTTGCACAGGTCCGCCGAAAGCCGAGGCGAGCCAGCGAATGCGTCCCTCCAGTCATTGACGTACGACAGCGAGCTGTAACCTTCCAGCCACATCGCGTACCGACTTCGGCGGATGCTGTCCGGCAGGCGAGACGTAGACAGGTGCAGCCGCGAGATGATGGTGTCGCTAAGGGAACGAAGGAGACCCGCCGGCACGCTGCGCGCGTAGAGGAGAAGAGTGCGCGCGCGCCTCAAGCGATCTGGAGGTGCCCGCTGTGCTTCGCGATTGTGCGGTCGATTAGATCCAGGTTGGCACGAGTCCACGAGATCGTGTTCGCAAGACCTGCTTCGAGTGTAGTAGCCGCCTCGAAGGACAGCACCTGCTGCGCCTTGCGTGTACTCCCGACCCTTCGCCCGGCGCGATCCCACGAGCGCTGCGGCTGGAAATCGATCGGTGCTTCGTTGCCTGTCAGTTGGTTCACAGTCTCGGCCAGCTCGAGGATCGTCGTTTCGCGCCCGCTCGCCAAGTTGTAGACGTCGCCGGCTTCACCTGCCAGAGCACAACGAATAAGGCCCTCAACAATGTCTGCGACGAAGATGAAATCTCGGCTGGCGGCCCCACCGTTGTCAACCTGAAGGGGCAGGCCTTTCTCGGCGCGGTAGACAAATGTCGGCACCACGTTCCGCCAAACTGTCGCCGGTGTGCCCCGCCAGCGCCCGGCGCCGAGGATCTCACCAGGCCCATAGACGTTCTGGAATCGCGCCCGAACGGTCGGCACGCCGTGGAGGCGGTGGTAGTAGACACAGTAAAACTCACCGACGATCTTCGAGATCTGGTACGGACTGTCCAGGTCAAACGAAACCATCCCCTCTTCCTCCACGGGCGTCGCGTCATCGAAGGTATGGGGCGCAAGGACGCAGCCGGACGCCGCGTAGACGAAGCGCTTGAGCCGGTTGAAGTTCCGAACTCGCTCCAGCAGCCGTAGCGTGGTGATCAGGTTGTTGTCGTGATCCTCGAGGGGATTCGCGATCGAGCTCTGGTTGCCGTGGTAAGTGGCGAGATGCCAGACGAAATCGAAATCGTCGGACAGGGCTTTAAGAACCTTCTGGTCAGCAATCGACTCGCTGATCAACTGCACCCGTTTGTCCGCAGCGACGTTTTCACGCTCTGCAGACAAGAGGTTGTCGACGATGACTACCTCACCGACCTGCTCCGTCAGCAGCCGGCGCACGAGGTTGGAGCCGATGAAGCCGGCCCCGCCCACGACCAGAACCCTTGCGCCGCGCAGCCGAGAGTCGGTCATAACGGCCTGGCTCAGTCCTTGCCCCCCAGCGACCTGAGATGGGTGTAGGTCTGGTCGATTCCATGGGTGCGGTAATAGTCGACTGTCGCCGACACGCCCACGTCGAGCGGAGTTCCGACTCGCCAGTCGAAGTCGTCCTCTGTCTGAGACGGATCAAGCAGAATGGTGGCCACGTCGTCCGGGTTGCGAGGCCTGACTTCGACATCGTGATCTAGATGGATGCCCAGCGCCTTCACGGTGGCGTCAAAGAGTTCCTGGATCGAGAAGTCGCGACCCGAAGAGATGTGATAAGGACCACGCCGCCCCCTGCCATCCACGGCAGCTGCGACCACATCGACAAGGTCGCTGACGTAGATGAAGTCGCGTCTCGTGTCCATGACAAAGCACGGCTTTCCCGTAGTGAGTCTCTGGAAGAAGGTCGGCAGGGGACCACTGATGTTGCGTGGTCCGTAGGCGTTGGCCAAGCGGAATGAGATGAAGTCGAGATTGCTTAGGAAGATGTACTCCTCTGCTGCCGTCTTGCTGATGGCGTAGCTCGATCCCCCCGGCTGCAGTGGGTGGCTCAACGTGATTGGCTGCTCGAGAGGGCGAAGGCCATATCCAAGCGCGGTCTGGAAGTAGATCAGCCGGCGAACCTTATGCCTCTCAGCCGCACGCACCACGTTCACGGTTCCCACAACGTTGGTGAGTGCGTCACCGTACCAGTTGTCGGGGTCCTTGTATGACGCGGCTGCATGGACGACCACCTCGGGCGCGTGCTCATCGAAGCTGCGGCCGACAAGGTCGGTGTCTGCAATCGATCCTTCGATCAGTGTCAGGCGCTCGTGAGGAGTGAGGTTGTCGCGCCGCGCGGTTTCGAAGTTGTCGATCACGACCACCTCGTCCCCTCTGGCAAGTAGGCGGTCTGCCAGGTTGGAGCCCAGGAAGCCGGCTCCACCGGTGACCAGAACCTTCACTGAATCACTTCCTGGGTCGGGGTCGTGATCCGACTTCGGAACTCGTGAGCCTGGTCATGGAACGCTTGCTGCCAGAGCTCCAGGCTCAGAAGACCCCATGCCTTGCGGCCGAATCTGACCTCCGACTCGAGACCCTGCAGGACGCGGCGGTTGTCGATCAGCTCCCGGGAGCGGGCCGCCTGGGACGAAAAGACATCGTGCACATAGTCGCGAACCGGGCCCGGGGTCGTGAGCCACTCCTGGAGCGGGACTGGGAAACCCATCTTGTCCTGGCGGTCGACGATGCGCTCCGGCAACTTGCCGCGCATCGCCGTTCTGAGGACATGCTTCATGTTCCCGTTTTCGAACTTGACGTCTGAGGGGATGGTGGCCGCCAGCTCGACGATTCGATGGTCGAGAAACGGAACTCGTGACTCCAGGCCATGAGCCATGCTCACACGGTCCTCCACCTGCAGCAGTGCCGGCAGGAGCGTCTTGAAGTCAAAGTGAGTCATAGAGTCGAAGTACGACTCCTTGCCGACGTTGGCGCCATTGAAGATCGCCTGGAAGCTCTCCCAGGGGTCGTATTGACCGAGAGCAGACCAATTTATCTCGTCGCCCAGACTTGGAGCGCGATTGATGAGGCGGAAGTAGCGGCGGTCGAGATTTTCGAAAAGGCCGTCGCGCCAGAACTCCTGAAGCATGGGTTTGTAATTCCGAAGTGCAACGAGGTTGGGAATGATCGACTCGTACGTGACGACGAACTTGCCGGAGTGCATCGTGCCCTCAATCGCCCCCTTGATGCACTGCTCGAAATAGGCAACGAGGTAGCGGGTGTAGCCGCCAAAGATCTCGTCGCCACCCTGCCCTCCGAGCAGGACCTTGCGGTGCTTGCTGGCCAGCTCGGAGACCACGAACTGAGGGAACGACCCTGGGCCCGCCACCGGATAGTCGAGGTGATAAACGACCTTCTTGATGGTCTCGACGAAGTCGCGGGCCGTGATATCGACGTCGAGCACCTGAAAGCCTTTCCACTCCGCCAGCTCCCGCGCATACGCGCTCTCGTCGTAGGCAGGGTCCGTTCCGAAGCGACCGGTGAAGCCCAGGAATTCTGGGCCCTGGGTCTCGGCAGCCAATGACGCGATGATGCTGGAGTCCAGACCGCCACTCACGTACGCGCCGACTGGCACGTCCGAGCGCAGGTGAAGCGCCACGGACTCCGCCATGAGCTCCCGGATTTCGTGCTCGAAATACGCTGATTGATGGCCGAAGTCCGGGCTGTAGTACACCTCCCAGTAGCGGCTGACTTCAATGTTTCCGTTGCGCACGGTGAGCGTGTGACCGGGAAGGAGCTCCCGAACTCCCTTGAAGAGAGTCTTGCCCTCCAGGCAGAACTGGAAGCACAAGTAGTCCTTGAGCGCTTGGGGGTCCGTCTCGACCTCCGGCAGAAAGGGAATGAGCGCCTTGATCTCGCTGGCGAAATAGAGGATTCCATCCACCTCGGTGTAATAAAAAGGCTTGATCCCGAATCGATCGCGGGCACAGAAGAGCGTCTGCTTCGCCTCGTCCCAGATGGAAAAGGCAAACATTCCCCTGAAGTGTTGTACGCAATCGGCGCCCCACCTCTCGTATGCACGCAGCGCCACCTCTGTGTCGGATGTGGTCCGAAACCGGGGATCACCCAATTCCGCGCGGAGTTCGATGTAGTTGTAGATCTCACCGTTGTACGAGATCCAGTTACCCGCCTCGTCCCGCATAGGTTGGTCTCCGGTGGCAAGGTCGATGATCGTCAGACGGCGGTGCGCAAAGCCGACCGCGCCCCGGCCATGCGCCCACGTGGCATGCCCATCAGGTCCCCGGTGGGCCTGGATCTCGTTCATGAGCTCCAACCGCTTCGTGAGGCCCGGTATCGGCCGCCGCGACAGGTCGATCACCCCGGCTATGCCACACACGACTCAGGTCACCCGAGTCAGAGCCGGTTTCACTCCGCCGAGAGCCGCGACGATCCTCTCCGCCGCATGGCCGTCCCCGTACAGGGCAGGACGCGGGGTTTCCTGCGTTGGCAACTGCAGTGCTGCAGCAGCGATCCGCTCGGGGTCGGCGCCGCACAAGCGATTCCATCCAAATTCAAGCGTCTCTGTCCATTCCGTCTCGTCACGCAGCGTCAGGCATGGGACGCCGAAGTGGTACGCCTCCTTCTGGACGCCTCCGGAGTCGGTGAGGATGATGGCTGCCGAAGCCTCGAGCGCGAGCATCTCGAGGTAGCCTACAGGCTCCACAAGTCGAATCGAATCCGCGGTGGTGAAACCGAACTCGGCAATCATCTTCTGTGTCCGAGGGTGGAGCGGAAGGATCACAGGCAGCCCGAGAACCCCCAGTGCGCGGAGGATCCCCCTCAAGCGCTCTGGTTCGTCTGTGTTCTCGGCGCGATGCACCGTGGCCAGGGCGTACTTCCCGGACGTCAGCCCCAAGGACGGGGGCAGGACCGCCCGGCGCGAATGGAGGCGAAGCGCATCCATCATGATGTCGCCGACGACGTGCACGCCGCCCGTGATGCCTTCGGCCGCCAGCTGGTCGGCGGCGCCCTTTGACGGTGCGAAGAGCCACCGCCAGCTGGTCGGCGGCGCCCTGTGAAGGTGCGAAGAGCCAAGTCGAAACGTGATCGGCGACCAACCGGTTGAGCTCCTCCGGCATCCGGCGATTGAAGCTCCGAAGCCCAGCCTCAACGTGCGCGACAGGCAGGTTCAGCTTGGCCGCCGCGAGCGCGCCGGCAAGGGTCGAGTTGGTATCGCCATAGACGACCACCGCATCGGGCTGCTCCGCCAGCATCAGCGCTTCAAGAGCCGCGAGCATGGCGCCCGTCTGGGCGCCGTGAGGGCCGCTGCCAATTCCCAGGTTGTGGTCGGGCTCGGCGATCTCCAATTCGGTGAAGAACACCGCCGACATCCCGTGGTCGTAGTGCTGCCCCGTATGGACCAGTACTTCGTGGTGATGCTTCCGGAGCTCGCGACTGAGCGGCGAGGCCTTCACGAACTGAGGGCGTGCGCCGACAACCGTCAGAAATTTCATTCGGGCCGGTCTAGTCTAGGGATGCGTTTCGGGGCGTCTCGGATCGCTTGCTGATCGTATAGACGCCGCCGATTCCAGCATACCTGCCGCGCCACAGTGGATAGCCATGCGTATCGAGCTCGAGCTCCGAAACGAA